>Ga0209518_1000281_pt1 | contig 68045 bp, 58 predicted proteins | sample RifGroB1_FD_183993 | JGI IMG/M metagenome (GOLD analysis project Ga0209518, IMG submission 183993) | Groundwater microbial communities from Rifle, Colorado, USA - Groundwater B1 (SPAdes) (version 2) | ecosystem: Environmental > Aquatic > Deep subsurface > Groundwater | place: Rifle, Colorado... | reverse complement strand
GAGATTTTTCACCCGTCAAGCGAGTATTGGTAGATTGTAACAAATTAACACAGATTAAATTGTGTAATTATTTGTAACAATTGTATTTATCTTTTAAAATTCTTGGCAAATCAAAAAAAATTGGGTATATATTTATGCAAGAAGAGATACAAAAATATTTGGATTATATAAAATCACAAAAAGGGCTTTCTGAGAATACTATTATTTCTTATCAAAATGATTTACAAAGATTTCTTTCTTTTTTAAACGAAGAAAAAGTTGATTTGACTGAAATAAAGAGGTCTCATTTTAGAAATTTTTTGGCTTTATTAAATAAAGAAAAATTATCAAAAAATTCAATAAATAGAATACTTTCTTCTATAAAAGGGTTTATAAAATATAAAATTAGGGGCGGTTATCAAGATAGTGCCTCAATATTAGAAGTTGAATCTCAAAAAAAGTCAAATTACTTGCCAAAGTTTTTGTTTGATAATGAATTTGATAATTTAATTGGTTTTAACTGCGTAAAAAAAGAAGATTTTAGAGACAAGGCTATTTTTGAGTTAATTTTTGCAACAGGAGTTAGGGTATCAGAGTTAGTTTCGTTAAATTTATCAAATATCGATAGTTCTAAAGAAATCAGAGTTATTGGAAAAGGCGATAAAGAAAGAATAGTAATTTATGGTGACAAATGTAAAAACATTCTCAAAGAATACATTGAGGTAAGGCATAAATTTAAGCCAAAAGAAGACGCTTTATTTTTAAATAATAGAGGAGAACGGCTTACTGATAGAGGAGTGAGGTTTTTACTCGAAAAAAGGTTAGATAATGTTGCTATAACAAAAAAAATTTCACCACATTCATTAAGACATAGTTTTGCAACTTGTTTAATTAAAAATGGTGCTGATATTAGGACTGTCCAGACTCTATTGGGGCATAGTTCTTTATCAACAACGCAAATTTATACACATCTTGGACTTGACGAACTTAAAGACATGCACTATAAATTTCACCCACATGGAAAAAAAGAAAATTGAAAGGATAAGTCATAAAATTTTATAGAAAATTTATAATTTATTTCAAATTTAAAAAACCGAGTAATTTGTCAAGATAGATACTCCCTTGTTTCTATATGGAATTGAGGATAAATATTAAATTAAAATGCTGATTATCATAAATTTTTTATAAATTATAAAAAAAAAGATAATATTTATAAAATTTAATTTACAAAATTATTATTAAATTATATAATGATAGAATATTTATTTAATTTCTATTGAGTTAAATAGTAATTTATGGGTTTAAAGGATTGTTTATATGAGTGTTTCTGGTAGTGCCACTGTTAGAAACGAAAGAGGGATACATGCAAGACCTTCTGCTGAGATTGCAAAAGAAGCATTGAAATACAAAGCAAAAATTATAATAACTTATGATGGCAAAACTGCTAATGCAAAAGATGTTCTACAAATAATAATACTTGAGCTTTTCAGTGGAGTTACAGTCCAAATTATTGCTGAAGGTGAAGAAGAACAAAAAGCCTTTGATTCAATTAAAGAATTAATTGAAAGAGAATATAAATTTGATTAAATATAGGCTTATGAAATTTTTAATTATATCGATAACCGAATGAAAAAAATTTTATTTCTTATTTTGTGTTTATTCCCCATGTTTATTTTTTCAGAAACTTTTCGTTTCAAATATATTGAAGGGCAAAAACAAAAAATTGAATGCACTATTCAAGGTGAACAATATATTAACGGAGTTTTTAATCTTTCTTATTCTCAAGAGTATAAAACAATAAGTACTGTGATGTCTTATAAAGATGGATTTGCTGATTTAGCGGATACTTATTATTATTATCATTTAAATAAATTCTACAATTATGAAGTAAAAGAAATAAAAAATTTGGTTGATGTAACTTATAAAAAAGACCAAATTGGTAGAATGATTATTAAATTGTCTTATAACCTACCAACTTTAAGGAATATTCCAGCATTTCCAGAAGAAAATATAGAACCTAACTATAAATGGCAAACCAATGGTCTTGAAGTCCAAGATTTGTTTGGTGATAATGTTATTTCCACTTTTCCAATCGATGTAGAATATCAATTTGTTGGCTACGAGCAGCTGGATAATAAAAATATAGCAAAATTTATTTATCAATATTCTGTTGATATAACAAATGATACTGGTGATGGTATTGATCCTCGCATTCTACAAGTAAAAGGAATATCCAAAACAATAATGTATTTTGATAATGAAACAGGGAGTCGAATTAAAGAAGAATATGAAAGAAATTATCTTTTTTTAATAACAACTGACAATATAATGACAAATGAAGTTGAATTTGTTGATAAAGGTACAAGAATTTGGCATCCTATTGAACTTATGCAAAAAGATGATATAATTAAGGACTTAAAACAAGAACTCAAAGATCAAAATATAGAAAACACAACAGTAGAGAAAGACGATAAAGGAATTAAAATTTCTTTAGAAAACATTCTTTTTGAGCCAAATTCTACTAAATTTTTGGCAGAAGAAGAAAAAAGACTGATAAAAATTGCTGATATATTAAAAAAATACAAAGATAGAGGCGTTATGATTGAAGGTCATACAACTGACAGAGGGACAGAGGAAGGTAGAAAAAAACTTTCTTTAGAACGCTCAAAAGTAGTTGGAGATTTTTTAATTAAAGAAAATGCAATTGACAAAAATAAAACTTATTACCTTGGAAGTGGCGGAACAAAACCAATCGGTGACAACCAAACAGAGGAAGGCTTAAAAAGAAATAGACGAGTAGAAATTTATATATTGGAAGATTGAGAAATTATAGTATTTATAATAATATCCTAACTAATATTGATGATAATATTATCCCAGATAAAAATGCAAAAAAATTGAAATGTCTCGTTTTCTTTATCAGCTATATTGTAGTTTGGTTATCATAATGACCTGTCAAGTTTTTTAAACCTAACAGGTCTTTAAAGGCAGATTTATTTACTATCCGCACCTTTTATTAAGTACACTTCTTTGTAACTTTTTAATAAAGAAAAGTAATTTAGCATAATCAATAAGTCGCCATCTATATACTCTAAATCTGTTGGATATACTGAAAAACTTGCTCCCTTATCAAACCCAAAACTTATCTGTAATTTGAATAATTTTCTTTGGTCAACATTTTTATACCAGTATAAGCCAGTTCTTTTGTTACCAATAGGATCAATTATATTTCTAATATACTTTGAATCATTGAGTTCTTTCCAAGTTTTTGCAAAGTCAGTAGAATATTCTACTGTAACAGGAAAACCGTTTGTTGGGTCAAAATCAGGGTCAAAGAATTCTATATCAGATGGTTTTCTTAAGAATGGGTTGATACTGTTTAATTTTATCTGATTTTCTAATACATATTTAAAGAAAACTTTTAAATACTCTTCTTTTGGTTTAATTCTATAATAAACATCTTTCTCTTTTAAATAAAGTATAGGACTCGTTGTTTGCATCCCATTCCACATTTTAAAGAGTTTATACGAATTATATTCATAAAAGAAATTAGGAGACCTTTTTTTAGTAAACCAATTTTCTTGCCATTGAATATAATCAATTTTTTCAATTTTTTTCAAACCATAGTATATATTTTCAAAATTATTTTCTTCTATTATATTTGCATTTGTATTTTCTATTTCTACTATTTTATTGTCTTTTTGTGAAATTATCTGAAAATCATCAGAATCAAGTTCTAATAAGGTTTTTAAGTACTCATTAGCCATATATGTAGAATTATCAAGTTTTGCTAACTTATAAAAGTCAGAGTCAATAAATTGTTGCGAATAATTTTTTTTGTAAAAACTTAGTGGATAAATTGAACTACCATAAATTTTATTGTTATATTTCCATAAGTTTAATGGAATATTTACATTTGTTTTAGTCCATGTCTTTCCAAAATCTTTTGAATAAAAAAGTCCACTTTTTAAAATTGTATTTTTGTTTTGGTATAAATATTGATATGTCATTCTCGATAAAAAATTGTCTTCTTCGTCATTATGTTTAAATGAAGCATATATTATATCTGTTGAGTTATCATAAAGTCCAGTAATATAATTTGTTTTAAAAACATTATAACCGTTATTGAGTTTTATATATTTTATACTCCAACTCTTACCCCAATTTTTTGATACTGCAATTTTATTTTCAGAAAAAATAAAAATTTCATCTTTTGCATTAACAAAAATATTTCTGATATTTGACTTTTCATTATCAAAGAATAAATTTTTAACTCTCCATTTAGTTCCGTAATCATCGCTTAAAAAAACATAACTTCCCAAAGAAATTATTATTTTTTTTTGATCTTTTGATGATGTAGTAAAATGTCCAAAAATTCTTGATTGTGATTGTTTTTCTTGTTTGTTATTTTTATTGTCATTATCATCTTCGTCATTATTGTAACCATAGGATATATCAAGTCCTTTTAATGTAAAAAAACTAGAAGTAAAAGTTTTACCATAATCAACTGTTTTTAATATCCCAATTTTAGGGAAACTAATAAAAACAAAATATGCTTTTTGGTCAGGATGGGCAAAAATATTTTCTACAATACTATTGCCACTAACTTCAATTCCAAAAACTTTATAACTATAACCTAAGTTGAATGGTTTTACATCTTGTTTAGGTGCGTCCTCTTCCAGAAATTTATTTTTTCTGATGCCAAATTGAATTGTAGAACAACTAAATAAAATTACGAGAAAGAATAAAAAAACTATTTTTTTCATATTATACCCAGATTCTTAAACTTCTATCATTTTTAAATATAAATCGTTTTTGTCTCTTTTAAATTTGATTGATTTAAATGTTCTTTTTGAACGGAAATTTAAATTGTCAAATCTAATTGAAATTCCGTGAATTTTTTCATATTTAATTAAATATTCTATTAAATCAATCTCAAGTTTTTGTTTTTCATGTTTTTTCTTTATATAAAGTTCATCAATCAAATACAATATGTTTGAAAATTGATTTTTCCACATGCTTAAAACTATACAGTATCCAACAAATTCTTCTTTATAAAGTATCATAAAGATTTTTCCACATTGAGGATAACTGTTAAAAAAACCTACTGTTTCAAATAGTTGGTCACTTGTTGGTGGCTTAACTTTTCTTTCTTCATAAAATTCTCTAACTAATTTCTCAAAAATATATCTATCTGTATGCTCATAGGCTCTTATTTTTATCATAAATCACCTCTTAGGATTTTTATACAAAAAATAATCTAATTAGTAAATCAAATTATTATAAATTTAGTTTTATATAACACAAATTTACACAGATTTTACTAAATCATACAATTTTGTTATCTTTGCATTAATTAATAAAATATATAACTAAAATAACCTTAAATACTATCCAGTGTAATCTGTGTAATAAAAAAGACTGTCCCCTTAGGAACAGTCTCACATAAGAAAACAAATTAATTATTTGCTTGCCATATATTTTAATAGATCAACAACTCTGTTTGAGTATCCCCATTCGTTGTCATACCAGCTAACAACTTTAAAGAATCTTTTTTCGCCTTTTAAGTTGTTTTGTAGTGTTGCAAGTGAGTCATAAATAGATGATCTTTTGTCATGGATAAAGTCAGTTGAAACAACTTCTTCATTTGCATAACCTAAGATTCCTTTTAAGTTTGATTCGCTTGCTTTTTTCATTAATGCGTCGATTTCTTCAATAGAAGTATCTTTTGCAGCTCTAAAAGTTAAATCAACAACAGAAACATCTGGAGTTGGAACTCTAAATGACATACCTGTTAATTTACCTTTTGTTGATGGTAATACTTCACCAACAGCTTTAGCAGCACCAGTTGTAGATGGAATGATATTCATAGCAGCAGCTCTTCCGCCTCTCCAGTCTTTTGCAGAAACGCCGTCAACTGTTTTTTGAGTTGCAGTATATGAATGGATTGTTGTCATTAAACCTGTTTCAATTCCAACTGAATCAAGAAGAACTTTTACTACAGGAGCAAGACAGTTTGTTGTACATGAAGCATTTGAAACCATATTATGTTTTGCAACATCATATTCGCCTTCATTAACGCCCATAACAATAGTCTTAACGCCATCGCCTTTTCCTGGAGCAGAAATAATAACTTTTTTTGCACCAGCGTCTAAGTGTCCTTTAGCTTTTACATCTTCTGTAAAAACACCAGTTGATTCGATTACATATTCAACACCAAGTTTAGCCCAAGGAAGGTCTTTTAATTCTTTTTGAGCTTTTATACAAAGAATTTTATGTCCATTTACAATAAGAACATCATCTTCAGGTGCATCTGCTGCACTCTTAGCAGTTTCTAAACTTCCTTTAAAACCGCCATGAACAGAATCATACTTTAATTGATAAGCAAAATATTTTGCATCAGTGCTCATATCAACAACACCAACAACATCAAATTTTTTTCCAAGAAGGTCTTGTTCAACTAAAGCATTGAAAACTAATCTTCCAATTCTACCAAAACCGTTAATTGCAATTTTTGTAGCCATTTAAGTCTCCTCGCATCATTTAATTAAAAATTCTCTTAACTCAGTATATTAATAAATATACGTTTAAATGTCAATTAAAATCATATAATTTTTCTATAATAGGGTGCAATTTTTATTTTTTCTAATTTAATTAGAATATAATAAAATATTATTAAAATATATAAATTTTCACAAAATAATGAATAAAATCGAATTAATATAATAAAATTGATTGAAAAGTAGTTTTTTTAGTGTTTTATGAGATTTTGTAGTAATATTAACAAATAAATTTATAAAAATAAAGCGTTTAGAATTTTATAAATCACGAATAATTTGAAAGAATTCTAATAAAAATTTTAATTTTATAGATAAAATATTCATTTACATTAGAATTCTTTTGTATCTTTTATGATGAAGATATATTTATAGAAAAATAGTATTATAATATACCAAAAAGTTAAATATAGTTATTGTATATACTTACACGACTTAATCTGTGTTATAAATTACCATTCAACTATAAAACCACCCCAGCTTAAGCCACCGCCAAAGCCTATTGCCATAACCTTATTGCCTTCTTTGATTTTACCAGACCTCACAGCCTCATCAAGTGCAATAGGGATAGAGCCAGAAGAGGTGTTTCCAACTTTATCAATATTTACTATAAATTTGTCAAGTGGTAATTCGAGTTTTTTTGCAACAGCTTCAATTATTCTATAATTAGCTTGATGTAGAACAATCCAATCGACATCATTTGAAGTAAGATTTGCTTGTTTAACAAGTCTTTCTGCGACATCTGGGATTACATTTATTGTAAACTCGTAAACTTTTTTTCCTTCCATCTGAAAATATAAATCATCATATTTATATATTGACGGGTCTTGTCCAGGATACTTAGAACCACCAACTGGTATTCTAATTAAGTCTGCATCTTTTCCATCAGCACCAAATATGTAACTTAATATTCCTTTTTTAGAAGGGTCTTTTTTTATAACAGCAGCTCCTGCTCCATCACCAAAAATTACACAAGTATTTCTGTCTTTCCAGTTTAATATTCTAGAATATGTATCAGCACCAACTATGAGGCAATTATTATAAAAGCCAGTAGATAGAATGCTATAAGCAGACATAAAAGCATAAGAGAAGCTTGTACAAACAGAATTTATATCAAAAGCAGGAATTTTCCCACAGCCAAGTTTTGCCTGAACTATTGGAGCACATGCTGGTATTGAATAATCAGCAGTAGATGTACCAACAATAATTAATTCTATGTCTTGTGGTTTTAAACCAGCCATCTCTAAAGCCTTCTCTGAAGCTTTTACAGCCAAATCACTTGTAGCCTCGTTATCACTTGCAATTCTTCTTTCTTTTATCCCAGTTCTTTTAGAAATCCACTCATCAGAGGTATCAACAATTTTTGCTAAGTCATGATTTGTCATAATTTTTTCTGGAAGATAACTTCCTGTACCAAGAATTTTTATCATTAATTACTCCATAAATGACCATACGGTCATTATTTTTTTATTTAATATATACAAAATATATAAAATAAGCAAGAAAAATTTAAATTTTAATCATTGGTAAATGGAATAGGACTAATAAATTCTATTTTATCACCTACTTTTATGTTAATTCTTTCAAAAAAGCCTCTATTTACCTCTAAAGCGTACATTGCCTCACCTTTAGAAGATATTGTAGTCTCGTCAAGAGGTTGCATTTTTTCGATATTAATTATTTTTCCTTCACTATCTATAAAGGCAATATCGAGTGGAAGAAAAGTATTCTTCATATAAAAGTACAAATTTTGGCTTCTTCCGTAAATAAAAAGCATTCCACTGTTTTTATCGAGTGTTTTACGAAGCATAAGCCCTTTTTCTCTCTGTTTTTCTGTTACGGCAACTTCAATTTTGTAAATTTTATCTTTCATTTTAATTTCAACTTTTGGAAAATCAGAAGTATAACATGAAAAAATAACAAAAATTATTAATAATAAAAATATTTTTTTCATAAAAATCCTTGCATTCTTAAAATCTACTTATTTAATTTTATCACTATTTTTTGTAATTGCAATAAAATATTTATAGATTCTTATTTTATTTAGTTAAATTTTGTTTTATATTTATAAAATATTCAAATAATTTTATTTTATAGAAGGAAAATAGAATGGATCATGTTGTTTATCTTGATGCTAAAGCAAATGAATTAGATTCTTTTTTAAGTGGAAAAAAATCTATGATAATACGTGGAGCAACTGGAAGAAAATTACCTTATGGAAGAGTTAGTGTTGGGGATGAGTTGTATTTTATTAATAATAATGCAGAGGGGCAAATAAAATCTAAAGGTGTTGTTTCTTATGTTTTTAACTCAGAAAAAATGGAAAAGGAAGAATCTATCGCTTTAATAAAAAAATATCAGGATAAACTACAATTAACTGATAAACAATTTGCAAAATGGTCAGAAAAAAGATATATTGTTTTAATTGAAGTTAATAAAATAGAAGAATTAACACCTTTTGCTATTGATAAAAGCAATTACGGTAATATGGACGACTGGCTATTAGTTGAAAAAATTGAAAATATAAAAAAACACTAAAAATGGAGTAATAATAATGAATATAAATTGGAAACAAACAATTTTTTCTGACTCTTCGGCAAATTTTATTTCAAATCCAATGCCAAAATTAAATGAAAAAATTACATTTTCAATAAGAATGTATAAAATGTTATCAATAGATAGCGTTTTTCTTTCTGTTTGTCCTAAAGGTGAAGTTTTTTACTGTAAAATGGTAAAAACAAAGGAAGATGATTTTTTTTCTTATTATTCTGTTGATTTTGAAATGGTTTCTTTAAAATTAATTTATAAATTTTTCTTAATTATAGATGGAAAAGAATATTATTATACTTCTTATGGGCTTTTTAGTGAAGAAATGCCTGATTTTTTTTCTTTTGTTTTGTATGTTGACTCAGATTTGTCAAATTGGACTCCAGAGTCTATTTTTTATCAAATTTTTCCTGATAGGTTTAATCGTGTTGGTGATACAAAACTTGATGATAAAAAATTCTTTTTTAAAGAAGAAGGGCAATCTTATGAATTTAATAGAATTTTATCGAAATGGGATGAGCCTATAGAAAAAAGAATTAGAGAATCAAAGAAAATTCAATATTATGGTGGAAATTTTTTAGGAATTAAAGAAAAGATACCTTATTTAAAAGAAATTGGAATTACAGCACTTTATTTAAATCCAGTTTTTTTGGCAAGGACAAACCATAGATATGACATTGAAGATCATAACAAAGTAGACCCTATTCTTGGGACAGAGGAAGAGTTGATAGAATTAATAGAAGAGTTACATAAAAATAATATTAAAATTATTTTTGATGGAGTTTTTAATCATACAGGATTACATCATCCTTGGTTTGATATTCTTTCTGAGCATAATAAAAAAGGAGTATATCCAGATAGAAATTCTAATTATAAAGACTATTATTATTTTTACGAAAATTCAGACGAATATGAAAGTTGGATGGATTGTATTGTATTACCAAATCTTAGACTTGAAAATAAAGAGTTAAGAAATGTTTTAATCAACAATAAGGATTCTACTATAAAAAAATGGCTTTCTCCTCCTTATAATATTGATGGTTGGAGGATTGATACAGCTTCGATTTTGGGTAAATTTCCAATAAACCCAGTTGATAGCGAAATTTCTTACGAACTACACACTTCTATAAAAGAAGTAAATAAAGATGCTTATTTAGTAGGAGAAACATTCTATGACCCCAAACAGCTTGTTGATAGAGAAAAATACGAAGCTACTATGAATTATAGGGGATTTATGTCTCCGTTAAAAAAATGGCTTTGCGGTAAGATAAATTTTATGAGTATTCCAAAAGGTCATGAAAACCACAAAATTAAATTTAGTGTTAAAAAAATGGTAAGGCAATTAAAAAAAACGAGAGCCTCGCTACCATTCCAAAACCAAATAAGGATGTATAATTTATTAAATTCTCATGATACTGAAAGATTTTATACTGAAGTTGAAAAAAATTTTAATAAATACAAAATTGCTTTAATAATTCTTTTTACTTATATAGGAATTCCTGCGTTTTTTTATGGAGATGAAGTTGGAATGGAAGGTAATGGAGACCCTGATTGTAGGCGACCTATGATATGGGACGAAAATAATCAAAATAAAGAAATATTAAATTTGTACAAAGATTTGATAAAATTTAGAAAAGATAACAAATGTTTATCTTATGGTTCGATAATTGATTTATATAGTAAACAAAATATTTTTTGTTTTGCTAGGTTTCTTGAAAATCAAATAATAATTACTATTTGTAATGGTGGAGAAAATAGAAAGGAAGCGTTTATATCGACTGCTCCTCTTGGTATAAAAAGTGGTAAAATTACAGGCTTTTTTTCAAAAGATGAAAAACAGATAAATAATTTTATGCTTTATTCTGTATTAGAGTCTCATTCAGCAGAAATTTACACATTTACTAATAATTTAGAATAAAAATTATGTTACTCGAATATTGATGATTTTAGAATTTTGATTTTTAGCAATTTTTTAAAAAAATGTTGACATAGAAAAAATATTTTGTTATATTGAACCCAATGCGAGTGTAGTTCAATGGTAGAACTTCAGCCTTCCAAGCTGATAGCGAGGGTTCGATTCCCTTCACTCGCTATTTTTTTTTATTCAAATCAAAACTAGTCTACAAATAATTTTAATTTATAATAATATTCCATTATATAGAGTTTTTATCTTATCCTACAAATTTTGCGATAAGACTCTGTTTTTATAAATATTTTGATTAAATTTGAATAAAAAAAATTATATTTTAGATTTATTGATGTTTTTAATTGATCCTTAATAAAAAATTTTAAGTATATTAAAAAAAATAAAAAAACACTTGACAAAAGACATTGCGTCTTTTATATTGCATTAAAGACACTGTGTCTTTAATATAAATTTAAGGATGGTTAGTATGTCAAATGTATATTTTACTAGCGTAAATAACAAAACAACAGTGAAAGAAGTAAATTTAATTTCACAGAAACTATTAGAAACTGTAATAGAAAAAGAAAACATTCAATTAGAAAAAGAAATTCCACTAAAAGTTCACTTTGGAGAACAAGGAAATCATACATATATTAAACCAGATAATTATAATGGTATCATCGAATTTCTGGAAAACAAAAATATTAAAACATCTTTTATGGAAACAAGTGTTTTATATGGTGGGCAAAGATATAAAAAAGAGCTTCATTTAAAAACAGCAAAAGAACATGGTTTTACGAGAGTTCCAGTAATAATAGCAGATGGGGATCATGGAGAAGACTTTTATGAGGTAGAAATAAATAAAACTCATTATAAAAAATGTAAACTTGGTAAAGAATTCTCAAAATACAACCAAATTATAGTTGTTGCTCATTTTAAAGGACACATGCTTGCTGGATTTGGTGGGGCGATGAAACAACTTTCTATGGGATACGCTGCCAAAGGTGGTAAACTTGCAATGCACATGGGTATAAAACCAAGGATTCTCAATAGAAAATGTAAACAATGTCATCTTTGTCAAAAAAAATGTCAAGTTGATGCGATTACCATTGGAAATAAATCTTTTATCAATCAAGATATTTGTATTGGTTGTGGTGCTTGTGTTGCTATATGTCCTCATAAAGCCGTTTCAATTATTACGATAGGAGCAATATTTAAAGCAATATTTGGCAATAGATTTGATGAAAAACTTGTAGAATATGCTTATGCTGCTCAAAAAGATAAAAAAAATATCTACCTCAATTTTTTAATGAGTATCACTCAAGGATGTGACTGTGAAGGAAAAAAAATGAGTCCAATAATGGAAGATATAGGTATTTTTGCATCTACTGATCCTGTTGCAATAGATAAAGCATGTTATGATTTGGTAAAAAAAGGTGGCAAGAAACTAAAAGGTCACTCTATGTTTCATCATGCAGAAAAAATAGGACTTGGCTCACAACATTATGTACTAAAAGAAGTGTAAAAAGCCATAAAATATAGACCTCTCAGGTTTCAAAACCTGACAGGTCTATATTTCTATTTTATGAATTATATAGACGGGATACAAGGGTAGATACCTTTTTTTAATATAGCTTAAATATACAATGGAGTTAATTGATGAATTGGGAACGAGCAAGAAATGACGAGCAGAAAGAACAAAGAATTTCAGAGATTGTTCAAGCGACAGCCCGTCTTTATGAAAAATATCAATTTGAAGAAATTACTTTTGCATTGATAGCAAAAGAAGCAAATTTTACTCGTTCAAATCTCTATAAATACTTCAATACAAAAGAAGAAGTTTTTTTAGAATTAATAAAACATGATTTATCTATCTGGAAAAATGAATTAATAAAAACATTCCAAAAGAAAGAATATTCTACTGAAGAATTTGCAAATATTTGGGTTGATACTCAAACAAAACAAGTTCGTTTATTAAGTTTATTTGCAATACTTTTTACATCAATAGAAAAAAAATCATCTTTGGAAAGTTTAGTTTCATTCAAAAAAAAGATTCAAGAAGAATTTGGTGGTTTGGTAAAATTATTGTTAGAATTATTTCCTTCAGTGAGTTTAGATGATGGTACAGAATTTTCATTCTCACTATTCGCCCTATCAATAGGTATATATCCTATGCTAAATCTAACAGAAAATCAAAAAAAAGCAATGGAATTAACAGGAATGAACTCAGATTATCAATATTATAAAAATATTTACATAAAATCAATCGAATCCCTATTACAACCGTTAATTAAAGTTTAATTTTCTAAATTTGTTACAAATTTTACTTCAAAACTTTATACATTATTTCCCCGATTCTTTCTTTTGGCGGAATAGAAGGGTTATTAAAAGTGTCAAAAGTATAAAATTCATAAACAAAACTATCTATTGTATAACCACTATTAGTTAATAAATCTTTTAAAGTGTTATATTTAAAAAACATAAAATCAGGATAACCTTTTAATTTCATAGAGCCATAAGTCCCAGACCCAAACGGTTCTTTTTCAATTTTGTAACCATCTATTTCATTTATATCAAATTCTTCATTTGTGAGAATGCCGAGTTTCCATTTATTTGTACTTGGGAAAGAACCAATAGCAACTTCATTTTTATTTCTATCTTTTACAATATCATTCATTTTTTTACAAATATTCACAGCTTCAGAAAAATCTGTTCCCTTCAATATGTAAGTAAGATAATAAAAATTATATTCTGCCATATCTACAGTTTTGTATTTTTTACCATCTTGTAATACAATCTGTGGTATTTTACAACTAAACAAAAAAATAAAGAAAAACATTAATAATAAAAGTTTTTTCATAGAAGCCTCATTTTCAAAAAGATGTAGGAACTATATCTAATTTATTGTAATTAATCAATAATATATTAAGTTCAATTTTAATTATTTGAATTTTTTTATACTATTGAGATTACAATTATCGGTAAAATTTTAAAAAACATTTCTTCTTTGTGAAAAATTTATGATCCATTTAAGTATAATCTAATTAATTCTAAAATATTCTTTTTATCAAATAACGAATTTTAACGCTTCCATAAAATTTTCTTACAATTACAATTTAATCTTACAATAATCTTTTGTCTACACTCATTTGATTTTTTTATTAAATCTCAATCTTTTTAAACCAAAAACATCTATTTACTTAAAATCTTTATTGTTTAAATCAAAAAAATATTATATATTTTAACTTGTGGTGGTATATGGAAAAATACTTATCAAAGACAAAAATGGTAAAGAGAAAAAAATTACTAATTTAAAAGATTTTCTTATGTATAGAGGAATCGATATAAAATTAATTAATTTAAAAAATCAGAAGGAAATTAAATGACAAAAAAAGTATTTATTCCACCAATAAAAACTCAAGGAATTAAATCAAAATTAGTTAATTGGATAAAAGAAAATATTCAAACTGATTATATATTTATTTAAATAACGTTCAATAATAGGAGAATCTTTTGGAAGAGAATTTTAGTGAGAAAAAAGTTGGTTTTGTGTCTTTAATAGGACGCCCATCGTCTGGGAAATCGACTTTAATTAATACAATTTGTGGTTTTAAAATTTCGATTGTTTCTAAACATCCGCAAACTACGAGATTTTTGGTTAGAGGAATATTTAATGACGATGATAGTCAAATAATATTTGTTGATACACCTGGTTTTCATAATTTTAACTCAAATCTCAATCGAGGACTTTCTAACCTTGCTGTAAGAAATCTTGCTGACTGTGATTTGGTTTTATATCTTGTTGATACTACAAGAGAATTTGGCGATGAAGAAAATCAGATAATAGAAAAACTTATCGGTTGTCAGAGTAGGCTTATTGTGGCATTTAATAAAATTGACGATAAGAATAGTAAAGATTCTATAAAAAACATCGTTAAAGAAAAATTAAAACCAAAAGCTTTTTGTGAAATATCTGGGTTAAATGGAAAAAATATAGATATTCTTTTAAAATCTATAAAAGAATGTCTTGATCTTGGGCATATTTATTATCCAGAAGACTATGTTACAGACCAAACAATACCTTTCAGAATCACTGAGGTTGTTAGAGAACAAATTTTTAACACAACAACAGAGGAAGTGCCACATAGTACTTATGTTGAAGTTGACAGCCTTGATGTGAAAGAAAACAATATTAAAGCATATTGTACGATTTATGTAGAAAAAGATAGCCAAAAAGGTATAATCATAGGCAAAGGCGGTAAAATGATAAAAACCATTGGTGAGAAAGCAAGGATTTCATTAAAAGATATATTTGAGAGAGAAGTTTCTTTATTTTTGAATGTAAAGTTAAATTTAAATTGGAGGAAAAAAGATAAACTCCTAAAAAAAATGTTCCAGTTGGAATAAAAAAACAATTCCTCCTCTTTTTCAGGAAACAAGGGGTAGCTATCCCTTGTTTCCGTAAGAACATTAAGAAGAGGAGGAGAAAAAAATTTATGTTAATTATTTATTTTTTCTGAAATAATTATATTTTGGACTATAATTTAAAGAAAGACTATTTATGAAAAAGAGTATTATTTTAATTTTGTTTATATTTATATGTTTAAACCTATATTCTATAAAGTTTTTTGTAAATACCAAAAACGACCAAAAGATTACATTACAGGCAATATTTAATCTGGGTGTTTCTATGAATGGTGTAACTGATGTATATGGACTTACAGAATATCAATCTATTTTTTTTAAAACTGCTTTTCATATAGAAGATTTTGGTATTGGATTTAGTTTTAATTTTAGATATAGGCTAATAGCTCAGGGATTTATTTTTAATGAAAAAGATTGGTTTATAAAAGATGATCCTCTGCAAACGTTCTTTACCTATATGGATAAAATTGATTATATAGAATACGGTGACAAAACTAAACCTTTTCATTTTAAGACAGGAGAATTTAATTATACAACATTTGGCACTGGATTTTTGGTGAATGATTTTCATAATAAGTTTTTTTTGCCAATTTCACGAGAAAATGGTTTTTTCTTTAAGTTTGATGGAAACAACTTAACAAAACTTAAAATATTTCAAGCATATCAGGATATTCCAATAGATTTTACATTTTTTATACCTGATTTGTGTGATCCTGATATTTTTGCATTAGATTTGGGAATTGATATTTTTAAATTTACAAAAATAAGCAAAAATATGAGTCTTAGGCTAGAATTTGCATCTATTTTGGATTTTAATGCAACAGAGTCAAATAGGCTTAGCTCTTTAGATGGAAAGTTTGATAATGGAACTTATAGGAATATAGATTCTTCTGGTTACACAACAAAACTTTGGGGTTTTACTTTTCCTCTTAGTTTTGTATGGGAGCACCCTTATTTTAGGTTAAATCCTTTTAATGAACTTAGTTTTTTGGTAGATTTTAATAATAATACTGTTGGTATTGGCGATAAACTTGGAATAGAAGGAAGATTTTTAAAATTAAAAGACTCTGGATTCCTTTTGGGATTGACAGCGGGGTTTATTTTTTCGTCGCCTCATTATGTGCCTTATTATTTTTCGTCAAACTATGAAATTGTAAGAAAAATGCAATATAGTAAAGCAGAATTGGGGACTTTTGTTTATTTTTTTGGTTCTATTTCTTTGTATGCACTAAATGATAATTTAAAATTTGATCTTAGTGCTGTTATTCCATTAAATAGAGATTATGATGTTTACGATATGGTTGCAAAACCTCCTGTTATTAAACTTATGGGAAGATTTACAATAGAAAAATTATACATCCAAAATGCAAAAGATATTCCAGATTTGTATATAAGTTTATTATATGAAACAACATTCAACGAAATGAGGACTGAAAAATATGTACTTATAGATTTAAAAGGATATAAGAAAGAGCCAATAAAACTATCCAGTGGAAATGGTGAATACTTTATTGAATCAATAAGTAAAAATTTTAGATACTCAGTAGAAATTGGGTTTAAATACCTTGGTGCTAAAATAAGAATGTTAATAGGAGTCCAGCATCCTGCGGCTATGACATTGGAAACAAATTTTACAGAAGTAAATGAAACACTAACACCAAAAATCGATCTCGAAAAATATGGAGAGGATATGCAAAAATTTCTTTCTTTGGAGGTGTCATTTGTATTATAAAAATATTCTTAAAAAAATTTTGATTTTATTTTTTATATTTTCTTTACATTCTCTAATAGGGCAAGAGAAATCTGGGTTTTATGGAGTAATCACAAATATATTTCTTGCAAATAGTGACTCTCGAAACCCGATTTTATATAATAATAATGAACAAAAAGAATTAAAAATAAATGATAAAGTCTATTCGGGTAATGTTATTCTTACCTCAGATAGTGAGGAAGTTGAACTTTGCTTTTATAATAACAACGTTCCAATAGCTTTTTTGATAATAGGTGAAAACACAGATTTAGAAATAAATTATGGGTCTCAATTTGATTTAAAATTAACTTTTGGTAGGTGTAGAATTGTTAATAATACAGAGACAATACATCTTTTATCAAAAACAGTTAAATCAATCATTAGAAATAGTGATTTTGGTTTTGAATCAATCTTAAAAGAAGGAAAAACAACTGGATATTTTATAGTTTTTGATGGAAGCGTACAGGCTATCTCTCTTAAAAGCCCAAATATTACATCAATCAATACACTTGAGGTTTGTGAATTTACGGATTTTACTCTTTCTGAGAAAAAGTCTTTCAAAAGAGAAGAATTATACTCATGGCAGGCATCAATGCTCTCAAAATCACAAAATATTCCAGACTTACTAAATCTTATGCTTGAAAAGCTTATTTTTAAACAAAAAACAATTGTAGAGGAACAAGAAGCAACAACAGATGTCGTGGTAAAAAAAGATGTAACAACAGATATTGTTAAACAAACAATAAAACCTAAAAATGATTTTAGAGGTCTTCTTTCTTTTGAATTTGGAGGTCTCGGGTATAAATTAGACTCTATCAATAGTCTTTCAAAAAATATAGGCATTAAATTTGTTTATAATCCAACTATTAGTTTATTAGACAATAAGTTAGAATTTAGCTTTTATCTCAATCTAAATTTTTTTCCTGCTGCAATAGGACAACAAGAACCTTGGGATATGTTTGGTTCTATAAATTATAATACTAAGTTTATAAATAGAGAATGGTCTTTTGGGACAGATCAAGGTGGATTTGTTCCTAAGGTAATCTTTGATGTTTTTGATGATATATTCTCAAAAATAAAAACTATTAGGGTAAATAATGAAGAAGACACTATGTTTTTTAAGGTTGGAGAATATTCGTCTATTTCTGACCCACTTCATTTTACTTTCTTCAATTTTAACTCAAAATATTTTAATTTACTTCAAAGAAAAACATCTTTGGTAACAATGTTTAACCTAAAGTATTTCAAAGCGTTTATTTATGCAGAAGATATTCTACCAAAAGGGCTTTATGGTGGTACGATAACGCTTTTGACTCCAAACGAGAGTTTTAGGCTTAGATTTATTTTGAATGGTTTTGTTGATTGCTATGATTTAATTAAATACGATGGGAATACTTTTATTTTACCATCTTTCTTTTCAGCAAATATTATTTTTGATACATTTAACACAGCATCTTTTGGATTATTTTTCTTTTTTAATGGAGGAATAAACATTCCATTCTACTCAAATACTCAGTCAAATTTTTCTGAAATGCTTACATCTGGGTTAATATTTAGTTTTGGTTCAAGTATAAGATTTAAAGATGTTACTTTTTCTATGGAATTTGTAAAAGATTCTAAAATAGCCAAAGTTGGTAATTTTGATATTTCTTACACTTACTCAAGGGACAAAAAAATTACTGATATGTCATCGTGGTTTAATCTTACAACAAAAAGAACAAGTTTTAATGAGTATTTTTCTGATCATTATTTTGGTTTGAGATTAAAACTAAATTATAGTTTTTTAAAACATGTTATTTTTGATTTTTCGGGTCAGATTGGCTTTTCTGCAAATCTTTCTTCGGCAAATTTACCGACTTCTTTAAATGATATTTATGATAGAATTTATCTAAGACTCGCATTTGATTCACTTGATAAATGGAAAGTAGGTTTTAATCTTTACATAATTTGGAATATCGATAATCTATATCAAGCAATAACAAAAAATAATTTCATAGGTAGTAATCTTGGATTTTTGGGCTTTGGTATAAGACCTCATAAAGCATTAGAAATAAACGCACAAACTGGGATGACTCCAATATCAAACAACTTAGCATTCTTTTTTGATATTAACTTTGTTTTTAGACCACTATATTTCTATACGCCTCCAACTAAAGATTCAAAACAAAAAGTTAATAAAACTAATACAAAAACTAATACAAAAAAAATAGAAAAAAAAGACACGAAAACTGATAAAAATAAAAAATAAATTTTTTCGCTAATTATCGTATATATCAATATTAATAATTATTCCCCTTTTTTAAGAGGGGAATAATTTTAACTAATTTATTACAATAAATCGACTCAGATGAAGAATATCTTCTTCGTTACTTTTGAACACCTACCATTAAGTCTCTTCCATTTCTAGTTATATAGAAATAAAAAGATTCAATATTGCCTTGATCTGCTTTTTTCATAAAAGATTCTAAATCAGAGGAGTCTTTTATAGTTGTTGTATTAATTTTTTTAATAACATCGTTTATCAAAAGTCCGTATTCTTTAGCAGGAGAATTATTTTCTATTTTTGTTATAATTATTCCATCATTACTATTTAAATTAAGTTTATTTTTAGCTACATCATCTATGTTAGAAAATGTTGCACCCAAAAAATTAATTTCTGGTAGTTGTTGTGATTGTTGTTTAGTTTGACTCGAAGTATTATTTGTTGGTCTTTTATCGAGTATTACAACAATATCTTTTTGTTTGTTATTGTTAATGTATGTTATTTTTACTTTATTACCAGGACTATATTTACTTATTGTCCAAATTAATTCATTTGAGTCTTTAATCGTTTTATCATCAACAGCAATTATAATATCGCCAACTTTAACGCCAGCCTTATCAGCAGGAGAATCTTTAAAAACTTCAGTAACATAAGCCCCGTATTCATTTGTTAATTCTAACGATTTTCTAAAATCAGCATCTGTTAGAGATTTGATGCCGACTCCAAGCCATGGATATTCTACCATAGAATATTTTTTTAGCTTGTCATAAATAATCATTGCTGTATCAATAGGTATTGCAAAACTCAAACCAGTATTTGATCCAGTCTGCGATGCTATCCAAGAATTAATTCCTATAACTTCACCATTTATGTTTAATAAAGGTCCACCAGAATTTCCAGGGTTTATAGCAGCATCTGTTTGTATAAAATCAGTTGCATCAGTTTTACCATACATTGCCCTACCCAAAGCACTAACGACACCAACAGTCATAGAGCCATCAAAGCCAAAAGGATTGCCAACGCCAATCGCCCAGTCTCCAACTTGAACATCACTTGACTTACCAATTTTGGAAATAGGAATTACTGTGTCAGATGTAAACTTAACAACAGCAAGATCACTTCTTTCGTCAGCACCAACAAGAGTTCCTACAAATTCTTTTTCGTTAATTAGAATTATTGTTATATCATCTCCCTTAGCGACAACGTGATTATTCGTTAGGACAAAAACCTCTTTTTTATTTTGTTCAATAATAAAGCCAGAACCAAAAGTTTTTTGAGGTCTTTTTTTATCTTTTTGATTGTTACCAAGTCTTGGATAAGTAGTAACATCAATTCTTACTACCTTTGGAATATTTTCTTTTGCAATTTGTCTAAATGCTTTTTGCATTTCTTCTGCATAAGATATGTTAGAAGAATTATTCTTTGAGTCAGCATAAACAACAAACGGATTGTTTGATTTAAACAATGTATAAAAAGAAAAACCAAAAGAAAGCAAAGATATTGCTAAGACAAAACCAATCAAATAATTTGTTTTTTTATTTTCCATTGAAAACATCCTTTAAAATTAATTAGAAATCTATTCATATCTAAATATAATATATTTTACATTAAATGATTAGTAATTTCTATAAAACATTAAAAAAAATAAGAAAAAATTACAAATTAAACTAAGAATTATTATATTGAACCTCTTCATATCTAAAACAGGTCACAAGATGATCGTTTACCATTCCAACAGCCTGCATAAAAGCATAACAAATTGTACTCCCAACAAAACTAAAGCCTTTCTTTTTAAGGTCTTTACTCATATTATCAGACTCTTTTGTAGTAGCAGGTAATTCGGTTATTGATTGGAATGTGTTTATTATTGGTTTTCCATCTACAAATTGCCAAATATAATTACTAAAAGAACCAAATTTAGACTGTATTTCAATAAAATGAATCGCATTTTTAACGACACTGCGTATTTTTAATCTATTTCTGATAATACCTTCATTTTGTAACAATTGTTCTATTTTTTGATCGTCATAACAAACAATTTTTGTATAATCAAACTCATCAAAGGCTAATCTATAATTATTTCTTCTATTTAAAATAGTAATCCAACTAAGTCCAGCCTGAGCCCCTTCTAATACTAAAAATTCAAACAATTTTTTATCATCAAATACAGGTACTCCCCATTCTTTATCATGATAATCAATATACAAATCTCCTTTTGCCCAATCACATCTTGTTTGCATAAACTATCCTTATTTTTTAAATTTATCTATAAATTTATATCAAATAAATTATTTAAATACAATAGATTTAGTCAAAGATAAAAATTATTGAAAAAAACGAATTTTTGCTCTGTCCCATGGGACGGAGCTAGGGGACAGACCATTTTTTTTGTAAGGTATATTTATATTACCACTGTCTGCTTATTTTTTAATTTTATAAATTTGTTTTTTATTTTAAGAAATTATTCCAATATTGACAAAATTTTTAATTTAAAGTAGAATGTTTTTATGAAACATAGATTATTTATTGCGATTCCAATTGAAGAAAATATTAAGTCTCTTTTAATTGAAAACACAAAATTACCAAAATTTTATAGGATAACAAAAAGAGAAAACCTTCACATCACCATATCATTTTTGGGTGACACTGAAGAAACACAAATTCCTCAAATAAATTCTATTCTACAAAAAGTCACCCAAAAAGAAAAAGTATTTAATTTATCAATCGATAGTTTTGGGCAGTTTCCTGAAAAAGGACTACCGCGTATAATTTTTGCTACCGGAAGTGAAGGTAAAGGCAAGATAATAAATTTTGCAAATCTTATAAGAGATGATCTTAAAACAATTGGTTTTTATGATGATAAAGATTTTAAATATCACATTACAGTTGGAAGATTAGATGAAAAAGAAAAAATTTTTGGATATGTAAATATATCAAATTTAAAAATAAATGTTAAGATTAACGTTAATAAAGTAATTTTATATAAATCTGATTTAACACAAAAAGGACCAATTTACACAGAATTAAGCCTTTTTAATTTAAATATCAACCAATAAAGATTATAACAATAAAATTCCTATCAAGTCAATAATAATTCTCCTATTATTATTTGTTTTAATTTTTTAAAAAAATTACAAAGACAATTAAGTTATAAGATTGATAAGTCGAAATTTTATTAAATTTAATTTTCTTAGGAAAAAAAATGGCACAAAAACTTACTGAACAAGAAATATCTATTGTTTTAAAAAAAATTAAAAATAGATATGAAAGACTTGTTAAAGATTTTAAAAAACCTCGTTCTTTAGCAGAATCATTTGAAGATAGATATTTAAATTGTCTAAAAAGTAGAATGGATGTTACTGTTTTTTTATTAGCAGAGATTGAAGCTGTTGAAGAAATTATAAAAAAAGAAGAAGATAAAAAGGCATTAGAAGAAAAAGACAAAAATGTTAAAAAAACGCAAAATACCACAATTGCAGATAAAATTTTTGAAGAAAATAGAAAAAAAATTGCAAAATATTCCAAAGTAGAAATTTCATCAGATGCAGATGAAGAAATAGAAAGACTAATTGGCGGAGTCAGAGAATTTATAAATAATTATCTTCCAGCAATTTATTATATTTATAAAGATAGAAGACAAACACAGGATGGCGATCAGATAAATAAGTACTATCAAGAGTTTATAACAAAATATGATTACAAGGATGTTCCTCCAATTACAAGAAAATATATTGCGGCTTTTTATAATACACCACGAGATTTAAAAAAGATTGATTACGAACATAGACTAATAGTGCAAGAAACAGCTTTTCTACTTAATGATGTTTTAGAAACTTTAGAAACTATTATAGTTAAAGAAGAAATTCCTTTTCCAGAAAGAAAAATTATTATTCCAAACAACGTTTCAAAAAAAGATTCTGAAAATTGGTTTTATGAATACTTTAATGGACTTACATATAAAGAAGGAATGAAAAAAGTTTATAGTTTTTTGAGAGATTTAGTGTTAGATTTTAGAATAAAAGATATAAAAAGGGGATAATAAACAAAATTACGCCTTAATTTATTTATATTGTATGATATTTTATATACCTACTATAACTGATTTTAACTAATCTTAGTTAATAGTTGGTATAAATTAAAAAAGCGGCATTTATTAATGCCGCTTTTGGGGTCTAATGTATTTTTTTTAGTTCTTACGATTATTTATCAAATTCAAATTTAAAATCATAAGCTATTGCTATTTCTTTTGCACCCCAACCAGATATAAGTACCTCGAGTCCTCTAATAGCAACTTCCATTTCAACAGGACCTGCATGTAAACCAAATCCCCATGAGAATGAAGGAGCGTTTGCTTGTGTATTATAGTTAAATGCAAGTCTTAATGGAAATTTTAATTTATTATTTCCTGTTTTTGGAGTAAATTCTACACCAGTAGATACATTAAATGTTGCATATTCTCCATTTATAGCTCGTTGCAAGTCAGTTACAGATATATCACCTGCGATTAAAAGATCAAAATATTTATGTTTTACAGGGGTTACTAAAACTCCAAGTCTAAAACTTGTCGCAGGCATCCAGCCATAACTAATCAATTGTGATTTAGTATTCTTAAAACTGTTTAGTAAATTTGTGCTAATATTTTGAACATCCATAATGTCTAAATCAACAGCAGTTTCTATCTGGTTAGCACTTAAAGCAAAAAAACCCAAATCGGTTATACTAAAACCAACCTTTACGAATCTATTAAATTCAAGAATAAAACCCATGTCAAAGCCAAATCCCACTCCACCTGTTCCAGATTGAAAAGGAATTGGTGAGTTTGGAATTAGAGTAAAAAAATTAGGAGCTATTCCACTAAAAATCATCTTAGGGTTTAATTTTAATCTGTAAGAATAAATTCCATCAGCATTAGGGCTTCCTTTATAAACAGAGCCTTCCCCTACGACATTAGCAAAGAATGTTGGAATATATACGTGACCTGTAACTCCTGCATAAATTGCATTAAAAAAAGGCATTGCTTTTTCTAAAAATCTTACTCTTGTACTTAAACTAAAATTCAAATCAAAATATTGCATTGCAGTAGCACTTATTTTTGCATTAATACCTTTTTCAACATCAAGTTTATCAAAAACTGTCTGAAAAATTGATTTTGAAAGACTTGCAGTTATATAAGTTTTTGGTAAAAAAGAAAATGAAAATCCATAATCCTTAGTTTTATAAAAAAACATAAAATTAAACATGCTAAGATCAAAACCTAGGTCAAACCCATTTAGGTCTGGCATTAAACTCATCTTGGTTTTTACAAAATCAGTTATATCTCCATTATTTGTTTTCATTAAATTAAAGACTTTCAACAAATCAGAAGTTGAGAGTGTATTGTTATACACTCTTATTCCACTCGAACCAAAAGCATTGAGTCCCCATTTTTTTTCTGTCATATAAATACCAGCAGGATTATAAAGCATTGCCTCAAAACTATCTGCGACAGAAGTATATGCTCCATTCCAACTAACGGATTCAGCAGTTGTAAGAAAATTTAGTGAGTTTATCTGTAAAGATACAGTTGTTACTACTAGTGTTATTAGAAATATTTTTAATTTCATTAGATTTCCTTTCGTTATTTTATTAATGCTCCAAGGTCTATTTTGGTTTTACCGTAAATATTTACTTTTGCTTTTAAAAAGTCGTTATTTGTAATAATTATAGGTTTATCGATAGCATTTTGTTTTAAGTTTATTTTTAGACTCATGTATATTTCTTTTGAATCATTTATAAATTTAATCAAATCACCATCAAAAGTTTTGGTAGTACCAGTATTATCTATATAATTAAAATTTTTATTTACACCAAGTACTAAATTAGAAGTTTTGCTTCCACTCGCATAATAAAGACCATCAGGAGTTGTCGAAATATCCCCAGAATTAATTGTAACAGCACTGTTGCCAAGCAATAAAGATACTGTTTTTATATTAGCCGCATCATTTGGCTCTGCTATCAAATCAAATGTGAATGTTACACCAAATGGGAATCTGTTTTCTATATCCATATTAATGTTAAGAGTATCTATATCACCAATAGGTATTTGTTTTGTAATATCACTCGTTATAGGAAGTTTTGGCGGGTTCATCAATGCTTTTAGTACATCAATATCATCTGTTGTATCATAAAATTTAAGTGCCATCGGTACTGTAATAGAAGTATTAAGTTTAACTAAATTTGGTTTAGAAAAAATACTAACATCCAAAGAAATATCATTACTACTTCCTGCAACATCAATTACTTTAGTAAAATAAATTTTATCTGCTATTATATTTTTTGTTGGGTTTGTTAAAGAATTTGGTTGTTGTAAGAAACCACCTATATTTTGTAGTTTTTTTGAACTATAAGTATTCCCATTTATTAAAAAACTTTCAGAAGTTGGAGGTGCATCATTAACTAATGTAGGAGATAAAACTTGATAATCATCTGGTATTTTATTAATATCAGCATTCATATCAAAATAAGAAATCAATCCACCATCCCATTGATATTTTGGTAATGTATTATCAGGTATTGGATCAAGTGTATTATTAAAACCTGATTGACCTGGCAGATTCTTATAATTTGTTTTATCTTTTGGATTAAACATTTTTGTTAAATCAATACTAAATGGTAAATCATTCGTTACATCGAGGTTCATAGTCATATTTTCAACAGAAAAAGAGGAAGTAAGTTTATTTTGGAGTTTAGTCATCTCATCAGTAGCATCAGTAACGGATTTATTAAAAAATGATGTTAAATTAGTTATTTCACTAAAATTAGTTATACCCATATCAAAAGTAATAGGATACAATTTACATAATATATAAACTTTATCACCCAAATCTACTTTTGCTTCAAGTTTTAGATTAAGAGTTCCGCCTAAACTATATGGCATTTTTGGAGTTGGAGAAATATCAGGAAGAGGAAAATTAAGAAGATTAAAAGTTGTATAATCAAGTGCCTTTATTTTAATCTCTAATTCTTTTATATCAAAATATCTAAAATTACTTAGAGTATTATCACCATCAAAATATAATGGGGCTGGAATAGGTGCAGAAAGAACTAATTCATTAGTAAGTCCATTAGTAAAAGTAGTTTTAGCAAGATCAAGTGAAAAATTTAAATTATTTCCTTCTATGTTAAATTTACTTATATCAATATCACCATTTGCTAATACAGCTTGAGAAATAGTATTCTTTAATAAAGTAAAAGTTAAATAAATTTTACCATTTGGAGCAGAAATACCTTTTAACAACAAATCATTAGAATTATCTGCATTTAAGTCTTTATTTATTGTAGCAGGTTTTGGAGGAATCTGCTTTTCTGGCTCAAGGTCTATTTCAAGATCAAATGTTGCTCCCAAAGAACCAAGGTTATAAGTAAAATAGCCAGTATCTGTCAAAACTTGGGCTGGGTTAGTAATTTGAACAGGTAGGGGCCAAACAGATACAGGGAAGCTTGGTGTTGTATAATTAAATAAATCTGTTGCAAATGTACTATTAAGATCAGACGTAACATCTGAGTTTGCAAAAGAGTCTATTTGAGGAAAATCTATTTTATACTTAATCTGGTATCTACCGTCTGAAAGCTCTTCAAAATCAGCATCTGGCATTTTCTCTTTAATCATTTTTTCTATATCAACAGTCTTTTTTAAAAGCTCATCCACAGATATTGTTTTTTCTATTACTGGAACGTTAAATTCTAAGTCCCATTTAGGTTTTTGTATTTGTGTTGGATTTTTGACAATATCCATCAATTCTGATACTGCACAGCTAAATACAATTAACAAAAAAGTAATAATTAGAATGCTAATATAGAATATTTTTTTTATTCTACTCATAAAAATCTCCTATTTCTATTATAAAAATAATATTTACCAAGATATATATTAACCCATTTTATTTGAAATATCTAATATTTTATAAAAAAGTAAAAAATAATTAGTTTTTTTGTGTTTAAATTTGTATTCTTTGTTCTTAATATTTTTCTTTATTAAAACTGAGAATAAATTAAATAGTTATTTTTTAGATAGTAATTCTAACTTTTTTATAAATTTATATGTTATTTTGTAATTATAATGAAATGAGTTTTTTAATTATATATCTAATATGAACAGTTAATACTTGGTTGATATTGGTTTAACAGTAGTTAAAAAAAATTAAGAGGTGATATTTTATAAAAAACATCACCTCTTAAAATTAAGTCAAAGATACATAAAGTTATCTTGCATACTCTATAAATCGAGCTTCTCTTATAACAGTAACTTTAATTTTGCCCGGATATTTGAGTTCGCCTTCTATTCGCTTTGCAATATCTCTTGCAAGTCCTTCGGCTTTATCATCCGTTGTTGTGGCATTATTTAAAATTACTCTTATTTCTCTACCTGCTTGAATAGCAAATGCTTTTTCAACACCTTCATAGCTTTCTGCAATTTTTTCTAATGCTTCTAATCTCTTAATGTAACTATCAAGACTTTCTCGTCTTGCACCAGGTCTACTAGCACTAATAGCATCTGCAGCCTGAACTAAAATCGATTCTAAACAATTTGGTTCAACATCACCGTGATGACTCAAAATTGAATTAAGAACTTTTTCGGATTCGCCCATTTTTTTTGCAATATCATAGCCAGCCTCTGTATGGCTACTGTCTCCATCTGATTGAGACCCTTTTCCAATATCATGTAACAATCCACCCCTTTTTGCTAACGCAACATCACAACCTAATTCAGCGGCGAGAGTTCCCGCAATTTTTGCAACTTCAATAGAATGATGTAAAACATTCTGCCCATAACTTGTTCTAAAATAAAGCCTGCCAATATTTATAATACCTTCAGTAGAGATACCAGGAATACCAAGATTCAATACGGCTTTTTCACCTTCATCATAAATCATTTCATTTACTTCTGCCATAACTTTATTTATGACTTCCTCGATTCTAGTAGGATGAATTCTTCCGTCTGTAATCAACCTATTTAAAGCAATTTTAGCTATTTCTCTTCTTACAGGATCAAAGCTTGAAATTACAACAGCTTCTGGCGTATCATCTATAATAATATCCACACCAATTAAAGTTTCAAGAGTTCGAATATTTCGTCCCTCTCTACCAATGATTCTACCCTTCATTTCATCGTTAGGTAAAGAAACAGTTGTAGTTGTCGCATCTGATGTCGCTTCTGACGCGATTCTTTGTATTGTCGTAACAATAATTTCTTTTGCTTTTCTGTTGGCATTTCTATTTGCTTCTTCTTCAATTTTATTAATTAAAACTAAAGCATCTTTTCTTGCCTCTTCTTCAATCCCTTTTATAAGAATACCTTTTGCCTGTTCTGAAGTTAAGCCAGAAATACGCTCAATTTCAGATTGCCATTTTGATTGCAACTTGGTAATATCATTTACCTTCTCATTATACTCCTTTTCTCTATCTACTACAAGTTTTTCCCTTTTCTCGACATCATTAAATCTTCTTTCAAATTGTTCTTCTTTTTGAATGAGTCGTTTTTCTAATCTTTGTAGCTCTATTCTTCTTTCTTTGGTTTCCTTTTCAAAATTATTTCTTTCCTGAATAAGAAAAGTTTTCGCATCAAGAAGTAATTCTTTCTTTTGCGATTCGGCTTCAAGTTTGGCTTCCTTTAAAATTATCTCGGCTCTATTTTCGGCAGAATTCAATCTATTTTTTGCAATTATAAATCTGATAACAAAACCTATAATGCCGCCAAGGAGGATGGATAAGAGGCCTATCAAAACATATAGCATCCTCGTCCTCCTATGAATACTAATAGTTTAAATAATAAATAAAAAATCGTATGTTGTCAAGTTTTATTAAAGGATAAAAAAAATATTTATGAATTTTTGTAAAATAGAATTTATAATTGAAATTTAAATGGTTTTTTAATCGTAGAATCACACAGAAAAAATAGACCTCAAACCCATTTGTTTTTTATTGTAGAATTTGGATTTTCTTTAAAATAAGTGTCAATTTCTTCTATTATTGCGTCTAATAATTCGCCAGTAAAGCCTTTTTCTTTAATTTTGTTTTCTTTTATAAAATTTGAAACACTATTAACAATTTTTTGGTTTTTACTCTCGTTTTGTATTTTATTTAATATTTTATAAGAATAATTAAAATCTACTTTATAATTTTTTTTGAGTATTTCATAAGCCCTACTGTGAAACCCAGCGTAAGTTAAAATTTCTGCAAACATTAAAGTTTCTTTTTTTGTAAAAGACGAATTTAAATCAAATTTCTTTAATTCTTCCTTTAATTGTTCAATTTTTAAAGATTGATAATTATTAAATAAAATATCAATATTTTTTTCTTCTTTTTGAATATTATTTTTATTTATAGTAAAGTACAGATAAGAAACATAATAGTCTCTAAAATCAGATATTAAAACTGTTGATATTATTTTTTTATTAGAAGTATATGGTAATTCAATATTTTCTTCTTTTAATGGAAATCCAGAATATATTTCTAATATAATACCAATTTCTTCTTTAAATTCAATAATTTTTTTTAATATTTTATTTATTTTTTCTTTTTCATTATCAAAATCAGAAAGTTTTAGAGAGTTTATTATTACAAAATTTATCTTTCTATCAATGATTTGAGTTTTGTAGATAAAATCAAAATCAAAAGATAAAACTTTTTTCTTTGAGTCTTTAAGAGTCGTTTTTATATCTTTTGTGTCAATCCCATTCTCAAAGCAAAAATCTTTTTTTACTTTCAAAAAACTATCTTCAAAAAAACTTGTATTTTTATCTTTATCAACAATAAAATTAGAATGATCTGAGCCGTAAAAATTTAGACTCTCTGGATTTGTTGTGTTTTTATCAAGTTCTATTATTAGATGTAAAAGATACGAAAAAAGAACTGGTTCTATCGACAAACCAGCAAGTGGAAACCATACATACAACTGCTTATTTGTCTTATAAAACTCATATAAAAATAAAATCAATGGATTTCTTAGTTTTGGATTAAAAAAAAGGTTATAAGAAGATGAATAAACAACTATCTCTTCTATTTTAGATGTAAAGAAACTTAATGTCTCATAAAGAGAAATATCGTCTCTAAGCGGGAAGGAGGATTTTTCATAAGAATAAGATTCTTTTTCAAAAACAAGTTTAAAGATAACTACATAAATTGAAGGATAAATCAATGATGTTTTATTTTTTAATATTTTTGAGAATAAAACGCCCCAAAAATTGTAAAAATCTAAATTTAATAGTTCAAAATAAATATTTAGATATTTTTTTAAAAAAGTGTCAGTGTATTCTTTATCTTTTAACACTCTCTGGATTAAAATTACTTCTATCAAAGAGTCAAATCTTTTAAAAAATTCTAAATCCTTCCATTTTGTTTTTATAAAATTATAAATATAATCAATTTCTTTATTTATTAAAAAAGTATCTTCTGATGCGAATATTTTTTTATGTAGTTCTTTAACTAACTTTTCGAATATTAAATCAATATCTTGCATTCTATCCGCTTATACTTTGTTTTACTATACTAATATTTTTTATAATATCAACATTATCTGGATAAATAATTAGTGCCTCTTCCCAAGATTTTATTGAATCATTAAAATTTTTTAACTTATAATCAACATAACCGAGTAAACTCAAAACTTTAAAATTTTCATGCTTTTGGTTAAATTTATTCTTTAATTCTTCAAGAAAGTTTTTTGCAGTAATAAAATCGCCTTTATTTACATGTTCTAATGCCAAATAATATTTATTTACCATTTCTTTTACATTACTTGGTCCCAAATTTATATGAAAATCATCGAGTTTAGAGCATTCAACGTCAATTTTGATACCAGAAGAATTTTCTGTTATGTCTGCTATGAGTATTGTCATATCATCATTAGCAAAAGCAGCCCCTTTAAAATTATTTATATCACTAAATAATTTATCAATAACTTCTTTAGCAGTAATCTCTTTATTTTCAACTAAGATATTTACAAGTCTTTCCTGTCCATAAAATTTTGCATCGCTATCTCTTAATTCAGGGATGCCATCAGTGTATAAAACTATTCTATCCCCAATATCTATCTGCTCTATACTTGATTCGTATTCTATATTTTTACAAAAACCAATAATAGGAGCATTTTGTTTTAATGCAACAAAAGTTCCATTCTTTTTAATTATAAATATATCGTTATGCCCTGCATTTGTATATTGGATTGTTCCTTTTTCAACATCCAAAATTGCGTAGAATGCTGTTAAATATTCCATATTTCCTATAACACTAAATAATTCATCATTGACACTTCTAACAACATCTCCAGAATCTTTTTCATTTTTTGAATTATTAGTAAAAGAAACTTTTGCCATAGTTGTAATTAAAGCGGCAGGCACTCCATGACCGCAAACATCTGCAATAACCATCCCAAGTTTTTTATCTGTAATTTTAAATACATCATAATAATCCCCACCTAAAGCATCCATTGGCACATACATTCCATCAAGAGTAATCTGTTCTATTAGAGGAAAAATTTTGGGTATCATTGCTTCTTGAATTCTTTGAGCCATTTGTAATTCTTTTTTCATCTGTTCATTAGCTATTAAGAGTTCTTTATTTGCTTTATTTAACTCCTCTGTTCTTTTTGCAACAAGCTCTTCGAGGTGTTCACTATAATGTTGTATTGTTACTGCCATATTATTGAAGTTTTCTGAAAGGTTTCCAATTTCATCTGCAGACATAACATCCGCTCTAACATCGAACTCTTTATCAGAAAATCTTCCTACAACTCTATTTAACATAATTATTGGACGTATAATTATATTACTCATCGTCATATAGAGAGAAAGAACTAAAATTATACTTAAGGCTATCGTTTGTAGAATATTTTTTATAGTTATCTGTAACAAAGACATTCTCAAAAATTTATCAGTATAGTAAACTGAAACAAATCCTATTACTTGGTTTTCTTTTTCTATTTTTCCAACGAGTTTAAAATAATATTTATCTAATTGAGTATTGAATTGTTCACTATTTTTGAATGATGTTGTTTTATTATTCTCTTTTTTTATCTCGCCATAATGAAAATTTTCTTCAGTGTCAAGATAAACTGCAATTGCTAAAACATTATCTCCTTTTACTTCAAGTTGAACTACGGTTTTTAAACTTGTTTCTTCAATATTCCAGACTGGTTCTCTTAGGTTATTTGCCAATCTTTTTAGAGTTAAGTTAGCACTATTTGTTAATCCTTCTTTTGATTTTTTGCTTTCACTATAATATTGAAGAACTCCTGTTATTCCAGTAATAATTATTACAACAAGTATAGTAATAAAAGAAATTTTTGCAGATATTGAATTTTTATCCATCATTCTGATCACCATTAATTTATAGTATTATAAAACATAATTTAACATTATTATTTGTTTATATTATATTACTTTTATGTTTTAAGTCAATCTAAATAATTTAAAATATTTATAGATTTTATTTAATTTATAAAAAATGATCAAAATATAATTACCTTTATTTGCTATTTATATAAAAAAACAAGCATTAAATATTATTCTTACGATTGGTAGATAATTTATGATTAATTTATTTTTTTGTGCTTAAATTAGGCTCTTTCTTGCAAAACAAAAAAAATAATAAAATTACAAAAAGGTGTTTCTCGTTTTGAGTTCGCTAAAAACATCGTTTAATAGCATTTATACCTCAAATATTGAGACTTAAAATCTTTTATTCATTTTTTTATGAAAATTTGTAAAAAAAGTTAAAATTTTGTTTACAAAACTCAATTAATGATGTAAATATTATATTGGTGACGCAGCCGTTACCAAATGCTCCTTTTAATAATCTTGAAGCCTTTTAGTTCTTATCACCCTGCGTAAAGATAGACTAAAAGGCTTCCTTTTTTTAAAACTAATCCAAATTTTAATTTATTATACTAAATTATTAATTGATTTTAGCGATAACTCAGATTAGTTAAAATCATTAAGATCATAAAAAAAATGCGATAAGAAAAAAAATCTGATTAAAAATTTTAATAAATAATTTTTTATTGAAATTTTATTTTATTCTTATGAACTTTGTGTTAAGAAAATTTTAATAAATATCGCTAAAAATAGTTAATGGTTGGCATAAGATATTAATTAACAAGGTAAAAATGCTTCAATTTTTTCTATCGTTTTATAAAAATCAGCAACTTTTATTTTTTTTGCAAGTTCTTCTTCAAATCTTTTAATAAGGTCTGCATAAATTTCTTTATAATTATTTAAAACATAAAGTTTAAATTTTATACTAATTATTGGATTTTTTAAATTAACATAATTTAAATAACTAAATTTTTTTAAAAGTGCAAAAATTCCAAATGATTTTAACTCATTATTAGAATAATCTTCAGCAAAATCATTGGAATCATCTAGTATCTGCCTCCAAAGTAGGTAAAAATAGAAAAAATCAATCCAAAAATCATTTTTTACATATTTTGAAACAAAATATTCTATATTATAAATAGATGTAGCAAAACCATCTGTAAAATTTGTCCAATTTTTCTCCATCTCTCTGGCAATTCCTATTTCTATTCCACCTATATTTAAAACATTTTGAGTATAGTAATAAGCCTCAGTTTTTGCAACCGCAGGATTTATATTTATTTTTAATTTTCCTGCATGTAAAATATACTCTTTATAACATAAATTCGCACAAGGTAACTTAAACATTTCTTTATGATCAAAAACTCCATCATAAAACACCCTGCTAAAATAATCAGCAATACTTAGAGTTGTATAATCAATTAAAATATCATCTTCTATTTTAAGATTTTCTTCTTTTGCTATAAATTGAAAGATAGAACAAAATATAGTAAATAAGTTTTTTGTATTCTTTACATCATTTTCAATAATCATTTGTTTATAATTATTAATTCTTAATTTTTTAAGAATTTCTTTTGGAATTACATCTAAAGATTTTTCTAATCTCTCAAATGCCTTTAAAATAATCATAATAAACTTCCTTTGTTATCAAGAATATCGATAATAGAAATAAATTAAAAGTTTTTCTATTTAATTTAAATATTCTCATAAAACTATAATTTTACAAAAAGATAATATTAATTTCTATTAATGTCAATAGGTAGAATGATTATTACTAAAGATAAATTTATTTTAACTAAAATATATATATTACAAAACTTTATTAAATATAAAAATTAATAATATTTTAATAAATTACTCATTTTAATTGCATTTTCTTTGTATCAAAAATTATTGTATTTTTGTTAAAATTTCTTTATCGATAAATCTAATGACTTGTCCTCTTAATTCTTTAAAAGCCCCCTCAGCAATTGATTCTTTTGACTTACCAAGAATTTTTTTTGTTAATTCAAATTTAGTATTTGCTATTTGTTTATTTTCAAAACTATCAAAAATTATAAGGAATATTTTAGATTTTCCAGAAAAGAGTCCATCACCTTCATTTAGTATTTCACAAGTTGCACTTCCTGTTATAACATATCTTGAACCTGCAAACATTCCTATATTTTGATAAAAATCTTTTGATTTGTTATTATTTGAGAGAATATTCTGAATATCTTTGTTATTTGAGTCTAAATCAGAAGTTTTAATGTTTTTTTCAATCAAAAAGCCACTAATTTGTTGATCAAAATAATTATTTTTAAGTTGGGTCTTTTGTGTATCTTCTAATATAGAATGTTCTATTGTTACAGAAAAATTTTTCTCACCAGTAGATTGTCCTTCAAGATTAACAGAGACTCCTTTAGTCCTAAAAATTTCTATAATTGAATCAATCCCAAGAAATATTGAAAAACTACCATATTTTAAACATTGAGTAATATCAAGTAAAACAACGCCTTCTTCTGTTGTATATTTATTAAAATCGGATTTTACAAAATTTTTATTTTCAGTAATATCGACTTTTAAGCCTTTGATTGGTTTACCGTTACTTTTAAATGTAATTTGTTCTGACTTTCTAAAAACTCCTTTAGTGTTATTTTCAATAGGTAAAAGTTTAGTTTCAATAATTAAACTATTTAGAATTAAAAAACTCAAATCATACATTGAATTTACAACAGTTGTTCTTTCTTCTGTAAAAAAAACTAAATCATTGATTTTTTTAAAACTTGTTTCCAAATTACTAATTGATTCAGGAATTTTGGCATTATTAAATAGGTTTTTTGATTCGTCTATAATTTTTTGAATTTCTTTTAATTTTAAACTTTCTTCCTTTTTTGGTTTACTAAGAACATCTTTATATTCATCTTTTGTTAGCTTAATTAATGCTTTGTATTTAAATTGTTTGTTTTTTCCAAAACCTTTATCTTCAAGTTTTAAAGGAATCACCTTTATTCCTTCAAACATTGCAACAGTTTTTGACTCAATAGTTTTGCTAATTTTTTCTATATATTCTTTTTTTATTTCTTCTGTTTTTGAAGATAAATACTCTTCATTTACCACGCCATTTTTTTCTTCTATAAATTCTTTCATAAATTCTTTATTAGTTTTAATTGTTTTAGTATCTAAGGATTCTATAAACTCAGACTTTATAAAAGTTAAGATTTCTTCAGATAGAAGGTTTTTTGCATTTAAAATTGCAGTATTTTGAGCAGCAGTCTCATCTTTATTAAAATCACTTTGTCCAACAAAATATTCAAAATGTTCATCGCTCCATCTAAATTTGTTTACTTTAAGCCAGTCAGATTTAGAATCACTTGAAAATATAAAAAAAGTAAAAAAAACATATAAAATAATAAAAATATACCTCTTCATCTAAATTTCCCTTTATTTTTAGAATATTTATCTAATAATTTACAATTATCTTAATTAATTATAAATTTTATTTTCTATTTTGACAATTTTTTTTTTATAAATTATAATACAAAAAATAATTATTTATCAAATTTTTTTAAGGGTGAAATTTTATGGTTTATTATCTTCTTAGAAAAAAAAATGTTTTTTTGTACTTAATTTTATTTTTTATTATTTCTTGTAATACAGGTACGCCAACTCCTGAAAACAATAATAGCATTCTAAGCAATAACAATTATCTTTCTATGATAAGTTTATCATCAGGAACATTCTATTTAAATCCAGATTTTAATAAAGATATTTTAGAATATTCTATACAATGTACAATGAATACAGTTTCATTTCAAGCAAAAACAGAAGATCAAAAATCATATTTTGAATTTAGATTGAATGGAAATACATGGACAATACTTAAAAGTGAAGTTACAAAAGACCTCACTGTTGACAGTGGTTTAAATAAATTAGAAATAAAAGTAACAGCAGAAAATAAATCAACTAAAACATATGTGGTAAATATTAATTATACTAACTATTATTTGTCTGATATAGAAATTTCTAATTTAAAATTAGCAAATTTCTTTAATAAAAATAATCTAAATTATTATGGTGATTTGTCAACTGACTTTATTACAATAACAGCAACAAAAGAACAAGACGCAAAAAAAGTTGAATATTCTTTAGATGATGGAAATTATTTATTATTACAAAGTGGTATTCCTTCGTCTGAAATAAAAATTAACGTTGGTAATCATTTATTAAAAATAAAAGTTACATCTATTGATGATAATTATTTTAAAGAATATAAATTTGAATTTTTTGGGAATCAAAATGTAGCAAATTTAAAAACTGTGGGGGCACAACTTTTTAATAATTACATAAGAGGTTTGTTTGCAGATGCTCAATATCTTTACATTGCAGATTACGATGGATTACAAATCGTTGATATTATAGATATTAAAAATCCAAAAGAAGTTTCAAAAATTAAAATCAATGGTTATCCAAGTTATGGTATTACTGTTAAAAATAACATATGTCTTATTTCTCGAAATATAAATGGAGCCTCGATATTTGATACAAATAAATATGCAATTGATATTATAGATGTATTAGACAAAACAAATCCTAAAATAATTAGGACTATTGAAGGTGCTACTTATTTTAAAATAATTAATATAAATGGAGAATTTTTGATCTACAATAATGATGTATTTTATAAATTTGATACAACAAAACCAACAACTGCAAACATTGAAATATTTTTTAGTGGAAAATTACCATTTTATAAATACAGGGATTCTTTATATTCTGCTGATCAAAAAAATATTTCAGTTTATAAAAATAATAAAATAACGCAAATAGGAGCTGATATAGGCATAATGGATTTATTTGCTAAAGACAACTTCATATTTGTAACAGATCAATCCCAATTACAATCAATTGATATTACAGTTCCAACAAAACCAGTAAAAAAATATTTACCTTTGATGGAATATTTAATTAAAGATACTTATGGTAATTATGTTTATATAGCTGATTCTATTGGTCGATATTTTAAAATTATTGATATAAGAGACCCAAATAATGTAAAAATTACAAAAAACTTTGATAACTTAGGACTCCCAAAATACGATCGACCATCTGCGGTTTTTGTTTCTGATCATAATTGCTTTTTAGCATTTGAAAATTATGGATTATATATTTTTACAGATAAAGATTAATTTTTAGAATAATTTTATTCTAAATTTTATAAATTTTAATTTAATTGAGGTATTTGATGAACAAATTTATTTTTATTCTATTCTTATCATTTGTTTTATCCAACTTTATTTTTGCAGAAGGAGAAAAAACTGTTTTTATTGACAAGATTTTTGTTGAATCACCAACTTTTGAAAATATAAATAAACTTTATGGAGATGTTAATACATTCAAAAATAAATATCAAAACTATTTGACAACACATTTTAATTATATTGAAAAACTTGATGATTCTTTTAAGTTGATAGATAAAAAAGAAAATGCAAATTTTATTATTGATACAAAAATTTCTCTTGAAAGTGATAGTTTAAAATTTGTCCTTTCTAAAACAGATAAGGATGGAAAACTGTTAGATACAGAAAAAATATTTTATATCTATTTTTATGAAGATAGAGACCATGTTTCAGATATTGAGTATAACGCAAAATCAATATTATATGAGTTTTTTGGAATATACTGGTTAAAAATAATAAAAAATGAAAAAAAAGGAATAAGTAGTGGGATAAGTAACGATTTATTTAACCAAATAACTCAAGAAATCCTAAAAACTAAAAAAGCGTTAATTTTTGACCCAGAAAAAGACAAAAAGATTGCTTTGGCATTGAGTAAAACTGAAAATATTACAGTTCAAGAAATTCAACAAATTGCACCGTTTTTGTATGTTTTAACTATTGATTTAGAAAAATTGGATGCCAATTTCAACATAAACATAGATTTATCAAAAGGTGGTTCATCGTTCAACTCAAAAACAACTGCCGTATCTCAAACGGATTACGATATAGCCTTTAACGAAGGAAAAACTATTGAAAAAATTACAGACCTAGCTTATGCTATTATGAATGTGTATAATGCTGATTATTTTAACGAAAAAATTACAGAAATCAAAAACATCTCATCATTAAAAGGCGATTTTAAACTTGCTAAAAAGAGACTTGATGACTTAGAAAAAAAATATATAGATAAAGAAGATTATCAACAAATCATAAAAGAATATTCTCAATTTTTAATTAAAGCAGATAAAAGTATGATTGAGGTCAAAAAGAAAAATCCTTTAGCCATATTTCCAACTGTTTTTGGAGGAATATTTTTAGCTTCTGGTATTACAGGTGGAGTATTTACATACCTCTATTTTGATAATCAAACAAATTCTGAAAAAAGTTATGATTTGTATAAACTTGCTAAAACTAAAGGTGATGCTGCAAATTATAGAACACAATATCTTGGATATATTGATAGTATGAACTTAGATATGGGAATGTTTATTGCCTTCTTTTCTTTAGGGGGAGTATCTCTAATAACTGGCATAATAGGTTTATCTGTCCAACTCGCCATTATTAATACAAACAAAGCCAAGTTAATGAATGAAGGAAAAAAATTGAAATTTTATCAAAAATTAGGTTTTATCCTTGATTATGATTTTAAAAGTAAATTTAACTTTGGCATTAGTATCAAATTTTAATTTGTGGAGGGAATATATGAATTTCTATAAAATTTTTGTAATAATTTTTATACTTGCATTACTTTTTAGTTGTACAACACCAAGAGAACTAGAAAATCCTTTTGATGAAAAATCAACTAACTATATTAATTTAAATAACTTTGCTGATATTGTAGTGCCACCAAATGACACTTCTTATACTGTATTAAAACCAAATATTCTTTTTGGCTATAATAAGAAAAAAGTTGATGGTTATAAAATATACTTTGCCGAAGATGAAAATTTTACAACTAATCTTGAAACATGGGAAGTAACTTCATTTCAGGGATCAATTGCAAAAACAACTTTTGAAAAGGCAAATCGTATCGAAAAATACTACTACTGGAAATATCAAATAAAATGGAATGGTTTTTATTATAATGATCATTCTAAAACATCTAAATTTAAGATAAGAAATTTTAATCTTGTCTATCCATCATCATCTGTCGGAAATATAAAAAAACTATATTATTACAAGCCTGATTTTGAATGGGAAAATATTCAAAATAATGACGGTTATGTTTTACAAATTTCCCAAGACACAAAATTTTTGGATGCAACAACTAAAACAATTGATGTCTCTGCCGATTACACAAAAACTTACAATGCAAATCCTCGTTTAAAATATAGAAGTGAATTTTCTTTAGCTCCAGATAAATCATATTACTGGCGATGTAGACTTAAAACAGAACCAGATAAATGGGGATATAAATTAGGAAGTGCTGATGTCTCATCTGATGAATTTAAAACAGTTGTTATAACTCCATTAGTTTCTGGTATATACCAAGATGATACTAATAAACAATTTAGAGTTTATATAAATCCATTTGATGGAGATGAAAACAAATTACAAAACTCACCAAGATTTGATTTGCAAGTTTCATCAGATTTTGATTCTGGTAAAATAGATATACAAATAAATAATATTAGCTATACAGATATAAATAATATTATTTATAACATAGATTATGATTCCTATAAAAGTATATTAAAAAAAGATGGTACTACATTTTACTATGTAAGGATAAGAGCAAGTGAACAAGTTGAAGGAATTTGGTATTACTCTGACTGGTCGATTGCATATTATTCTTTTAAAGTAGCAGATGACTGGTAAGCCATTAGACACTATAAATGTGTGATTTTTAAAATTTTATCTACCTTAAATGCTTGTAAAAAGTAACTAGTATACTAATAAAGTGTTTAAAGTAGAATATAAAAAAAATTACATATAATTTGAATGAAGAATCAAATGTTTTAATTTTATACTAACTATTAACTGGTTTTAGCGATAGCTAAGATTATAAAACCATAAGTACACGAATAGACCGTGTAAATATTTATATCTTTATATTAAAATTTTTGCTAATTTTTCGTGTAATTTGTTAAGAAAATTAATATATATCGTTAAAAATGGTTAATAGTTGGCACACATATTAATAAAAGATTATATAAATTTATATTAATATCAATATATAGTGAAATTTTTATAAAATCATTCTTCCAAAAAAGTCCGTCTTGGGACATTGTAATGTTTTTTTAAGATAGACTCATCGTAGTACACTTTTTTAAAGGTAAGTCCTTTTGGGTAATAAGTAGATCCTGCCATATTTCTATCGCAAGACAATAAAATTTTTTGCATTTCTTCTTTTGGTTCGTTTTCTTTATGAAGTTTTAGCATTGTCCCTACGATTATCCTAATCATGTGTTGCAAAAAAGCATTGGCAATTATCTTAATTGTAATTATATTATCTTGTCTTTCTACCTTTATAGAATGAATATACCTATTTTTGGACTCGCTTGCGTCATTTGCACAACAAAATGCAGAAAAATCGTGTTCTCCTATAAGAATACTTCCATATTCTTCCAATAATTGCTCATTCAACTTAAAAAATGGAAAATGCGAAAAATATCTTTGTTGTAAGGCAGAAATTGAGTCATTATTTACAATATTATACCAATATTCTCGATATATGGCACTTCGTCTTGCGTGGAATGCGATTGGCATAAACTCACATTTTAGTATCCTAATGTCTTTTGGTAACATCGAATTTAATGCCATAAACCAGTTGCGTTCCCCCATATTATTTTTTGTCGTAAAAAAATTAACTACTTGTCCTTCTGCGTGTACCCCAGAGTCAGTCCGTCCCGCACAACAAATGGTTGTTTCTGTTTTATTGATAGCAGAAATTGCCTTAGTTAGTTCACCTTCTATTGTTCTAGAATTTGTTTGAAATTGAAAACCCGTAAAATCCGTTCCATCATAAGACAAAGTTAATTTAATATTTTTTTCTTCCATATTTTATTTCATTTCTTTAGTAATTAAATCATAAAAATCTTTTGATCTTTCAAGAATTTCTTTTGGTTTATTAACATTTGATTTACCCATGCCAAAAAGTTTACCAAAATAAAGCCTTGCTTCTTCTAAATCTTTTTTTCTTTCTGTTGGATTTTCTTTACTACCATAAATATAAGTTAGGGCAGCAATTAAATAAGTAACTCCATCATACCCATAGTCCTTATCAATGTCTGGACCCATAACTTTTAGATTTTCCATTATTTGTTCTTTTTTTTGATTTAAGTCTACTGCATGTTTGTAGAAAAAAAGTGCTTTTTTATAGAATGTTTCTGCAACAAATTTAAAATAATTGTCTGGCTCTTCAGTTTCGAGTTCATCAAATAAATATGCGGCTCTAATTGAACAAATTGCTTGTTTTATCACAGGAAAAGCCTTTTTTGTGAAATGATCATAACATCTTGTTGCTAAGACGTAACTAACTGCCCCTGTCTTTAGCGTTCTATATCTCGAAAAATCAGCAGGTTCTCCAATGAGTTTATTTGCAAACTCTATTCTTTCATCCCGTAAATCTTTTAATATTTCTATTTTGTCTTCTGGTACTTTGTCAAAGTCAGACGACATACTAGCATAAAAACAATCTGGACATACTAAAATTGGATAAACTAATGGATATATTTTACCATAAGTTTGACTTGGTTTGTAAATTCTATGAAGCATCTCTGTAATGTCGCCAGCTATAAGTCTTCCACCACCAAACATTAAATTTTCGTGAAAAAATTCTTTTTGACATACAGGGCATTTGATTGACTCTTTAGAAAGAAATGATATTTTATGCCTAAATCTTTCAACATTTTCCATAAATTTGTTCCTCAACATTGCATTTATAACACAGATTAATCAAATTGTCACGGATTGGCACAGATTAAATCGCATAACTATATAGAATGACTATATTTAACTTTTTAAATTTGTGACAGCTCAAAAACTTTTTGGTATAAACTGTTTGTATAAAATCCAAAAATATAATTTTGAGTTTAAGAAAACTTCTTAATTTTGTAAAGTAGAATTTCAAATTATTTTATATGACAGTAAGATATTTTTATTAAACCTTACAAATTATATTGACTTTTACCATCTGTTAATATAATTTGTGGCAAACAAAAAATTCAAGGATTTAGTATAAATGCAAAATTTCACAGCAATAGATTTTGAGACAGCAAATTTTGAATCAACAAGTGCTTGCCAAATTGGACTTGTCGTTATAAAAGATAAAAAAATAATAAAAGAATTTTCGAGTTATATAAAACCTGTTCCAAATTATTTTGTAAGTAGATTTACTAATGAAATTCATGGAATAGATAGTAAAACAGTTGCAAAATCTCCAACTTTTGATAAGGTTTGGTTAGAAATTTGTCAATTTATAGAAAATTCAGAGTTTATTGTAGCACATAATGCTTCTTTTGATATAAAAGTATTAACAAGTTGTCTTTCTTATTACAATATTGAATATAAACTACCACCACATTTTTGTACATGCAAAGCCTCAAGAAAAAAGCTCCCTAATGTACGAAATCATAAACTCTCCACTCTTTGTGACTATTTTGGAGTACCTTTAAATCATCACGAAGCTTTAAGTGACGCAAGAGGTGCTGCTATGCTCGCTTTAAAATTGGATGAAATAATTTGAACAAATACAAACACATTTTATAGAATTATCAAAATTTAAGGAAAATATTAATCTTAACACAAATGACACCAAGAACACAAAGGAAGATGGAAAAAATTTTCCAAAACTTTTTTCTCTGTGTTCTAGTATCTCTTAATAAAATTTTTCTAATTAAAATTAAGAATTTTCTTTTATAATTTTATGAACTGCTGGCATAAAATCTTTTGCAAAAGCAGCAGTCTTATTTTCTGCATCTTGTTTGTTTTTGTCTTTTGTAGAAAAATAAAACTTGATCTTTGGTTCTGTGCCAGATGGTCTAAGTGTTATCTTTGAGCCATCTTCCATAAAAAATTGGATTACATCAGATGGAGCAAGAATATAGTTACTACCTTCGGCATCTGGTACTTTTTCGTTTAAATAGTCAATAGATTTAACTACTTTTATCCCACTTAAAGAAGTAAGTTTATTTTTTCTAAAGTGTTCCATTATCTTTTTAATGATTTCTATACCTTTCAAACCTTTGACACCTTCAGAAATTGTTTGTTCGTCATAGTAACCGTATTTTGTAAAAATTTCTTCTAGATAATCAACAAGTGTTAAACCATTATTTTTTAAATAAGCACAGCATTCTGCTATCATAAGAGTTGCACAAATAGCATCTTTATCTCTTGCGTGTGTTCCAGTTAAATAACCATAGCTTTCTTCACCACCAAAAAGATAAGTGTAGTTTTTGTCATTATCAAATTCTCTCATTTTTTGACCGATAAATTTAAAACCTGTCAACATGTTAAAGATTTTTACATCAAAAGATTTTGCAATATCATCTTGTAAGTTTGTTGTTACAATTGTCTTAACAACAGCACCATTTTTTGGAAGGCTATTATTTTTTTGTTTTGCAGAAAGAACATAATATTCTAAAATAGAACCAATTTGATTACCAGATAAAATAACATATTCACCATTTTTATTCTTTGCTACAATACCCATTCTGTCAGCGTCTGGGTCTGTTGCAATAAGTATATCTGCATTTGTTTCTTTTGCTTTTTGGATACCCATATTTAAAGTTTCTTTTTCTTCTGGATTTGGAGATTTTACAGTCGAAAAGTTAGGGTCTGATACCATTTGCTCGTCAACATAAATAACATCATTAAAACCAAGTTTTTTTAATGCTTTTGGAACAAGAGTAACACCTGTACCATGTAATGGAGTAAAAACAATCTTAACTTTACTTTTTGTAATAGCATCTTTATTTATAGCAAGTTTGAGTATTTCATTAATAAAAGCTTCGTCTATTTCTTCGCCAATAATTTCGATCATCTTGTTTTCAATGAGTTTGTCAAAATCATCTTTTTTAACTTCTGTGAGTTTTTTTACTTTTTTAACTTCCTCAATTATTCCTTTGTCGTGTGGAGCAACAACTTGAGCTCCGTCATCCCAATAAACTTTGTAACCATTGTATTCTTTTGGGTTATGAGAAGCAGTAACTACAATACCTGTTGTACAACCTAAATGTCTTACAGCAAAGCTTAATTCTGGTGTTGGTCTTAATTCTTTAAATAAATATGTTTTAATACCATTAGATGCTAAAACTATCGCAGCTTCTGTGGCAAATTCTTTTGAGAATTTTCTTGAATCATAAGCAATAGACGCTTTTGGATTTTTAATACCAACTTTTTTGATATAATTAGCAAGTCCTTGAGTTGTCTTTGCTATTACATAAATATTCATTCCATTAGTACCGTTTCTAATGATACCTCTCATTCCACCAGTACCAAAATCTAAATCCATTGCAAATCGCTCTCTTAATTCATCTTCATTTGTTTGTAAAGATTTAATTTCATCAATACATTCTTTACCATAAGGTTGATTTGTCCATTCTTCAATTTTTTTCAATATTTCTTCATTTAAAGCCATTAAGATAGCCTCCCTGTTTTTTTTATTTTGAATGATATTAAAAAATCTAATTTATGTCAAGTAAATGAAGTCCAAATTTATAACACGGATTAGCACAGATTGTTGGAGATTAACACTGATTAAACTATGTAATTGTAATATATGATTATAATTAATTTCGTAATAATTTATGGGAAATTCCCCCTTGTGTTAGTTAATTCAATTAGAATTAGAAAATTCACCCCCTTTAGTAAAGGGGGGTAATAGATTAATTTAAGATAGTGTTTGTAAGAAAATCCTTGAAATAAACAAAAATGAATAGTATATTTAAAAAGAGGGTAAAAAGATGGAAGCTTTAAGATTGGATGAATATATAACGGAAGATGGAATATATATTAGCAATGAAAAATTAAAAAAATTTAGAAATATGAGAGTTGAAATAATAATATTACCATTAGAAGAGAATAAAGAAGAAAAAAAATTTATGAAATTTGCTGGCATATTAAAAGAAAACGAATCTTTAAAAATATTAGAAGATATAGAAGATTGTAGAAAAATTGATGAGGAGAATTGGTAATGAGTTATCTTTTTGATACAAATATTATTATAGGATTTCTAAAAAATGAAGAAAAGATTGTAAAAAAAATAAAAAATGAAAATCAATTAAATATTTCTGTAATAACTGTTGGTGAGATGCTTTTTGGTGCAAGAAATTCAGAATTGTTTGAAAAAAATATAAATATTTATAAAGACTTTTTCAAACAATGCAATATCTTTTGTATAACAGAAAAGACTTCTGCGATTTATTCAGAGATAAGATATAGATTAAAAAAAATAGGAAAGCCCATTCCTGAAAATGATATTTGGATTGCTTCTGTTTCGGAAGAAAATAATTTGACTTTAGTAACAAGAGATAAACATCTAATAGACATTGATTTTATAAAAAAGGAAATATGGTAGAAGAGGTGATTGAGAGGAAAATTCCCCCTTGTGTTAGTTAATTCAATTAGAATTAGAAAATTCACCCCCTTTAGTAAAGGGGGGTAATAGATTAATTTTAGATAGTTTTGTAAATATTTGGGAGAAATTTAACCTAAAAAATCTTGCTTTTTCAGTCGGATTTCTTTATTATACTTTAACTTATAGAATTTTAAACAAAAGGATAAAAATAATGGGTTTATCAGAAATATTAAAAGATTCGCAGTATAAAATTGATTTGTTTACAGAACAAGAGATAAAATCACTTGAAGAAAGAATATTCTATAAAGAAAAAACTCCTTATCTAAAGTGTATAATAAGGGACAAAGATATAAAACTCACTCCAGAAGAAGTTGTAAGGCAGGTCTATACAGAAAAACTTATAAAAAAATACAATTACCCTAAAGAACGAATTGTTTTTGAATATCCTATTTATTTTGGTAGGGAAGCTAAACGGGCTGATATTGTTATTAGAGACAAAGATGATCTAAATGTTGCATATATAATAGTTGAAGTTAAAAAACCAAAGGCTAAAGATGGAAGAGACCAATTAAAGTCATATACTCATGCAACTGGTGCTACAATGGCTATCTGGACTAATGGAGAGTCTATAACATTCCACCATAGAAAAAATCCAAATTATTTTGAAGATATACCAGATATTCCATTAGAAAGTCAAAAACTCGAAGATATTTTACAACGACCTTTTAATATGGATGATCTTATCCGTGAAGATAAACTCGTAAAATCTGGTAAATCCCTCAAACAATTAATAGAAGAAATGGAAGACGAAGTTTTGGCAAATGCTGGAGTTGATGTATTTGAAGAAGTCTTTAAACTTGTTTTTGCAAAACTTTATGACGAACAACTTGGGGCTACTGATAAAAAAAGAAATCTTGAGTTTAGAAATACTGGTTTAACTGATATTCAACTAAAAGATAAAATCCAAAAACTATTTGAAAAGTCTTGTAAAAAATGGGACGGAGTTTTTGCAAAAGATACAAAAATAAATCTTACTCCTCCTCATTTGGCTATATGTGTTGCATCTTTGGAAGGAGTAAAACTTTTTAACTCCAATCTTGATGTGGTTGATGAAGCTTTTGAATATCTTATAAGCAAAAGTAGTAAAGGCGAAAAAGGACAGTTTTTTACCCCTCGATATGTTATTGATATGTGTGTAAAAATGTTAAACCCAAAAGAAACAGAATATCTAATCGATACAGCAGCAGGAAGTTCTGGATTTACTGTACATGGGATTTTTCATGTGTGGAAAAATTTATTGGCAGAACACAATGAGCCAATAAGTCATCTTTTTACAGCAGAAGCCAAACCTTATTATTGTACAGAATATGTTCAAAATAATGTGTTTTCGATAGATTTTGACGAAAAAGCAGTCAGAGTCGGTAGAACTCTTAATTTAATCGCAGGAGATGGACAAACTAATGTTCTTCATTTAAATACACTTGATTATACAAGATGGGATGTTACTACAAAAGAAGACGCTTGGAATGAGACTTATGTAAAAGGATATGCTAAATTTAAAGAATTAAAAAATGCAAAAGATTTTAGTAGTTTTAATTTTGATATTCTTATGGCTAATCCTCCTTTTGCAGGTGATATAAAAGAGAGTCAAATATTAAGTCGATATAACCTCGCACAAAAAAACGGAAAGCCAGTAACAGCAGTTGGAAGAGACATTCTATTTATAGAAAGAAATCTTAGTTTTTTAAAACCCGGTGGTCGTATGGCGATAGTTTTGCCACAAGGTAGATTTAATAACTCATCAGATAAATACATAAGAGATTTTATTGCCGAACGATGTAGGATACTGGCAGTCGTTGGGCTTCATGGCAATACTTTTAAACCACACACAGGGACAAAAACAAGCGTTTTGTTTGTGCAAAAATGGGACGAAAAACTTTGTCCTAAAGTGGATGACTACAACATATTTTTTGCAACTCAAAAACTTGAGGGCAAAGACAACTCTGGCGAAAAACTTTATTTTAAAGCGATCCCCCCTAAATCCCCCCTTAATGAAATGGGGACATATAGCGGAAGTACAACAGAAGGTAAGCATGCTCTTTGCGATGATTATGGTCACCCAATAGTTTATCACGACCTACATAATAACGATGGCAAAACAAAAGACTGCATAGCAGAAGCATTTATCGAGTTTGCCAAAAAAGAGGGCTTGAGTTTTTTTTAGGTAGCCCATTTGACGAGGAAAAATATAAATCCTTGTTGGATGGGCTAGAATGCGTGGTGTTGAAATTAAGCGAGGTTATGGAGGAGAATTATACTTATAGAATAGACAGTGAATATTTCAAAAAGGATTTTCTATTATCTTTAAAAAATTTAGAAAAAATTGAACATAAAATTTTACAAGAAATATCTAAAGTAAGAGGTGGTAAGAGATTACCATTGAATGAAAATTTTACTGATGTAGGAATTCCATATATTAGAGCTCAAGATATTAAAGGCTTTGTTAAATACGAAGATTCTCCTAAAATTTCCTCTGACTTACATAATTTATTGAAAGAATATCAAACAAATTTTAATGATGTAATATTAACAATTGTAGGAAATTCTATTGGTGATGTTGGTATTGTAAAATTTCATATAGATAAATGTAATCTAACAGAAAATTGTATAAAAATTGTAGAATTAGAAAATATAATACCAGAATATTTATATGCCTTTCTTAATTCAAAATATGGACAAAATCAAATTATTAGAGAAAAAGTTGGAACAGCTCAACCTAAATTGGCGATAGAACGTATAAGAAAATTTATGATTCCAATTCCATCAAACAATTTCCAACTAAAAATACAAGAAATAATTAAATCTGCTCACGAAAAACTCAAAAATTCAAAATCCCTCTACTCCCAAGCCGAAGAAATACTCCTAACCGAATTAGGTCTAAAAGACTGGCAACCAACAGAGGAAACAAAATCAGTTAGGTCGTTTAAAGATAGTTTTTTGACATCAGGTAGATTGGATGCCGAGTATTACCAACCTAAATACGAGGAGATAATTGAAAAGATTAAAGATTATCAATTAAAAACAATAGATGATGTAGTAAATATAAGAAAATCAATCGAGCCAGGCTCAAATGCCTACGAAGATAATGGAATTCCTTTTATTAGGATTTCTGATTTATCAAAATATGAAATTACAGAAACAGAAATATTTTTAAATCCAGAAATTTACAACGACGAAGAACTTAGACCTAAAAAAGACACAATTCTTTTAACAAAAGATGGAACATTAGGGATTGCTTTTAAAGTAGAAAAAGATTTAGAAATAATAACATCTGGAGCTATTTTACATCTAACTATAAAAGAAAAAAATATATTACCTGATTATTTAACTTTAATTCTTAATTCTATAATAGTACAGTTACAAGCCGAACAAGATACAGGAGGCTCTATTATTCAACATTGGAGAGTTGAAGAAATAAAAAAAGTTATTATCCCTATTCTCCCATTAGACATTCAACAAACCATCTCCCAAAAAATCCAAGAGAGTTTCAAACTCCGTAAAGAGAGCAAAGACTTACTCGAACTTGCTAAAACTATGGTAGAAGAGGCGATTGAAAAGGAAGAGATATGAGAGAAGTAAAATTGAATCAAATTAACAAAGAATTAAAAAGATTGAAAAAAGAGATTGAACATAATAAAAAAAAGATTGAAGAGATTGATAGACAAGAAGAAGAGATTGATAAAGAAAAAGAAGGGTTTGATAAAGAAAAAGAAAGAGATAAAATTAAAAGCAAAAAATTTCTTTCTAATATGTCTTTGTTTATTCCTGCTTTTCTTGTGAGGCTTCTCGAGGATGCTTTTGAGTCTAAATGTCTAAATTCTTTTTATAATAGATATAAAGACAGAAAAGTAAATATGATATTATATAGTTTTTTTATGAGAATTGCTTTTATAATAGACATTGTATATTTAATTACTTGTATGATTATAGTATTACCTGTTTATAAGATAAATAAATTTATAAAAGATGTAAATAGTGATTGATGAGGGAGGACAAAAATTAGAAAAAGCATTGAAAAAATGATTTTTTAGTAGTATATTTAAAGCGAGGGTAGAAAGATGGAAGCAATAGAATTTGAAACTGATATAAAAAATGGAATTATTAAAATTCCTTCAAAATATAACAATTTTCTAAATAGAAAAGTTAAATTAATTATATTGTCTGAGGAATCGGCACAATATAATCAAAAAGATTATAGCACGGAGGATTTTTTTTCAAAATATAATATAGACCTTAAAAATTATAAATTTAATAGAGACGAATTATATGACAGATAATATTTTTATAGATTCAAATATAATAATTTATTCTCTGGGAAAAGAAATAGATAAAAAAAATATTTCAAATTCTTTAATTAATGAAAATCCAATAATAAGTGTGCAGGTTATTAACGAGGTTATTAATATTTGTCTAAAAAAATTAAAATTATCAAAAGATGAAAGTTTTGATATTGGTAGATTTTTGATAAAAAGATGTGTTGTATCTTCAATTGAAATAACAAGTATTAAATTTGCAATGTCTATTTCTAAATCATATCAATTATCATACTGGGATAGTTTAATAATTGCCTCTGCTTTAGAAAATGATTGTTCAATTTTATATTCAGAAGATATGCAACATAATCAAATAGTTGAAAACAAACTAAAAATTGTAAATCCATTCTTATAATTTTTTACAAAACAAACCATTTAAGCAAAAAATTTAAGAATATTTCAAACTTCGCTTTTTTTTCTAAATACAAAAAATTTTGATGAGATGAAATTAAAAAGCATTCCACCAAGAATTCCTAAAGCTTGCCCTACTGTTTGATATGGAATAAATATAGTAACAATATTTAAAATCACTAAATTTACTGCTAAACCGACAAGAGACGATGCAACAAATTTTATATAGTATTTAAGACTCAATTTTTTTGAAACGACTTTGTCTTTAAATGTCCAGATATGATTTAGTATGTAATTTTGAGTCACTGCTACTAAAAAACAAATTATCGAAATTATATTTTTGTCAAATTTAAGTTTTTCTACAAAAATAAAAAAAATAGTTAAATTTGTTATTGAACCTAGTACCCCAACAATACCAAATTTAACTAATCTTTTAAAATATAAAAGTTTTTGGAATATTTTACTTAAAATTTTATTTTTCTTATCTTCCATATATTAATTAACGCCTCAAGGAATATTTTTTTGGACATTTTCGATTTACCTCGCTCCCTATCTGGGAAAATAATAGGAAACTCAATGCCTTTGAACCCCATTTTTGTAGCCCTGTATTTCAATTCAATCTGAAATAGATAGCCACGAGAAATTATATTATCTAAGCCAAGTTTTAATAATAAATCTTTTGACCACAAATTAAAACCGCCAGTCAAATCTCTAATTTTTATCCCTAAAACCATTCTACTATAAAAAGAGCCACCGTAAGAAATAATTTTTCTTATAGGTCCCCAACCAACAACCCCGCCATTCTTAACATATCTTGAGGCTACAATAAAATCATATTTTTGCATCAAGCCTATCATTTCTTTAAGATATTTTGGGTTGTGAGAAAAGTCCGCATCCATCTCTATAAAAACATCATAATTTCTTTCTATACCCCACTTAAAGCCTGTTATATAAGCAGTAGCAAGTCCTTGTTTGCCCGATCTTTCGAGTATAAAAAGTTTGTCCTTGTAGTTTTTTTGGATCATATCTTTTACAATGTTTGCAGTTCCATCAGGAGAACCATCATCCACTATGAGAATGTTTACATCGATTTCTTTTGTTTCTGAGAATATTTGTGGTAAAATATCACTTATATTCTCTTTTTCATTATAAGTTGGTATTATTATTAAAGTTTTCATAATAAAATCCGTATTTATTGAGATTATTTATAGAAAATAAAATATCTTTTTTGATAGATTATTTTTAAAATAGATTTAATTTTAACTATAACATAATAAGAATAATTGTAAACATAATTTTTTATTATTCGCAAAAACAAAACAAAACGGAGTGCAGTTTTATTTTTTCTTAAAAGTTCTTGATTTTTGAAAAAATTTATATTATTTTTTGTTATGAACCAGAAATTAAATGACTATGATTCTGCATGGAAAGATATAATTGAAGTTTTATTTAGGGATTTTCTTGATTTTTTTTATCCCGAAATTAGTAAAGACATTGATTGGTCAAAAGGATATGAGTTTTTAAATCAAGAATTAAAAAAGATTTTTAAAGACCATAAGGTAAATAAAAAGTATATTGACGAATTGGTAAAAGTATTCTTAAACGATGGGTCGGAAAAGTGGATTTACATTCATATTGAAATTCAAGGGTATAAAGAGGATTCTTTTAATGAGAGACTCTTTATATACAATTATAGGATATTTGACAAATTTCATCATGAAGTAATAACGCTTGCTGTTCTAACTGATGACGACGATGATTACAGACCAGATAAATATGCGGTAAACAGGTGGGGTTTTGAGTTAAACATGAAAATCCCCATAATCAAAATTACTGATTATGCAAATAAGATCGACGAATTAGAAAAGTCGAATAATCCGATGGCTATTGTGGTTTTAACAGTTTTGGATAGCTTTAAAGCAAAAGATGATGCAATAAAATTTAACCTAAAAATAAATTTGATTAGAAAATTATATAAAAAGGGTTTTGATAAAGATAGGATAAATTCAGTATTCAAATTTATTGATTGGATACTAAATTTATCAGACCAATATGAATTAAAGGTTCGTGACGAAATATACAAATTGGAGGGTGAATCTATGCCTTATGTTACTAGTATTGAAAGAATTGCTAAAAATGAAGGTATTGTTGAAGGTAAAAAAGAAGGTAAAAAAGAGGGAAAGAAGGAAGGTAAAAAAGAAGCTGCAATTAATTTATTTAAAGAAGGAATTTCATTAGATATTATTAGTAAATGTACTGGTTTACCAAAAAATGAATTAGAAAAATTGATTAATAAAAAACGAAGATAGTTAAGATACGGTCAAAAATTCTAAAAACTCAACAAATTTGAGAAGTAAATCTCAAACCTATCATTAAATCACTATAATTTATTCATTTCATTTTTCTACTCTAAGATACAAATTTAATTTCATAAATTAGCATAAAATATTTTAAACAAAGGTGCTATATAAAAAAAGTAAAAAAAAATTATGAAAAAATAACAAAATAAAAAAAAATAGCTTATAATTAATCCAAATAATTAAATTTATTAAACAAAGAGTATGAATCTTTTTGTTTAATATCTTATCAAAAGACATTTCTATCATTTTTTTTAAAAAGGAATTTACTATGAAGAATGCTATTTTAAAAAAAGAGAAATTGGATGATTTTATTAAAATTATGAGTAAAGACGAAAAAGTAATTGCTCCTGTTTTAAAAGGAAATCAAAGTTACACTTTCACAGAAGTAAAATCAGCTGATGAAATTTCACTGAAATATTTACCAACGATTTTACCCCCAAAAAAGTATTTTATGCCACAACACGAAACCTTGATTGAGTATGACAAAAGAAATGGGCAAAAAGTTCATTGCGTTGTGGAAGTTGAAGATTTGGTTATATTTGGTGTGCATACTTGCGATCTTGCTGGTATTCAATGCCTTAATATGATTTTTGCTGACAGACCAAAGGATATGAATTATTTAATTAGAAAAAATAGGATTACTCTAATTGGGTTGGAATGCAATAGTTATTGCGACGAGTTTGCAAGCTGTGCTTTAATGGGAAATCATATTCCTAAGGGGGGTTATGATTTGCTTTTTACAGATTTAGGTAACTACTTTTTTGTAGAAATTAATACAAGAAAAGGTGAAGAGTTAATAGAAAAGACTAACTTATTTGAAAACGCAGACTCTAATCATCAAGAAGAACTTAATAAATTGCGTAAATTAAAAGAATCAATTTTTAAACCAGAAGTTGATATTGACAAAAATGAAATTCCTTCTTTGTTTAAAAAGAAATTTGAAAGTAAAATTTGGGAAGATATAGGTGAAAGATGCCTTTCTTGTGGAAATTGTACCAACGTTTGTCCGACTTGTTACTGTTTTGATGTTTTGGATATTCCAGACTTAAATTTAAAAACTGGTAAAAGAGTTAGAGTTTGGGACTCATGTCAAAATGAGCCTTTTGCAAAAATATCTGGTGGCGAAAGTTTTAGAGAAAAAAGAGGCGACAGAAAAAGACATAGATTTAACAGAAAATTTAGATACCCAGTTGAAAGATACGGAAAATTCTTTTGTACTGGCTGCGGACGATGCTCAAGAACTTGTATGGCAAAAATTGACCTAAAAGAGACGATACGGGACTTGATTAAGGAGGGCAATTAATTATGGAAAAAATACACATAAATAACTCTGGTTATGAAATAGTGCCAGCAAAAATAGTTTCTACAAGAAAAATGACAGAACAAGAAAAAATATTTGAACTAAAATTAGTTCATGGTTTGTCATTAGACCACGAACCTGGTCAATTTGTAGAAGTTTCTATACTTGGGGTAGGAGAAGCTCCTATTTCTGTTTGTTCTTCTCCTACAAAAAGAGATTCTTTTGAAATTTGTGTTAGGGCTGTTAAAGATGGAAGGTTTTCTAACGCTATGCACAATCTCGATATTGGCGATGAAGTGGGTATCAGAGGTCCTTTTGGGGTTGGATTTCCTGCAGCTAAATTGGAAGGGTATGATATTATAATGGTAGCTGGTGGGCTTGGTATTGCACCATTGCGTTCTCTTATAAATTATATTATAGATAATAGGCGAGAATATGGTAAAGTGTCATTATTACTTGGTTGCAAAGACCCTCAGAGTATGCTTTTTGCAGATGAAATAGATTTGTGGCAAAAAAGAGTTGATATAAATTTTAGTTGTACCGTTGACAGAGGAGCGCCAGACTGGAAAGGCAATGTTGGTTTAATTACATCACTAATACCCAATGTGAATATTGATCCAGAGAGGACTTATGCTGTTGTCGTAGGACCGCCTGTTATGTATAAATTTGTTATCAAAGAGTTATTGTCAAAAGGAATACCAGAACATCAAATACTCGTTTCATTAGAAAGACACATGAAGTGTGGGCTTGGAAAATGTGGACATTGCCAAATTCACAATATTTACTGTTGTCAAGATGGACCTGTTTTTTCTTATAATAACATAAAAGAACTAAAGGGGGCAATATAATGAAAAAACCAAAAGTTGCTTTTTTTGATTTTGCCTGTTGTGAAGGTTGCCAGTTACAAGTCGCCAACCTTGGAGAAGATTTATTGGACATTCTTGATACTATTGATGTTGTCGAATTTAGAGAAGTAATGACCGAAAAATGGGATCAGGGTTATGATGTTGCTGTTATAGAAGGCAGTATAACCAATGAGCACGCCATCGAAAAAATCAAAAGAATAAGGGAGCGATCAAAAATATTAATAGCTTATGGTTCGTGTGCAACTATTGGCGGTGTCAATGGTATGAAAAACGATTTTGAGTTAAATGAAATCGAAGCTCATGTATATCAAGAAAACGCTAAGCATTTTAAGACTGTCCCAACAATGGCAGTTAGTCAAGTTGTCAAAGTTGATTATTTTGTCAATGGTTGCCCGATATATCCACCTGAGTTTATTACTGTATTAAAATGTGCTTTAGCTGGGCTTCCATACCATGTTCCAGACAATGTTGTTTGTGTAGAATGTAAAATTAATGAAAATATATGTATGTATGACAAAGGCGTTACATGTCTTGGACCTGTTACAAAAGCTGGTTGTAATTCGTGGTGTATAAATAATGGAAATGTTTGCTATGGTTGTAGAGGGATGGTTTCAAATCCTAACGAAAACTCGGCTAAAGATGTACTTTCAAAGTATAATATATCTTTGGACTTAATCAAAAACAAAATGAATATGTACAATAAATGCAGGGAGTTAAACAAAAATGAAAAAGATAAATCTTAATGTAAATGTTGAATATTTAACTCGTGTTGAAGGACACGGCAATATTGTTGTTAATGTTAAAGAAGGCATTCTAGAAAAATGCGAGCTTCAAATTGTCGAATCTCCTCGTTTTTTTGAAGGAATGCTAAGAGGTCGCTCAATTTTTGAAGCACAACACATAACATCAAGAATTTGTGGCATCTGCTCGTGTGGACATACTCTTGCTTCAATTCAAGCAGCAGAAGATGCACTGGATTTTACTCCGTCCCCACAAACGATAAAATTAAGAAAATTGCTATTACATTACGAGATGCTCGATAGCCACATACTCCACATATATTTACTCGTTGCACCAGACCTTCTGGGTGTAAAAAGTTTTGTTCCATTAATAGACACTCACGGGGCTGTTGTTCGTAGAGCATTGAGGATGAAAAAAACTTGTAATGATGTATGTGATATTTTAGTCGGTAGACATGTTCACCCGATTTCTGCGATAGTTGGTGGATTTACAAAACTTCCAAAAGAAAAAGAATTGGACGAAATGTTAAAATATTTAAAAGAGTTGCGAACTGATATGGATGCAACAATTGAGCTTGCTAAAACTTTGGTATTCCCATCATTTGAAAGAGACACAGAATATGTCGCTCTTGTATCAGACGATAGCGAATATCCATTACTCTCTGGCGACATTGGCTCTACAGATGGTGTAAGGATGAATAAAAAGGATTACAAAAAAATAACAAATGAATTTATTGTGCCTCATTCAAGTGCAAAACACACTCGTCTTTCGAGGGGCTCTTATGCAGTTGGGGCTTTGGCAAGGATAAATTTAAATTTTAATAAGCTTCATCCAAAGGCAAAAGAACTTGCAACACTACTTGGTTTTAACAATAAAGTAACCAATCCATACTTAAATACAGCTGCACAGTTAGTAGAATGTGTTCATTGCCTTGAAGATTCTATAAAAATAATTGAAGAACTAAAAACTACTGGTATTGATTATTCCGAAGAAATCGTTGTTGGTCTAAACGAAAATAAAAAAATTCCTGTAAAAGCTGGTAGTGGTGTGGGAGCAGTTGAAGTTCCACGAGGGATTCTTTTTCATCATTACGAAATCGACGACAAAGGTATAATCAAAAATGCAAATTGTATCATTCCAACAGGACAAAACATAAACAATATCGAATGCGATATGAAAAAACTTGTCCCTGAAGCAATCGATAAAAATAAAGAAGAAAAAGATATTACTTTACTTTTAGAAATGCTTGTTAGAGCTTATGACCCTTGTATATCTTGCTCTGCTCATTTTTTGGATGTGAAGTTTGTTAAGTAAAGAAATTATTAATTTGTTACAAAGTATTGATAATAATACTCTAATTATTACTCTTGGCAATGATTTTAGGAGCGACGATGGAGTTGGCTGTTATATTTATAATTCTATTATAAACGAAAAGTTGAATTTTCACCTACTAAATGGTGGGGACAGACCCGAAAATATAATAGATGACGTTATAAACCTAAAGCCATCAAGAGTAATAATTATTGATGCCGCTAACTTTTCTGGCAAATTTGGTGAGATTAGAATATTTTCTGATGACCAAATTAATCAAGTCACTTACAGTACTCATTCCATATCACCAGTAATCATTTCTAAAATTATCCAAACTGAATTAAACTGCCCAGTCTTTTTTCTAGGCATCCAAGCCAAAAATTTTTCTTATGGAGAAACACTTAGTAAACAAATAAAAAAAACTGCTGATGGTGTTATAGAGGTGTTGAAGAGTCATATACTCAATCACTTATAAAAGGGTAATCAGAATAATATCACCTAAAGAATTAGTTAAAACCATGAAGAATACGAAATTTTGGAGATAATTCAAAAAATTTATTTATCATTTAGAGTTAATAGCACAGATTAAAATTACTACTATTAATATACAAATATTCTTATTTTCATTGACAAATCTAATATTTTTAAATATTTTACTGGGATAAACAACATTTTTGAGGATAACAGAATATGAAGATTTTTATTAGTTTATTTTATTTCTTATTTATTATTTTTAGTGTAAATTCGGAAATTATTTTTTTGAAATATGGTAATTCTTATGAAGGTAAGATAACAAAAATTGATGAAAACGCTATTACTATAATAGAAGATAATTCAAAAGAAATTGTAATTAAAAAAAATGAAATAGTTGGAATTTTTTATGATAAGACATCGTTTTTAAATTATAAAGAATATTTGGCAAATCAAATTGACTTTTTTAAATTGCCACAAAAAAATGTAACAACATTTACTTATAGTTTTAGTACAAAAAAGGGCTATTATCCTGTTAAAGATGGGGTTATGCTTGTTTTTAATCCAATAGATTATAATATAGATTTTAAAGAAGACTATAAAGTTATGGCGTTTGTTGATGGGCAAGATTATCATAAAATGGAATATGATTTTGATAATAAATACTATTATTATTTTCTTAAAACAGATAGAAAAAAAACATTTAGATTTAGACTAGATTTTAGAATATTAGAAATAGATAGTAATTTTAGTTCAAATACGGTTTCGTTTCTTGAAAAAAGAGTGTCTGGAACAGTGCAATATTTTGCATTAGAAACAGAAGATTATAATATATATTCCAAAGATGTTAATACTTATAAAATTGGTGAAAAATTGTATTATTCAGACAATAAAAAAGAATTTATTTATATAAATCAAGATAAAGGCTTATCTTACATTTTAGAAGGAAATATTAAAGAAAAAAAAGAATTAAACAATAATGATATTAAATTTGCTATTGAAAATATAAAATATAATGAAGACAGTTTTGTTTTATACTCTTCAGAAAAATCAGATAATTTTACATTTTATAATAAAGATATATTTTCTAGAACTCAAAATACTAAATATTCTGAAATAAATAATTATAAATATATAAGTTTAGAGAATAATAATTTTATAATTAAGTTCTAAATTACTTAATGTTAAATACAAGGTTTTTTTAAATGAAAAAAGACTATTATACAATTAAACAACCATTAATTCGCAAATTTATTGAAGATTCTACGAGAGTTGCGATGAAGACACCGTCAATTCATGGAGTAATTAAAGTAGATATAACAGAGGCGAATAAAAAGATTAAAGAGCAGAATAATATAAGTGATCAAAAAATATCTTTAACAAGTTATATTTTGAGTTGCATTTCAAAAGCAGTTGAGACTAATTTATCATTACAAGCCTATAAAACTTTTAATGGTAAATTGTTTATTTTTAATGATGTGGATATTCTTCTACCTATCGAAGTGAAAATAGATAAACAATATTTTCCTATTATTCATCTTCTTAGAAAAATAAATAAAATGTCCATTAGTGAAATAAATAATGAAATATTAAACACAAAAAAGGTTGGGCGATCCAATAGTATATCCAAAAAACAAACTGTAATACTTTTTGCTTTCTATCTTTTACCAGGTTTTTTAAGAAGAATGATATTTTCTTTTTTATTAAAATTTCCGTTGGTGCAAAGAAATTACTTGGGAACAGTGGGAGTTACTGCAGTTGGAATGTTTGGGACAGGGGATAGTTTTGGAATAGGAATACCAAATCATTCTTTAACAATAACATTAGGTGGTATTTATACTGCACCAGCTATATTTGATAAGCAAGTATGCGAAAGAAAATACATAAATATAACAATTAGTGTAAACCACGATATTGTTGATGGGGCTCCTGCTGCACGGTTTACTAAAACATTAAAAACAATGATTGAAAAATGTATTGGCTTATAAAATATTCTACTATAAAGAATCGAAAAGAGAAAATAAGTGATAAATAAATTAAAATCAAACGAATTTAGGTTTGCTTTTATTACAACTATACCAGTATTACTCGGTTATCTTGCAATTGGGCTTGCTTTTGGTTTGTTACTATCAAAAGCAGGTTACCATTGGCTTTTGGCTTTAATTATGAGTGTTGTAATTTATGCTGGTGCTGGTCAGTATCTCGCTGTTGGTTTTTTTATTGTAAATGCAAGTTTTGTTGAAATAGCAATTGTTACTTTTTTGGTAAACTCAAGGCACATGGTTTACGGGCTTTCTTTACTACAAAAATTTTCGCAGGCGAGGTTTTACAAACCTTATATGATTTTTTCTTTAACTGATGAAACATATGCATTAATTACAACTTCTAATGTTCCTGAGGATTTAGATAGGGTTAAGGTTTATTTTTTTATAGGACTACTTGATCATTTTTATTGGATTATGGGTGGGGTAATTGGTGCTGTGCTTGGTAGTTTGATTAATTTTAACACTAAGGGATTAGATTTTGCTTTGACAGCCTTGTTTGTTGTTTTATTAATAGAACAATTTAGAAATTGTAAAAATAAGATTCCTTTTGTAATTGCTTTTGTTTGTGGAATACTATCTTTAGTTTTTATAAAAAGTAATATGCTTATTATTTCGATTGTTGCCTCAATTTTTATTTTAATTTTATTTAATAAGGTATTAAAAGATGATGAACTTAACTAATGTTTTTATTTCTATAATCATTATGAGTGTTATTACTTTTTTTACCCGTGCTTTTCCATTTATTTTTTTTAGGAAAATAAAACCTCCAAAAATATTGCTTTTTATAGAAAAATACATTCCGCCTATGGTAATGGTAATTTTAGTTTTGTATTGTTTAAAAGATGTGAAATGGACTAACCTCCCTTATGGAATACCAGAACTCATTTCTATTGCCTTAGTGTGTATTTTACATACGTGGAAAAAAAATCCACTCCTCAGTATATTTGGTGGAACAATTTTTTATATGATTATAATCCAAACCGACTTATTTTCAAAAATTCTTAAATTTTTTGGTTAAAAAGGTGTTTTTGAAGCTTATAATTTCTTAAAAAATACTTAAAAAAAACATCCATTTTCTTCTTTTTTATGTTATAATAATTGTATATACTAAAATGTGTCAGGTTTGTCATAATTATTATGATAAATTTTTCTATAACTTCTTTTAAATAAGTTGTAAAAGAACATTTAAGTATATAATGACTGTCTGGACGATTGTCATTATAAAACAATAGGTAGAGGTGGGGCATGAAAAATTTATTTATAATACTTTTTATTTTTGTTTCTTTTTTTGTATTAGGTGCGGAAAAAGAAGTTATTGCTGTATTTAATTTTTCTATAACAGACGAAGAGGAAAAAGATGTTGCTATCATTGCAACTGATAATTTTATTGAGGCTTTGTCAAACAGTGGTAAATATATAATAGTAGAAAGGAATGCTTTAAACAAAGTTTTTCAAGAACAGAATTTAAGTGCTGGTGATGAATTTGATCAAAGTGCTGCTGTTGATATGGGAAAAGTTCTTGGTGCAAAAACAGTAATGATTGGAAGTATTAGCTTACTTGAAGAGACATATAGGATTACTGTAAGAGCAATAAATGTTGAAACTGGGGCAGTGAGATTCTCTGAAACAATAACAACTAAATATCTTAAATATATACCAGATAGGGTTAAGGAATTAGGTTTTACCATCTCTTATTATGCAGAAAATTATAAAAATTCTTTTGATATGAATGTTGGTGCAAGTTTTAATTTTATTCATAGGTTAAAACTGGGGACAAGTGACACTGATTATATGCTTTGGCTTCCTATTATACCAAAAATAAGTTTGGTTAATATCCCTGCTTCTTTTTCATATTTTGTAACACAACAAGTAGCAGTTGGTGCAACTTTGAGTTTTGCTCATTCTATATCTCTTATACCATTTACACTTCCTTTAACAAGGAATGATACTTTTTTACTTATAAATTCTTTGGAATTAAAATTGTTGTTTAGGTTAAAAGCTTTACAGTCTAAAAGAAATGTTAGATTTGTTTTTGAAACAGGGCTTTTTACAATTGCAAATTTTTTAGTAGATTTCGATAAGAAAGTAAAAGATAATGACTTTGCCTTTGAAATAGGACCTGTCATACACCTTGGAGGAGAAATAAGAAAATCTCCAAGTTTTTCTTTAGAAACATTTTTTGTTTTTTATACAACATTTGACGCAGTAACTTATTCACATTACAATATAAACGATGGACGATATATAAACATAGGCGTTGGAGCAGAATTAAGATTTAACTTTTACAAACTTTTTAATAAGCAAGAAAAAAGACTTGGAACATTATGATTACGATTTGAAACCTATTAGGTTTCTAAAACCTAATAGGTCTTTAATATATACTGAAATGTTTAAGGTTTGATTTTATGTATATAATCAAACTCGAAAAAGAACTCATTTGATTATAAAACTAATTACTTTAATAAAAGTAATTAGATTTTAATATGTGCCAATCCGCGACAATCTGATTAATCTGTGTTATATAATTTATGAAATTGCTAATAATTTTGAATTGCCTTCTATAATCTTCCATTTATTTTGATCTAATAAACAAGAAAATTCAACAGCAACAAAAAACTTCAACTTTTCGGTTTGTTTATTAATTCTTACAACATGTCCTTCAATATCAAAATCATCAAGGTCTAAATTTCCTATTTGCTTTAAATATAATTTTAAATTTTTTTTAATGATGCTTTCTGATATTTTACAATTACATTCTAACAATAATCCACTGGCGCTTATGTCTATAATTTTACTATTAATCAAAACCATATCGTCTTTGTTTCCTAAATCAACATTACTGCCATTAGCGAGTTTAAATCTTGTAAATTTCCTTCTTTCTGACTCAATATACAAATTTTGGATGTATTCATATTCTAGATTATCATAAATTCTATTTTTGCCAAGAAATTTTGATTTATATAAACAGTTATCTGCAAATTTAATAAGAGTTTCAATATCAGTTCCATCAAAAGGATATGTAGAAATCCCTGCAGAAAAAGTTACAGTTACTTTTTCACCGTCATATTCTTTATCTTGAAAATATTCTAATAATTTCATCTTGAGTCTTTCAGCAAGTGACCTTGCCCCAATCCGCCCTGTCTCTGGTAGAATAATAGCAAACTCATCTCCACCAAATCTTGATACAATATCTTCGTTTCTTAAATTTTTCATTAAAATCTCTGCGAATTTCTTTAAAATTCTATCTCCAAATAAATGCCCATACTTATCATTTAAACATTTAAAATCATCAATATCAATAATTATCAACGAAAGATTTTGATTATACCGTTCAGCTCTCTTAAGTTCTCTAACTGAAAATTCATTCAAAAATCTTGCATTAAAACAGCCTGTTTTTGGGTCTTCTTTGCCCATTTTTAATAATTCTTCAAAAAGAGTTATTTCTACAATCTTAGGGTTTTTTAGTTTCTTTAATATATTCAAAAAGTAATCAAGAGTGGCAACCCTTAAACCAACATCTCTATTAGTTTTTTCGGATAAATAATATTTATGCTCCAAAATAGTACAATAGTGCATTTTTGCTTCATCCTCATCAAAATCAAGACTCGTAAGAAAATTAATTATAAAACGATAAAACCATTGAGATTGTGATTCACTTGCAATACCAGCAATTCTATCTAAAGCCTCACTTTCGCTCATAAAAAAATCTTTTAATTTTTCCTCACTCAATTCTTGAACTGTAGATAAGTCTTTCATAAAAATTACTCCTAAATCATAAAACAATAGAAAGGATTCTTTTGGTTGAATAGAACATTTTTTTTGGTAAGATTATAATTCATTTCTTAAAATATAATAAAAATTTTATTTTTTGTCAAAAGAATAAATTAATTTAATGGAGAATTTGGAGAAATGGGGGGGTATTTAAGTTTTAGTTTATTTATAATTATCACCTATTAAAAAATAGGTCTGTCCCAGAGGGACAGAGCCAGTTTTTTTACTATTGGCTATTTAAATTTTTTTAACATATCATCTATACTATTTTTAAACTCTTCATTAGCATTAGAATCTTTTATTTTTCTAAGAAATCTAACAAATTCTTCGTCATTTTTAGTTTTATCGATATTTTTATCGATTAATTCAATCATATTTTTTAAATTATCATCTATTTGTTTATTATTTGAATAATATTTATAAATTTTATCTCTAAGAGTTATAAATAATCTTTGTTTATCAGTAATTAAATCATTTTTAATTAAAAGTTCTATAAATGAATAATTAATATTTGAATTTTCTAATATTAAATTAAATATAGTATTATCTATTGAATCTTTTAAACTTTTTGGATATTCTAAGAAATTTGCTATATTTTTTATCACAAACTCTAAAAATTCATTAGTTTCTTCTTTATCTATATTTTGTCTTATTTTATCAAATAACAATATGCCAAAACTATCATAAGATAAGTCTAATTTAGTTTTAGTATTATCTATAAAGAGTGTTATTAGTTTAATTTCCTCGTTATTATCAAAAATATTACCCCAATCATCTTTTGTTTTTGATTTTAATCTATTTTCTATTAAATCCTTTATTTTTTGATTCCAATTTGGTATTTTTATATCATACAAAATTTTTTGATTATAATCTTCTATTGCAGTAATATTATTAAGAATTTCCTCTAAATGATTTTTTATTATATAATTCAAAATTATATTATCTTTGTCTTGTATCTCATCCCAAAACAAAGGAATAATATCTTTTATTATTTTATCAACATATTCTAAATTTGTCCCATCAAATATAGAATCAATTAAAAAAGTAGATATTTTATCTATAAGACTATTAAAAGAGTCATTTATATTGTTATTAAATAAATTTCTAAGAATATCATTTAATTTTGAATATTTTTCTATATTATCAATAAATTGGATTATCTCTACTTTTTGTATTATATTTTTGAGATAATTATTAAGAGAATTTGTATTAATTTCAAGATGTTTTTCCATATTATTAATATATAAAGAATAATTTGTATTTGAATATTTATTGTATGTTTTTAAATAAATATCTAAAGCAAAATAAAAATCTATAGTATTATCGACTATTGATTTATTATTAATAGCCAAAAAAGTCATAAAAAGATTTTTGTTTTCAGTAATATCCAAATGTAGATTTAAATAAAATATAACTTCAATAATACCTAAAAGATAATCATAATTAATTTTAATATTATTATCTATCAATTTTCTATAAATCAATAATTTACATAAGAAATATAAAATGGAATTATTTTGTTCAATAATTTCAGAAAATTCATAATTTATAAAATTTTTAAATGTATTATTAATACTTTCTAAATTATTACTAAAAATATCAAAGTATTCATTATTTTTCATATCTAAGATTGTACTTATAATATCAAAATCTACTTTTGTAAAAGTAGAAAAAGCTTGATAATTACAAAATTTTTTTCGATAAGAAGAGATTAAAGATTTAATTTCTTCTTTATAGATATTTAAAAACTTATCCGTAACTAATTTATTCTTTTGGCATATTATAAAAAAATTAGTAAAAACTTCTAAAATATTACTTTCTATAATATCGAGTTTTATTTCATCTTGTATATTTTCTAATATATGATAGTAACCAATAATAAAATCTCTATTTATGTCATTTACATTTTTAAAATTATTTTTGGTTATATCTAAAAGCGTTGGTTTATCTTTTTCATTAACAAATTCATTATAAAAGAAAATATAGCCCAGTGATGATTGCTCATCTAAATTAGACCAATTAAAATTATCTTTATTTATTCTAAATATTGTTTTTTTTGTTAGTCTATCTTTTTCTTTTGTATTTATATGTTCTATAAAATTTTTTAACCAAGAATAAAGACTCCCTGATATTTGTATATTATTTGCTTCATTTATTTTGTCTATCAATATATTTACAAATAATATACTAAAATTATCCAATCCAATTTCATTTTGTATTCCAACTATTTTTTTAGTTTCTCCTTTTTCTATTAGATCACTCAATTTTTCGTAATACAAAATTTCGTAAGGATTATCTGTTTGATAAAAAATTGTTAATAGATTTTTTTCAATACAGTCTTCTGGCTCATAATTTAACAAATATTTATAACCATCATTATTATCATTTTTATCCTTTAAACTTTCTAAACTTTCAAAAAAATTAAGATTAGGGTAATAACATTTGTATATCGCATACAAAGCAATGGATTTTATATCAATTTTGTTATTTGTTATATATAGGGTTACCATTTCGTTTATAAAATTAATTATTTCTCTTGGTGTTAGATTTATACAGTCTCGCCCCCTTCCTTTTTGAAAGATATTTATAATTTCTGTCAATTCATCAAATAATTTTTGTTCGTCTTTTTCACAAAAAGCTTCTTTAAATTTATCTTCAAAATATTTTCTCCATTCTTTATTAAAAATACCAGCAATAAAAAATTTTATTGTAAAAATTTTTTCTATAAAGTGATTTGATATTGAATATGTATTATTTTGCTTATTTTTGCACTCTTCGTCCTCAAAACAATTATATTTAGCAGAAACTATTTTTTTTAATTTGTCTTCATCAATTGGGACAATAAACCATATATTTATTAATGGTTCTTCTATAAAAACCTCAAGATTGTTAAGCATATTTATTACAGTCTCATCATCGACTCTATCGAGGTTATCAAGAACTATAATTAATTTTTGCCCGTCAACAAGTTTATTAAATATTTCTTTAAAATCATAAATCGATAAATCCCCCTTTTCTATTGCTGTAGTTGACTCTGACATAGTAATATCAGTCATACCAATAAAAGGTAAAAAGGGACGGAGGAAGTTTTCTATAATTTTTGTTATTATACTGCCATTTTTATCTTTCTTTTTAAAAAATAAAATTTTTATAATAATTATTATAAAAAATATAAACAATAGTAAAAAAAAATAATTCAAAATAAAACTTATTATAATAGAAAACCAATCTTTCTTGAGACCTATAAATATAGATGATAATTTAGTTTTTGTTTCATTAGTAATATAAGGTTTATAAAGTTTATATGAATCTTTTGTCGTATCTTGAGAATAAATTTTCTGCAAAAGTTTTTTATCTTCTATATCATTAGTTAAATCGTTTAAATAAGTTTTAAATTGCGTTATTTCTATTTCGTTAGGTATAAAAAAAGATTCTTTTATAAAATTACTTACAAAATTGATATTCATAAAAAAAACGAAAATTAATATAAGAGTTAAATAAATTATCGCTTTTTTCCAAGTTGGCATTGGATTTTGATCTATTGTTCTTTTAACAACTTTACCTGTTATTAAATCATGATATTTAATACCCTCATCATTTTCTTTATTTTCAAGTTTTAAAAAACTCAACATCTTATACAAAAAATTTCTTCGTAAAAATTCGTCTGTGTTTGCCCATGTGTTAAATTCTATCAATTGTATTTTATTATCTTTTTTTGTTTTATTATCAAGCATTTTGATAACTGTTGATTTACCAGACCCCCAACCACCAAACAAAGCGATTACTTTTCTTTTTATACTACTATTTTTTTCGTCATTGACTATTTTATATATTTGATTTGCTATATTTTCATGTGAGAAATATCCATTGTTATTTGAAAATGGCTCGTCTGATAGAAATCTTGGCATAATTTTCCTTTACATTACAAAACTAATTAAGATAATAAAAAACATTCAAAAAGGCAAGAAATTTTATCCCTATTTGAGTAATTTTCTTAATCTTCTCTCCACATAAATCCTTCTCAACATCCCATTATTGTACAAAAAATCACATAAAACTACATTTTTGTATCAAAAATATTCGTTTGTAGGGAATTTTGGGTTAAAATTATGTAGTTTTTTATGGCACGGTTTTTGCTAATAAATAGATATAGTTTCAGAATATGGATTTATCGAAAAAA
>Ga0209518_1000280_pt1 | contig 68045 bp, 79 predicted proteins | sample RifGroB1_FD_183993 | JGI IMG/M metagenome (GOLD analysis project Ga0209518, IMG submission 183993) | Groundwater microbial communities from Rifle, Colorado, USA - Groundwater B1 (SPAdes) (version 2) | ecosystem: Environmental > Aquatic > Deep subsurface > Groundwater | place: Rifle, Colorado... | reverse complement strand
GTATTGAACAGATGATCAAGCTGCTTGTACTCGTCAGTGCCTTTCAATTTGTTAAGAACATCAATCCTTTCCTTACCCTCTTCCTCCACAGAGCGCTTAAGGCGCTCAATGACAAGAGAAGGCTCTACTGCAAGATACTTCACGGGCCTTCCGAGCTTCTCGACACAGAAGCCTTTGTTTTCCAAGCTCTTGAGAACATCATAAATCCTGCTTCTGGGAACTTTGCTCAGCTCATGAACTTGTGCGATATTGGCATTTCCCTTCTCGAGAAGTGCAAGCCAGACCTTCGTCTCATATATGTTCAGGTCAAAGCTTCTTCTCGCCTTTTCTACTAATTCTTTGTTCATTTTAATTTTTATTGAGTTTTATTTTGAGATTTTTCCCTGATGTAAACTGCCCTGTGCCATGGTAGGAATTTTCCCATAGTATCCCAAATTTAATACCTATTAAATTTGGATTTGTTTGTTCCATTTTTCTTATCTCTGGCTTTCGCCCCTTAATCTTGATCGCATCTGATTGATCTCATTTGCTCTGTCTTCGTACACCCTGGCCCTTGTATCATCACCCAATTCAGTGTAAACACCTGCAAGTGCATCGTACGCATATGAGTTCAGTGGATTCTTATCCAGAGCTAAATTATACCAATATATCTCTCCATCGGCATCATTTTGTATTCCGGCTAATTGTCCGAAATGAAGATAAGCTGTCGAAAGATGCTTTCCATCACCTGTATTCTCGACGATTTCTTTGAAGAGCTTTCCGGATTTTCCGTACTTTCCTTCAGCGAAAAGCTGTTCTGCATCCTGCACTAATTCGTCGATAGTTCTTTCTTGATCGTGTTTCATCTTCCCTTAGCTTTTCTTAGCCTTCTTCTTCAGCGCTCCGGGGATTTATAAATCTTTCTATTTTGTTACTACTGAGAGATTAGAAAGATTTGGAAGGGGCCACTAGGCCATGTCCACGAGCATTCCATAGCTGTTGCAGGGCGGGAAAGAAAAGCTTTTAAGCAAATAATCCTTTTGTGGGGTATGGGCAAAAAGGGAAATGTAGATTTGACGTTGGGGCTTTGGATCAGGATAATTGCCGGATCTATTGTAGCCCTTTCACTTCCTTTCCTAGTAACGAATCCGTTTAACCCAATAGCACAAGGAATCTTCGCATTTGGGAACTTTCTGCTGGTTATAGGAGCAAATGTAAAATGAACCCACTAAATTTCATACCAATAATACTTGCAACACTTGCATTGGCATTTTCTAGTTTTACCCGTAATAAGAGCTGGGCATTGATTTCATTTGTAATTTGGCTGGTTTTATTTGTTTTGACTTTTCTTGCTTTTAGATAGGCCTCACCCCCAATCAAAACCATAAGGGATCAAGATAGTTTATATTTTTCTGCCACCCTTAATGCATCGCAGGGCTGCTCTTTATGCATCTCGGGAATTCCGATCCCCAAAAACTTTAAAACAACCTGCAACTTTCAATAAAAACAAAAAGATGGCACACGCTGGAAAGGTCATAGATCCTTATGGAGCAGAGCTCCCGAAGGATTATCAGAAGATAATCAAGGACTTCGGCCTTGATCATTTCTCGCCGAGCACTCTTCCAGAGCCAAACAGGCTGATGCGAAGAGGAGTTGTATTCGCATCACGCGGTCTCGATCTCGTCGCGAAAGCGATGCGCGAGCGGAAACCCTTTTATGTCCTTAGCGGAATCATGCCCACTTCTCAAAAGATTCACTTCGGCAATAAGTCGGTCATCGATAACATCCGCTATTTCCAGGAGCATGGTGCACGAGCATTCATGCTCATCGCAGACCTTGAGGCTGCTGCAGCGCGAGGAGTGGACTTGAAAGAGGCGAGGAAAAATGCCCTTGAATTCCAGATTCCAGCCTATATTGCCCTAGGCCTTGATGCGAAAAAGACAACATTCTATTTCCAATCTGAGAATCGTGCTGTCACAAATCTTGCTTATGAGTTCTCAAGGAGGGTTACGCTCAATGAGTTCCGTGCCATCTATGGCACGGCAGATCCCGGAAGGATTATGTCCGCCATAACACAGGTTGCTGATATCCTGTATCCACAACTCGAGGAGAGGATGCCAGGAGTCATTCCAGTGGGAATAGATCAAGATCCACATATGAGGCTGACACGCGATGTGGTGAAGCGCACGCGCGAGAGATATAATTTTTTCCCTCCTGCAGGGCTTTATCATAAATTCGTCCCTTCACTTGATGGAAGCTTGAAGATGTCAAAGAGCGGAAGCAAGGAGAACCTGATTGAACTGCCTGAGAATATAAAAGAGGCGTGCAGGAAAATCATGAGTGCGTACAGCGGTGGAAGAAAAACTCTTGAGGAACACCGCAAGCATGGTGCAGAGGTGGAGAAGGATATGCCCTTCGAACTTTTGAAGCAGCATCTTCTTGAGGATGATAAGAAACTGCAAAGAATCTATGATGAATACAAAGCAGGAAAGATGCTTTCAAAGGAAGTGAAGGATATCGCATGCGAAGAGCTTGAGGGGTTCATGAAGGAATTGGAAAGGGGCATCGAGAAAGCAAGGAAGCTCGTGCCAAAGCTGAATTTCGTGAGATGAAGGAAGAGAAAGGTGGCATGGCGGCTTAGCATAAGTTTTATAAATAATGTATAATTGATAAGAGTAATATATTCCCCGGTATGGTCTTCGGGCAATACCGGGCAGTTTATGTAATATCTTTGATTATCTGGTTTATGCAAATAGAGTTATCCGAGGATTTCTTTAGAGCATTCGAAGCACTCGCGATGAAATATGCATTTTCCACCTTTTTTCCGAGTTCTTGAACTTTTTTCAATGCAGGAATAAAATCTTCATCTCCGCTTACGATAATTGCGGTATCGAAGGTATCCTCATAGGCACCACTAATTATATCAACTGTCAAATGAACGTCATCGCCCTTTACCTCATAAGCAGTAGTTTTGTCTCCCCTTTTATATTTTCTTAGTTTACAAAGAACAACTTTAAAAGAGGGCAACTTTCTAAGTTCGCCGAAGAATTTTTGTTGCTTCCAATACGTCTCAAGATTCATTGTGATATCCAAAGAGGCATTGTAGTAGAATACAAGAACTAATTGTCTGTTACCAATAAGTCTATCCACGAGTTTCTGAAAGTCAATTTTATTTATCCCTAGATTTTTAAGGCTATGATAAAGGTTACTTCCATCAATAAAAATTGAAACCCTTTCGGACTGCATGTATATAGACTGCTGCAATTGTTATAAAAGTTATGCTCGGGGATGGACAGCAAAGGAAACCTTTAAAAGATAAATTCTGCACATCCTAAGAAGAAAATGAAGCTTTTAGAAAAAGCGCTCAGAAATCCAGGAGGATTTCTGGCGTCCCGGAGCAAGCTCCGAGGACTTCTGCAAAGAAAGGAATATGAAGCATACATGGAAAGTAACACTTGTCGTTCTTGCACTCTTCCTACTTACACAGCTTGTGGGGCTTGCAGTGATCAAGACATTCACAGTAGGATGGCAGGTCCATGATACTATTGTGGATGAAAAGACAGGCCAAAGCGTAGAGATCGCAAAAAATCTCTCGCAGCAGATACCTTATGGCTTTGAGCCGCCACAAGTGGAACCAAAAGTTTCTCTTATCACCATCATCATCTCTATCATTGTTGCCACGCTCATAATTCTCCTTCTAGGAAGGATCAAGGCGAATCTGATAATCAAACTATGGTTTGCCTTTGTCGTGCTGATCACATCGGCTATAACTATCTCAGTCATAACTCCAGATTATGTCGCCATAGTGATTGCCGCTCTCTTGACTTATTTCAAGATCTTCCGAAGGGACTTGGTGGTGCATAACATCACCGAAGTGCTGATATATCCAGGACTTGCATCTATCTTCGTTCCAATCCTTAGCATCGGAGTCACAGTCCTGCTGCTGATTTTCCTTTCATTCTATGACTTTTACGCAGTCATAAAAAGCAAGCACATGATTGAGCTTGCCAAGTACCAGATGAAAGAGCTCAAGATATTTACAGGATTCTTCTTACCATACTTGCGTCCAGAAGACTGGAAGAAAGTGAAGGAGGCGCGCAGGCAGGCAAAGCTTGCAAAATCTTCGCGAAAGGGCAAGAAAGTGAAAGAGATGAAAGTGAAGGTGAATGTCGCAATCCTAGGTGGAGGCGACGTTGCTTTCCCATTAATTTTTGCCGGCGTAGTCTTGAAGACATTCAATAGTTACTGGTATGGTGCAATCATCGCTGTCTTTTCGACAGCTGCGCTCATGTTCTTGCTGGCGACAGCGAAGAAGGGCAAGTTTTACCCAGCAATGCCATTCATCACTGCCGGTGCTCTTCTAGGATATGGCCTTGTGTGGCTGCTGCATTCTCTTGGCTAAGGGCTAAGTAAGGAGAAAATTTAAATAGTTAGTTATACATGTATAATTATGATAGAGATAGAAACAAAGACTAAGAAGTGGGGGAATTCGCTTGGGGTTATAATTCCTAGAAAGCTCGCTCAAGAAGCCGGGTTAAGGGAAGAGGAAATGGTTAGAGTTGTTATTCAAAAACAGAAAGGAGTTGTAAAAGTCAAGGATATTTTTGGAAAACTTAAGGGATGGAAGAAGCCAACCTCACAGATAATGAAAGAGATAGACAAAGACCTTGACTCAAAGATATTTAAATTAAGATGAGATTCTTTTTTGATACCTATGCAATTATAGAGATTATAAAAGAAAATCAAAACTATTCTAGATTCAAAGAATATCCAATAATAACTTCTGTCCTAAATCTAGGAGAGCTTTACTACGCCTTGACAAAGGACTTCGGGAAGGATCTCGCAGAAGAATGGCTCAATAAATTAAAACCTATGGCGCTAGATATCCCCCTTTCAGAAGTTATTGAAGGGATGAAGTTTAAATACAAAAATAAGAAGGTGAATTTCTCATTTGTGGATTGCGTAAGTTATGCTGTATCAAAAAGTAATAATTTAATCTTCTTAACCGGAGATAAAGAGTTCGAAGGCCTGCCGAACGTCGAGTTTGTGAAATAATTTTCGGATATGTTGTGTGGCTGATTAACGCGATGTAATGTGTCATATTGAAAATGTTTAATTCCAAAGAGATTCTCACCATCAAAAATTTAGGATTAAGGGATTTTATTCTCGCGAGCATTTTAAGAGTCATGTGCCCAGAGTACTATATCGCTACTACCATCTCTGATTTCAAAAATGATAAAGGAAACATTGCTCCGACAAAGAGGATAATTCCAACTTCTGATGGCCACTTATATTTTGGGAGGGCAGTAATACAATTTCCTGCAGTTGATTATAAAGATCTTGAAGAGGATATGGGGGCTATTTCAGATCTAACTTCCAGCCTAGAGGTTTCTCTAATTTTCTTAAATAGGAATTTGAAAGAGGATCTTGAGGCAAGGCCAAGATTAATCCTCCCAAAGATGCTCTATGATCCGAAAGAGGAACTTTCTTTTTTGCTTGATTATGGAAGAGAGATACCAGAGGAAGAAGTCCAGGATGAAAGATTTAGCGCTGTGCCACACAGAGGGAGGCTAGGGCTTGCTGGCTCTTACTAATCACTAAAAAGAAGGAAGCTACTTTACTCTTTTAACTAACCTGATTGCTTCTTTTTTGCTTAATCTTGCTGTTTGCTCCTCAATTTCCCTTAAAGTATCTCCTTTGCTTATTCCTAATAACTTGAAGAATTTTATAGTTCTCACTGGCCCGAATTCTTTGTACAATTTGCGAATTTCTTCCCCAATCAAATCTTCTTTAAGTTCTGCCTTCATCTTATCCTTATCGTCTCCAGATTTCTTGGAGCGACTGTCTCAACCCTGCATATCTTATGGAGAGTGCTCGCGAGATCCAGGCACTTGCTTGCTTCGCCATGATTTATTATGATTCTCTTCGGCTGGGGCTGGCACGAATTCACGAATGACAAGAGCTGGTTTCTGTCTGAGTGTGCTGAGAATCCTTCGAGATTCAGGATCTGCATCTTGACGTGGATTGTCTGCCCATCTACCTGCACTTCTGGCTCTCCATTCTCTACTTTTCTTCCCAAGCTTCCTTCACCTTGATAGTTTACAAAGACTATGAGGTTGCGCTTGCCATCTGCAAGCTCTTTGAAGTACTCAACGCTTGCTCCTCCGACTAGCATTCCGCTTGTGGCTAAGAAGACACATGGAGGGCCTTCAAGGGCAATCTTTCTTTCCTGCGCGCTTCCTATACGCTTGAAGACAGGAGAGGAGAATGGATTCTGATCTCGGAAGATCATGCTCTTTATTGTATTGCTCAAGTAGTCTGGATATGCTGTATGGATTGCAGTAACATCCCAAACCATTCCATCTAGATACACAGGAATGTCTGGAAGCCTGCCCTGACGGATCGCTTCCTCTACGATAAGCATCATTTCTTGGCTTCTTCCTACTCCGAGAACAGGAATTATTACTTTACCTTTTCCTTCAACAGTTTTATTTATCGCCTCTACGAGTTTGTCTTCACATTCTTTTCTTGAGGGCTGGATATCATCTTTTCCACCATAAGTTGCCTCTAGGATCATTGTTTCGAGTCGGGGGAATCTTGTTACAGTTGGTTCCAGAAGCCTGCTTCGGGCGAACTTTATATCTGCGCTATAAAGCAGATTATGAAGGCCATTTCCGATATGCAGATGCACCATTCCAGCTCCAAGTGCATGCCCACTATTATAGAATGTGATGCGGATGTCAGAGGTTATATCAGTAACTTCATTGAAATCTAGGGTGACAGAATGTTTCACCATCTCTTTCACATCCTGTGAAGTGAAAAGAGGCTGGCCTGCTTTCTTGTACGAAACTCCGATGAAGTCCAGTGCCAGCAAGGATGCAATGTCACGCGTAGGCTCTGTCATGTATACAGGGCCTTTGTATCCCATCTTGTAGAGATATGGAATCATTCCAGAATGGTCGAGATGTGCGTGTGATAGTATGATGGCATCTATATCTTTCAAGTCGAATTCAGCGACATCGAAATAAGGGAAGCGGTTCTTATCGCTTGCTGCCACATCTACGCCGCAATCAAGGAGAATTTTGCTTTCCGAAGTTGTCAGGAGCAAGCAAGATCTTCCAACCTGCCTCCCACTGCCCAACATAGTCAACCTCACCCATTCATCCTTGCGCTCAGAACTCCATTCCTTGTAGATCTGCTTTCCAATCTTGTCCAAGAACTTTCTCCTGTATGCAGAGTTCTCATACAAAACATGCCTAATCCCGTCGATGATCAGGCTCCTTATTGCTGGTGATCTTCGCACGAAGGGAATCCACAGCGACTTCTCTTTTATCTCTTTCAGAAGTTTCCCTTCCTTTCCTATCGCGAGTCCTGGCTTTTTCGCTTCGATAATCACTATGCTTCTCTTCTCATCGAATATTACTTCCTCAAGGCCGGCTTCTTCAGGGATGACGCTTCTGATCAGCTCATCGGTCTTGTCCTTGTCCATCAATATATCTTCATCTGCCCTCAGCTCTACTCTTTTCTTGATGCTGTTCACTATCTCTCTGATGGTCTCATCACTATTCAAGAAGAAGCTCCTATCGTTTGTGTAGAGCACTATGTTTGCGCCTTCAAAACCTGAAGATGCGATAGCATCTTTTGGTAGTACCTTTAGTATACTGTCCAGTATATCCATTTTTTAGAATCTGATTTGTATTCAAAATTATCTAATTTTGATTAGAATCTTGCTTATTTTCGTTTTCTCTTGGAATTACTTTCGATCACTGATCACTGCTTCAAGGCTGAGCTGGATAAGCCCATCTTAAGCTCTTCTGTGAAAACTTTCTTTATTCCCTCTTTAGTTATCGTAATCACGTCAACTCCTCCGCCAGATGCTATATCTCTCTTTACAGAAGAATTTATCGCCTTGAGTGCAAGCTTTACTCCATCTTTAAGAGTCAAGTCAGGAGTGTACTCGCTTTCCAGCACTCCGTATGCCAAGATGCTTCCGCTTCCGGTGGATACAAAATCCTTGTATTCCAGCGCAGCTCCATCTGGTGCTGTGTCATAGAGCCAGTGACCATTATCATCAACTCCGCCGACAATGAATGCTGCTACGCCGAGGAATGGAGAGAATTTCCTGATGTTGTGATAGAGTATTGTAGAGAAGAGGTTGGCTGCTTCTTTTACTGTAGGTTCATTCTTTGTCCTTATCTTCTTGAGCTTGAGCTCTGCCTTTGTCAGCTTGCAAATCAGCTGTATATCTGATACTAAGCCTGCTGTGGTTACAGCGATATTCTTCGTGATAGGAATTATCTTATCGACCTTACTATGAGCGACAAAATAATCTGCAGTCGCTTTCTTGTCTGCGGCAAGGATTATCCCGTCCTTACATACAATCCCTATTGTTGTAGTTCCGGTTTTTATCAGTTGCCCTTTTAGTTCGTCATTCAACATTTTAGAACTATTATTAGCCTCTTAACTCATTGAGATTTTGATGATTTATAAACTTTTCTCCTTTTGAAAAGTTTAGGAGTTTCACCTTTGGACCCAAGTATAGAAGTAATGAATATACACAATTTCCACAACTACTTTTCCGCGGTGCCTTCTGCATCCTTAGGATTTACCCCGAAGGTAAAACCATCGGTTCCAGCGTCTGGGTATGTGTGAGTACGGATTCTAAGTCTGACACCACGATCAGGGATAGTGTCTAATGTAGTAAGTTCTGGAAGATTCCTCCATGTATCTCTTGAGTTAAAATTCTCAACATAAGGCATTTCCCCGCAACGAGCTGAAACTCTTGCCAGCTTTTCAGCTCCTTCCTCCCCTGCAAGTGCTTGGACAAAAGGATTACTGGCCAGTTCCCCATAGCTTTGTACTCCCATCTTGTATCCGAAAGGAACAAATCTGACTGAAGGATCATTTGCTTCTAGCTTTTTGTCAAGGTCACTTCTTTCCATAGATACCTTGTGCCAAAAGTGGTCGCTATTTGGCATTTGTTCCCACACGATTTCAGGCCTGTCCTGGATGTATACTCCTTCATTTGGAACGTAGAGAAGGCCATTGAATGTTAAAAGAAAATTTGTCCCTAGCTTGCTGATCATGCTTCTAGAGTATTCTTCCTTCGGATCCTGCCAGGCTTCATGAAGAAAAGATGCGATCTGCTCCATGGTTGGAAGTTCTAGTTTCGCATCTAAGATTCGCTTCCTCAGACTTACGTGTGATCCATGATCGAATGCTGGAGTAGCGAATGAAAGAATTCCATCTTTGTGAGGAACATCTAGATAAGTTACTCCTCTTACTGCAATTCCCCTAGATCCTGACTGTCCACTCATGATTATCCTACGTGTCCCGAATTTATAAATCTTTCTATCTGTAGTGACTTGTTAGAAGTAACAAAGTAGAGGCTACGATTATTAACAATTAACGCCATCTGTGGAGCACGGCCTGATTTGGTTGCTGCTCACAAGAGAATCTTTACGTCTACATTAAGCAAAGATTTATAAGTTATGTAGACGTATACAATCCATGGCGTATACTGAAATTAAGGAGAAAAATAAGAAAAGGTACTATTACAGGGTCCGGTCGCTCAGGGTTGGAAAGAAAATAGGAAAAAGAAGAATCTATCTTGGAGTCGGACTATCAAAAAAAGGCCTCAGAAAAAAAGAGGGGGAGGCAGATAAGGAGCTAGGGTTATTGGAAAATTTATTGGGTAAAAAGGAACTTTCCGAACTTGGAAAAATAAAGAGGGAATACTTAAAACAGCCCAAAGAAAATCTAGAGAATAGGTATGAAGCTTTTTGTTCCTCATTTACTTACAATTCAACAGCCATAGAAGGGAATACATTAACGCTTCAGGAAACATCCAGGCTATTGTTTGAAAAACAAGTTCCAGCAAAATCGTTGAGAGAAGTTAATGAAGTTTTAAACCATAAGGAAGCCTTTGATCTTATCTTAGGAACAAAAGAAGATGTAACAAAGAGTTTTATTCTAAAACTGCATAAAATTCTCATTAAAAATACCTTAAAATCAGAGCTTGAAGATCAGATCGGGAATTATAGAAGAATCCAAGTCTATATACGGGGAGTCGAATGGCTGCCTCCCGGGCCTGAAAAAGTTAAAGGAGAGATGAGAAACCTTCTTTTATGGTATTCAAGGAACAAAGGGAAGCTTCATCCATTAAGCCTGGCTGCATATTTTCATTCTGCATTTGAACGGATACACCCATTTGTTGATGGGAATGGGAGGGTTGGAAGGATTATAATGAATTTCATTCTCCATAAAAATAAGTTTCCGATGATAAATATCCCAAATTCTAAAAAAGATGTTTACTACAAAACTCTCCAGGAAGCGCAAATTAATGGAAATTTGGAGCCGTTCGTTAAGTTTTTGATTAGTGTATTAAAAGAGGGAAAAATAAGATTCTAGTACGTCTACGAAACGTATGTTAACCTTGTTAGTGTAGACGTAGAGGAATTCATAGTGCCTCTTACTTTTCCCCACATCTACGTGCCATTTCTTTTCCCCATTCTCTTCTCTCGCGCGTCCATTGCCTTGCGCACGCGCGCGATGGCAATCTTCATCGCTGCATCCCTTGGCGAAATCCCCGCGCTCTTTGCCCCTGCCAAGATGAGCTGCGTATTGCGCACAATTTTTCCCTCGACAAGCTCGAACATATGCTTTGGATTATGCCCTTTGTATTCTGCATAAGAGCTTATGACTCCTCCTGCATTTGCCACGAAATCAGGAACTACGAGAATCTTGCGCGCTGTCATGGCTTTCTCCACTTCTTCGGTCGCAGGGATGTTGCTTCCCTCAACAATCATCTTTGCCTTGATGCGCTGCACATCTTCCTTTAGGATAAGATTTGGCATAGCTGCAGTGATTAAGATATCTGCTGGAATATCAAGAATCTTTTTGCTGTCTGGAAGAACTTGACTTCCCCCACCGCCGTAAGCAGTGACAGTGCCCTTCTGCTCCTTCACTCCCATAAGTTTTTCATAATCAATCCCATCTTTATTGTAAAGAACTCCCCTGCTGTCAGAGACTGCAATGAATTTCGCTTCCTTGCTCAAGTATTTTGCAAGAAAAGTTCCAACGTTGCCAAAGCCTTCCACCGCAAATGTTGCTTTCTTCATATCAAGGCCTGCAAAAGCGGCGGCGACTTTTGTCGCATGATACACTCCAAATCCAGTGCTGCCGAACTCATGGGGAATTCCGCACTTCTCTCCTTTCTCATGCTTCATGAATTTCATGCAGTAATTTGCGGGCTTTCCGGTAGATGCATGCCAATTCCCGTTAGCTTCTGCAAAGGTCTTCATCTCCTGCTCCCCTGTATTCATATCCGGGCCTGCAACATATCTAGAGGGGCAAATAGGACGCAGTGCTCTGGCAAACGCGGCCATGACTTTCTGCTTTTGCTCTGCAGAAACTTTCCTATCATCCAAAATGATGCCTGCCTTCGCTCCTCCAAAAGGAAGCTCTGCAATGGCATTCTTCCATGTCATCGTTCTGGCGAGCTTTGAGACTTCGCCGATGCTGACAGAGGGGGTCATCCTTATTCCTCCTTTTCCAAGACCGAGAGCTGTGTTATCCAGAACAAGAAATCCCCTCATGCCGACTTTTGCATCGTGCACTGCGTAAATCAACTCAGGACCGAATTCATCATATTTCACTTGAAATTCATCTGGCATTCTTCTCTTTTTCCCTTTTTTTCTGAACATAAGAGGTTAAGACGATTACTCTGCCTTCTGTGTGCTTTCTTCTTTTTCTTCCAAAGAATCTGAAGTCTCTTGCTCTTGTGATTGTGTAGAGATATGTGCTTTCACGGAAGCGCTCGCAGAGATTGCGGCGGCAATCTCTGACTCGAAATCTGGATCGAAATCAGTTATCTTCGCCTTGAATGGCAAGCCTCTTGCCTTGGCATATCCTTTGGCGATCAGATAGAATATTATTGCAATGCTACTCTTGGTCTTGTTGTTTGCAGGGATTACAAGATCGAGATTGTTAGTTACATTATTCGTATCGCAGATGCTCAAGACAGGAATACCTATGCGCTGCGCGTCAAAAATCGCATTCTTGTCTATCCAGGGGTCTACTGTTATGAGCACCTTGGGCTCGAAGAATGTCGGAAGGGTCGGATTTGTAATTGTGCCTGCAGGATATCTCCTTATGAAGACTCTTGCTCCGGTCACTTCTCCAAATTTTTCAAGTGGTTTCCATCCTGCTTCTCTCTTGCAGAAAGCGAGAATATCTTTAGGTTCGAACTGTGCTAAGAAATTAGCGGCAGCCTGGATCTTATGATCTGTCTTCTCAACATCGATTATCGCCAATCCGTCAGCTCTTCGCTTGTAGACATACTGCTCCATGTAACCAGTTATGACTTTAGTCCCGACAATGACAGAAGCAGCCTTGTATTCTTCGGCAGAGATGAGGAGCTTTTTCTCCTTTGTCCTTTCCTTGGTGCGTGCGCTTGCTGTCTCTTTCCTGGATTCCTTAGCAAGTTCTGTTGTGGCTTCCATTTTTTAATTCACTTGTGGGGAGTTTTTAAACTTTCGCAAAAATATCTCTTGTGAAGAATAAGTGTGACAAAGCGTGAAGAATCAAGGGATCAAGGCTTAAACTCCCATCCCCTTCTCTTCTGTTTCTGCTGTTGCTTCCTGCTCTTCCTCGTCAGCTGGTTCCAGATCAGATATATCCACCTGTTCTTTTCTATCTTTGACAACTATCTCCTGCTCTTCCTTCTTTTCCTCTTCTCTTTCCTTCAACTGGGGGAAAGGCCTCTTTACAGTTATTGGCAGGATTCCAGACCTGAATTCAAGTTCTGCGATTTTCAGCGAATCGTAGTGTAGGGCTTCAAGCTCATCTTTCTTTAATGCGAGCAAGATTGGCGCGTTCATGCTTATCTGGAGAGCTCTTGACCCGATTATTCGAGAAGTCTCATACTTAGTGAAATGCTGATCTACTAATTGTTTCGTTTCTTTCGCGGCGCGCATTTTGCTCATGGTTTCTCGAGCTTACTGAAGCTAGTTCTAGATTTTCTTTTCTAGATTTTTAAATCCTTCTTAATCTCCTTAGTCCTCTCGAAAGCGATCCCTACAACCTTGCCTATCTCTTCCAGGGTGAAAGTTGCTGGTCCGCCCTTCTGCATCGCATGGATATTATCTGGGAGAGTAATGGCCACTGAAAGCCTTGCATCTGCCGCCTTCTCCTCTTCTATTGAAGGGTCGAGAACAAGCTCTTTGCCTATCTTGTAGACTGTTGTGGAGATTGGGAGATCTTTCCTGAGTGGAAGCTTTTTGCTCGTGAGCTCTCCATAAACGACTTTCTTCTCTTCGATCTTTGGAATGACTGCATTGCGCAGAGCAAGTATTGCTGCGAGCGCACTTGCATCAAGCAGGTTTCCGTCATCATTTATGCTGTAGATATCGATGAATACGCACCAGACTTTCTCGCCCTTTTCTACGCATAGCTGCTTGAAATCAATGACTTCGCTCTCTCTGATTCCGCGGTCTACGATTCTTGCCATCTCAATCGCTTTGATGTCTGGTGGTCCTGGCTCGAAATCTGGGGAGCTTAATGGTGTAAGTTCCACAGAGACCATCATAGTTCCTTCATCTGGAGAATCAGTGTAAGGCGTCTGCAGATCCAGCTTCACACCGACAACAACTTCTGTCGCGCCGATTCTGACGCGGGCAGAACCCTCTGCCTTTTTAGATACAACATCCTCAACTTCTATCTTTCTGCCTTTGAGCAAACCCCTCTCGTCAAGTCTCTTGCCCCTCTCGATAGCGCTGATTATCCTATTCTTGTTCGGGTAAAGTGCATGATCCATTTTTATTTTGTTTTTATTTTATTGATTTTTATTATGATTTATTTTTATGGAGGTCACTTCCACTCCTTGAATGCTTCTTTCAAGGTGCGTTTCTGCACCTCATAAATTTTATTGCATGATTCTTGAGCCATCTCTAGTGCTTCGGAAAGTTCTTTGCTTGAGATCTTTCCATCAAGCTGGAGCAAGCTTACTTTTCCAAGACGAGGCAGGAATGCGACTGGAATGTCTGTTGCAGATTTCTCTCCATTTTTCTCTTTGAAGTCTTCCTCTTCCTTTATCAGGTCAACACAAAGCTTTCCTCCGATCTTTCCGACACTTACGCTGGATACAAGATCTATCATCGGCAATCCTGCATGCGCTAGCGCTAGCGAAGCTGCATTTATTCCAGCAGTCCTTGTTCCTGCATTAGCTTGGAGAATCAATATGTAAACTTCGATGACACAATTTGGGAAATTATCCAGTTTCACTGCTGGCTCGAGGGCTTTTTCTGTAACGTGTGAGATCTCCTGACCCCTTCTTCCTGGTCCTGGCCTTTTCCTTTCGCTGACAGAGAAGCTCATCATGTCGTAATTGCATCTTATCCTTCCCTTTACAGGATTCTGTAGATGCTGAGGAAACAAGGTACGCGGGCCATAAACAGCTGCTATCGCCTTGGTATCACCAAATGCGAAATACGCAGAGCCATCAGCCTTCTCAATAACGCCGACCTTGGCTTCTATCTTTCTCGTTTCGTCAAATTTTCTTCCGTCAAATCTTTTTGTGTACGGCATTTTTCTTGTGTCTTTACTTTTGTTTATTTTGATCTGAATTTTGATCTGATTTACCTATTCTCTACCTCTAGCTTTGGCTAAAAAATCACTTATCCTTTCAGTAAGGTCTGGAATATGTGAGAAAGCCTCGACTTTCTTTATCGCATCACGGGCGAGAAGTTCGGACTCGATGTCCTTTCCTTTCACCCATATAAATCCATTCTGGCCTACGACAATATTGCAATTTGCTACATCCTTTATAAGATTAACCATGCTTCCTGCCTTTCCGATGATTCGTGGCACTTTGTATGGATTTACCTTCACTATCAATCCTTCGTCCAATTTTCGCAGGCCAGGGCCTTTCATACTGAAATCCACGCTTCGCGGCTTTACTGCATGCACCCTTGTGACAAGAAGGTCTCCAACACCATAGTAGCGTGTAAGGTCTGCATTTTTTTCTATGTATTCGCGAGAACCTTCTGCTAATGTGAGAAGACCGGAGATACGGACACCAAGGCTTATCACCCAGCCTACAGGAGTGATGTCTGTAACTTCGCCTATGACTATATCATCTCTTTTTGGAAGATAAGCGCCTGTTATCGGAATCACTTTTACAAGCCGGCCATAATGATCGAGAAGGCCGAATTTTACGGAAATGATGTTCTGCCCCTCACGCATGGTTCCATCTCCGGGTAAAAAGTCAAGGCCTTGGGCAACAACCTGGCCAGGCACGACGATTTCACGCTGCTCGTGCTTTCTTTCTTCTCCCGGCCCCGCGCTCCCTTCTCCGCGCCCTGAGCCCTGAGCTCCCTGCCCTGTGCCCTCAAAAGAATCATTGCCCGCACGTGTTATCTGATCTTGAGCGTCAGAATCCTCGAAGGAGTCATTATTGGAATTAAAAGAGTGTTCACTCTGTCCTTGCCCTCCATGCCCTTCTTCCTTGAATTCCCTGAATTCGCGGAATTCTCTCCGATCTGGGCCGCCGGACCCTGTCCGTGCGCTTCCTTTTCTTCTGTCCATGTTCATTCGCCTATTTGACTTTGATTTACTGGTTTATGTTACTTTATTACTACTCTTTCACTTTTGCCCTTTTATTTCTTTTGTTTCTGCGCTTCCGTGCGTCAAGGAGTTTATTTTGTTATAAAACTCCATTTGCAGCCCTGCGGGCAACTCGCAGATCGCTATGAGCGAGCCATCTGACTGCCATTCTTCCTTAGTCATGTACTCCTTTAAGGCAGAATACGCCTTCCCGGTATGCTCTGCTGGAATCCTTACAGCGAGTTTCTTGAACTCAATTCTTATAGGAAGGACTTTCTGAAGCTCCTTGATTATGTCCTGGATCTGATCGTCCACGCTCTTGAACTCATCGATCTTAACGCTGGCCTCATCTATTGCATTCTCTATCCTCAATGGAGGGTGAGGCAAGTTCGTCTGCGGATCAATGCAGTTCCTACTCAAGAAGGCCACTATCTGCTTCACCTTCGCATCCCTGAGTTTTTGCCTGTACTCAGCAGTAAGCTGCACCGTGCCTTTCTTGATTATCTGTTCTGCAACTTGGTACACATCTGTTGTCTTGAACTCAGATTTCATGTCAGCTTCGCTGGCATGCATTCCTTTCTTGACATCTGTGAAGACCTTGTCGAAAGCGAGCACATTCCTGATCTCAACCGGCTTGCCTTGCTTGAAATCTATCGCTTTATCAAGATCCACAAGGATTTCAAATTCCTTATTTCCGTGTTTTAGTTTAGCAATTACTTCTGCCATGGTTGCAGAAAAAAGTTTTGTTTAGGTTAATTATGATTTGTTATGATTTATTGTAATTTGTGACAATCCGTGACTTTATCATTTAGAGTATTTTTTCAAGGACTCAAGATTAACGCGGGTGAGTTGTCTTTCCTTTGTCTTGATATATGCGGCCTCGATCCTTCTTATGTCGAATTGCTTCTTGAGAACCTTCTTGAGTATGTCTACACAGAGCTTGATTCCGTCCTCTACATTCAGATCGTCCTTGTAACTCTTCTCCAGCTCTTCCCTTATTTCAAGATCTCCTTCGCCTATGGCTGTTGCCTTGTAAGATGAGTAATTTCCTGCGACATCTGTGACAAATAATTTCCTGTCGCCGTTTGGATTTATTCCAGTGATGATGATAAAGACGCCGAATGGCCTTGCCCCGCCGAATTGGGTAGTCATCTGCTTTATGTCTGCAATCTCCTTGACGATGCTTTCGATATCTACAGCCTCATCGTAGGTGACTTGGTGCTGTTGTGCCTGCAACTGTGCCCTGTCGATAAGGACGCGGGCATCTGAAAGCATTCCGCTTCCTGTTGCTGCGATGTGAGAATCAATCTCGAAGATTTTTACATTTTCTGGAAGAGCGAGCCTGTCAAAGTTTCTCTTATTTGCGACTAGGATAACACCATCAGAACACATCATGCCGATGGATGCAAAACCTTTCTTGACCATCTTCTCGGCATATTCTACTTGCAGAAGTCTGCCATCGGGGGAGAACATGCTCGCGACGCGGTCATAACCCATTATCTGGTGTTGTAAAGGCATTTCCATTTTCTTTTTGTTCCTTTGTTTTATCCCCTTTTAGTTTCTTGGTGCCTTCTTTGGTGCAGTGCTCGGAATGTTCTGCATTCCGGTACGCCAGAATCCCTCGGATTCTGAGCGCTTTCTTCTCAAGAAAGGTGCGAAGGTGCTTTCTCTCCCTTAAATGGAGAAAAACGTATATAAAAAGGTTTTCTTTTTTCTTTCTCTCTTCCATTCCAAGAGAGCTGGGGATTAAAAGCTTTTCTGTTTTCACACGAAATACGGGGGAGGGAAGAGTATAGCCTAAAAAATCGCAATAGTTGAAATAAATTTTTGTATCGTCATGGCGAGTTAAATATTACTCCTAAATTTCCAGCATTGAGTATTTTTCCGTCAATCTCCATCATAGTATGAACCCAGTATAAAGGACCACCTAAATTAGACAAATACGGAATGGAGCCTGAAACAACTTCCCACTTTTTCGAATTTGGGTTTAATTTATAAATGGTTCCGCCCCAGCATTCTGAAAGAGTTCCGAGATAAATTGAACCATCAGCGCCTTCTAAAAGCCTGCCCCCTTGAAGGGCATCTGGCACTTCGCCCATCCTTATCCATGTATTACCATTATCTTTAGACTTATAAGAAACTATTGGATAGCCCCATAAATACTTAAATGATTGAGTGTAATGGACGTTCTCTGAAGTTACGGAGTAAATAGTGCCATCTTTTGCTTTTAAAAGCGGATGCTCTGTTCCTGTCCAGAACGTGCTTAGACTCTTTGTCAATACGTTGTTTGAAAACTTATACACATCACCAAAATAATCTGAAACAACTAGGCTTCCATCATCTGCTTCCACCATTGAATAGACGGGGATTGCAAACAACTTAGTCCACGTATTGCCTCCATCAATACTTTTGTATGTATTGAAAGGGGCAGTACCAACAAATTCTACATTAATTACCAAAGAGTCATCTTTAAGTATCATGAGATATCTTATTGCATACGGATTTAGATCCCTATAATATTCATCGTAAGTTGGTATAGGTATTTGATTCCAAGAATTTCCACCATCTGTACTTTTCCATAACGCCGCGCGACCTCCAGCATATAAATTACCTTTACTATCTTCAGCTATTCCCGAAACATATGTATAAAATGTTTGTTCCCGTGCAGTAGTTGGCAATCTAACTGATGTCCACGTTCTACCCTTGTCAGAGGATTTGTAAACATAAGGCACAGAAGTCTGATAAGAATCAACATATTCATATTTGGTGACAAGCGCAAACAGGACGCCGCTACTTGACTGCATCAACTTGTAAACTTGCTCGTTTTTTGTTGCTTTTAGGAAAGATTCGGGGTCAGACTGATACGCTATGTTAATGTCATCCAAATTTAGCTCAAGCGAACTGTATATCTGATGATAAGGCACTGGCCTTTGGCATGTTCCAGATGACTTTGTGGCAGGCATAGCGGGAATTGCCGGGGTAGCAGGAATTCTCTCGTTTGGAAAAGTTTGAGCAGGCTGAGCAGGAGTTGCAGGAGAAGCTACGCTACCGGAAGTAGAAACATCAGAGGGATTTTGTACTCCAAATGAAAACAGAAAAAAAACTGCTAGAACTACAAAGATGCCTAGTCCAAGAATCCCATAGAAACGATTAGGTTTACCTTTTCCTTCCTTCAATTCTCTTTTTGCAATCTTACCCTCTTCTTCTCTATTTTACTAAGAAAGTTTACCTTAAAATCTTTTCGATTGGTGTTCTGCAGCAATCTAATTTCATCTCCAGAACATCCTAATCACATTTCCTGTCTGTTCTGGTTGGACTTCTTCTTGAGTTGCCTTTACAGGGGTTTTTACCGACATGGAAGCTGTGTGCTCCTCAATAGTATATCCATCATAATCACTCAAGCTAAAGTCTTTTTTCTCTAATTTTTTGAAAGTTAATTCGCCGGTCCCTTGGAAGATTACGAGTTTCAATAAATGATATGGCTTTGCAGTTGAAACATATAGCTCAGCAACATTCTTTATTTCTTCTCCTTCCTTGCCCGAAAAGATTATTTTATGGACTAAAAATCCATTTTCTACTTGTGTACCAGTTAGACTAAGGGTGATCTGATTGGTTGGAGAAGACTGTTGAGTGACTGTTATGGCCTTATCCTTAAACAGTTTATCTAAGTCCAAACCAACCAGCTCTTCGGATTCTCCAATTAAGATCAGCCAGAACGGCAATAAAGAGGTTCCAGCTTCGCCAATCCTGGATATATCCTTGATATTCCTGTATTCAACATTTGAGGAAGTGATCTTACCTACAGCAAGAGGATATGTTGCTGTAATTTTCAAACTATCTTTATCAATTTTAAAGCGAAGTATTGATGCCATCTGTCCGCCCCTTTTTATTCCAGCTATCCCTGCAAGTGTATCTGAAGAATCTTCTGTAATATAGAGGGAAATCTCTTGTTGGTTTGAATAGGCATTTGAAGAGTAATCATATTTGTATCCTTTCTTGAGCTTGAATATCGGGACATCTAAATCAAGATTTTTTGTTGATAGAGCGCCTCCGGGTGGAGTTATCGAGATGGTTATTTTCTCTTCAACTCCGCAATCTGAAAGTTTTTGCTCGCTCTCTCCTTTTGGCAGGTTAAGGTATCTTGTACAAAGAACGTTTCCTTCGCTTATAACCTCAATCCGAGTATTTTTCACTTCCAAGTTTGAATCAAGAGTTAGAACTAGATCACCAAAGTCATACCCTGCATCTTTTATCTTTACAGAAGGCTCTGGCAGATCAAGCTTGAATCCCTTAACAGAAACGAATTTCTCTGGAATTCCGACAGAGACCTTTATTTCTTTCTCGACGTCGCAACCTGAAAGCTCAAATTGGTTTGAGCCAGCAGAGAGATCTTTATAGCTAGAGCATAAAATTTCGCCGTTTTCGCTCAGGATGTCTATTTTAGAATTTTTCTCATCCTGGCTTGCATGGAGAGAGATAAGTAAATTTCCTGATTGAAATTTGACATCTTTTATCTCGACTTTTTCATCTGAAGTGTGGGAGCAGCCGCTGATTAAAATAGAAAGAACCACAATCCCAAACAGACCAAAAAATATCTTCATTTTCATCTTTCTTTTCTAGTTATTACGTTGCTAGCACAACTTTCCATTCACCGTTTATCTTTCCAACAACAATCTCTTCATTTTCACTACCGACTCCCTCAAAAGTTGCGGTATACGAAACCACCTTCAGTTCTTCAAAGCCAGCATCTTTCACTGCCTGCGGTAGGGATGCCCCGTTAAGATCGTGATCTGCGACCTCTTTAATCTCATAAGCAGCCATCTTGGCGGTCTTTGCATTCGTCTGCATCTGCTGCTTAGTTGCTTCTGAAAGAGGTTTGCCTCTCATATCAACTATTCCACTGAAAGCATTATCATAGTCTTCTTTTACAAGATTATCCAGCACAAATTTAAAACTGCTTTCCGCAGAATTGAAGGGAGAAGAGTTATGCGAGCAGCCGCTGACAATAAGTGTTACAATAAGCAAAGATACAAGAATTACTGGAATGGATATCTTATTTTTCATGCCTCTTTCTCTTTAAATCTTAAGAACCCGTACTTTAAAACTCTTTTGGGATTCTCGTTTTTGTATGGCAGGAATTGTGCTTTATTGTTTATTTTCTATTTCTTTTCACAACCTTTGAGATCAGCTTTTTTATCTCTTGGGGAGTATGCCCCGCAAGCTCGTAATTTATAGTCCAAGGCTCCTGCGTGACATCACGGCCGAACCATTCTGGAGGAGAAAAGTTTTTTGCCTCGGCGTGAGTCTTGAACTCTACCTCGACGAATGCAATCCCTTCGAGTGCTCCGTGAAAGAGGTCAAGCTCTGCAGTCTTTTCATCTTGAAGCGGGATGTAGTATCTTGTCTTTGAGATGGTGCGCATGCATCTTGGCCATAACGTTTCAAATTCTCCTTTAGAAAGAGATTCTGTCTCTTCAGTGCTTGTGGAAAAATCAGTTGATTTTACTTTTTTCTTAAGAGTTTTTTCAAAGCGGGAATTATTGTAACTCCGGATACGCTCCCCTTTCGGTCCGAGATAGCCCTGCTTTATTTCATCTTTTCGGAAGCCAGAAAGATTTTTTGGAACTGAGCGCACCAGATAGGTGTACTCTATCTCGAGTTGTTTTGTCATCTTATTTTATTTCAGGAACTTTTCTCTTAGAGCGCGCAAAGTTCCGCTCACTCCTAGCACTGTGCAAGAGGCCTTTTTCCCGCCGATCTCTGAGATGAGGGAGAGCGCAGCTCTTGTCTTAAGGACCTTTTTTCTGTTGATGCTCAAGATTCCGCGCATGACGAAGAGGCCATACTTCTTTCCTCCCTTCTCCTTCAGGGGTTTAAGCTCGATGATCTGCATGCCTGCAGTTCCAGCCTCAGCACTTCCGAGGAAGTCCTTTACAGCGCTCTGGAGAGCATTCCTTGCCTGATCCTGAGAAAGCGATGCTTCTGAAAGTAGCTCTAAGGCAAGATAATGCCTCTTTTCTCTTAAAGAAGAGCTTAGCATTTTATTTATACGAATTTTTCATTTAAATGAACCCTTTGGTTCGCTCTTAATTAGTTACTAAAATTTTCTTTTAAAATCTATCGTAAGCCTTTTATATTTCCGCTGCGAAAGAAAGAGGCGAAAGAAAAATTAGAGAGAAAAATCGAAAGGGAGCAGCAAAATGGCAAGAAGGAAAAGACAGGATAAGCAGGCAGAATAGTAAGAAGTAAGTTTTAGATCATGAGGGTTGGCCAGAGCTAAGGTTTTTCTTTTGATGTGATGGCTTTGGCCGTCTTCTTTCTTCTCTGATTCTTTTAAATGGCACGTCGGGGCAGGTAATGATTCTCTCTCCTTCCTATCTCAGAAATCAAGTTTTCTTTCCTCTGTCCATACTTTTGGTTAAATTCTTCCATATCTATCTCTGTATAGTTATCGGTTGTTATCCCTAGATTCCTAGTGGTAAAATTGACCTCTAAAGAGATTAACTCTGAAACTAGTTCTCCCAAATCCATACTTCTTAGCGGTTTTTCTTCTGGCATAATAATTTTAGACTAAGAAAAGTATTTAACTCTTTTTCGAAGCCTATTCAACAATCCTTATCCCATCCGATACATAAGAGGGATGCTTCTTCTCCTGGTTCCGCATAAGAATTCTTCCTGCCTCATGCAGAGCATCCTGCGCTTCTTTCGGTGTCATTCCTAGAGCCTGCGCAAAGGCCTGCAGATCATGCGCAGAGCGCATCTCCAGCACGCTCGAGGCAAAGGTCGCAATCAGCATCTTTACCTTGTACTTTCTGCACAACCTGATGTTCTGCATGATCCTCCCAATCAAGATTTCTCGCTCCTGCTCTTGAGCCTTGAGGATTTCTGAAAAATCAATGCCAATCGAGATTTTATTTTTTGCCGCAATTTTGCAGGTCACGCTGTCAAGGCCTGCATTTCTCACCTTCATGAAATCTTTTCCTGCGGCGAAGTGCGGAGAAAGAAGGACATCAGGACAGGCCTCAAGGATTTCCCTGTTTCTTTCAGGACTTCCGAGAACTGCGATGAGGCAGAATTTGTGCCGGGTGCGCTGAATATCTTTTCTTATGCCCTTGCTCTTTGTGCCATCTATGAAGAAGCAATCTGCTTTTTCCACCACATCATCTGTCACCAAGAGTGCTTCCTTGAAACCATTTGCTTGCGCAAATTCTTGCATTTCTTTACTTTTTTCTATTACTAGATCTTGCATTTTTGAATATATCTATTACACATACTCTAAAAATTCTCTCCTAGATACGCCAGAATCTCTTATGATAGAATTCAATGTTCCCCTATCCAGTTCTTTATGCAATGGCACTGTCAAGAATATGCTATCATTTGTCAAAGTCACGTGGCTTCCCTTTTGCCGTAGAACTTTAAAATTAAAGTTATTACAAAGTATCTTTATCACTTCATAACCGGAGATTCTTGGCAATTTTTGTGACATGATCTAAGCAGGAATATTTAATTTTACCCTGCCCTTCTGTACTAAGTAATCGATCACGGATTCAAAATGAAGTTCAATAGCTTCTTTAAGATTTTTTCTTGCCTCAGACATAGTCTTCCCTTGGGTAGTCACTCTTAACTCCGGGCATCTTGCCACATAGTACTTCTCTCCTTTTGAAATTTTAGTTGTAAGTTCCATAAGGCTAATACTTTCTTTAGGAATTTAAATCTTTTGTTCTGAGATAGAATCACTCATCCTATAACACTTCCGACAAATTTCCTTCCATCAAGATACGAAGAAATATTCTTAATCTCTTTTCCATCAAGGATTGCGACCCGGATCTTGTTTTTTGTGATTATTTTGGTGGCATAACTATCTAGGATGAAGTGCTGACCTGGCTTTTCCTTTACTTTACCCATGAGCTTCCAAAAATCCCCGTAAGAAATTCTTGGAACGAGTTTCGCATTCCTGAACTTTCTAGGATCTTTGTCGTAGAGGCCAGAGACATTTGTCAGGTTTATGAATTCTTTCTCGTGCAGGAGCGCTGTCAGGAAAGCCGTAGTGCCATCACTTGTTGTTCCGATATGCGCGTCCTCAAGGCCTCCGCCTGTAACAACTATCCTGTGCTTTTTCATGGCTTTGAGAAATTCTCCTGTCGTTGTCGGGATGTGAGAGTTTGCCAGCTGTCCGAGGAAGAGCGCAACCAGGAGTGCATTAAGACGCGTGCACTCTATCCCAACGCTGCATCTCTCGTACTCGCTAGCGCCTTCTTTTTCCAGTGCTGAAATGTATTCCCTCGCAGTTCTGCCTCCTCCGCAGACGATCACAACTTGTTCTCTTCTTGAAAGGCCTAAAATCAGAGACTTTAACTTTTTTAGGAGAGAATAGTCTACCTTTCCTGGAACAATCGCACTTCCCCCTAATGAGAAAATTCTTGTTGGCATTTTTTGGCTCTGAATAATTTTAAAAACAGAGCTATTTATACTTTTTTAGAGGATAGATGGGAAGAGGATGAAAAAGAGCACAAGTCCAAAAGCGAAAAGGAAGAGCAAAGAGAAGGGAGGAGATTACCTCCGCGAACTTACTTTCGGAGTCGAGGACGGCCTTGTTTCAACATTAGGTTTTGTTGTAGGGATGACGACTGCCGCTGTTTCCGGCAGGATCATAATCATCGGGGGGATTGCAGAGGCTGTTGCTGCTGGAATCTCCATGGCGGCTGGAACCTACTTGAGCGTAAAATCACAAGCAGAATTCTTCTCATACTTGGAAAACAAGATAAAGAGGAGCGGGAACAGGGAGGCAGAGAAAAAGGTGATCCATAGCAATATAGAGAATCCTGGAAAGGCCTCGCTGATAATGTTCCTATCCTTCATGATCATGGCGGCCATACCCCTGCTACCTTACTTCTTCTTTGAAGCCGGCAAGGCACTCAAAATCAGCATCCTCGCGACAATGCTCGCCCTTTTCATCTTCGGCGCTGAAAAGACAAGGATAACTAAAAGGAGCTGGTTCAAGAGTGGGGTTGAGATGACCGCGATAGGAGCAATCGCTGCGCTCGCAGGATATCTTGTTGGAGTGATTGCGAATATCTATTTTTGAGTTTAAGCTTTTAAGAAAAGCTTATGCAAAAAGTAAAGCGAAGTAAAATGTTATCAAAAAAGAAAAGGAAGTTAAGAGAAAGGGGAATTTTCCTTCCTGCCAAGTATGTGCAGCCATCTACAGGGGGGAAGTGTCCTTACTGCAAGAAATATGTGGAGGGATTGGAGGCGCATACGAAGGCAAAACACAGGGGAGAGAAATTTATTCGGAAGCGAATTATATGAGGTGGTGATTTTTCATCTCCTTTCCATTACTTCTTCCTCAGGATGTATCTTCCTGTACGCCTGTCTAAGCCTTTCGTTCAATAACTTAGAATCGTTCCATATCTTTTTCTTTGCATAGGATGGCAGAGAATCGAATCTTTCCCTCAATTCCCGATACAGAGCCAATGCCTCAACAACCTTCTCGCTCCTTAGGAGAGCATAGGCCTCGGCAATCATCTGTGAAACATCCTTGACCTTTCTGGCAGCGATGATTATGAATATCAGCCGGCCTGCCAAGAATAGAGAGAACACAGAGGCAAGGATGATGAGAAGAATCGGCCATGGCAATCCCGGCGCAGAAGGGGCTATCTCAAAGGTATCTGCATCAACAGAAATTCCACCAGCATATGATATTTTAGCTACTAGAACGTATTTTCCCGGGGCGATATCTTGCGGAAGAACGAATAATTTCTTTATGTAAATGGTATTGTTCACAGAGACAGAGCCAGCGTCCCTTAAGACGATATTTCCGAGGATATCCCTAATCTCCGTCTCTAAATCAACTCCTGTGTTTCCAGTTCCAGAGACTCTGGCAAGATTTATCTCTGCAACAAGCATCTCTCCCGAATGCAATTTTCTGTACTTGTCCTGGATGGTCAGGAAGATGCTGAATAGTATGTCTCTCGAGTTTATTGAGAGTATGACCGGCAGGGATTTAGTAGTAGTGCCGGATTTCAGGGAAATACTACGGATATAAACATCCGGAGGCAAATTTTCCCTTGCAAAGAATTCTAAGCTGATTTGCTTTTCTTTTTTGCCGCCTATGATAATATTCTCTTTTGTTTCTGCTCCGCTCGGAAACTTACTAGAGGGAGATAGAAGCTCAGCTACTTCCCTAAAGTCAATCGTCACAGTTATCGCTTCATCAAGATTATTCTTGATTGTGAACGATTCTGTTATGGATTCCCCCTGCTTCAGCCCTAGCTTGAGTACATCTGGCACAAGAGAGAATGGATCTTTTGTTATCCTTCTTGTTCCTCCTCCTCCCCCACCTCCACCGCCCCCGCTTTCAGTAGTTGTTGTTACATTTGTCCCATTTACAGTCACAGTAACATTATTGCTGCTTGCGTTCGCATTTTGCCCGTCATAGGCATAGAAGAGGATGATTTCGCTTCCCGTATTTGAAGAAGAAAAGCTGACGAGATGGTGGATATTTCCACCAGACGGGCTTATAGTTGTTGTGATGCTTGAATTGCCGAAGGACTTGTAAGAGAGTGTGCTGCTCTCGGCGTCTGAGAAATAATCATCGAGGTCAAAGGCATTGGAAATAGTGGAGCCCGCATCGAAAGATTGGTTGGGGATCGGAGTTGAGTGGTTAAAAGTTGGTGGAGAATTTATAGTAACGCCCGTCGCAACGAATCCCATGAGCTTTGGTGTCAGAAAGAGAAGAGCGAATAAGGAAAGGGCAAGTAATACAAAAAACACTGCTCCGAGCAAGTGCTTTCTCTCGGTTTGAGTACGCATCCTCTTTTTTTTCTAGATGCTCGGGAGAGGGGAAAGCATTATTTAAGACTTTTGATGAAGAGTTTCTGCGCGGGGCGGGGAGCGAGGGGCGGGGAGCGAGGGGCGGGGAGCGAGGGGCGGGGAGCGAGGGGCGCAAAACATTAACACCGTTAAAAATGAAACATCCCAAGCCCCGAAGCCAAAAGCCTTATAAACCCAAACAACCAACTTTTTAGTAATCAAAAAGAGGAGCATGAGAAAGGAATCATTATTATTTTTAGCGCTAATCTTGGCGTCGACGCTAATCGTATTTCCGGTTATCTATGGAGATACTCTTGATACGATCCTAACTATAGGAAATACCCCCCCATATATCCTTAGGGCAAATATGAACATTTTTATCAATACTGGTGATTCTGCCATAACCCTAACAGAGAACTCTCAGGTCATAGTCAAGTGCAATGCATCCCTGATTACAGATGCAAATGGATGGCAGGACATCAACAAGCTAAATGGGACTATATATCACGTAAGCTCAAATCATCAGGCTGCGGATGATAATAATACTCACTATACAAATCAAACATGCTCTCTTGAAACAGGGAGCGGAACGCAAAGAGGGGGAGAGTGCATCTTCAGAGTGCAGTACTATGCAAACAACCAGACATGGAGCTGCAACCTGACCGCATGGGATGCTGGAGTTACCGGAAGCTCTGCGAACTTGACGAATGCTACATATGCCAACTTCACCGTAAATGACCTGACAGCACTGAATGTTCCCGCAGATATAAATTTTGGCACGATAAATGTGGGAGATACTTCATTAATTAACAAGACAAATGTGACAAATACAGGGAACACCATTCTTGACATTAGCATTTACGGATATGGAAATGGCATAAATGCCTCTGATAATGCCATGAACTGCACCCTTGGCACGAACAAGAATATTTCCCTATACTATCTAAGATATAACGTAACAGCCGGAAGGCATAGAGACTGCAATTCGAACGATTTCAGCTGGACTGCGAATTACTGGAACCTTACAAATTATACCAATGCAAAGAACTGGACGCAATTCACACTTCCGCCAAGAACTGGTGATGCAGATGGAGGGGTTGCTGCAAATTACACTTGTTGGATCCTAAGAGTTCCATCAACAACCGACGGCTTGGGCGCGGCAGATATAGGGGGAGTGTGCAGGGGGGTCATAGCCATTTCAGCATTTGTGAACGAGTAGTAAGTAGCCTTAGTTTTATTCCTGATTTAGATTTATCCGGTTCTTATGTTGCCTGCACCAGCATGCATCGATTCTTTCTCATACATTTCAACGCACTTCTAACGCACCTCAATCTCCCGACTTCAATCTCCTAGTAAAAATATTTTAATACTAAAATATTTTAGTTTTATCACCTTTCAAATATTTTAATACTAAAATGTATAAATACAAAGATTTATAAATACAAAGATTTGAAAGATATTTAAGTATTTTATTAGGCGTGTAAAGGGCACGGGCCCCGCTAAGAGGAAAGCCAGCAAAAACAAGAGTAAAAGTGAGCAAGAAAGATGGGCAAGATTGCAGAAGACAAGAAAGTGAACATCCCTCTTAGCGAGGATGCCCATACCAAAGCCAAACTTATTTCTACTATCAAAAAAACAAAACTCAAGGATTATCTGCAGAAGATTGTGGAAGATGGGATAAAGAAAGACGAGGAAGTCCTTAGGAGGATGAGATGAGAACAAGATGGCGGGGCGCGGGGCAGAGGACTCGGAGCATGGAGCCGAGAGCTCAGGGCACGGGGCTCGGAGCAATAAAGGTAGTGATAATCCTCGCGGCATTTCTTGCGCTTGCAATCCTCTCTGCGAATCAGCAAGTTGTTCAGGTTCTTGCAGAGAACGATACGACAGTGCCGGCGACAAGCAGTTCATTCACATCACAGGATTGGCAGTCCTCTAACATCAACATAGAACTGGCGTGCCAGGATAATGTCGCCTGTATAATTACATATTATTGCATAGACACAGACAACACCTGCATTCCAGCGACATCATACGGCGGTGCAATCTTGCATTCGACAGAAGGCACATCATATATCAGATTCTATTCGATGGATGCTGCAGCTAATGCAGAACAGGTGAAAAGCCAGGTGCTGAAGTTGGACAAGACAAAGCCTTCTATCATCATATCTGCACCAACGAATGGGCAGAATATTGAAAGCAGTCCTTTCATCGTAAATGGAAGTTCCGCCGATGCGCTCTCTGGTATGAAAAAAGTTGGGATGAGCATAAGCGGGCCGAGCACCAAGAGCGGAGACGCAGTCGGAACAGAAAGCTGGCAGTATCAGTGGAGCGGATTTGCAGATGGCACTTATATCATAGCGGCGAAAGCGATAGATAATGCGGGGAACAGTGAATCTGTCAATGTGACTGTAATAGTAAATGCGCCGCCATCAGCAAGAGTAACTTCGCTCGGAAATCCACCGCTTGTAAAGACCGGAAGAGTTGAAGTCATCCTGCAGACTTCAGAGAATGTTCAGTTCTATCCTTCGCTAAGCTATTCATTTGCCGGCGGAAACCAGATACAAGTTCCGCTCCAAGGCACAGGGAACTCGTGGAATGGATTCATGATTATCTCATCCGGGGACCATGACAAGATCGGGACCTTCGCGTTCTCAGCAACAGATATGAGCGGCAGGAGCGGAAATGTCATAACAGAAGGAAACTTTTTTGTGGTGGATGCGATAAAGCCGCCAAAAGTCTCAAATGTCAGAGCAGTAGCGGATGATGACAGAGCAGAAGTAACATGGTTTTATGACGGAGAGCAGTTAAAGCAGTATAACCTGTACAGAGCTGAAAAAAGTGGAGTTGATTATATAGACTACTACAAGACCTTGCAGGCAGATTCTACTTCAACGATCGACGAGCTTGACGGACACAAGTATTATTACAAAGTTGCTGCAGTGGACCTAGCAGGCAATGTTGGAGAACTCAGCCAGGAAGTTGTTGCAGGAACTGGAACAGGCACGCAATCAGGCAGCTCAGAAACAGAACAAACAAACGAAACGAGCAATCAAGAGCAAAACCAGCTTTCAGAAGAGGCACTAAGAAAGATAGATTCTACTATAAATTACATCAATACCCAAGATTCAAGAATAGATGCAGCCAAGGCAGATTTGAAAAAAGAGCCGGGAGCAGAAGAGCTTGGACTGATTACACAGCTGAATAACGCAAAGTCAAAGTTCGACCGCTTTAAAGGAGAGCTTGAAGCAGATCGCAAAGGAGGAGTAGGAGAAAATGCGATAGATGCTGACATAAATAGGATTGAGGCAGAAGTTGAGGCAACGATCAACACCCTACCAAAGGAGATTTCACTTGAATCAGAGTCTACATTCATACAAGAGCCATTAGAAACAGAATACGAAAAGGCAGCTGCGCTACTGAAGCCAGAGCTAGATTCCAAGGAAAGGAAGAGATACATAATACTGAACAAAAATCTGCAGAAAGAAGTTGAAGTGAGAGCGAATGTTGTTGTTTACAGAGTTACGCTGTTCGAGGGAGAAAAGTTCATAACGCGAATAAAGAAAGAGGTTCTCTCGCCTTTACAGGCAGATTCTCCAAACGCCTCAATAGTAGAGATCGTTCCCAAAACAATCGCCTCATCTGCGAGCCAGATAAGATTCATCACGACCGGATACAGCGTGCTTGAGCAGGATCCTGTCATCAAGTTCAATGCTGAAGCGGCAGAGATAAAATATTACGTTGAAAAGAAAGTCACAGAGTACGAGGCCAAGAAAACAAAGACGATATTGTTCGCAGACGGAAAAGAGAGTGCAGGCAGCGGGGGCAGTATCCTGACTGGATTCGTAACATCTGGGAAGGCAGCCATAAGCTCTGCCCTAGACAGCAAGCTGATATTAGGCCTTGTTCTGCTTTCAGTGCTTCTCACATTCTATGTGCTTTATGTCAGGAATAATGAGAGTATCAGTTTCAGCAGTGGTGCAGGCAATGCAGGCAATGCAGGCCAAAATAGGAGAGGATACAGCAGAGGAGGAGACAGCGGATTCGGAGGCGGAGGAAGTGGGGGAGGATATGAAAAGAGATTTGAGAGAAGATTCGGATCTGTCCAGCAAATCCCCCAGGGACATGCAAGAGCATTAGAGCAAAGATATCAGAACTACATTCGGCAAGGGGGGAATGAAAGGGCTAGGTCTAATTTCGCTAGAATTCCAAGCCCATATTCTTATGATATCAGCAGTCACCATAGCGAGAGAGCAGTCCCTGTCCCTGAAAAGAGGTTCAGAGAATATGCAGTGCCCCTTTCTATTTCGCAGAGAAGAGAGCTCAACAGTATAGCCATGATGCCTAAGACAGAAGAGGCAAGGCATTTCCAAGAACTTGGAGAGAGGGCAAATTCCTACATAGATGGGGGCAGGGGGCAGTTAGCTGCAAAAAGCTATTCCCTGCTTCTGGAGATGTACAAGCTCCTTGGACCAGAGAGCAAGAAAACAGCGCATGGAGAACTTCTTCATATCTACAATAAGATCAATCTATACAACAAGATAAAAGAGATTGCAGCGGCAGAGAGGGCGAATCCGTCGATGAACCTGCGAAACTTGCTTGAGCACATTGCTGAGATCTACACAGTTGTAGCGGCGCGGGAGAGGGAGGATACAAGATTGCTGAAATTTGCAAGGAGCTATTATGATTCTGCGATATCAAGATTTATGAGATAGAGTTATATCGCCCTGTGCCATGCGCTCCGCGCCCTAGACCCCGCGCTCCCGGCTCCGAGCCCCGCGCTCTATCTGCTCCCTATCTTCTTCTCGTGCGCAGTCTGAAGATTATGAATATGAGCAGGGCAACGACTAGCGTGTAAACAATTATCACAGGATAATTTATCTTTGTGCCAAGTACATTCACTATTCCGGTATTCTCAAATGTCTGCTTGTTCCCATAATACACCCTCCCCTTGATGATGTATCTTCCTGGCTCTTTTGGAGTGAAGAAAGTTGTAAGATTCATTTCCGAGCCAGGCTGAACGAGCAGCTCTTCACTTTCCAGAAGCTCAACAATCCTTCCACTGGATTCTACATTCCCCTTGAACCTTGCTTTGACAGCGCTCTCCCCTATATTCTGGAATACTGCAATCACCGGTGTTATCTCTCCGACTTCTGCCTTGATATTGGTGATGATTGTCTTCAGCACCCCATCCAGGCTCAACGAGCCAGCCTCCCTTACATCGAATGAGAGGAGCCTGTTCTCTCCGCATGGAGTTACAGTTACGCTTGCCCAGTATTGAGAGATTTTCAGGTCACTAGATTGAATTCCAACAGAGATAGAATCTTTTGTCGTTGGAAGTATCTCTTTTCCAGAATCAACATTGTAGGTCTTCAGAATCTTATCCTGCTTTTGATTCCAGAGCGTGACATCTACGCTTGGCCTGACACGCACGTTGCCTTCATTCTGAATATTGGCAGAGAAGATTATCGGCTGGCTTTCTTCTGTATCTTTCAGCTGCAGGCTCGTGGCCCTGCATTTCAGGTACTGCTGGTCTGTGATTGTGGCTGTTACCACAGCGTCAATCCCAACCTGCACAGAGCTTCCTATCTGGCCCTCTGGAGTTCCAAGAGAGGATGTTGAGAATCGGATATGGCCCGCATATCTTCCATTCGCCGCATCTGTCGGAGGGAGCAGGAGGAACTTGATGCGCGCGGGAGAATCCCTCTTGACCTTGAAGCTTGTGCCGTCTGGAAATGAAAACCATTCCTTGATATCTCCTCTCGGTTCCACGCTAACGCCAATATACTCATCAGAATTTACGCTGACTGTGATATATCCTTCAGCATATCCGCCACGCAAAAGATTCTCGAAATGCTGGGAAGAGGGAGAGGCGCCGACGCCGACCTGGGCCTGTGCAGGCGGAAGAGAGCTGGAAGTAATCAGCAATGCGAGTGAGAACAAAATAAGTGCTGTAATTGTTTTATTAACAGTGTTAATTCTCATTTTCCCCTCTTGTTTTGCCTATTTTTGCCTTTTGATATCCTTTCATTTTTAATGAAGGAAAGATATAAAAATGTTCGCAAGAAACGCTCGCCGTTTCTGCGCGCCGGCTCTGTCCGTGTCCGTGCGTTCAATTCTGCGCGCCTAATTCAGAAGGCATGGAACCCCAGTAGAACCGCATGCGGTGAAGCTCACAACACCCTTACAGATCCCTCCGACATCAATCTTGTCCGCATCAATGGAAGGAACTTTGAGTATCCAGCATGTGTAGTTGCGCATCAGCGTGCCTTCTGCAGTCTGCTTCCCTACTTTGAACTGGCCCCATCCTTTTTGATTAGTCAAATTCGTGAGATTCCAGTAATTAGAGCTCCAGCTAAGGGTGCTGCATGCAGGACCGTCTGTGACATTATATTTCAGGAAGTAAAGAGAAATGTTCGCATTCGTGCCCGCAGTGCAGTTGAAGGCATTAGGTGAGGTGGTGAGATTATTTGCAAATCCGTAGACATTTATGCTTAGGGGAATATTTCCTAGATTCGTGACATTTGTCTTGTTCACAAGAGAAGTATCTCCGGGATACAGGGTGCCGAAGTTTATCGTAGATGGAAGACCCACTGCAAGAAGCTGGTTGATTGTCGTGTAATTGATGTATTTTGAGCCATTGATAGACTGGTTGTCCCTTATCGTGATGTTGCATGTCCATGTTGAGCTGTTTGTGAAATAAGGAAGAGAGAACCCGCACTCTACTCCCCTTGTATCATCTGCGCCCGTGAGAAGAGAGCATGAAGCGTTGGTGTAATGCACATTCTTGTCATCAGCAGCAAGGGCGGAGGAGGAAGCATTGTAATAAAGATAGCCTGTGGCGTTCTTTATATCGAGATAGCCATCTGAATCCTTTGCAGATGCATTGCAGAACACAGTAAGATTGCTTCCGGCAAGCAAGTCTATTTCATTTGCCGGAGTGTAAGTCGTGTCATCCACGATTATCGCGCTGGAATTTGGAGGGGATTTGAGGGTGAGATCGTCGGCGATGGTGAACCCGCCAGTACCAACTGTAACGTTGATGGCCCAAGTGACATAACCATTTCCATTGTCGTATACTCTTACTGTCATGTTATCGCCTTTTTTACATAGAGGCGAAAGCAATTGGCAATCAATCATGTATTCGTTATCAGCCCCGCTATTCCCATTAACTCCGATTGTATCTGTAAGATTGGTATTTGGAGAGCCAGATCTGTATAGGTAGAGGATGTAATCGTTTGCGCTCGTTCCATCTAGGGCGTCATATACGATTCCCGTGATTTGATGTGCTGGGAATGCATACGCCAGGGGGAATGCAAGCAAAGCTATAATAAAGAATGTTGCATAAAAATATTTATTTCCCCCCATCATTTCCTCTTTTAATTTTTCTTTTGCTTTATTGATCCTTGCACATCTGTTTTAGCTACTTATTAAATGTAAATGTGAAATTTCCACCCCGAGTCACAGATACTTCATAGACGCGGAATGGCTTGATGGGAAAATTCTTCCCTCTTCCCCCACGTAGAGCGATGTATCCCTGAGACATTCCCGTCTTTTCATCGTATGCACTCACTGCATCTGCGCCGGGAATTGCAGCGAGCAGTTCAGATGCCTTATGGATACTCGTTCCTGGTGGCACAAAAATATAGTTCAGGCTGAAATCATCTGGATTGTGCACGAGTGCGAAGGAGTATTCTACATTGCTACTCTGCACATTGATTTCCAGATTAGCCAGCTCTTCTCTCGTGATGTTTAACCTGCTTATCGGCTTGAATTCCACTGCAGCAAGGACCGCATCTTTATCTGTGATATTGACCTGAGCCTGTGAAGGAATCTCAGGAACGAAGAATAAGAGCAATGTGGCTAGGATGAAAAGTGCAGAATAGACGGCTCTTCGAGAAAGTGCAGATTTAGGTGATGCTATTGTTCTAGCCGTTCCTGTTCCAGATTCCATTCTCCCCTTTTTATAGTACTTTTTATCATCTAATGCTAGATAGAAAAAGATGATTTTGATTTAAATACTTTGCTTGAGCTGCTCCCCCTAAATTTCCTTAAGTAGAGCAAGCCTTTTAAGTTTAAATTCTCTTGGATTAAGATTTAAGTATTTAACATCTGTAAATCCTTTCACTAAGATGATTAACTCTTTTTTTAAATGCTCTATTTTATAATCCTTCAAAAGCTTCCGATATTTATTAAAATCAACACCCGCGAATAAAAGCAAAGTCATGATATCTAGCTTATCTTTCAGGCCCTTTACGCTGCCCCTCCTTTCCTTTTCAACCATCTGTTTTAGAACTAGGAGCGCCTCGGAATTCACAACCTCAAGACCCTCTATTCTTACTGTCTCCTTGATTAAATCCTTTGCTGGCAATCCAAGTCTTGAGTAGAAAGGAACGTAAACATCTATATCGATCTCTTCTTTCCTGATCTCGTATTTTCTCAAACGATCATTCTTCCTCAACTCATAGTTTCTTTTTAACCACTCAAGATCATTATAGTCCTTTATTATAATGTCTATATCCTTACTTTTATGCGCTCTCGTATGCAAGTAAATCGCCCAGCCACCTATGACTACAAATTTAATTGGCTTCTTCTTCAGTTCGAGAAGAAGATTCCAACTCTTTTCGGTTAGTAAAGAATTCCAAAATTCCATTTTAGCCTATGTTCAATTTTTCTCCTAATTTTCTTTCTAATTCTATAAGGAAATCTTTGGCGTACCATTCCTTGAGCTGCCATAGATCTACAAATAGCTGTGGCAATGTAATCTTCCCTTCAAAATCCTTTTTGAGAACAAACAAATTTGGGATTTTCTTGCTCGGAGGAAATCTCTTCTTAATTTCCTCAAATGACTGGGCTTCTGCGTAAACGTAGACTTCGCTATAATCGGCTGGAACATCTTTAAAGATAAATTTGTATGCTGTATAAGCTGTAAATTCTACCGGTGGCATTTCTGCCTCAATTTTTTTTACGGGCTTATCGGCCCTCGTCATATAAATAGTGTCCTTGCCAAGATTTCTTATACTTGCCCAGTAATAGAGTATCTTTTTGGAATCTAAAATTTCAAGACTTCTTTGGCCAACAGAGATAGAATTCATGCTTATGAGTGGTTTTAATGCATGATTTACAGTACTAAGTGAAATTCTCAGGCCTTTTGCGAGATCGGCTTGTGTAATTTTGAACTGCTTCCTGCTCGCACTTTCAAGGATTTCCCTATAAACTAGCTCAATTTTCTTCATTTTCTGGTTTCTAATAAGCTAAAATCTATTTATAAATCTTTCGATGTTTATAGAAATATTTAAAAGCTGAGACAACTAAAATCGAAAGTAGCAATTTCGCATTGAAAGGGGTACGGAGCATGCAACCTTTCCGCCCCTAAGAAACACGGATTTAGGCGCTGTTCCAGTTCTCGATTCCAGTTCTCGATTCCATTCTCCCCTTTATCACATCTTTTATCAGATAGTGCTGGATAGAAAAGGATGATTTTGATTTAAATACTTTGCTTGTTGCATTGGCATCGTTAAATAAGTCCTAATCCTCGCTTACTTTTTGAACAGAGAGTTAAGTAGCACTAGACAATGCAACCAAAATAATCTCAAAAAAAGCTAAACCCAATGCAATGTTGCTTTTTTTAAAATACATTGCCAAAGCAATTGCTATCAAATTCAGAACTGCTAAAACAAAAAATAATATTGAAATTGCGCTCATCTTAAAAACCTCTCAAGTATTGCAACTACGAATGGAATGGAAGCGACTAAAATTCGTCCGATCCAAAGTAGTTGAATATTACTTAATGCTATACCCAAACCCCAAAAGATTGAACCTATTCCACCAAGTAAAACTACTATCAAAGCTAACAAAAGTCTTAATGATTGCGCTTGAGCTTTCTTTAGTTTAGGCATATTATTCTAATGAAGACGGCTATTAAAAGCTTTATCCTCCAGACTTTTTGAACAAACGCCACTTATTAAACAAAACTTTGTTGCTTCGGCTTTGCCTCCACTACTAGCTATATTCTAATATTCTATCCTAAAGAAAGGCACATGAGAGCTCTCCTCTGTCTCGATAGCCCATTGATTTGTCGTGTTCGCTGGCGGAGAGGCCTTGAACACAAGTGTTACTATCTTGTTCCTTGAGGAGTATTCTTCAGAAATATAGGGCTTAAGGTCGAGAGCGTACCATTTGTTTGCTTGTGGAATAAAGGATGCAGAAGCGCGTGCATTTTCAAGAGCGGGCATGTTATTCCATGTTATGCTAGCTTCGTTCCATGTATCACCGGCATCCTGCACAGAATAGATCTCAAAATTTCTTGGCTGGCTTAAGTTGCTTCCGACGTAGTAATGTAGGGTTGCGTTCTTTATCGTTGCTCCGGAAGGGATTGCTGAAATGTTGAATTTCATGAAGCCGTACATTTCCTTGTTTCCATTCGCAGTTTCTCTCCTGAACAAGATAGAGGAACAATCAGCGCACACTATCGTATCTGGATTTTCCTGATCAACGTAATTGCTCTCGGTTGCGGAGAATTTCAGGATGCGCGGGCTTATGATGCTTACATTTATCATTATTGGAGGCCCACTCTTTAGGAGGAAGGAGGTAAGCGGTGCGCTATCCCCCCCATTCTGTATATAAGTGTTGTAAGGCAGATTTGTGTCTCCAATCCCGTCCCAGTTTATGTCCCTGCCGATATAATCATGCCAGTAATTTCCCGCTAGGTAGGGTCCGCCGACTATGTTCCGCCCGAGCGTTTTTGTGATGCTCCATATGTTATATCCGAGCGCATTGACATTCAGCTCATTGTTGAAAAAGTTATTGAAGACGAGATTATTATTGTTGTTTGCGCTTGGTGCGCGGAGTCCGATCCGGAAGTTTCTCACCTGGCAGTTCTTTACTGTTGCGCCTTGCACTCCACTCGCAAGCTTTATTCCTGTGGAAAGGCCGGTGCCATTACCGTTGAGCCTCCAGCCGGCGCAGTCGAGGACGACATTATTCGCGCCGATTGTGAGGCCATCGCCGTTTTTGCAGAAGAGGCTGTGGGGAAGAGTTTTGCTTTCAGTAATAACTCCTCCGCATTGCGCCTGCGGCTCTGGGATGAGGGGATTGTTATCATCAGAGTCGCAGCCATCGTTATAGAAATTTGGTCCGCCATACCCATCACCATCCGCATCCGGCTGTCCGCCATTGACTAGATTGCGGAGCAAAGGACAATTATCACTTACATCATTTATTCGATCATTATCGGTATCTGCGCAGATTTTGTTCAATGGGACAACACCAAGGAAATTGCTAGTGAGATTCATTTCAGGTGCACGAGGTGACTCGCCAAGAGAGTTTATTACAACACTTACAGGCCCAGAGTGATAGCCATCACCAAAATCAGGAACTTCAATCAAAAAAGTGCTTCCAACCCCCCATCCGGGAAATACATCACTAAGAGAGTTATCAGAGATACTATACATATTCTGTAAAGGCCCTACCTGAACGCTTGCGCAGAAATCACCGGGATAGCCACCCGGGCAGTTATTTCTATAGCCTTCCCAATATACCCAAACAGTCCTATATGCGGGGTCGATGCAGTCAGCCGAATCCTTCACAAGCCCATCTATGCTTAAAGCCTCGGCATTAACTGATAAGAATAATGCTAGGATAGGTAATAATGCCATCAATATTAATTTCTTGCCCATAAATAATCCAAGTCTCAGGAATTTAAATACTTAACGCCTTCTTTAGCTTTGCACGTGGTTCTGGGAGTATATCTCTGAAGCTATCGAAAACAAGAAAATGGCCGCTTACGCTATTCTTCACGATCTATATGGAGATCTCCCAGGAATAGTGAATAACGATGAGTTTTATTATGACTATGTTCTTGATTTGTCTATAATTCACTATTAATAGGTAAAAGTCCCATAAATAGTATAAAATAGAAATTTTCTTTTAAATCTGCAAAAAGTAAGAGTGTACAGAAAGTGGTTTAATTATTGTGCAAAGCCGCCCCTCTTCCCCTTAATCCGCGAGACCCTTGTGTTCAGAGACTTCCGCCTTCTCACCAGTAGAAGAATGTACACGACCAAGATGATGGTAATCATAAGTGTCACGAAGAGCGCAGAAGTCCTTAAGCGAGTATATCCTCCTTCTTCAGAAACAGCAACATCTTTCGGAAGCTTATCTGCGATGATGGCGAAAAGCGAGAAACCTTCTGTCTGCACCTCGTAGAAGGCGAACTGCTCATTCTCATTGGTCTTTGTCGCTTTTATCTCCTGCCATTCACCCAGTGCATCACTATACCTGAGAACAGCAACATTGTCCTTGTCAAAATTGTTTCTCTCAAGCCAGTCCTGCTCTACTTTGAATCTTGTCAATGCCTTCTCGATTCCAGAGTCATCAAGGCCAGAAAGGCCTACTTCATAATACTGGTAGACTTTTTGGGAGGGGGGAATGACATTCGCAGGCTCACCTTTTATCTTTATAACACTTACAGAAACATCAGAAAACTCATTATTCACGAAAATGATTACATCTGTAACTCCACCTTTTTCTTCCTTTTCCACAGTTTTTACCATCACACCCTTTCCGGGGAGAAGCGTCCCGAACTTCTCATAATGGATTTCATCTCCCTTTCCGGGAACACTCCTTCCAGCCGGTCTTTCTAAAACAATAGAGAAGTAAACCGTCTTTCTTGCGATGCTGCCATTAAGAGCAGTTGCAGAGACTGCGATAGAGTGCGAGCCTTCCTCGAGAATAAATGGTGTGGAGAAAGTATTGCAGTTATTGCATGCAAGTATCTCTGTGGCTCCATCGAGAGAGTAAGAGATGGCACTGCTATACTCTGCCTTCGTGGAGAGGTTCAGGAAGATATCTTGGGAAAAGTATGTTGTGTTCAGAGGAGAGTAGATGTTTATTAGATGAAGGAGTTGCATTTCCGGCGCTATATCTGGATTTCCTCCAGTTGTTGTGATGCTTGCAGGGCCTGCGTAATAGCCATCCCCCGAGTCTATAATCTCAACATTAAGGATATCTTCTGCCCTCCAGATATGATTCATTATGTCTGTTGCGCTTATGCAGTACCTATCTGTCTGCGGAGAGACTTGATTTGTTCCGTAGTTGATTGGGTCTGCAGGATAATACAAGCGCACTTCTCTCCATCCGGAATCAGTGCCATCAGGTGCGTCATTAACCTGTCCGCATACAAAGTGAGGATTCACAGCCTGCACAGATTCTAAAGAAAGTGCAAGAGAAAAGAGCGAAACCATAAGTAGGACTGATACAAATCCCCTCCTTTCCTGCTTTCCTCTCGTTTTTTTCATCTTTATCTCTTTCATTTAAATGAATTTATGAGCTTGATTTACCCCTGCGTCCAGTTTACAGTAGCATTAACAGATACCTCATATCCCCTATAAATATTTATTAGGAAGTTTCTTCCTCTTCCGCCTCTGAACTGGATGTATCCTTCTGATGTTTGAGTGGTTTCATTCCACTTGGTTACTGCATCTGCAGTGCTTATATTATTAATCAATGCTTTGGCATTTGTAAGGCTTGTGTTTGCCCATATTGAGATCCAATTCAGCTTGAAACCTGTGTCGCTAGTGTTGGCCACTAAAGTTACATTCCTCCTCTCAAAGACTGGGCCTACAATCGCCCAGCTCACGAGTGATGGGGAGGATACATTTGTGTCTACTTCATATCCCTCAAATGGAACTAGATTGAAGTTGCATGACTCTGTAGTTCCAAGCGTACAGAATGGTTGGTCGGGGCAGTCGTAGCCAGAACACTGGACATAAACCTGTGTTGTGGCATTCTTTCTCGTAATCATCGTCGAATTAGGCACCCCTGCCCCTGTCTCATTTATCACATCAAGTGCCTTCACAAGAGAGGATGAATTCACCGGAAGGCCAATCCAGTTACTTCCAGTTCCAGCCGCATTCCTCTGCAAGCCATACGCTACCTTTCCTAAGATGGTAGCGCTATGATTTGCGCCTGCGGCATTTGCACTCGAGACCCTATAGAACCTGTTAGGATAAAGGGTTGCATTCGAATCTGTCCAGAAAGTAGTGGTCACATTAGAATAATTCGCGAAGTTGAATGGGCTTGTTTCTGTCGTGTAAACCCTGTACTGATCAGCATTTGGAACAGAGCTCCAGTAAAGAGTTACGTTAAAGGCCGTGTAATTCGCAGTTCCATTGAATATTATTGTCTCTCCACTCGTCTGCGCGGGTGGAGCTGTAGAGATACTGGTTGTCCTCCTCTCCGTAGTGTTCTTATTCCCTGCGAAATCCGTGGCTGTGACATTGAACAAGTATGTGCCACTCGCAAGGGAAGTGAAGTTCAGGGAGTAGTTGTGGAAGCCATAGATGAAAGTCCTGTTCAGTTCTGTCATGTCTGTTCCTGTTATGTTTGTCAGTGTGAAGGTGAGATTCGCTATGCCTGTGCCAGAGCCGTCATTAGATGTAGCATTCATCAGGATTGAACCCGTGGAAGTAGAAGCATTCGCTGGAGTTGAGCTATAATAATCTACGAATGGGGCGATGCTGTCGAATACCCCTGAGAAGAGAGATGTCTGATTCCAGTTGTTTGAGGAGTCGTTGGCTAGGAATTTCCATAGAAATGCCCCTTGTTGTAATGGATTAAAGGAATTGGTATAGTTGCAGGTTACATTTGTGCTGACAAGGTTTTTGGTCATTGTGACATTAGAAAGACTTATTCCGCTTGGGTTTTGGATGGAAAGGAAGCAAGTGCTGATGTCGGTCGTTGCATCGAAGGCGGTTATGTTGAAGAAGGCTGTAGTGCTTGAGACATTTGATGCATTTCCTATGGTTGCAGGGATTTCTACGAAGGATGGCACTCCCTTATCGTACTCATCGCTGTATGGCAGATAGTCTGCGACTTTGACCGAACCTGTGCCATTCAATGTGTAATTCGCATCGCAGAAGCCATCCCAATCCGCATCAGCGCAATCTTTCGAGAAATCATTGTTCCCTGTCCAGTTCGCCCAGAAGTTCCCTCCTATCTGCGTTCCTGCCGAGTATATCCTTGTGCCGTTCTGCTGTGTCGTGTTGAAGGAAGTTCCTGTGCCGAAAAAGGTGATGTTGAAGTTCCTTGTGTTATTGAAGAAGTTGTTGGAGATGATATTCTTCGTGTTGGCTGAGGATTCGAGGATGATTCCATGAAGGGTGGTATTTACTATGGCATTGTTGGATATGTTATTGCTATCGTCACCGAAAGCCATCTGGATTCCTCCTGAGCCTCCACCTCCTCCGTAAGTTCCGTAGATTGTAGAATTTACTACCACATTGAAATCCGCTACGATTAAGCTCAATCCGATGCTGTTGTAATATATCGTGGCATTATTCAGCGTGTTGGAATTAGCGGTATCTATCCTGATGCCTCTTTGAAGATTCCCTATCGCAGTGATATTTGTCATGATATTATATGTAGCTAGTCTTCCTGATGCGCCTGCTAGATAAAATCCATCTGCGCCATTCCCATTTGTAGTGATATTAGAAAAGACGTTATTGGATGCGGTATTTATCCTGATTCCCCTAAGTGAATTTACGCTAACATCAAGATGCTCATAGCGGGAATTGTTGGAGTTAGTTGCGCTTATTCCTTGGTCAGGATTAGAAGATACATTGAGCCATCTCAGGGTGTTATTGTGTGCATTGCCAAGATATATCCCTTCAGTATCCCAATCTGTGATTTTGCAATTCTGTATGGTGATGTTCGTGAATTCTCCTGCTGCACTCCTATTTGTCCAGATGCCCCAGTCCGCAATATCATTGCCATCTATCGTGTTGCCTCCGCAATCGAGAGTTACATTGTTTGCGCTGATGTTGATGCAGTAGCTTGTTGCGCTGTCGGTGATGCTGGATGTGAGGTTGTATGTTGCGTCTGAAGAATCTAGAGTTGTGCAGGAGGAGATGCTAATGCTAGTACCTGCGGCTATAGTCACAGTCCTCCTCTCCGTAGTGTTCTTATTCCCTGCATAATCTGTTGCAGTGACATTGAACAAGTATGTGCCACTCGCAAGAGAAGTGAAGTTCAGGGAGTAATTGTAGAAGCCATAGATGAAAGTCCTGTTGAGTTCTGTCATGTCTGTTCCTGTTATGTTTGTCAGTGTGAAGGTGAGGTTTGCTACTCCTGTGCCAGAGCCGTCAGAGCTTGTCACATTCACTACGATTGATGTTGAAGAGATGGAAGAGGCATTATCTGGAGTGAGTGTTGTGTAATTCATAGGAGTTGGGGCTTTGCTATCGAATACTCCTCCAAGGAGGCTTGTTTCATTATGGTTACTAGAGGAGTCATTTGCCCAGAACTTCCAGAAGAAAGCTCCTTGGAATGATGGATTAAATGATGCTGAGGTATAATTGCATGTCACATTCATTCCACGATTATCATTAGTCATCGTGAAATTAGTTGCCCACGCCGCACCAGGAACTTGCAGGGATAGGAAGCAAGTGCTTATGTTGGTAGTCAAATCAAAGGCAGTTATGTTGAAGTATGTGGTTATACTGGAAATATTTGAAGAATTGGCGAGGGTTGCAGGGATTTCTACGAATGACGGCAATCCCTTGTCGTAATTATCGCTGTAAGGAAGGTAATCTGCTGTGGTTATCGTACCATTGATGTTCAATGTATAGGCTGTATCGCAGAAGCCATCGAAGTTCGCATCTGCGCAGGTCTGGGAGAAGCCCTGTCCTCCTCCAGTCCAGTTCGCCCAGTAGTTCCCTCCAAGCAAAGCTCCTGCACCATATACTCTCGTGCCATTCACTTTCGTGAAGTTATAAGCCGTAGCAGTTCCTGCTGCACCAACATTTGAAACATTCACATTCACCGAGTTATTGAAGAAATTGTTGTAGATGAAAGCATTTCTAAACCCGAATGTCGGCTGATGCGAGATTCCTGCCCATGAATTATTCTCTATACGATTATTAGAGATATTAATCTTATCTGCACCGAAAGAGCCAGCTATTCCTTCCCTAAGATTATGGTTGATTGTGGAATTGATGAGAACGCTTCCATCTGCTGATATGAAGTCCACTCCAGCTAAAGCATTATGAGATGAATTTAGGTTGTTTATATAGACATTGAATAGGGTGTCTAATCTCAAGCCCCTGCCACCATTATACAATATCGTGGAGTTTATGACCCTGCCCTGCGAGTTGCCTGCTGCTCCAGATGTTCCCGCAATGCGGATTCCATCTGCGCCATTACCATACGAGGTGATATTGTTCAGCAAAAAGTTGTTGGAAACTGCCATATCTATACCCCTAGAACCAGAGGAATATTCTGTTCTTATGTGTTCTATTATGGTGTTATTTGAGTTGATTACCCTTATCCCATTCGTTGCCGAAGATGATACATTGAGCCACCTTAAAGTGCTGTTGTCCATGGCTGCAAGATAGATTGCTGCGTTCTTCCAGTCTGTGAGTTTGCAGTTCTGGATGGTTACATTTCCGAAGTTCTTTGCGCTTGTATTCGTAGTCCAGATTCCGTAAGTCGCCACATCATTTCCATCTATAGTATTCCCTCCGCAATCCAAAGTAATGTTATTCGTACTAATGTTGATGCAGTAGCTTGTTGCGCTGTTCGTGATGGATGCTGTGAGGTTGTATGTTGCGCCCGGGGTGTCTAGAGTAGAACAGGAACTAATACTGATTGATGTTGTATAAGTTACATTCAGTAAAGGTGTGTTCAACCCGGCTTCTCTGGAAGTGAAGTTTGAGTAACTCTGCCCGAAGGCATTTGGAAAAAAGAAGATTGTAAGAGCTATAGTTGAGATGGCCGCCAACCAAGATACGACTGGAATTGGCTTTATCCTAGGTATATTCCTCATTTTTGTTTTTAGATTATTTCTATTTTTGATGACTTTAATGACTGTGAATCAGGAACGGAAGGTTATAGATTTCTAGTCTCCTCCGCCTCCTGCGGCAGCATCCGAAGAGTTTCCTACTCTTAATTCTGTAGTTGTACTTTGGATAGCATCACTAGTGCCAAGGTAAGTAGAGTTTAATCTGAAAGTGATGTTCTTCGCTCCAGAATCATACATTCCCTTGACTGCGAGGGTAAGATTCCAGAATTTATACCCTTCTGACGCAACATTTGTAGAGTTCCCCGTATTAGAGCATACAAGGCCTGTGATGGTTGCGAAAGAGCTTGCTTCTGTCCAGTCACCAGTACAATTATATGCTACTGCAATTACCCCACCACCGACAATGGCGGTTGCATTGAGTATGAGCTCTGCATTGGTTATTGTAGCTCCAGAAGGGATGCTTGTAAGATTAAATTGTAAGTATGTATGGTGCAAACCCCCTCCAGGTATTACACAAGGAGAAGAACAGTAAGTGTAAACATCCTCATTTGCAGACATAGCCAGGGTAGGATCTATGATGAAAGAGTCCATGCCTGCAACGTTGGATGCGAGAATTTTATCTTTGGATGTCTGGATTCTGTATCCTTCGCCGATGGCATCTCTCCAGGAGAATGAGATGGAATCCTCGCCATCATCGGGGAGAATTATCCCTTCCGGAGTTACTTTTATATCATCCTTCGAAAATCCGCCCGTGTCCACAATCTCAAGCCCAACTTCCTTCAAGTTGGATTTGTAATTCTGCATGTTAGAAAAGCCAAGATCATATTCATAAGAGAAAGTGTGTTCTTTCTTCCTGTTCGTCAGTGAGATACTTTGAGGCAGGTCAGGAGTAAACGAGAGCCGGGCGGTGCCTCTCTCCCTATACTTCTTATTTCCATGCACCATATAGGGTGCGAAAGTGATGCTCTTGCCTTTCCACTCTATCTTAAGCAATCCGTCTTTTGTAGTTGCCTTTACAACTTCGCGGAATGGCCTGTACTCTCCCTGCTCATTCTTCATCGCGATAGGATTCATGAATATCTGCTCGTTGCAAGAGCTTCCAGAGCATCTCTTCATGCTGAATCTTGTGTATATCGCATCTGTTGGTGCTGGCGGGGCGAGAATGTCTCCTTCTCCAGCTTCAGCGATCGGCCCGAGCGTTTCCTGCTCCTGCGTGGCTGTTATGGATGGATCGATCTCCAATGGGAAAGCACCATCCCTGATCACAGAATATGGCACCCTCGTTGTGACAAAGAAACTTTTTCCGCTCCTCTTCACCCCGTATTCGAGTTCTGTCACTTTCCCATCCGCATCCCTCAGAAATACCGGTTCGAGCCTGAAGTTCCTGAAATCAAGGGATTGCTTTGTCTTTTTCGCAGAGGACTTATCCCATTTTTCTCCTTCGATAGCCAGATCAGAATTCTTGAAGCTGAATATGAACTGCAGTTCAAGCGCAGGATTGTTTGCAAGAATCCTTGAATGCGGAGTAAAGAATGTGCTGGCGTCCTTTAGGATTATCCTTTCCTTAAGGGTGTCTGGAGAATATTCGTAGATAAAATCAACTCCATTGAAGACATTTTCGAAAGTTATTGTGTCATCCCCAATAATCGCTGGGGCATCTTTTGCGGAAGAGATCGGCTGCAAGTATCTTGAATCGCTTACGTAACGCATTTCTACTGGCTGGAAACTCACCTCAGCACCATTTCGCACATATTTAACAGACCCTTCCTTAGAGATGGCATTTTTGAAATATGCAGAGTATTCTCCGTCGGAGATTTCATAATTGTACCCCGGGAGAGTTGATTCGCGCACAACTGCGCCTGTTTCTGCAGAGCGGAAAAGAGAGAACTTTTCACTGGAAATATCTACGAGAACTATTGTGCCGAAGACTATCAGGACTATCAGGATTACCGAATACCAAACCCCTTTTTTTTTCTTTATCTCTGACATCCTCTTTTTAAACCGACGACTGCAAATGAATCATTAAACTACTGATAATGCTGATTTCTACCAGGAAAATCTATCTTATAAAGTTTTTGTATTTGCTCCCGGAATCAGAATTTTTCCCTGCGGGAATTTTTGCTTGCCGCATCGCATAGAAGGGAAAAGTATAAAAAGAGCCTCTACCTTGGGAAAATAATAAATATACCAAAAACAAAATGGCAAAGAAAAAAAAGGGGAAGGCTTTCGGAGGCTACACAATTAACTTCGGAAAGTGCAATCACACAGCCAAACAAATCTTCGGCTCGAGCGCAATTGCACCTTCAATGATGACTAAGAAGCTATGGGCACACGTAAAAGGGTGCAAGTTAGCTAAGAAATAATCTTGCTTTTTACGACGTAAAAAGTAGAACTTGAAGTTAAAGTTAAACTCTGAACAAAGACAAGTTATATTTCTTTTTTTATTTTTATGTTTTGATTCCTTGGAGCGAGAGATATGCGCATGAAAGAAAGAAAAAAGTTCAGGTGGGTCGCTTTGAAATTGTGCCTTGTGCTCCTTGCCATCTTCATCCTGCAGATCATCTTTCCGGCGATTACAGAAAATTTTTCTCTCACTGCTTCTGAAGTCTGGGAGAAGCCCTGGCTTCTCTTGAGTGCGATATTTCTGCATGGAAGCATTACGCATCTGCTTTTCAATCTCTTCTCCTTATTCCTTTTCGGAAGTTTTCTCGAGAGGAAGATAGGAGCTGGGCGCTTCATTTTTGTTTTTCTCCTTACAGGGATTGTAGCGAGCGTTGCCGCTTCCTTTTTCTACTCTTCAAGCCTCGGCGCGAGTGGGGCGATTTACGGAGCTATAGGGGCACTTGTTGTGATCTCGCCATTCATGCCCGCATTTGCTCTAGGCGTACCAATGCCACTTATTGTTGCTGTCATCATCTGGATGCTCGCAGATCTTGCTGGATTCTCATCATTCTTACAAGGCACGCCCGGAGGGATTGCGAACGCAGCGCACATAGCCGGACTCTTTTCTGGCATCGCACTCGGGATTGTGTTGAGGAAGGGATTAAGGGAGAGGAAAATGCAGGAAAGATAAAACGCATACTGGATAACTTTTTAAATTAAATTTTCTCTCAGATAGGATAAAAAAAGAAGATGGCAAAATTCGATACAGAATTGATGAAACGCCTTATAATGGCTTTCGGTGTTTCAGGGAATGAGGAAGATGTACGAGATCTCATACGAAAGGAGATAAAGCCTTATGTTGACGAAGTCTATGTGGATAAGATCGGAAATCTGATTGCAGTAAAAAAAGGAGATAAGCCGAGAGTGATGCTCTCTGCGCACATGGATGAGATTGGTCTTCTCGTCAAGCGCATCTCGGAAAATGGGTTCATGCATTGTACAGCAATCGGGGATGTTGATGCTGCGCTTATGATAGGCCAGACTGTGCATATCAAGACCTTGAAAGGATTATTGCATGGAGTCATAACTGTTGGAGAGACTTCTGCAGGAAAAGTCCTCAAGGCCTTGCCATCAATTGAAGATGTCATCGTCGATACAGGCCTGAGCAAGAAGAGACTTGAAGAGCTCGGAATAGAGATCGGCACTCCCTTGCCATTAGAGCACAACTCTTGCTGTACCTCTGAGAATGGATTTATTTTCGGAAAGGCTCTCGATAACAGGGTTGGCTGTTATGTTCTGATAGAACTTGCACGCAGGCTCAAGAAGGGAAAAGGCAGGGGAATACCAGAGATTTATTTCGTATTCACAGTGCAGGAGGAAGTTGGCTCAAGGGGAGCAAAGCCCTCTGCATTCAACATCCTGCCGGATTGGGGCCTCATCATAGATGCGACATATGCAAACGATTCCTTTGATGAGCCATCCCGTTTCGTCGGGAAAGGGCCTACGATAACTATCAAGGATGGGGAATTCATAGGCAATAAGTGCATAAATGGATGGCTGCGTGATATTGCGAGGAAGAGCAAAATTCCAGTCCAGCTCGAAGCGATAGAGATGGGAACAACAGATGCCTCGATGATCCAGACAACTGCAGGAGGGATACCAACTTCGGTAGTCTGCATTCCTGTAAGGAACATCCATACTACCATAGGCGTCGCATGCATAGAGGACATCGAGAATACAATCCTTCTTTTAGAGGAAGTTATGAGAAAGCCACCTGTCGTGTGCTTGGTGTAGAATTCAGGATGAAAAAAATGTGTTTGGGGAAAGCGTATTAACCAACTATACAAATGAAAATGTTGTGAGTGGAATGTAAATAATATTCGCCACTTTCTTAATCTTTGGACATTCGCAAATGATTACCCCGTATTTTGAATTATATTTTTTAATTGCCCTCTCAACCTGTCCTTTATCTTTTTTACCGGAGCCTACTTCAATTGGGATAACATTCTCTTTTGCGTCTTGGATTATGAAATCTACTCCGCCATCATCAGAATCGTAGAATACCCCCGATGGCAGACCAACTGTTTCCTTCATTCTTATTAAATATGAAGTTACCATACTCTCCACCAAAACACCAAACATATCTTTATTGATTCTGTCAAATGTTCCAAGCTTAAATCTTATTGCAGAGTTAATTGATGGTGAGAGAAAATAATATTTCCATGGCTTTCTTATGATTTTTCCAGCGCCACCGTAAGGTTTAATGCTAAAAACTAGGTGGGTTTTCTCCAAAACATCCAATATGCTCCTTATCGTTGTTGGGGAAACACCTAATCTTTCAGAAAGTTTAGCGTCAGACGTCCCTCCCGGAAACTGCAACGCTAGAAAACTAAGTATTCTGGAGATTGTATTTCTTGTTTCTGTATTGAAGGATCGGATAGAAAAGACATCTTTTTCTATAACTCTATCAATCATACTAAATATCTTTTCGTGCGCTTCGACTTGGCCCATGTTTAGTGTGAATGGAAAACCCTTGTAACAAACAAAATCTTCCCATTCTTTATCAATAAGTTTTCCTAATTTTAGGATTTTCTTGGTTAATTCATTTTCTTTTGAAGAAGCATTTTCAACAAAGGCGTCATTTTCACCATTAAAAATTAAATCTCTTATGCTTTCGGCCATATTTTTGGGTGGAAACCAACCTTCATAATTCAATGTCAGATATTCTGAGAAATTCATCGGAAAAACTATCTCTTTTGTTGTCCTTCTGGCCGCATCTACGCTTAATTCTAAATTGAGGGCAGAAGAGCCTGTAAAAATCATAAAAATCTTTTTGCTTTGGTCAAATAGGATTTTTGCTGTTTCGCTCCAGTTAGCATCAAAATGAGCTTCATCGACAAAAATAAAGATTTCTTTTTCTAGGTAGACTGGCGATGTTTTATGGACTTCTTGGATAAAAGTATCTGTAACATCGAGAATTTTCTTGCCAAGGTACGCCTTTAGTTCATCAGTTGAAAAGTAGAGTATTCTATCCTGGTCAATCTTCTTCTGGTTTTTTAGATAATCATAAATCTGGAAGACGATCATAGTTTTTCCAACGCCCCTTAAGCCAGGCAGAATAATTAGCCTTTTGGTTATAGTTCCTAGTTGCTCCCCCATAAGGAAGTCATCAACATATTTTTTAATTCTGAAATAAGCTCTTCTGTATCTAAGAACACCTCCCCCTATTTCTAAATGGTTTTTGACCATTTGTGGTGCTTCCGCTAATTTGGCTAAAGTATATTTCAGTAGCTGTTCTTTTTCGTTTACATCCATTTTTACCAATCCCCATTTATACTTTTTTATGTATAAGTATTTATATACTCTTATACATTTAAGTGTATAAAGACTATTTAAACTTTTGGGCTATCCTTCTTTACAGACGGGATGAAAGGGGAATATCAGTACCTTGAAGTTCGGAAGGCGTTTGAAAGAGCTGGAACTAGAAGAGGAGATTCGGACGGGAGGGAATATCCTGGAGTTCTGCAATTAGATCTTGTGTATAGGGGCGCAAAGATCTTCAAGAGGAGAGGATTAAGTTTCACAGAGATAAAAGATCCAAGCGGTTCTTATGTCGGGGTGATGTGTGTTGATTATCCTGAAAAGAGACCTTGAGAGAAGGTATTGAGTTCTAGTTCTAAAGGGGGTGCTGTAGTAGCCGCTACAGCTCATTCTTTTAAGCTCCTTCTTGCTTTTGTGTGAATGGCTAAGGTAAATCTGATGATAGAGCTGGAGCAGGAAGCAATTCAGGAGCTTGAGAAGCGCGCAAAGAAAGAACTTTTGCCTCTGCAAGAGCTGGTGGCAGAGATTCTTAGAAGGAGCGTTCTCGCTTCGAAGCTAAGAAGGAGGGGAGATATTATTCCCCAGCAAGACAAAGAAGATCCATTCATAGGATATTTCAGCAGAATAGGGAAGGCTCGGGACAGGAAGCGCGGAGAAAGAATGGGGGTGCGAAGATGATAAATACGCTGCTTCTTGCTGCAATGCTCGGCGGGCTTGGCGGAGCAACAAGAGGGCTTGTAGGGTTGCTGAAAGCGCTCTCGCTAAGAAGGAGAATCCTTTGGTTCTATTGGACTGTTACTGTGGCAATCGCGATCATCATCGGAATCTTCACAGGAATAATCTTCAATTTTGACCCTCGCCTGAGCCTGCTGGCAGGTTATGCAGGAACTGATATTCTAGAAGGGATCTACAAGAGCTTCAAGGCGCAGAAAGTTTTTATTGCGACGGCGAGGGCGAAGTAGAACTCTTATCTATTTTCATCTCTTTTTGCGAAGTATTCAATAATAAAATTCTGAATGAATTGCTTCTTTTCCCGTCCTTCCTGAGGTTTATTGAAGGTGTACTCAGACAATCTATCGAGTGTTTCATTTTGGGATAAGCCTGTATAATTTTCTAAAATAGATTCTATATCTCTTCTATCTGCAACTCGATTTGCTATCAACTTGGTTATCAAAAGATCCATTAGAGCAGGTGATTCAATTTTGAGATTATTTTCCATAATTAGCTTGATAGCTTTCTCCCTAAAATCATCCGGCAGCCAATACCCGACCATCCATCCATTGAAGAATCGGTCAATTCTGACAGAGTATTCATCGCTTATATTAGTTAAAACTTCACTAATGAGCACCCAATCTTCCTTATTGATAATAAAGTCTATATCTTTTGATTCGCCCTTTAAGTCAAGCAAAGTTAAAGCTGTTCCACCAAGAGCGTATAATGTTACATCTTTCTCTTTAGATATTTCTTTAATCCTTGAGATAATCTCAAGGAGCTTGACTTTGTCTATTTTCTCGTCGGTCATATAGGCAAAGCCAATTAAGAGAATATAGTTTCGTGCTGTGGTAAACACTACAACAATTTACAACATAGAAAACAGCTATCAATAATCAGCCAAATTAAAATTTGGTGGAACATAATCTTTGACCGGATTTTTTCTTGTGATATAGATGTCCATATAGTCATCAAGTTCCTCCGAAGTTAAATCCGTAATAATCTTCCACTTTCTTCTAAGTTTATCTTTATCTTTATACTTCTTTTCATCGTGCTCTCTAAAAAACTCGAATACTATTGGGGATAAATGTTCGTATTCAACACTTTTTTTCTTCTCAAGCTCTGTAGAAACATAACGCAAGGCCTCTTTTTTATCTTCGATTCCCTTAAGTTCATGTATATCTGCTAATTCAAGAGCAACATCTGCAAGGTAGCCAAGCTTGTTCTGCTGTCCCTCTTTCAAGGCAATCTCAACAAGCTTCTTGGAATCATAAGTATTATCCTTCTCCAGAAGCTGGATTGGAATGATCTTAACATATCTACCATTCCCTTTGTCATCAACCAGATTCCCAACTATAAGTTCCTCGAGCCCAGATTCAACTCTCGCTTCAATAAAGCAGCTAACCATACTTTAGCATAGTGTACTATCTATAAATAATTTTCTGAAGGCCAAGTAAAAGCCAAGTAGATGGAATATGGCTAAGGCACGGAGCTGGTGGCGGGGAGCTGGGAGAATGGGGCGGGGAGAGAAAGTAAATCAAGAGAAGAAAAGCAGTGCCAGGATTGTGGCAATCACTACACCTTCAAGCAGGATGCCGAGCCATAGGAATTCCGGCGTGAGCTTGAATCCGATCTTGTCGTGCAATTCATGGAACTGTTTGAAGAATGGCTTCTTTAAGAGCTTGAATTTCCATGCAAAGTTGTTTATCACGTCTGGAAGTACAGCAAAGAATGCTCCGAATGCGACTTGCCAGAAGCTAAACTTGAATGCGAGGAAAAGTGCGAGTGCAAAGCCGATGAGCACATCAAGCACTATGAAACCCCAATCTCTTGCAGTCAAATCTTCCTTGCGATGCTTAAAGCTCCCTTGATCAAAGTGGGGAATCGCATCTAGGAGGAAGTGTGAGATGAATGCAAGAAGGGCAATGAGGAGCAAATTCTCAAGGCTCATACCTATCAAGGCTCCGAGTAAGAAATGTGCTATCGCGATCATTTATTTTTTGATGAAACTTTTCCTAAAAGTTTCCCTCTTTTCTATATCGCAAGAAGCAGGAAGATGTTTTTAAAGTTTAGTATGGGACGGGACAGGATTCTCGTTCGTTCATAATCAAGCAGACTCTAATTCTTTGATAAGCTGCAGGTAAATTTCTTGGGAAATTCTAAATCCGACTAATACCAGCTTGTCGATATGTTCTTTCGCTTCATTTTTTGTAAGCAGGCCTTTTCTAAAAGCCATTGAGATAACATAAAGAGTTCCTTTAACGGAAAATCCAAAACTTTCTGCAATAGCCCTTGCTGATGCGTCATCTATTAAAAGCAGGTCTGGTCGTGGTTTTATCTTTCTGGCTAAACATAAAACTTCAACTTCTCCAGCATCAAGTTCTGGAGCAAATCTCAGAACATCTGCATCACTTCTTACTTTTTTAACTTGTAGCCATCCATCTTTCACGGCTTTTTCTATTATTAAAGAATCTAAAAAACCCCCCTCTTTTCCCTTTAGGACTACTTCCTCGTAAACTTCATCTGGCACAACTACTTTTTTGAATAGTTTTTTAAGAAGCTCAATTTCACCAAGCTTAGCTAAGTACATTAAGGGACTAGAGTTAGAGACTATCATTTTTTACATTTTTAGGGCCTTGAGATCTTCTCTTAATTCTCGCTCACCATATTGAATAGTAATCTTTCTTTCCCTAAGAATCTCCATCATCCCCCATAAAGAAACGTCGGATATTCTCGCGGCTTTCCAAAGTGTAATTCGGCCATCTTTGTACAATTTTAGTGCGCGCTCGAGCTTCTTTTCTTTTATTCCTGCCTTAAGCAATTCTCTCATCATCTTAGACTTATCTTTTCCGTCTTCAGAAGCAAGAATTTCTATTTCTTTTTCCAAATCTGCCGGCATTCTGAAGGTAGTGAGTTTTTCTTCCATTTTCACTCGACTCTATTGTAATACAGATTATATAACCTGTACTATTTAAATCCTTTGTACGGAATGAGGGGGACAGGATTCGAACCTGCGTAGGCACTAAGCCACAGGAGCTTAAATCCTGCTCGTTTGGCCACTCCGACACCCCCTCGAAAATAAAAAAGGGATGGAGAAAAGAGAATTCTAGAATTTATAAGACTATTCACCCGATAAGTTGTAATTTCAATCCACTTACCCTCTTAAAGTCATTGTCCAGCGTTACGAGTACCTTATTATTGTTCATGCAGATGCTGGCAATGAATATGTCTAATATGTGGATTGTATTCCCGGATTCCTCTAATTTTTGCTTGATTTCTACACTCTTATCTGCATCCGATGATGTAAAGTCAAGCAAACTAAGTTCGTCAATAAGCTGTGAAAACTTCTTTCTCTCGTCCTGTTTTAGTCCAAGTAGAAGCTCATAGATATTTATAGAGGTTGTATAGACCCGACTTTCATTTACTAGTTCATAGATTGCGTGTGCCTTATTGCTGTTCTTCATCAGTTCAATAAGTGCAGAACTATCCAAGACGTACATTCCTTCCCCTTTCTATCTCTTCTGAAGTTTTTTTTCTTATTTTTCTCACTCTTTCCATGGCTTCATCAGCTTCTCTTTCAGATAGGATTCCCAAAAATTTTCGCAGATCAGTCTTTTTCGTCCTCGCCACCCTGACTATCAGCTTACTAAAGCTTTCATCACTCTCTTTCATCTTTCTCAAGGCCTCATAAGCCTCGTTTGTAACCGTGATCGTCTTTACCATGTTTAAACATATGTTTAAACATATATAAACCTTGCGCTTTAGGTTTTAAAGCATAAAGTTTTCTAAGTCAAAAGATGAGAAATCATCTCTTTCTCTTGTTTATCCTGTACCCAAGATAGATTAGCACAATAAGTGCTGCAAGCAGGATGACAAAGCGCACTATGTCCCCCAAGTTGCGCCAGACTCGCATCGAGAATCCAAGTATGAGCAGAGCTCCTCCACCCATCAGGCCTGCACCTACAGATTCAAGTGAAAACAAAATCGCGCCGGCGGCGATTCCAATGATTCCGAAAATTACGGCGGAGATAAAGGCAGTCTTTTCCCATTTCTTCATCGCATTATCAAAGTCCTTGTTACAGGTGCTGCACTCGAAATCTAAAACGCAGCCATTCGCATCAAATTTTTGTTTGATTACTGCGTTACCATCATTATAACATTGTTGCTGTCTTGCTTCAAGAGAAGTATTAACTTCGCATGGCTCGCCTCTTCCAATTGGGATAGATTTTGGATATCCTTCTTCCCCGCAGAAGTCTTTGTGTTGCGGTTCTTCATAGAAAAGATTTATCCCATAGACTCCGAGAAGCATGAATACTATTGCTATCGCAATGCTCAGGATGATGTTCTTTGCGCTTACCATTCTTTTATCTTTGGAGTGCTGGCAACTTTAAATATTTATTCAATCCTCGGATGGGAACTTAATCAGCTCATAGTAAATTATATAAATGAAAATCAAATAGCCTCTGTATGGAAACTGTGACTATCCCTAAGAAAGAATATGAAAGGCTGAAAAGCCAAGCAGAGATAGATGTGGGGCTACTAAAGCAGTTCTTAGAAAGTTTCAAAGATATAAAAGAAGGCCGAATCAGAAGGGTTAAGTAAAATCTTCTTTATCGATTAGTGTTTCTAGCTCTTTTCTAAAGAAATCCAATAGGAACTTTACAGTGTTGATAACTTTTTGCTGGTCTTTCTTCTCACTTATTGCCACCATAATAACCGCTTCGAGATATTGGTATATCAAGTAATAGATTCTATGCCTACCATGCCTCTTCTCTCTGAACCATTTTACACTAAGTGGTCCACTAGTGTATGGATCGTTGGAAAGTTGGTCTTCTATTTTATCTACTCTTTTTTGAAAATCTTGGGCGAATTTCGATAGTTCTCTATCGAACCTGCTCGAGTGATAAACTCTATATTTTCCCATTATAAATTGTTTGAATCCAGATTATTTAAAGATAATTAGCCTCTAGATAGGTAAGCTAGAAAGCCTCCGGTGGGGATCGAACCCACGACCTACTGCTCTTTCGTTCCTTTCCTTTCTTGCAATTCTTTTCCTTTTGTTTCTTTGCATAAGCTTTCCACAAGAAACGCTCGCCGTTTCTGTGCGCCGAAAGGCCTTGCCTTTCGTGCGTTTCCTAAAGAAAGCTTCATACGAAGCAGTCGCTCTACCAACTGAGCTACAGAGGCACAAAGAAAAGAAGAAGTCTATCTTTTAATGTTTTATCTTATCCAAAATCCCACGAATCTCCCTGAAGATGCTCTCGATAGGCCTTGTTCCATCCACTTCCTTGAGAAGACCTTTCTTCTTGTAGAATTCCATGATTGGTGCTGTCTCTCTTCGATAGGTCTCCAACCTTTTTTTAATTGATTCTGGCTTATCGTCATCGCGCTGTATCACACTTGAGCCACATTTGTCGCACTTGCCTTCTTGCTTCGGCTTCTTCACAAGAGTGTTATAAATTTCCCCGCATTTGCTGTTGTTGCAAATCCGTCTTGCACTCATGCGCTTCACTGCTTCTGCATCTGAGATCTCGATAAGAAGTGCAATATCGATTGGAATTTTTTCAAAGGCCTTGACTTGAGTAAGATTACGCGGATATCCATCGAGGATAAATCCTTTCTTTCCCAAGCTCTTGAGCTTCGCCATGACTATCTCTGTCGTTACATCATCTGGCACAAGCTTGCCTCCATCAATGAGAGCGCGGACCTTTTTCCCCAGTTCTGAATCTTCCTTCCTTATCTCGCGAAAGATATCTCCTGTGGCTATGTGCACAAGTCTGTACTTTTCAGCAATCAGCTTCGCCTGCGTGCCCTTTCCGCTCGCTTGCTTCCCGAATATAAGGACCTTCATCTCGTGCGCTCCGGAGGCAGAAAAAACCGAAAACTTTAAATAGTGATGTTGTCACTGCCTAGTATGTACAAAACTAAAACTTTCAAAGACTTTGCTATCGGCCTCGGAGTTATAGGAGCGATTGGCGGCGGAGCCTATATTTGGAACTACACCAAACAGACTGGCTTTGATGAAGGCTATGATGAGGGAATATACAGGGCAAGTCCACAATACAAAGAAATTGAGACTATGCGTGAAGAGGCAAAGAGAATCGGCATGTGGAAGGATGACGCAGATTTCAGAATTGCAGTTGATAAATTAAAGCGGGTTGTTATAAGCAGTGAGAAAGCAAGGGCCAAGATGGAGGATGTTGAGATAAGGATGCAGGTGGCTAATAAGACCTTAGATGAAACCTTGGATGAGGTGCTGTCAATTGGAGAGAAGAATTTCCCGAGCAAAACATCAAAAATAGGAGACAAGAAGTAAAGATGAAACTGAAACCAAGTAAAAGTATGGATTGGATAAACTACAATCGGCTTGAGGAGATGTTTAAATTTATTGTAGCTGGCGCTTGTCTTGGAAGCCTAGTCTCTATTAGAATGAACAGAAATACTGAATATGAGAATAGAGTCGATCAGGTTTATCGAGCAAGTCCGTATTATACTGAAGTTGAGAATCTTCGCAATGATGCAATTAGTGACGGTAATTACAAGTTTCCAGAAGTAAGAAGAGCAATAAGATCTATCGAACACTCTGCAAGAAAATCGGCGGTTGAAGGGAAAAACATTGGTGGATGGAAGGAAGAAAATAAAGAAATTATATATAAAATAGGAAATTTTGACTTAAAGACAAATAGGATCGAGAGACTAAACACTTTTACCTATTTGGAGCAAAAGGTAAAATGAAAAAACAAAAGCTCGATAAGATGAAGATCGCGGGCCTAGTCGGCGCTGCGATACTCGTGCAGCCCCTGGCGCAATTTGCAGGATGCGGAGCATACGAGCCAAAATACATTCCCGAAGTAAGAGCAACAACTCCAGACGGAATTCCAATATATTCTGCAAAAGAGATGGCCGAACTAAAACTAGAGGCAGAAAGAGAAGATTACGCAAGAGAAAGGCAGAACTTCTACGAGCTCACAGTTCTTTCTGGAGATACAAGATGGGGAATCGCAGAGGAAGTTTACGGATTCGGCAATTTCGAGGATGATGTTTTAGTGCATAATAATTCTGACTGGGCTGCTGATGCATACCCAAGACTTTTCGCAAAGCATCCAGAACTTAGAAAGGGATATGCCTTTACAGACAAATCCGATGAGAGAAAGATGCAGCCGGGAATAAGATTGAAGGTCTATTTCAAAGATGTGGAGCAAGCTGCTGCTTATGCAAAAAAGCACCCTGAGAGGAAAGTTGAATCGCTCGGCTTGAGAGACTTTAAGAAATCTTTGGAAGCTTTCTTCGGAAAGAAATAATTACTTCTACGCACCTTACGCCCCAGCCCTGCTCAAAGGCGTAGCGGCTTTCCATGTGCTCTCGAACATCTTTTCCAGCGTTGCTGCGAAGAAAGGAGTATTGATCCATACGCCTAGGTCATAATTAGGATGGACTTCTTGATCATCCATGGTCATGAACATCAGGTCCTTTCCGTCTATGACGCAGAAGCGGGATCTTGGCGCCCCTATATGCCTTACGTCTGCGATCTTTGCCAAGTCCTTGGCAACTTTTTCATTCTTCTTTGTGATAGGAGCTGCAATCCTTATCTTCACTCCGCGCTTTCGGGCTTTTTGCAATGAAGACTTGAGAGATTCGAACTTCCTGTTGAGGCCCTCTTCTGTTGTTACGATCGTTACGCTGTCCTCTGCGCTCCTTATTAGAGAATCAAGATGATTGTACAAATTGTGCCTTCCTCTCAAGGCTCCTGAAAAGTCAGATGGCTCAAGGTATTTTATTCCCTGTGTGAAAAGAGAGGTGAGTTCTTTTAATGTGTCGCCTCCGCGCAGCTTCTCCAGGCGCTCATTTCGCTCCTTTGCATCTTCAGCAACATTCTTTTTCGCCCTTTCAATGACCTCTTCGGGCTTGAGGGCGATGAATTTGATGGGCTTTCCAAGCTTCATTATGATAAAGCCCCTCTTTTCCAGGCTTTCTAGAATGTCATAAGTCCTGCTTCTCGGTACGTTTCCGATATCGCTCAACTCTCCTGCTGTTGAAACTCCCCTCGAGAGAAGGGCTGTCCAAATTCTTACCTCGTAAAGATTTAGATTAAATATCCTTCTCAACTGATTAAGGAATTCTTCTTTGACTATCATTTTAGGGTTAAAGCCAAAATATATTTAAATTCTCTCTAAACTTGCTCCTCTTTTGCTTTCTAAAAAATTTATCCCTGGAGAGTTTATATACCTTTCTGTCAACAAATTTTGAGGTGCTATTTTTGCAGTTTTTTCAGTGAAATTTTCATGCTTTTTTCGCGCACCATGAATTTTTCCTCTAGTTCTTGCTTCCTATATTTAGATTCATCATCTGAAATCTCGAGAGAAGTGGCATTCACCAGCTCCCTGATTTTTCCTGCATCAAGAATCTTCCCAAGTCCTTTTCCGCAGATTGCAAGGGAAATTTTGTCCTTCTTCTCAAGGCCTGCTTTTTTTCTCAAGGCCTGCACTCTTCTTATGAGCTCTCGTGTGAATCCTTCTGCTTCTAGCTCTTTTGTCAGTTCTGTATCCAAAAGGACGCGGCCGCCCTTGAATTCTTTTCCTTCTTCGCCAGCGCTGGAGGAGCTTGCAAGGAGTTTTACTTTAACTTCCTTGACATTCACCTGTCTCCCAATGGTATCATCAAGCTCTTTCACCGCAGCTTCGACATCCTTATCTTTTGTAAGCACCTGTAACTCTGATATGGGCCATCTAATTCCGAGTTTTGCCTCCTCGCGCTGTGAAAGCGCAGCTTCAATAATCTGCTTTGCGATATCTACCTGGGTCTCAAGTTTCTTATTGATTACTTTTTCATCTGCCTGCGGAAATGGATGAAGATGGATGCTCTTCTCTGAGAACCACTTATCTTTGCGCACGGAGCCCTGCTCCGGCGCGCCGAATGCATCCCTTAGCTGCTGGTAGATATCTTCTGCAAGGAAGGGGCATACAGGCGCAAGCATCAGCAAAGATTTGTAATATACTTCTGAAATAGTGTTCAGAACAGCTTCTTTCTCCTGTTTTGTTCCTGCAGAAAGCTTCTCCCTCGTGGATTGGATGTAAAATCTGCTGAGCTCCAGGAAAAGCTCCTCGATAAGTGTTGGAACCTTGTTGAATTGAAGATCCGCAAAAAGCTCCTTAACTTCCTTGATTGTGCTGTTTAATCTTGAGAGGATGTACTTTTCCTCAACTTCCTCTGCATCCTTAGCGCTTGTCTTGAAAGATGGTTTTCCAATCACCTTTGCATAATCTTGGATATAGCGGGAGATATTTCCGAAAACGCCGAGACTTCTGTACTTTATCTCTGCCTCACGATGATCATAATTCAGATCCAATCCTGGTGGAGTTCCTGATATCATGTAGAAGCGTGTTGCATCTGCACCATACTTACTAAGGACTTCTTCTGGAGAGATTATGTTTCCCAAACTTTTGGACATCTTTCTTCCGAGTGCATCATTGATGAACCCGTGCATGTAGACTTGCTTGAATGAAGGTTTCTCGAGAGCGACCATAGATGCTACCAGAAGAAGGTTGAACCATCCCCTGATTTGATCCTTTCCTTCCATGATCATGTCTGCAGGCCAGTATTCCTTGAAGAGGTCTGCGCGTTGCGGATAATCAAGGCAAGTAAAACTTGTGCTTCCTGCATCAACCCACACATCAAGAACATCTGACAACCTTCCGAAGTTTCCTTTGCATCCTTTCTGCTTGCAGCTCCATTTGATCGCGTCGATGTAGGGCCTGTGCAAATCTTTCGGAGCTTTTTTTCCTGAGAGTTTCTCAAGTTCATAGACGCTGCCTACTACTTCGAACTTCTTGCATGAGCTGCATTGCCACACAGGAAGAGGTATTCCCCAATAGATCTGGCGTGTGATTCCATTATCGCGCAAGTTTTCGAGCCAGGAATGCATCCATTTGCTTCCAGCCCATTCTGGCTGCCATTTTATTTTTGCGTTCTCTGCAAGCATTTTCTCCTTCAGCTTGCTTTCTACATCAAAGAACCATTGGTCTGTTGTCCTGAAAATGACAGCACTCTTGCAGCGCCAGCAATGTGCATAATCGTGCTGCACCTTTGTCGTTGCAAGGATTGCGCCCTTTTCGCGCAGTGCTTGGATAAATTTCGTGTCATCTTTCCTCGCACGCAATCCCGAATATTTCCCGGCATCTTCCAGAGTTCCACGCTCATCAAGCGTATTGTATGGGGGGAGCTTATTGCGATGGCCCACCTCATAGTCCTCTGGCCCGCAGCCCGGTGCACAGTGAACGAGGCCTGTTCCGCTTCCCACATCGACGTACTCTGCACTGAGTATTACAGAATGTGCCTTCTTGTTTTCTTTCTTTATCTTTGCATGGAAAGGAATGTCCTGTAGGAATGGATGCACATAATGCAGGCCTTCCAGCTTCTTGCCCTTGAATTCATCCACGACGCGGAACTTCTTTTCAAAAACGCCTTGGATGACAGCGCCTGCGAGCGCCTTTGCGATGATCCATTTTTCTTTTCGCACGGAGTTTCGCTCCGGCGCGCCGGAATGCGCGGCATTCCGTGCGTTTCCCGCACCCTGTGCTCCAACTTCTACCTCCGCCTTTACGTAATCTATCTCAGGATTCACCATTACTGCTAAATTGAATGGCATGGTCCATGGAGTTGTCGTCCACACCAAGAGGAATTCATCCTTAATCTGCTTTCCATTCTTGTCTTCAAGCGGAAGCTTGACAAAGATGCTCTCATCTTCCACTTCTTCGTACTCGAGCTCGTGCTTTGCAAGCGATGTGGCACAGGAAGGGCACCAGTGCATCGTCTTTTTGCCTTGATACAAGAACTTGTTCTCATGCGCCCTCTTTATCACCCACCACACTCCTTCTATGAATTCCGGCGAGATAGATCTGTATGCATTCTCCCAATCCATCCACACACCGAGCTTCTTGAACTGCTCTGTCATGATATTCATATTATCAACCGCAAATTTTTCACAGAGCTTGATGAATTTCTCAACGCCGAAATTCTCTATGTCTTGCTTTTCCAGCTTCAACTTTTCGAGAACCTTATGTGTGATAGGAAGGCCATGCATATCCCATCCTGCCCTGTCCCAGACATTGTATCCTTGCATGCGCATCATGCGCAGATAGAAATCCTTCAGGGTCTTGTTCCAGGCAGTTCCTACATGTATTTCACCAGTAGTATATGGAGGGCCATCTAAGAAGTAGACTTTCTTTCCATTCTCGTTCTTCTTCTTGGCCGCCTCGTATATCTTCTCTTCCTGCCAGAACTTCAAGATGCGTTGCTCTATTTCTTTGTGATTGTACATTCTTGAAAGAACTCTGCATAGCCTTTTAACTTTTTTGCCTTGAGGAAAGTGAGATGGGATATGCTTACTTCTCGCTTCGGGCAGATATTACCGCTTCAGCAATCTCAACAGCTTCTGGCAAGGTTAAATGGCCTACAACATCATCTGAAATTTTCCCTACTATGGACTCAAGAGCCTTGTGATCTTTCCTTGGAATACAGATTTCGTAAAGTCCATCATCAGCGCCATATGATTTACATGGTGTACCGCGAGAAACTATGGATATTACATTGGCTACATCTCCGCGAAGCAACTGAACCCCGTTTTTATTATCGACTTCTCTTATCCTGTACTTTTCTAAGAGCCGAGGATCAATTTCTTTCAGTTCTTCTCTGGCTTGCTCAACAGTTTTGTATTCCATTTTATCCTTCTCTCCTTTCGATCTCTCTCCTGTATACTTCGTCAACCTCAGCCTGTGAGGGAAGTGAACCTTTTGCTATCAGATATTTTTTATACACCCCACCTAATGCCCCAAGCGAGTCGCGAAATATGCTTTCATCAGATAGTATGCCAGCCATCCTGCCAATCAATACACCTACCAGAGAGTCCAGACACTCTGCCTTGGTCAAGTGTGGGCAACGTGCTGCGCCAGCATCTGCCTGCCTTTCGATAAAATCCTCGAAAGGGCTATATGCATCGCCTTTTACAGCTACGAGATCTTCGTACCTAAGCTCGTCGCTTTTTACGCGTTCTCTTGCGTATTTGGTTTGTCTTTTCATTTTTATTTACTCCTAATTAATAAATACGAATAGTCACCATTAATTATATAAACTTTTATGGTGTTATAGGATACCATAATATCGGGAATAAATATGGAACTTAGGAATCTCAAAGAACTTGGGCTCACGGAAGGCCAGATTGCAGTCTATTCCGCAGTCCTGGAATTAGGCACTTCAACAATAAATAAAATCCATGAGAAAACAGGGATTGAACGAAGGAACATCTACGATATCTTGAACAAGCTCATAGAAAGGGGTCTTATCAGCTATACAACAGAGAAAGGAAAGAGGACTTACCAATGCACACATCCGAATAAGATCCTTAATGAGATAAAGCGGAAAGAATCTGCGCTGAAGGAGCTTGAGGCAGAGATTCCAGATATCAAAGGCTTATTCAATCTTTCAAAACCAGAGATACGTGCAGAAGTCTACAGGGGAAATGAATCCATCAAGGCGCTTCTGGATGAGCTTTTAGATTACAAAGAGTCCTTCTGGCTCGGAGGGAATAGTTTTGAGGGGTATAAATCAGTTCCCCAGAACTTGCAGATCTGGTTTGAGCATTGGATGAAAAAAAGAGTCGAGGAGAAGCATTTGATGCATGATCTAGTTGATTATGGGACCTGGCTCAAAGGACTAGAACCAAGCAAAGTACAGAAGCACAAGAAAGAATTTTACAAATACTGCCAATTGCCGAAGGATCTGAAATCTCCGATGGTGATAATAATCTTCGGCAACAAAGTTGCGCAAGTCCTTTGGGGTAAGCAATCCTTTGCCTTCGTCCTAGAATCAGAAAAGATCAAGGAAAGTTTTATGAGGTACTTCAGGCATTTTTGGAAGCCGAAACTTAGCCAAGAATCAATCAAAGATATTAAAAGAGCGCGGGGCAGGATTAAGAAAGGAGAGTTCTATACTGAAGGAAAAGCAAGAAAGATTCTTGGCATTTGAGCTCACAAAAATAAACTCACCGCCTTATCTTCCTGAAATTGTAGAATATCAGGCTCTTGTAATCTTTCTCCCTGAAATTCCTGACTTCGAGCCATATCAAGATAGTGATCATTGCAGAAAGAATGGCAATCAAGGAGTAGTAGATATATGGGGGGTTATTCTTGGCGAGCCTTACCTCAAATCCGCACGCCTGGCAGGAAGGTCCTCCGCAATCCACTCCCGTCTCATCATAGTCTTTCACCCCATCAGCGCAATACCAGCAGAAATCCTGACCAGAAGAGCTTGAAAGTTTTTCTCCGATGTCTATATCGAATCTTGGCGAGCCATCGAAGACCGGTCTTAGCCTCGCCACCTCTCTTCCAGTGCTTGTATCTACAAGAATTGTTTGCTTTACAGCACACTTATCCTCTGATTTGAATGAGAGGACAACTGCCTTGTCGCATACTTCTTTGTCAACTTTATTGGGCATGTTTGGTTGTGGGCATCCTTCAGTGGACACTGGTTCACACAGTCTCTCCTTCCAGCTCAAGGTAGTAAAATCATTCCTTACAACAGATTTGATGTCATATGAGACAATGCAGGCACTCCACTCTCCACATTCATAGTATGTTGTGCATGTGTTCTCTTCCACATTCTCTTCATCACGATTATTATTTCTTAGTTCTGGAGGAACTACGTTCTCTTGCGAGGTTTCTTCTTGGGCCTTTGATCCGAAAGTGGAACCACAGTTGCAAATCTCTCCATTGAAACATCCTTCTACACCGATTTCTACTTCTAATTCGCTCTTTGCTACTAAACTACCGCTGATAGGTTTTGAGCCTGGAGAAAATATTGGTGTACTTGTAATCGCCACGACATTTGTAGAGGTAGTTGTACTTCCGCCACCTCCAGCGCCGCCAATTCCACCAGAAGTTGTAGTCGTAGGAGTTGTCTGAGAAATAGTAGTGGTGGTCTTAGTGAATGATGGAGCAGTCGTAGTTGTTGTGGTGGTGGTTGTTCCTGCGGTAGAATCTGTTTTTGTGGTGGTGGTTATTGTTGTCTTTGATCCAGTAGTTGGATTGATGCTGACTTGGGTTGTGGTTTTTTCACCAGAGCTTGTTGAGGGGGGCGATGTTCCTGTATCTGTACCTATTCCGCCAATGCTTCCACCAGAGCCAGTGCCTGTGCCTGGCGTAGGAGTTGTGCCATCGCCTGGAATCACCTTAGGGATAGTATCTATTACAGGAGTTCCGGGAATTGTTTTAGGTATATCATCAATGATCACATCAACCAAATTCTGCCTGCACGCACCATAATCATAACCACTATCCTTGCAAAGGGTATCGCAGGATTTTACTTCTTCGAAGATTGCTCCTCCATCTGCTTCTGCAGATTCTCCTTCGAGCCTTATCAGAAATGAGGCCATGTTTGAGACTTTTGAAGTGAAGAGAAATGCAGAAGAGACTATGGCTGCCAGAAGTATAATAGTTACTGCTAATGTAACATGACTCGATTTGACCATTCTGCTCTTTTCTACCCTTTTTTCTTTTATTGGAAAGTGAAGGAAACTTAAAAACCTTGCTATGTGTAAAAGTTTTTAAGGTTTTATAAGTAGTAAGAGCGGAGGCAAATGGGAAGGAAAGTCTATAGTGGATTGGTTGCATTACACCCCTACCTTGAGGATGATGCGCGCGTCCCGGAATCAAGGGAATTTGATCCCGGGGAAATCTCGGAGAGGAGGGTCAGTGTTGCAGCCTATAATGAAGCAGAAACGCGGGAAAGGATAATAAGGAGTTACATAAATAATCCGGGGGCATACACAAAGAGAATCCCGAAGCAGTTGCAAGATGGAAAGTATGATAGAGATATAACTATCGAGAATCTTATAATCGAAAGAGAGCTTCCGTAAAAATTGTGGCTCAAGATCTAAGCTCAAGCTCCGGCCTGATTTTTAGTAAGGTTTATAAAAATTTTACTCCTCCTGCAGCGGTAAAGAATAGTCACAAAAAAGAGCTGCACCAAGAAAAGATGAAAGATGAAAGCATGATTTGGACCGAGAAATATCGCCCTTCTACTTTTGAGGAGATAAAGGGGCAAAAAGAGATTCTTGCGCGCGCTGAAGCATTCGTAAGGCAGATGAACATGCCCCACTTGCTTTTCACAGGTCCTGCCGGCACGGGCAAGAGTACACTCGCGACTGTAATTGCAAAACAGATGTTCGGCGAGAGCTGGAGGGCAAATTACCTGGAACTTAATGCATCCGATGAAAGGGGGATCGATGTCGTCAGAAACAAGGTGAAGGATTTTGCACGCACGAAGAGTATAGGCAAGGTGCCATTCAAGATACTCTTCTTGGACGAAAGCGATGCTCTTACACGAGAAGCACAGCAGGCGCTAAGGAGAACGATGGAGATGTACACGCACACTTGCCGCTTCATCCTGAGTTGCAATTACAGCAGCAGGATCATCGATCCGATACAGAGCAGATGCAGCATCTTCCGTTTTAGACTATTGGGCAAAGATGAGATAGGGGAGATTGTGGATAGGATTGCGCAGAGGGAAGGATTGAACGTTGATGCGAAAGCGCGAGATGCGATATATAGGATAACCGAAGGGGACTGCAGGCGCGTGATAAATATATTGCAGGCAACATCTTCTGTGAGCAAGAATGTAGATGAGAAGATTATTTATGAGATGATCTCAGAGGCAAATCCTAAGGATATAGAAAAAGTGCTCAGCACTGCCCTTAGCGGAAATTTCCTCGACGCAAGAAATTTGCTGCTGGATATAATGCTGAAGAACGGACTTTCTGGCCTCGATATAATCAAAGCCATGCAAAAGGAAGTATGGAATCTAGCTATAGAGGATAAAGTTAAGGTGGCTCTTACAGAAAAAGTTGGAGAGATAGAGTTCCGAATAGTTGAGGGGAGTGACGAATTTTTGCAGCTTGAAGCGCTCCTTGCCTCATTCTCTGTGGCAGGAAAATAGATGGAGGGCTGCGCTTATTTGTGGCACAAAGCCTGGATTTTTCCCTGTGCATCTTTATTTTTGAAAACCAGTCGGAACTAGGAGTAGCACAAACAAGGCTGATACTAATGGCATCAACAAAAGTCCTCTAGTTCTTGCATTCATGTCTCCCTTTGCTAAGTCCTCGAGCAGAGCTCTGGATGCCGGGAGCATATTTCCGTACATTTTATAAAAATTCCATACTTAAATAATTTATAGTATTAAAGGTAAAAAAGGAAAATGTGGACAGAGAAGTACAGGCCTAAAAATCTGAAAGAACTTGCAGGGCAGGAACTCGCATACAGGAGATTAGAGGATTTCGTAAAGAATTTTTCTAAGCAGGATAAATTAGCGGCACTCCTGTACTCCTCATCCGGGAGCGGCAAGAATTCTCTTGTGTATGTGCTTGCAAAAGAGCTGGGGCTCGAAGTCCTAGAGTTCAATGCTTCGCAACTGAGAGATAAGGAAAAGATAAAGGGAATTCTCGCTCCTGCGACACAGCAACAAAGTCTTTTCGGAAAGGGCAAAATCATTTTCGTAGACGAGGCAGATGCATTCACCGGGATAGATAGGGGAGGTCTTGCCACTATAATGGCCCTCTGCGAGAAAACAAAATGGCCGATAGTGTTTGCTGCAAGCGACTTATGGGATAAGAAACTGAACGAGCTCAGGAGCAGAGTTGCCTCATTTCAGCTGGCAAAGCTAAGCTATGTAGATATCGCGAAAATCCTGCAAAGGGTGTGTGATGGGGAGAAGCTCCCCTTGGACAAGGAGATTATCGAGGCCCTTGCTGTCAAGTCACGGGGAGATGCAAGAGCTGCTATAAATGACCTTCAGTCAATCGCTTTCCTGCAGAACTTCATTGAGATAGATAAAAAAGTCATAGATTCCCTTGGAGAGAGGGAGAAGGAGGGGAGCATATTCAATTCTCTCTCTCTGATATTCAAGAGCAGGAATGCCAGAGATGCCATGGATGCTTTTGATTCTGTGAACATGCCCCTGGATGAATGCATTCTTTGGTTGGATGAGAATCTTCCACTCGAGTATAGCGGAAAAGAGCTTGCAGAAGCCTATGATGCATTAAGCAGAGCTGACATTTTCCGCAGGCGAATCATGAGGCATCAGCACTGGCGCTTCCTTGCCTATGTCAGCGTTCTTTCAACAGCGGGAGTTGCTGCGGCAAAGCTTAGTGACAAAAGAAGCTATGTTTCGTATAAGAGGCTTTCCCGTCTTCTCAAAATTTGGATGGCCAAACAGAAGAACCTTACGCGGAGAGAGATTGCGGGGAAGATTGCCCGCCACACTCATTGCTCAAAAAAACAAGCCTATAAGGACATGCCCCTCCTTGAGATTATTTTTAGAAATTCAGGACAGGAAGAGATTGCCTTGGTTTCCAAGCAGCTCAAGCTCGATGAAGGAGAGGAGAAGTACCTGC
>Ga0209518_1000279_pt1 | contig 68218 bp, 73 predicted proteins | sample RifGroB1_FD_183993 | JGI IMG/M metagenome (GOLD analysis project Ga0209518, IMG submission 183993) | Groundwater microbial communities from Rifle, Colorado, USA - Groundwater B1 (SPAdes) (version 2) | ecosystem: Environmental > Aquatic > Deep subsurface > Groundwater | place: Rifle, Colorado... | reverse complement strand
AAACCCATATAACATTGAATCTCCTGCCACCAACTTCCCCCCCATAAAATTCAATTTGGTATTTGCCTGCTGGCAATGGCACGACTTCAAGAAGCGGCGCATTTATTGGAATTAAATTTCCAACAACTCCCTGATTAACAGGTATTGGATCCATTAAAAAACATCCTTCCTTGCAATATCCACTAACACTTCCACCTCCAATATTAACATATTCTGCAGTTATTTCTCCTCCTGCTTTCCCTGTTATTGTGTTTGTTATATCAAAAATCAAAACAGCAGAGATAACAACAATAGCTAAAACCAAAACACCAATCAGAATATTCTCTAATCTTTTTTCTTTCCTCTTTTCCATACAATTAATCTAGGATTTTAGCATTTATAATTGTTTTTGTTGTATAGAATATATTTAGAACGATTAATAATTTAGAGATTAGGGTTATAAGTTAATTAACATCCTACGCACTAACTTGACAATAAAAAATCAAATCACTTTTCATAATAACTGTTTGGCATAGGGATATAAGCATCAACCCCTTCATGTATATACTGCGGGATAGAGTGTTCTTCTTTCTCTACACCATTACCTAATCTATCCTCCATAGATTTTTTATACGATTTGTTATCACATTCGGAAAAAAGCATAGCCAGAGTTATAATCCCTAATGCAGAATAAATAAGTTTTCTATTAATTGCCATAATTGAAAACAAAAAAAGAGGTTTATAAAACTTCCTTATTAATCTATTAAATCAAGCTATATTTTTAGCAATAAAAGGTTTGTATTCCATTTGGATATAATACTCTATCTTAATCCCTGGCTTAATTGGTTTTTGGTATAACGGTTCAAAAAGAGTTTTATAATCAATTTTATCTTCTATCATTTCTTTTTTAACCTTTTCCTCTAATGAATTTTTACATCCACAAAAAAAAAGACTTGCTACTATAAACCCTGTAAATGCCGCCCCAGCATATTCTTTTTTAATTGCCATAATTAAGAAAACATCCACAAGTTTATAATTCTTTCTCGTTAACAAACTTCTCTTTCCCGGTTTTCATATCTTTAACCTTAAACTTTTTCTTTTTCACTTCTTCCTTGCCGATAAAAATAACTTTGGCAATTCCGACGCTGTTAGCATAATCCAAAGCTTTAGAAGGTTTGCCATACATAATTAAAACGCTTTTTCCTTTGCTTCTTAATTTCTGGGCTAATTTAATTGCTTCTTTATCTTGATTAATTGAAATAACTAAAATTTTTTGGTTATCACTTTTAATCTTTGAAACAATAGAAAGCCTTTCAATACTTGTTCCATAGCCAAAAGAAGGAATATTATTAAAAGTATAAGCTCCACCCCCAATAATAGTTTCTTTAATATCTGATTTTATCTCAAAGATAGTTCCATCATAATAACTTAATCCGCGAGCTAATGTAGGCAGAAATTCAACTTTTACACCATAATAATTGCAATATTTCTTCAATTCTTCAATTTCTTTATATGTTTTATATTTTTTGCATTTTTGCTTATTTTGTATTATTGACAAAACTTTTTCAGCATTATACTTTTTCAAATTTTTTCTAACTTCGTCTTCACTTAACTTATCTAATTTATCGAGCTCCTTAATTACCTCTTTTTTGCTCTTAACTTTAATTTCATTTAGAATCTCATTAATTAGCTTTCTATTATTAATGTAAATTTTATAATTTTTTATTATTAACTTGTCTAAAATTTCTTTTGCTGTTGCTAGTACTTCTGCCTGTTCTCGCGCCGATATATTTGATAAACCAATTATATCTGCATCAGCTGAAGTGAATTGCCTTAATCTATTCCCTTGCACAGGCTCATCTCTAAAAACTTCTCCAATCTGGTATCTTTTGTAAGGAAGTTTTTTCCCTTTAGCAATTCTCTTTAATGGAAATGTCAGTTCATAGCGCAAAGCAAGTTTTCTTTTTCCTTTGTCTTGTAATTTAAAAATATCTGAAACAGCTTCATCACTCTGATTTTCTCCTTTAACAAATTCTTCTTGCTCAATTATAGGGGTTTCAGCTGGTTCAAAACCATATTTTTCAAAAGTTTCAACTAGCAATTTCCTTATTGCCTGGCGTTTTTCAGCTTCTTCGCCAGTGAAATCTTTAAAGCCCTTTACTGTTTCCATTTTACTATTTCTACCTCTTTTCTAATGCATTATTTAATTTATTTGGATTTAATAAAGTTTCTTTCTTTCCTATCACAACAATATCACTTTCAAAGATTTTATCATAAACCTCTAAACCAGCTTCTATCGCTGACTTTCCACTAAACACAATATCAATAACTAAATCAGCTAAACCATTAACAAAAACTTCTTCTGTGCTGCCACTAAAATACATTTTTTCAAAAGTGATGCCATATCTATACTGCAACTGAGATAAAAATTTCTTGGATATCATTGCATATTTTTTATTCATGGCTACTCTCAAGTTTTTTGGAAATTTTTCTAGTGTTTTGCCTTTTGGCCCAAGCAAGCATAAAACAGGCTTTCCAAACAAAGCACTCTTTTCTTGCCAAGGAATTCTTTGCAAGATAGTTAGATTAGAATCTCTTACATTTAACAAATATTCTTTAAGAAAATCTTCACCAGTAATACCTATTGCATTTTTATCTTTTTTAATTAATATCTCAACAAAAAAAGGAATATCTTCGCCCCACATATATTGAATGGGTGCTTTTGGAAGAGTTTCAACTAGGTTTTTACAATATTTTAGACCTTCGTTCTTTGGCACAATGAATATAATCACAGCTTGGTATAGCTACCATGTTATTTTCTCCTTCTCAAAAAGGGTGGAAGGAGAGAATCGAACTCTCTTCTCACGAGCCACAGTCGCGCGTACTACCAATGTACTACATCCACCATTATTTACTTTAATTAAATCTAATATAAAAATATTGTTATTTGGCTGATCTTTTAATAATTGATTAAAAGAGGAAGTTGCTAATGATATAAAAATTAGTTGTTTATCAAAGTAGTTATCTTGCTCAACTGAGTTTATTAATGGTAAACTATTAAAATAAAAAATGCTATTACTCAAATTAACTACCGCACCAACATTAAAAATCTCTCCTAAATTAAATACAAAAGAACCAAAGCAACAGCTAAAAAAATCTTTCTTATTTCCAACAATGAAGACAATCCTGCAATTTTGCAGGTATCATTTTAGCTGTCATGTTCATACAAGAAACTACTGGTTTTTAAACTTAACTCTTATTAAGTAATTAGTTTAATCAAGGCATATAAATCAGAATTAACACTTATTCATCAAGAATGTTATAACCCCGGAATTTCTTTTTTATCTTGCTTTTTTCCTTGCCCTTCGTTCTCTTATTTTATAATTAGCATAAAATCCAATTGCCCCTGCTAATCCGGCAAATGCCCCAAATGCATTAGATTTTTTGGCCAGATTATCCAGCTTCTCTCCTATCTCTTTGACATCATAATAATCAAAACGCACAGGAAAATTTGATGAATCCTCAAGATGCCTATTGTAAGCTTTTTGCACAATATTCTCATTATAATTTTTGGCAACAACTCCAGCTATATGTGGAATTCCATACATGCCAATTACAGCACTTGCAATCATTCCCACAACGCAATTTACAAGCCTATTCTGTTGTTTCATCTTATAAACATAAATTTGTTTTAATTAAGCGGTTCTGGAGTATATTGAGCATTTATAAGTTCCTGAATTTTTGGACCTTTTTTAACACTTTCTTTTAAAGCAACATTAACTGCCACCAAAATATCCCTCGGGATAATCTCCAAAGCCTCTAAGGTATTATAAATTGGGACAATCTTTTTAGTACCAAGATGACGAATAAATGAAGCAATTGTTAGATAATTATTTAGCTGTGGAATATAACGCATAATAACTATTTCATACACTAATCTGTTTGGCAAATCAACCATAGACTTAACAGCTTCTTCTTTATCAAGTATATACAGATTATCTTCAAAATTAAATCTGCCATCCAAAATTTGCTCTTTTACACTTTCTTCCAGTTTACCCTCATCAGAGAATATTTTTGGACATACCACAGGTTATAGCAAAGAATAAAAAGTATTTAAGTATTTTTATCCTCATCTACACTATTAAGAAATTAATCAAATGGCGAAAGGACATAAGAAGAAATTTGAACTATTAGCACCTGCAGGAGATTTTCCAATGCTAGTTTCAGCTGTGAATGCAGGAGCAGATGCCGTTTATTTTGGGCTGCAAGATTTTAACATGCGTGATACTGCCAAGAATTTCAAGATTTCTGATTTAAAAAAAATTGAACAACTATGCAAATCAAAGAAGGTAAAACGTTATTTAACATTAAACACTATCATTTATAGTAATGAGTTAGCTAAGATTGAGCAGATAATAAGGCAGGTAAAAAACAAAGTAGATGCTATTATATGCTGGGATTTAGCAATTGTTCAGCTTTGCAAAAAATACAAAATTCCTTTTCATATTTCAACCCAAGCAAGTGTTTCAAATCTTGAAGCAGCTAAATTTTATAAGCGACTTGGAGCAGAGAGAATTGTTCTTGCCCGTGAAGTTAACTTAAAGCAAATAAAAGAAATATCAAAAATTCTGCCAATAGAATGTTTTTGCCATGGCGCAATGTGCGTTTCAATTTCAGGCAGATGTTTTACATCCCAATTTTTATTTAATAAATCTGCAAACCGCGGTAGATGCTTGCAACCATGCAGAAGAAGTTATTTTGTTAAAGATGAAAATGGCAGAGAATTGAGGGTGCAAAATAATAAGATTTTTTCTGCCAAAGATTTATGCACGCTTCCATTCCTTGATAAATTAAAAGGTTCAGGCATAACAGCTTTTAAAATAGAAGGAAGAAATCGGGATGCAAGATATGTGGATGTAGTTGTTAGAGTTTATCGTCAAGCCTTAGATAAAAAACTAACTCAAAAAGAGCTTGCCAAAAGTTTAAAACAACTGTCAAAAATTTACAATAAAGGTTTCTCATCTGGATTTTATCTGCGTCCTCCAACTAATGACGACTTTTCAAAAATTGAGCACTCGTCAGCAACAGAGAAAAAAGCATTTGTCGGAAAAATACTTCATTATTATCCAAAAATTAAAGTTGCCACATTAAAAATTATTGACAATTCCATAAAACTCGGCGATAAAATAGTAATAATCGGCAAAACAACCGGAATAGTTTACGCCAACATCAACAGAATTGAAATGCATAAAAAACCTGTTAAAACAGCAAAACAAGGAAACGAGATTGGTGTTAGAATAACCTCACTAGTAAGAAAAAACGACGAAGTTTATTTAATTAAGAGGGTGAAGAAATAGTTTTGTAAAAGAACTAATAAAAAAGTTTAATGTGCAGACTTAATAGCATAAAATCGTTTGAACATTAATAATTTTTAAGCTAATTTTTATTTATAGTACAATCAAATAAATAACCGCATGTTTCTAACTAATAACCCTGCCAGTATATAAAACCCTAATATCCCATCACAAAAACCTTTTTATACCCGTGTTTCTTGTTATATTCAGTTAAAGTTGATTAAATGAAAGGAGGTTAAAGTGATGAACAAGAAAGGATTGTCAACTGTTGTGACAACACTGATTGTAATTTTGCTGGTATTAGTTGCAATTGCGATAATTTGGATAGTAATCAGAGGAGTTATTGAAAGCGGTGCAACTCAAATTGATATTCGTTCAAAGTGTCTTGGAGCTGATGTTCGAGTAGTACAACCAACAGGTTGTGCATCAAATCTTGTGTGCTCTGTAACTATTCAGCGAAAATCTGGAACCTATAATGATGCTATTGGCGGTGTAAAGCTAGTGTTTAGTAATAATGCATACACAGGGAATGCAATTGATAGCTTAGGAGATTTAGCTGTTTTGGCGACTAAAGCAACAGGCAATGTGAATCCTGCAGGACCTGCTGGAACAAATTTCGTAAGTGTACCAACAAAAGTCGATGTATTTGTGTATTTTACTGGCGAAAACAATGAAGAAGTCATATGCCCGGAAAAAGCAGCAGAATACCAGATATAAACCTTAATTTATTTTTTAATTTTTAAGAGTTCATATTTTAAGTAAAAGTGTTAGTTAGAAAAAAGGATTTCAGCAGATTAATAGATGAGGAAGTTTTTAATTCTTGATATCCTGATTATGCTGTTTGATTTATCCATTACTCTTAATTAAATAATTTTAATCATACCTCTCAAAAAATATCTGGTTTTCATTAAAACCTTTTTTTAATAAAGAATCTTTAACATTATTAATCATTCCACTCAACCCACATAGATAAAAATCTCCATTAAAATCATTGGGAATATACTTATCCAAAAAATCCTGCACATAACCTATATTATAAGCAGGAATACCTCTTATAGGCTGGCTTAAAATATTGTAAAATTTTAAGTTTTTATACTTCTTTTTTAATATTGTAAATTCTTTCTCATAGAGTATTTCATTTTCATCTCTAAAACCTTTTAAAAGAAGAATTTTATTTTTAAATCCACTTTCTAAAATGTCTGGAATCATGCTTTTAAAAGTGCTAATCCCTGTTCCAGAGGCAATGAAGATGATATCTTTTTTAAAAGAACTTTCTCTTATTGTAAAACCTCCTAAAGGCCCTTGAATGCTTAGTTTATCCCTATTCTTAAGGCTGTGAAGGATATTGGAACCCACCCCCGAATTAACTCTTTTGATACATAATTCAATAAAGCCTTTTTTATTTGGCTGGGACGCAATTGAATAAGGACGATTTATCTTTTTCTCATTGCCCAATAAAAAATAGACACCAACAAACTGCCCAGATTTAAATGTAAAAGTTTTTGGGACAGACAATTTAAAGTATTTTACAGTTGGGGTTAAATCTTTTATATCAAGAATTTCAGCCTCAAATCGTTGAATTAATGACATTTTTATTTTTAATCTGTTTTTTCTTATTCTTATTTTTTATTTTATTATTTTCTATAAACTTATATCCTCTTTCTTCTAAATTATCTATTATGCCGCCGTCACCTTCTAAGACTACTTTTCCATTAACCATTATAGAAACTTTATCCGGCTTAATAAACTCAAGAATTCTTTTGTAGTGCGTAATTATTAAAATTGATTTTTCTTTGCTCTTAAAATTATTAATTCCATTCGCAACAATTTTTAATGCATCTATATCTAATCCAGAATCTGTTTCGTCCAGTATAGCAAACTTAGGATTTAAAACAGCCATTTGTAATATTTCTGATTTTTTCTTTTCGCCCCCAGAAAAACCTTCATTTAAATAACGTGATAAAAATTTTTCTTCTATATCAAGTAATTTCGCCTTTTCCTTCAAAAGCTTTTGGAATTCCAATATTGAAAGTTTTTTATCTTTTTCATCTCTTAAGGTGTTAAAAGCAGTCCTAAGAAAATTAAATATGCTAACCCCTGATATTTCCTGCGGGTATTGAAATGACAGAAAAAGTCCTTTTTTTGCACGTTCATTTGATTTTAATTCTGTTATGTCTTCTCCATTATAAAATATTTTTCCACTTGAAATTTTATATCCTGGATGACCCATAATAACATTTGCCAAAGTGGATTTTCCAGAACCATTTGGACCCATTAAAGCATGAACTTCCCCTTTTTCAACTTTTAAATTTAAACCTTTAATTATTTCTTCTCCACTTTCTTTAAGCTTTACATGAAGATTTTCGATTTCAAGAAGAGCTTTTTCCATTTTTTCTTAGACAAATTTTAATTGCTTCCAAAGGAAGGAGAATACACTTTAGTCTTGTAATAGTTATTGGAATTTGCAGAATATTTAACAAATCATCTTTATTTAAAATTAAAACATCTTTTATGTTCATACCCTTTATTTTATCAGTTATTAATGAAGCAGCAGCTATACTTAATACACACCCTTTCCCTCTAAAATTTATATCTTTAACACATTCATTTTCAATTAAGATACTGATTTCTATTTCATCACCACATAAAGGATTATACTCTTTATGCTCAAACGTAGGTTTCTTAAGCTTTCCAAAGTTATTTGGATTTCTGTACAATTCCAAGATATATTCCTTGTACATATCCTTAGCTGTTTCATTTAGATTAAAATCTACTTTTTCTTCCATTTTTACTATTTTATCTATTAAAAATTTGGTTTATTTTATTTAAAGAATTAATAAGTTTATCAATATCTTCAAAGTTATTATAAAAGGAAAAACTAATTCTGCATGTTCCGGAAATACCTAACTTATTCATTAATGGCATACAACAATGATGCCCTCCTCTTATTGCTATCCCATCTTCATCCAATAAAGTTACGACATCATGGGGATGCGCATTATTGAGATTAAAAGAAAAGATACTAGAATTTAAATCGACATTTGAAAGATATAGTTTAATCCCCTTTATATTTCTTATTTTATTTACTGAATAAACTAAAAGTTCTTTTTCCCATCTTTTTATGTTTTCCATCCCAATATATTCAAGATACTTTATAGCTTCTGCAAGTCCTATTACTCCTGCGATATTTTGTGTTCCTGCTTCAAATTTCATAGGTAAATCGTTATAAGTTGCATTTTCATAACTTACAGATTTTATCATATCCCCCCCAAAATTAAAGGGAATCATTTTTTCTAAAAGCTCTTTTTTTCCATATAAAACTCCAATACCAAAAGGAGCAAGCATTTTATGTCCGGAAAATGCTAAAAAATCACACCCGATTTCTTTAACATCTATTTTCATATGAGAAACACTTTGTGCTGCATCTACAATAGTTATAGCTCCACTTCTTTTTCCAATTTCAACAAGCTTTTTTACATCATTTACAATTCCTAAAGAGTTAGATACATGAACCATTGAAATTAATGCCGTCTTCTCACCTATTTCTTTATTCGCGTCATCATAATCTAAATTAAAATCTTCCTTAATCTTTATGAATTTTATCTTAAAATTATGTCTTTTAGCAAACTCCTGCCATGGAACAAGATTTGAATGATGTTCCATTTCTGTCAGTAATATTTCATTTCTTCCCTCTTTTATTAAGGGAGTAATGCAATAAGATAAAAGATTAATAGATTCTGTAGTATTCTTTGTAAATATCACTTCTCCATGCTCAGCGTTAATAAATTTTTCAATAATTAATCTTGAATCTTCGTATCTTTTTGTCGCGTTTTCGCTTAGTTTATAAAATCCGCGATGAATGTTTGCATTTTCTTTTTTATAAAAAGAAGTAATAGAATCAATTACTTGTAATGGTTTTTGGGAAGTTGCAGCATTATCCAAATAGATTAAACCAGGATTATTTTCAAATATTGGGAAATCTTTTTTTATTTTTTTAACGATTTTATCATTAATTTGCATTTTTATTTTTTAAGTAAAAATTCAACCCAATTCTTAAAGCCGGAGTCATTTTCTCAGGTTTTTCATTTATAATTTTTTGGATTTCGTCAACAGAGTAGGCTTTCATATATTTTACTTCTCTTTTTTCTAGATTAAATGGCCCATCATTTTTTCCAGAATATACTTTAAAAAGATGCCTTAATCTTAAATTTTTATGATTAACCACTTCAAAAAAAATTGGAGAAATCAATCCTAGAGAGGTTTTTATCCCAATCTCCTCTTCCATCTCTTTATATGCCCCTTCTTTATAACTTTTTCCTGTAGGTACATGCCCTGCTACAGAAAAATCAAGCAATCCTCCAAGAGTAATATTCTTTGCTCTTTTTTGTAGCCAAATTTCTTCTTTATTATTAAAGAGAAGAATTGCTACAGTTCTATGAAACAATCCTTTTTCGTGGCAGATATTTCTTAACTCTTTTCCAATAATTTTATCTTTTTCGTTTACTACATCAACAAATTCATCTTTCATTTTAACAAACAGAATTGTCAATTTCAAGTTCAATTAACTTATTTAACTCAGCCGCATACTCTAATGGAAGTTGTTTAATAACTGGCTCAATAAAACCTGCAACAATCATCTTGATTGAATCGTCTTCAGTTAAACCTCTTGACATTAAGTAAAATAGCTTATCCTCCCCAATTTTCCCAATAGTCGCTTCATGAGCAACTTCCACATCATTCTCTGAAACATCCATACTAGGGCAGGTTAAAGCCTTACTTTTATTATCTAACATCAAACCATCACATCTTACATTTGTTTTTGAGTTTATGCATCCTTTTTTTATACTAACCAACCCCCTATAAGAACTTACTCCCCCATTCATACTAATTCCTTTACTTATAATTGTTGAGCGCGTATTTGGAGCTAAGTGAATAACTTTACATCCTGTATCTTGATACTGCCCTTCTCCAGCATAAGCAACTCCTATATAATCTGTTTTTGCATTTTCTCCTAATAAAATTGAACATGGATAAAGCATTGTAATCTTACTCCCTAAATTCCCATTAATCCATTCCATTAGAGAATTTTCATGAACAATTGCCCTTTTTGTATTTAGATTATAAGTGTTTTTACTCCAGTTTTCAATACTTGAATACCTAACTTTTGCTCCTTTTAAAACATGAATTTCAACACAACCAGCATGTAAAGAACTTTCATCATATTTTGGAGCAGAACATCCCTCAATATAATGAACTTCTGAATCTTCATCAGCGATAATCAAGGTGTGTTCAAACTGTCCTCCTTTTTTTGCATTCATCCTGAAATAAGCTTGCAAAGGTATTTTCACTTTAACACCTTTTGGAATGTAAATAAATGTCCCTCCACTCCAAACTGCTGCATGCAAAGCTATAAATTTATGCAAATCAACAGGAATACAAGAAGTCATAAAATATTTTTTAAACAACCCTGGATATTTCTTTAATCCTTCATCACAATCAAGGAATACCACTCCTTGCTCTTCTAATTCTTTTTTTAGTTTATGATAAACAACTTCGCTTTCATACTGTGCTCCAACGCCTCCAAGAGAATTTTTTTCAGCTTCAGGAATTCCAAGTTTTTCATAGGTTTTCCTAATATCCTCCGGAACTTCATCCCAACTCTTTGAATTTTTATTTGCTTCTGGTTGAATAAAATAATGTATTTCATTTAGATTAAGCTTCTTTAAGCTAGGACCCCAGTTTGGAAGTTGCAAATTGTTAAATATTTTTAGAGCTTCAAGTCTTTTTTCAAGCATCCATTCTGGCTCATTCTTTGATGAGGATATTTTTTTAATTACTTCTTCATTCACGCCTTTCTCTGATTTAAATTTAAGATTCTCTTGATTATAATGATCATAGTTATCTCTATTAATGCTAAACTCGGTAGGTTTAATAGGTTGTTTTTTGGTTTCTTTAATTTGAATTGTTTCCATTTTTAAAGTGAGATTTAATGGTTAATAACATTAACTATAGTTAATTTTTTCTAATAAAGTATATAAAACTTTTGATTTGACCATTTTAAAAACGTCAGGAAAAAACTTATATACCTTTTTAAGCAAGTATTATGATGAAAAAAACCATGATTATGCCACAAGAAGTAGAAGTTTGGTATTTACTACCTGCTTTGAGAAGAGAACTAGCAAATATTTTTTTAAAAGATTATGCTATAAACCAAAGGAGAATATCAAAGATGCTTGGAATAACAGAATCAGCTGTTTCGCAATATTTAAGCTCAAAAAGAGCGAGTGAATTAATTTTTTCTTTAAAAGAAAGAAAAAAAATTAAAGAAGCCGCAAAAAAAATAATAAATAAAAAACAGAGTGTTATGAAAACATTATACAACCTTTCTGCATTTTTTATGAAGTCAAAGGTAATGTGCAATTTTCACAAAGAGCATGATAAAAATATTCCAAAAAACTGCCAAGTATGTTTTAAGTAATGTCAAGAACCATATAATAAATTGTATGGTGTATCTGGTTCTTGAGCATCTCAAAAACATTGTTTTTGACGACTATCAAGATTCTATAAAAGAATCTTGAAGCACTCAAGATTTGTGCTTGTTTCATCAAGAATCGAAGATTCTTGAGTGCTGTCAAGATTGCCAATCCTAATAACAATCTTGAAGTCTCACGAACTAAAGTAGGGAGTTTACATAAGCAACAAATCTTGATGTATTAAAATTGATTAGATATTATCCAGGTTATTCTAAATTTAAGTTGCTAATTAGCCCTATTATCTATGTCGCTCTCTTTTATTCCTTCTAGAACTATTTGATTAGCATCTTTAATCATCATATCTATTGTTTCTTCATCAATACCATGATTCATCGCTCCCTGACCTATTGTCTCAATATCAGAAACATAACAGCCGACACAATGTAAACCATAACTCATTAAGATAGGTGCAACTTCTGGAAACCTTTCAATGACTTCCATAATCTTCATATTCTTTGTCACCAATTGTTTTAAAGCTCGTTTTTTTGTTTTCATTTGCTCATTTTATTTATCTTATCTAAAAAAGAGGACAATAAGTTTTTAACATTATCTAATCATCTTACATCCCCATATAAACCTTTTTATATGCATCCTTTTTTAATAAGAGTTATATCCCTCATTAGCTTTTAGTATTTTGAGATAAATTCTGGATAATCGGTAATTTAAGAAATCTCTCTAGCACTCCTGCTTATATTCAAATATTTTTCTTTAACCTTATTGTTATAATCTATCCTTGTCTTTTAAATTGCTCATTGTTAGTTAGAGAAAACATCAAAGTGATTAGTCTATTTTATTTTTTAAATGTTTTCAGAATTGAAATCAAAAAGTCTTGTTTTTTACCACACACTTTAGTGTGTGGTTTGTTTGAACTTTTGAATGTCCAAGATGCTAACTCCATACTTTAGCATGGAGTTTTCGCAATGCATCTTGGCATAAGAAATCAACAAACTTTTCTTCCGGTTTTTTCAATATACTTTTGATAATACTCTTCTGCGTGGTAAAATTTAGTAGCTTTTACAATTTCTGTAACTATCTTTTCATTTCCAAGTTTTTTTTGCAATACCTTTTTTGATTTGATAGCTAATGATTTTTGACTGGGATTATGATAAAAAATTGCAGATTTATATTGGGTACCTACATCTAAACCTTGTCTGTTTAAAGAAGTTGGATCATGCATTTTCCAAAAAGCTTCTAAAAGTTTTTCATAACTTATTTTTTTAGTATCAAATTTAATTTCAATGACTTCTGCATAACCTGTTTTACCGCTACATACTTGCTCATAATTTGGATTTGGATAGTTTTTATCATCTCCTCCCGTATAACCCACTAAAGTTGATACAACTCCTGGTAATTTTGAAAAATTATATTCTACACCCCAAAAACATCCTGCAGCAAAAGTTGCCTTGTCTATATTCTTCGGATTCATAACAAAATTATATAATTGGATAATATAAATTTTTCTAAAAGATGCAAAAATCTGCCATAGTAAGAAAGCACAATACTTTCTTAAATATTTCTCAGAAGTTTGAGATTATATCTGACCATTTTGGATGAACTTTTTCATTGCCTGTTCAAGGATTACCTGAGGAGCAAATCCTTTTCTACTGCAAACTCTCATGAATTCATCACATACAGCCTGATCCATCATATATTCTATCTTTCTTTTCTTTGCGCCAGGTGGGTGTTCCATTATTTATAGAAATAAATTGGCTTTATAAATATAATCTTGCAAAACATACCTGAAATAGGAATCGATTAAAAGTGATACAGTTATAATCAATTATAGATCTCCGGCAGGTCTCCAATTATCTGGACACCATACAACAACAGTATTATATCTAGGTTCATAAGTTGTTTTATATAAAACTACCTTTCTTTTTTTAGCTTCGGTAAGAGCAATCTCATCTGCCTCTAAAGTTTTTTTACCACTAAAAATAGTTTTAGTATCGCGCCATCCTCTTGGATTCTCTTCTAATCTCCTTCTATAAATATCTTCTTCACGCAATGAACTTCTTGATACTGGACCATTTCCCTGGTTAAAATTACTTCTAAAATATGCCGAACAGGGGTCATTTGGAGTTAGAGCTATAATAACTTCTATATGCGAGCTGGTATCTCCTATGTGATCTGGTCCAGCAATATCTATTTCTTTGCCTAAATATTCATTAACCATAAAGATTTTAAAAAATATACCTATTTAAATCTTTTTATCTAGTGTAACCTAAAAGTAACAAAGTGCCTGGACATGAAAGTTAATGAGAACATTACACGCCAGTGCTAGGATTCGAACCTAGGAGCCCCGAAGGGCACGGTTTTCGAGACCGTTCCGTTAACCACTCCGGCACACTGGCATAATCAAAAATAGCAACTAGTCACAATATTAAAAAACAACAGCTTAAATCATTTATGCTTTTTTATTCTAATTATTCTCTTCTTTTTTTCAATTAGTTTTTTTATCAGGATAATTATTATTATCAGTAATAGCAATAACAATGAAAATGCAGCTACCCAATAAGGAATTGGAATAAATGGAGTTCTTCTTTCTAAAAATTCCTCTGCTTCTCTTGGAACACAAAGCCTCTCTTCTGTTTTTAACTCATTTGCGCATTGGTTTTGGTCAGTACATTCTCTTGCTTGAAAAACTCCAATGCAAACACCCCAGTCATCGCAATACCATGAATTAGAGCAAGTTTCTTTTTCTTGGCTAGGAGGTTGTGTTGGGATTGCGCCACCTCTCCCGCCACCGCTTCCTGAAGGCTGCGGTTGAACACTATCATTTGACAAAATTGTAAAAGAACCTTTAGTATTATCAGCGAGAGCCACAGGCAACAAGATAATACCCAAAAGCAACATAAGCGCTATACCTCTTTTTATCATCTATTAAACAAGCTTAATAACTTTTTAAAGAATTTGATTATGAAATTTTCATTTTTATCTGAGCTCTCTTGGTTTTCAATTGCTTTTCCTGTAACTGTTATGTTCTCTTGGGTTTGATTACCTTTGATTGCATTATATTGAATTATATTAGATTTATTATCAGAATCTTCTGTGATAACAAACCTTCCTGTTGGGGCTAAAATTGTTGCAGAGATATTTACAAATATAAATAAAATAATTAATAATGTAAAAAAGGCTTTTGCTGTCATAAAAAAACAAGGAGCCTGTTATTTTTAAAGTTCGCTGTTTTTATTTATTTATGATGTGGCAATGTAGTATTATTTTAAATGTAATGTTCAAATTAAGCTATTCACTGCTTAATCCCTAGATTAAATAATTAAATCAATATTCAGCTTAAAATGGTTTCAAAAATACCAATTTTTAGTAGGTAATTACAACCAAGTTCTAGCACGTCGTCTTCTGATTAGGTAGAATATTATCAGAACAAGGACAAGTATTGACAAAACCAACAGAGTTATCCAAACTATTACATAATTTGCTGCTTCTTGCTCAAATCTGTTTTCCCTTGATCTATCCGAAACCACATCAACAGTTATAGGAAGTTTGCAAACCCTCGGAATAATTCTACTTCCTTCTGTTTCTCCACTGGGAGTGCATTCCATGCAAAATGTAGCCTGATATTCCCCAAAAGCAGTTTGTTTTGGAACAATAACCTGCGCCTTAACATTGTATCTTTGATTTGCCTCTACAAGGTATTGTTGATTAAATGCCAATTCCAAACCAGAAGTCTCTTCTACAAGTGGAACACAGGTAACAGGGTATTCATCTGTCTGAATTTGGAAAGTAAAATAACTTGACTGGCTTGGTTTAAGCTCAATATTCTGCGGTATTGGATAAGAAACTCCAATTGCAGAAACCAGATTAATGCTAAAAAAGATTAATGCGAACAAGGAAATAGTTAATATCAAAAAAACTTTGGGTTTACCACACACTAAAGTGCGTGGTTTGTTAGTTTTTTGGATGCTCAAGATTGCATTCCTCCACAGACTAAAGTCTGTGGTTTCCTGCATTGGCAATCTTGACATAAAAGAGGCTTTTTTAAGCATAAATTCCTCCTTGGTTTTATTATTCAGCATTTTATATTGCCTTTGCCTCATTTTTTATCTTACATTCCTCTTTTATATTTTATTATTAAACCCCTAACATATTTAAAGCTGACTATAAATTACTGCTATGTCTGTTTCATAAGTTCCAGTGGATAATCCTACTGGTGGATTAATATGGAAATATGTTGAAAAATCTTCGTTTAATACTGGAGAATTACATAACATTGAATCACAAATTTCTAAACCAGTAATAGGTTTAAATGAAATTTTTAATGATGGTGATTGCCATTCTGGGAATACTAAAGGTGTTTGAAGTATCTCTGTTGATTCTCCTTGAGCATTTTCATCATCTATTTGAAACTGGTTTGAGTATGTAGACAAATCCCAACATTGTGGATTTGTTGTTGTGTCGCCTAAACAGCAGTCAGGTGAAGTTAAAGGGCATATATAACCAAAATCAACATTTCTCGGGTCTGTTGCTTCCCATTCTATATTCAATAAAACATTCCCGCGATTAACCATAAAAAATTCATTAAGCCCTGGATTCCACTGCCCAAGCTGAATATCATCTCCTCCTGATAAACTAGGGTCCCCTAACACTATATCAGGATCATTAAATAAGTAAGGAAGTGAATTATATTTCCACTTGTGATTTGCTGAACCACCTGATATCCATGTAGTTGATGCGCCTGCTTGACTATCAACTGGTTCTACAAACAACTTATAAGTTTTAGGTAATTGATAAAATTCTATTCCTTGAACATCACTTATAGGAAGAGACAATGAAAAATTGCAGTTTTCTGCTGCTGAAATTGCAGAGTTATAAGTTAGAGTATAAGTTCGATAAGCATTGTTTGACAAGTCGCATGTACTAAGATCAGTGTCTTCTATCAAACATAAAACAACTTGGGTTGTTGAAGGAATGCTTGCACAATCCACATCAGCATCTGTCACAGAAGCAATTACATTAACTGATGTTGTATTTCCTTGCAATGGAACAATAGGGCATGAATCTACAAATTCTGTGCATGAAGCATCATTTCCAATTATGGCAGTGTCTGATAAATGAATATCATCAAATACAGGAAGATTGTCAACTAAATTAAAAGCGGTGTCATAATCAAAAGAAATTATGCCAAAATTATCTGTGCTCCAAATTCTTGCATATGCTGTTGTTATTGCTTGAGTTGCTCCTGGAGTCCCCCACGGAATAGGGTTAACAACAGTTGAAGAAGCAACTGCTAATGAAGAAGCATCAAGATAATCTGTATCCCCAAAAGTTGTTGCTCCTGCTTGAATATTATAAGTTAGAATATCTGCTGGCCATTTATCAATACTTCCATCATCTGGGTCTGTTGCTACCCAACTTAAATCAGGGGTTTGATCATGAGTTTGAGAGGGAGTTAATACAGAAGGTGTTGCCGGAACATTATTGATTATATTAAAACTAAAAGATGTTGTAGTTATTTGCCCATCATTGTCATCAATTATTATATCTAAATAAAATGTTTTTGAACATGAAGCCCCAGAACAATCTGCCTGTGTTAATCCAATTGCCTCTGGTATTCCTTCCAATGTTCCTAAGGGGTCAAACCCGTATTCATAATTTATTTGCGCTCCTGCTGCGCCTTGATGCTGTCCAGGAGTCACTTGGGCAAATCCGTCATAATTAATAACATTACAACCTGCTGTTGCAGAAGGATTTGCAGAAGTTCCAATACAAAGCCTTGCATTTAAATTATTAGGATTTGGGTCTTTAACATTAAATCTTAATTTTGTGTTTTTATCGTGGGTGTCAATTATAACTGAATTATCCCAATTTCCAGCAGCTGGCCCATCTTTTACCGCAAAAGTATCTGCAACAACATATGGTGGTTCATTGCCAATAACAAACCTTCCTTTTGTAGCTGACATAACAAAGTAAGACATAAAAATTATGAGAATAATTACAGCTGGAATTAGCGCTTTTTTCACTCCCCCTTTTTTATCCATACTATTTTATGAAGATTTTCTAATTTTTAAAAGTTTGGGTGCCAAAACTTTTATGGGGTTCATTAATTTAATCTCCTAAATAGTTAATTAACTGGCATATTTAAATTTTATTTCAGTTTAAAATGATGATTATAGATAATTCTGTTAATCGTAACACTTTCTTTTCAGAATTATCTATCTGGAAAATTCCCAAAACAAATGCCCTAATTAAGGGAATTATCCATAATTGATATTGATAAATTTGAAAAAGATGTTTTAACGATTAATGAATAAGATATGTAATCTTTATAATTTAGGTTAAGTTTATTCCGTTTAATTATCAAACTTTATCCAAAAAAAATTGTTTAACAATAAATTTTCAAGATATTGTCAAAATAACATCCCCCTCGTAACTTCCCCTCTGAATTTCTGGAATTTTCAAATTAAAGTAAGTTTTATATCTCTCACCAACCCCATCAAGGCAAATTGATGAGATGCATAAAGCAAGTTGGTTTTGAGGGAAATAATCAGGCTGATAGTTTGTTATAAACGCTGGTGCAATGCCTGTTTCATCTTGAACAGGCTCAAGGAAAAATTCATCGTCGTCAATCTGAAAAGTGTTTTCTCCTGTTGAGTTTTCAAAAGTTGGCCAAAAATCTGTGCAGGTTATAGGCTCAATGCAAGTAAACCCTGAAGAAGTCCATTCTAATAAAACAGGAACATTTCCGTGATTAATTAAATCCAACCCGCTTGAAGGCACACCAATATTCCACTGCCTTGCATTTAACTGCCCAAAATCAATTACACTTGGATAAGAAATTGCAGCTAATGAAGCATAGTCAAAAATTGTTTCAATTGACAAAATTCCTGATTTAACATAAAGTTTCCAGTTATCCCCTGGCTGATAAAAAGGAAAATAATCCATGCCCTGATAACCAAACCTGCAATTTTTTCCGGTTTGGCTTTTAAGCTGTAAAGGAATTTTTATTGTATAGTTGGCACTGCTGCAAAAAGCAGAAATTGTTGAATTGCACAAGTATGCATTAACAATGTAGGTTTGGCAGTTGCTTGCTTTTAACTGCGTGTCAATTGTGATGCCTGCGTTAGCTCCTTGTTCTGGAGTGATGAGCGTATTAACTCCGTTGTTTGTATTTCCAATGTATGATATACTTAATGCACCGCCTAGCGCTCCTCCCTGCTCAATGACTTTAAAATAATCTAATTCATAATTATTTGTTGCATAATCAAATGTTGCGAAATAATAATCGCCGAGAAAATTTGCAGGCACAACATATGAAACTACCTGCCTTTTTTTGCAGATTGTTGCACATGGGACATTAATTAAATCAACTAATGTTGCATCTTTATACACATAAATTATGTTGTAAAAACCTAATTTTGTTGGAGAAACAGTGATTGTTATTATATCTCCTGGATAAACAACAGCAGGGGATATTATCGTGATTTCTGCAGAAATTACATTGATTAGGAAGATTGTTAATGATAAAAAGGTAATAAAAATTAACTTAGACTTGCAGTTATTATTTACTCTTAGTATATTATTATTTAAGTTTAACACTCTTTTTTTATATCCATCCATCATTTTATATCAAATTTAACCTGCTATCATTAAGCACAATCATTAATACCACCTTTATATTCAGGAGCTTCATTTGGGCAAAGATAAACCTGTTCTTCTATTTTTGGAATTACTTTTATTTTTGCAATATCCTGCTTATAAGGGATATAAATTGGCTCTGTTTTATATGCACCTACATAAGTATGGTAAGGAGTTGGAATTCTCTGCACAGAACCATTATTAAAAGTTATATCAACAAGAAAAAAATCTCCGAGGATTAAATCTCTTTTGTTCTTAATTGTAATTTTAAGCAAGTTGTTTTGCTTGCAGGCATCTGAAATCTGTATATTTGCGCCTTGAATGCAGTTTAGGAATTCTTGTGTTTGCCCAACATTGTACCTATCTATTAATGTTTTAGTTGCCAGCCATAAGATTGAAACAGCAAATAAGGAAAGCAGGATGATAATTGTAATTGCTATAACCTGGGATAAACCTCTTTTATTTTTACTACTTACTGCCTCTTTTTTCATGCATGGAAAAAGAATAGAATGTATAAAAATGTTATTGATAAAGGAAATTACTGCCTTATTTTTTGCTTAATGTCTTCTTACTTATCTTTTTTAGAATAATGAGTAATATTAGCATCTTATCGGCTTTATTATACAAAAAAATCATAAAAAATGCAGTAAGAGAAAAATATATAAAAAAATAAAAAAATTTTACCTTAGCTTGAAAATTGCTGTGACTTGCGCCGAGATTGTTTGTTCGCCTGGCTGAATGTTTGTTGTTGCAACTTTAGCCTCTTCTGCAATTGCAATTCCTGAATCAGCTCTTGCCTGGTATATTGGCCAAGGATAATAATCAAAGCTGTTATCTGAAACTGAAACCAATGCTCCAAGTTTTTTGTTTAAACCTTCTGCTATTGCTTCTGCTTTAATTCTTGCGTCTTCTGAAGCAAGTTTTACTGCTTCTGCTTTATACTGATTTTGTTTTTCCTGGCTTAGTTCAAAATTTATGTAATTAATGTTTGCTCCTGCATCAACTCCGGCATCGATTACATCCCCTATTTTATCTGCATCTTCTGTTGAAAGTTCGACTTTTAATGAGTGAGTTGCAGTATACCCTGTAATCTTCTGGTTTCCATTATTCCAGTCATAATTTGGGTAAATGTTAAAATTTTGGGTTTCTATTTGCTTTCTTTCAAATCTTTCTTTTATAAGCTCTGTTATTACACTATCAACAATCTCTGCATTTTTATCTTTAGCTTCTTGTGCTGTATCTGCTTTTGTTTCAACATTAAAATATACTGTTACTAAATCAGGAGTTACATCAATGGAAGACTGCCCATTTACTGAAACAGTGTTTGTTATTGAAGGATTTAAATTATTAAAAACTAAAAAACCTAGGAATGCTACAAAAACAATCCCAAGAACAATGATTAATGTTATTGCGACTGATTTTTCCATTTTACCGCGTTTATCTTTTTGCATTTTTTTACCTCCTTACAATTTTTATTAATGTCAGTGACAATATCGATGATATGAGATAAATCATTAAAATTTCAGTAGCAATTGAAATATAAGTAATTATTGTTGGGACAACTAACTTATTCGAGTTGGTTATTAAACTATAAAATGAAGTTAAAGAATTAACTGGATAACATGGGGCTTTAATGCATTGAACATTAATTTTTACTGGAATTATAGGCAAGAATACCAAGATTATTAAAAGCATAATAAATAAGATAATATTCCAAATGTTTGGTTTAAGATTTTTTTTATTAATCATTTTACAATTTTCTCCAATTTAATATTGAGTACACAATTAACGCGAAAAGTGCTCCTATTAAAAACCATGTCCATGCTGGGGAAACAGAAGTAAAAAATAAATTCCCTTGTACTGATTCAATGGGAGCTTGGGCTAAACTGGAGGTTACTTCTTCTATATTAATAGCAGATTTAGTTATATTACTGCTATAATCTTTTGATGAAACATAAAATTTAACTAAAAAAGTTCCTATGGCAGATATAATAATTGTTGGTAGAATTGCCTTTAACTTTAAAGAAACTTTAGACATGGGTTTTGAAGAGATAATAATTGACTTGTTTGAGAGTTTGTATAAAACAATTTTTTTCCCTTTTGTACTCCAAAAATGAGCTTTTGCTTTTTCTATAATGCCGGCATTTAAAAGTTTATTTAGATTATATTCTATGGTATTAATGGGAGCAGTTAATGTTTCGGCAATATCTTTTTCACTTGCGTCTTTTGTTTCAGCAAGAAGATCTATTATTTTTTTGCATGTTTTGCTTCCGAGCACATCTGCAAGTGCTTTTGCTTTTTCATCATCCATGGATATTAAAAGGAATTTTTTTTCTTCCATAAAAAACATAATGAAACAGCATTTATAAACAAAACGATTAGTTCAAAAAATATTGAAGCTATAGCCTGGATGAAAAATGAGAAATTTTTTTAGCTTCATAAAATCTTTTTACAGATTCAAAAATTTGTGCAGTTTTTTTTCCATATCCAAACTCTATATTATTAAGAGTTTCATCTTGTGGGTTAAATGCAATACGAGTTCTTAAAACTCTATTGCCCAAAAGACAAACACTTAAACTCAAACCTGCTGGCTCTGTAACTCCCCCAATATAAAAAGGTTTTATTTCATAATAATAAGAAGGATTTTCCTGTATTAAAGTTTTTTATAGTTCTTTAAACAACAATCTTGGGCTTAATTGAGTCATAATTTTAGCAGCCCTGCTTTCCTTTTAAATCTTGTTTATCTTATTTTTTGCTCTTGTTATTATTTTAGGCTTACCCATTTCTGAGAAAATAAAGAGGTATAATATTTCTAAAATTCCTGCTGTGTTTATTAGAGCAAGCATAATAAACCAAACTATACTTCCTTTTCTAGCAGATTTCCATAATGCCAAAAGCTTCCATACAAATGACCAAATAATAAGCACAATCAAGATTCCTAATGGAATACCTAACTGCATTGAAAGAATTTGAAAATAATCCATAATATTAAACCTCTCTTAACAAATAACAAAATATTGTCTTATTTTTAAATGTTTTTGATGACAATTAGATAAAGAGAATATTTTTGCAATGTTCTATATAAACAAAAACAGTAATATTTAAATATATATTATACAGGTTTTAAGTATGTTTCAAATTCTAAAAAAAGAGATAGGTGAATTATAAGATGGGAGATTTAGAAACAAAGATTAATAATGCTACTGAATTTACTATTAAACAAATAAAAAAAAGAACAGGGGAAGTGGTCTCATTTGATATAACAAAAATTTCTAGTGCAATATATAGGGCAATGGAAGCGGCAAAAGAAGAGGGGATTAATTTGCAAAATGATTCTATAAGAATAGCCCAAAATGTGGTAAAGGATTTGCAGGATAAAATCGTAAAGAAAAACGGAGAAACCGGAGGCGACTATGTTCCAGAAATAGAAGAGATACAGAACCTTGTTGAAAGAAATTTAATTATTTCTGGTTTGGCTGATACAGCAAAAGCATATATCCTATATCGTAATAGAAGAGCCCAAGTTAGGGTTAGTAAAAGGGATATACCAGAAAGGGTAAAAAAGTTAGTTAATGATAATAAAAAATATTTTAAAGATAATCCTTTAGGAGAGTTTGTTTTTTATAGAACATATTCCCGATGGAAAGGAGATGAAGGAAGAAGAGAAACATGGATTGAAACTGTTGGTAGGTATGCTGATTTTATGAAGAGAAATTTAGAAACAAGATTAAATGAAGATGAGTATAATGAGATTAAAGATTCAATATTAAACCAAAGAGTCCTGCCTTCTATGAGATTATTATGGAGTGCGGGAAAAGCCGCAGAAGCTACAAATGTAGCTGCATACAACTGTTCATTTACAACTCCGACTGAACTAAAAGATTTTGGTGAAATAATGTATGTTTTAATGTGCGGCACAGGAGCTGGGTTTTCTGTTGAAAACCAGTTTGCTCAACAACTCCCAATTGTATTAAAACAAAGAGGAGAAAAAGCTCCAACACATATTATAGAAGATAGTAAAGAAGGATGGGCGAATGCACTCATTAAAGGAATGGAAACATGGTATGGTGGTTATGACATTGATTTTGATTATTCCAAATTAAGACCTGTAGGAGCAAGATTAAAAACAATGGGAGGCAGAAGTTCTGGACCAGAACCATTAAAGTTATTACTTGGATACACTCGTGATAGAATTTTAAAAAATCAGGGCAGAAGACTGAAAAGTATAGATGTTCATGATATTAATTGCAAAATAGGAGAAGCTATAGTAGTTGGCGGGGTTAGAAGAAGTGCAGAAATATCCCTCTCTGATTTAGATGATATTTTAATGAGAAATGCAAAAACCGGAGAATTTTACAACAAACATCCAGAAAGAAGGCTGGCAAATAATTCTGCAGTTTATTTAGAGAAGCCATCAGCAACCGAATTTATGAAAGAATGGCTGGCTTTAGCTGAAAGTGGAACAGGAGAAAGAGGGATATTCAACCGAGGAGGGTTAATTTATCAACTTCCCAAAAGAAGATTGAATGCCCTTGGTAGTCGTATTGATTCAATGGGAACAAATCCTTGCGTAGAGATAAATCTAATAAGAAATCAATTCTGCAATTTAACAACCATGGTTGCACGGACTTATGATACCTTAAAAACTTTGCTTAAAAAAGTGGAGATAGCAACTATATTAGGAACGTATCAATCAATGTTAACTAACTTCCCCTTCTTATCAGATAAATGGAGAGAAAATTGTGAAGAAGAAAGATTGTTAGGGGTTTCTATAACAGGAATAATGGACTGCCAAATCTTGCAAAATCCAGAAGTATTACAAAAATTAAGAGAACGCGCGATTGAAACAAATAGGCATTATGCAAAAAGATTTGGAATCAATCCCTCAACATGTGTTACCTGCGTTAAACCAGAAGGCTCAGGCTCTAAAGTTGTGGGTTCATCTGAAGGAGCTAGTGCAAGATGGAACGAACATTACTTGCAAAATATTAGGATAAGTGCTAGTGATCCCTTGTTCCAAATGTTAAAAGAACAAAAATATCCTTACTATCCTGAAGTTGGGGAAAGTATGACTAATGCTACAACTTATGTTTTGCCATTTGCTGTAAAGTCACCAGAAAATGCAATAGTCAGAAAAGATTTAAGTGCAATAACCCAGCTAGAAAATTGGAGAAGACTAAAAACAAATTATACAGAACACAATCCCTCCTCATCAATATACATTGGTGATGATGAATGGATAGAGGCAGCGCATTGGATATATAAAAATTGGAATCAAATTGGGGGGTTGGCATTTTTCCCAAGAGATGACAATGTTTATCAGTTAGCTCCAAAAGAAGATATAGATGAAAGGGGATATCATGAATTGCGCTCTAAACTTCCTGAAGTGGATTATTCTCAAATAATAAATTATGAGAAAGAAGATGAAACAACTGGAGCAAAAGAATATGCATGTGTTGGAGGAAGTTGTGATATTTGATGAAAAGTTTGTCAACAATCCTTCAATAACAGATAAGCATTGTGATTAATTAATACGCACTTTTTAACCAGTAAAGCAGATTTAATGTCATAAAAGTTTATTTGTATTAGAAAGTTAGAAACATTTTTAAGCTTAATTAAGTTCTTAAATAATTATAAAAATTAAAATGTCTTCAGTTAAAATCAAAGTAAAAAAACTTCATGAAGAAGCAATTCTTCCAAGATATGCGCATGAAGGAGATTCTGGAATGGACATTTTTGCTCTTGAGGAGACAATCATAAATCCTCTTGAAAGAAAAATTGTTCGTACAGGAATAAGCGTCGAGATTCCTAATGGTTATGAAGTACAATTCAGGTCAAAATCAGGATTAGCTGCAAATTACGGCGTTGTAATTTTAAATTCTCCCGGAACAATTGACTCTACTTACAGGGGCGAACTTTTAGCAATATTATACAATTCAGACAAAAACAAGCCATATAAAGTTGAAAAATATTCCAAAGTCGGGCAGATTGTACTAAAGAAAGTAGAACAGATTGAACTTGAAGAAACAAAAAATCTTTCATATAGCTCCCGTGGTATTGGCGGATTAGGAAGCACTGGACTTTTTATAAAAGATGAAAAATCAATAATTCTTGGCTTAACTGGAAGCATTGCATCTGGGAAAGATGTTATTTCCGAATATCTTAAGGAAAAAGAATTTTTATACATTTCTTTATCAAGCATAATAAGAAACATGGCCAGCAAATATGATATTGAAATAACAAGAAAAAATCTTCAAGATTTTGGCAACAAATTAAGAGAACAGCATGGCTCTGGTTATTTAGCAGAAGAAGCCTTGAAAATTATAAAGGAAAATAATTGTAAAAAGGCAGTCATTGATGGAATAAGAAATCCAGGAGAAATTGAAGTTCTAAAAAATCAAAACAATTTTCAATTTACATTGATATCTGTGGATTCTTCATTAGAAACAAGATACCAAAGATTATTAATAAGAAACAAGCCAAGTGATCCAAAAACATGGCAGGAATTTATCAAAGCTGATGAAAGAGATAAAGGCAGAGGAGAGAGTGAAACAGGACAAGGCGTTGCTAAATGCATGGATTCCGCTGATTTTAAGTTAATTAATGAGAAAGATATAGAAAGTTTTAAAGTTCAGATAGGTGAGTTTTATAATAAAATAAATAAAAAGTTATAATGTTGCTTATTAATAGAATCTAGTTTATTATTGGCATGATTATTGTTAAATAATAAAGTACAAACATAGGAGTTTTTAAGTTGTTAAAGCATTAAAATGTGGGTTACTATTATATTAAACTTCAACCTTTAAGATATAAACTTATTACACACAGAATTAAAGCTGATTAAGATAAAACCTGTAATTTCCGCAAATTTTATAAACATCTTTTTTCCTATTTTAACATTATTAAAATGGCGCAAACTGAAAAAGTTCAAGAGCTGAGCAACAATGGCTCATTTGATAAATTTATATTAAAAGGCATTGCATTAGTTGACTTCTATGCAGATTGGTGCATGCCCTGCTTAATAATGGCTCCTATTATGGAAGAACTTTCTGAAAAGTTTAAAGGCAGGATTAAATTCGGAAAATTAAATGTTGACGAGGGAAGCAATTTAGCCCAGAAATACCAGGTTAGCTCAATTCCTAATATGATTCTTTTTAAGAACGGGCAGGTTATTAGAAGATTTGTTGGTTCTCAATCTGCTGATGATTTTGAAGACAAGTTGAGAAAGTTTGTTTGATTATTAGTTATAACCACAAACCATATAGCTATATAACCTTATTTAATTTAATTAGTATATCTAACTTTAAAAGATTACAGCTAACTTAAGATATTTAACTATTAAGACTTCCAAGAAAAACCTTTTAAACACAAAAATATTAATGAAGCTACGGCTCCGTAGCTCAGCCTGGCAGAGCACTGGACTTTTATTCATGGTAAAGATACCAAAAGAAATCCAGGTGTCGAGGGTTCAAATCCCTTCGGGGCCATAATAAACTTATTTCAAAATCTATCTAAAAGCCCCTTAGAATTAACAATAATTTAAAAACGGCTTTGCACCTAAACTAAACCACTTTTGGTGCAAGAACTACTTATGGTGCAAAGCCATCTCGCCCGAAACATTTAAAAACCAATTTTGAGTAACTTTTAGTATTGAAAAGTTGTTAAAGTTTTTCAAATATTATCCGATTAGAGAAAATTACGCAATATCAACTCCACTTAAACATAGATTATAAAGCATAATCAACCCCATTCAAATGCACATTTTACAGCCTAAACATATAAAATTGTCTGAGAAAGAAATGCAAGTTATTCTTAATACTCTTAATATTTCTAAACCTCAGCTTCCAAAAATATTTTTTGATGACCCTGCCCTGCCAGAAGGTTGTACAATTGGAGATATAATCAAAATAGAACGAAAAGAATCAAAAACCGGAGAAGTTTATTTTTATTATAGAGTAATTGTTTAAGTTAATTTAATATGTAAAAGATAAGCGAAGATAGTTTAATGTTAACAGGGACGGGCAAATGAGAAAAAGTAAGTTAATTAATAGTAGGGTTTTGGGCGAGCGCAAGATTTAATGAATTAAAAACAAAATCTAAAAATGGTTAAAAAAAATCAGCATTTAATAGTAAAGAAATATCTAGAGGGGCATTCATTAGTTGAATCAAACATAACTTCTTTTAATAACTTTATTGATGTTAGAATGCAGGAAATTGTTTATGAAATCGCTGAAACAATAAACAATGAAGATTTTGAAATAACGCTCGGCAAAATAGAAATCGGCAAACCAGTTGTTACAGAAGCTGATGGCTCTACATCCAGCATAATCCCTGCTGAAGCTCGTTTAAGAAATCTAACATATTCTGCTCCTATTACACTCGAGATAACTGTAAGAAAAGATAATCAGACTGACAACCAAACAGTTGAAATTGGTAAAATCCCTGTTATGGTAAAAAGCAAGATATGCAATACCCACGGCATGTCAAAAGAAGAGATGATAAAAAATTATAATGACCCTCTTGACAGCGGGGGGTATTTTATCATAAATGGAAATGAAAGAGTTATGGTTATGGCTGAAGATTTGGCAGAAAACCAGCCGTTTATTGAAGAGGATAATAGCGGCGAGTTAAGATTAAGGCTATTCTCACTAAAAGGGACATACAGAATCCCTGTATCAATTTCTGAAGCTAAAAATGGGATATTAGAAGTCTCGTTTTCAAGATTTAAAAATCTGCCAGCACTGGTTATGTTTAAATCCCTTGGGTTAACCAAAGAATCTGATATCTCAAAGCTTATAGGAAAAGAAACAGACAGTCTTGTCGTTAATCTTTACGAATTTTCAAGCATAGCCACACCAGAAGATGCAATGATGTATATTGCTGAAAAAGGCTCTTTGCAAGGAACAAAAAAAGAAATGCTGGACAGGGTAAAACAAAGAATTGACTCTTATTTATTTCCTCATATTGGAACAAAAAAAGAGGACAGAATGAAAAAAGCAGTAACTTTATGCAAATTAATAAAACAATTTTTAATCGCAAAAGAAAATTCCAAGTTAAGAACAGACAAAGACCATTATGCTAATAAAAGAGTGAGGCTTTCTGGAGATTTGTTAGCAAGCTTATTCAGAGTTAATCTTGGAATTCTAATAAGGGATATCCAGTATTCTCTGCAAAAATCATCTAAGAGAAAAAAATTTTATTCAATTAAAACAATCGCAAAATCAACGCTGTTTAGCCATCGTGTTGAAAGTGCAATTGCTACTGGTTCATGGACAGGTGAAAGATCTGGAATTACCCAAAATATGGACAAAACAAATTATCTTGCAACTGTATCTCAATTGCAAAGAGTTTCCAGTATGCTTCCTGGCGAGCAAGAAAATTTCATGGCTCGTACACTTCACCCAACGCATTATGGACGATTTTGCCCTATTGAAACTCCAGAAGGAACAGAGATAGGATTAAGAAAAAACCTTTCAATTCTCTGCCAGATATCAACAAGAATTGAGCTCGAGCACGACAAATTCCTAAAATCTTTAGAAGAATTTGGATTAGACAAAGCAGGAATAGACGGCTCTGAGATTTTCATGAACGGAACATTTATTGGCTCTGTTAAAAATCCAGATGAATTTGTCAGGCATATCCGAGAAAAAAGAAGAGGAAATGAATTGCCTGTGCAACTTAATGTTAGAAATGACAAAATTATGCAGACAGTTATTATTTCAACAGACCCGGGAAGAGCATTAAGACCTTTAATTATAGTTGACAATGGCGCTTCAAAATTAAAAAATGAGCATCTTTTAGCATTAGAAGAAGGTAGCATGAAATGGGATGATTTAATTAAACAAGGAATAATTGAATATTTAGATGCAGCTGAAGAGGAAAATTGTTTGGTTGCTTTATATGAAGAAGAAATTACTCCAGAGCATACTCACTTGGAAATTGACCCTATTGATCTATTTGGAGTTGTTACTTCTCTTGTTCCCTATGCAAATCATGACCAAAGCTCGAGATTAAACAGAGGAAGTAAAACACAAAAACAAGCATTGGGATTATATGCTGCAAATTATCACTGCAGGCTTGATACAGATGTTTCTGTTTTGGAATACCCTCAAAAGCCAGTTGTGAGAAGTTTTGTATATGATACTTTAAACACCTATCCTGCTGGGCAAAATCTTGTTGTAGCAGTCATAACATATGAAGGGTATAATATGGAAGATGCTCTGGTTTTAAATAAGGGAAGCGTTGATAGAGGAGTTGGAAGAAGTTATTATTTCCGTCCTTACAGTACAAAGGAAATGAATTACGCTGGGGGGCTTAAAGATGAGATTGCAATTCCAGAAAAAGATGCATCTGGTTATAGGCTGGAGTCAAGCTACAGATTCTTAGATAATGATGGGGTGGTATATCCTGAAGCAGAAATTAATGAAAGTGAAGTTTTGATTGGAAAAATGTCTCCTCCAAAATTCCTTTCAGAAGCAAGAGAAATTTCAATTAAAGCAAAAAAAGAAGCTAGTATCACTATGAGGCAGGAAGAAAAAGGAATTGTTGATTCTGTTTTTATAACAGAAGATGGAGAAGGCAACAAAATTATACAGGTTAAAACAAGAGACCAAAGGCTTCCTGAAATTGGGGACAAATTTGCAACTTCACACGGGCAAAAGGGTATTATTGGTTTAATTGTTCCGGAAGAAGATATCCCATTCACAACAAGCGGAATTAAACCGGATATTATTTTTAATCCGCATGGTTTGCCAAGCCGTATGACTGTGGGCTATCTTCTTGAACTACTTGCTGGAAAAGTTGGATGCGTAAGCGGAGAAGTTATAGACGGAACTCCTTTTTCTGGGAAAAACAAAGGAGAATTAGAAGGTCAGTTGAAGAGCTTAGGTTTTAGATTTGATGGAAAAGAAACAATGTATGATGGCATAACAGGCAAAAGAATGGATGCCAAAATATTTGTAGGAAATTTGTATTATCTAAAATTAAAATATATGGTGAGCAACAAAATTCATGGCAGATCCTCTGGAAAGATTGCACTATTAACGCGTCAGCCAATAGAAGGAAGATCAAGAGGTGGAGCATTAAGGCTTGGAGAAATGGAACAGCAGGCTTTAGTTGCTCATGGAGCTTCACTTCTTCTTAAAGAAAGATATGATTCAGATAAAGTTTTATTGCATATTTGCACAAAATGCGGCTCAATTGCAGTAGAAGACACAATAAGAAACAAAATCACCTGCCCTATTTGTCAAAGTGATGATACAGAACCCATTGAAATTTCATATGCATTTAAATTGCTGATGGAAGAGCTACAGGGCTTGCACATCCATACAGCTTTTGAATTAAAGAATAAATATGAATAATAATTTAATATGAATGGAATATTAGTTATCAATACAAAAAGCAACATGGAACAAGAAGATATGATAAATAATAACAAAAGTATGTTTCACAACGTTAAATATCCTTATTCAGCGGTTTACCAGTAATTAAAATTACAATAAAACAAATAAAAACAATAAAAAATCAAGAAAAAATGAAACCAGTAAAAATCAAGAAAATTTTTAAGCTTTCATTTTGCATAAAAGCAACAACAAAATGAAACCAGTAAAAATCAAGAAAATTTTTAGAACAAAATTAACAAAATGAAACTAGTAAGAAAAAGAATAGCAGAATTGAAATTTAGCTTGTTTAGCCCAGAGCAAATTAAGAAAATTTCTGCGGCAAAAATTGTAACTCCTGAACTTTATGATATTGATGGTTATCCTGTGGATGGAGGATTAATGGATCTTAGATTGGGAGCTATTGACCCCGGGGTAAGATGTAGGACATGCGGAGGAAGGTTAAAAGAATGCTTAGGGCATCCTGGAAGCATTGATTTAGCAAGGCCTGTGATGCACTTGAAGTATATTCCATTAATTGAATTATCTTTAAGATGTTTTTGCCATGAGTGTGGAAAGTTTTTGTTAAGCGATGAGAATGTAAAAAAATACGGAGCAACAGAAAGAGCAAAAAAAGCCAAGGATATTAAAAAATGTCTGCATTGCAACGCCAATCACGAAAAAGTCAAACTTGACAAACCAACAAGCTTTTTTATTGGCAAGAAAAGAATTTTTCCTACAGAAATAAGAGAAATTTTGGTTAAGATACCAAATGAAGAACTGAGAAAAATTGGTGTTAATACCACCACCTGCAGACCAGAATGGGCAATCCTAACTTCATTGCTTGTTCCTCCAGTAACAGTAAGACCAAGCATTATTCTTGAAACAGGAGAAAGGTCAGAAGATGATTTAACTCACAAACTTTCTGATATTATAAGAGCAAACCAGAGACTTTGGGAAAACTTGAATGCTGGAGCACCAGAAGTGATTATAGAAGATTTATGGGACTTACTGCAGTTTCATGTTACAACTTTTTTTGACAATACTGTCGCAAGAATCCCCCCTGCAAGACATAGGAGCGGGCAACCATTAAAAACAATAACAGAAAGAATTAAGGGCAAAGAAGGAAGAATAAGAAAAAATCTTGCTGGAAAAAGAGTAAATTATTCTGGAAGAACAGTGGTTTCTCCTGACCCATACATGGATATTAATGAAGTTGGAGTGCCATACGAAATCGCTAAAACAATCACTGCAGCTGAAACAGTTACTGATTTGAATATTGAAAAACTTAAAAAATTAATTTTGTCTGATGAATACCCAAGTGCAAACTACATTGTCAGACCAGATGGAAAAAGAAAAAAAATAACTTCTGATTTAAAGGATGAAATAATTAATGAACTTATGCCTGGATACAAAGTTGAAAGGCATTTACAAAATGGGGATCTTGTCTTATTTAACAGGCACCCAAGCCTTCACAGGGGCAGTTTAATGGCACACTATGTGAAAGTGCTTCCAGGAAAGACATTCAGGCTACACCCTGCTGCAACTTTTCCATACAACGCAGATTACGACGGTGATGAAATGAATATCCATTCCCCCCAAACAGAAGAGGCTTTAGCTGAAGCAAAAATACTGCTTGATGTGAAAAAGAATTTAATTTCGCCAAAGAATAACACAAACTGGCTTGGATGCAAATCAGATGCAATAACTGGGAATTATTTATTGAGCATTGGAGAATTCTCAAAAGAATACGCTGAGCAAATTTTATACAGGGCTGGAATTGAAAAGCATTTTAACAAAAAAACAGTCTCTGGGTTAGAGATTTTCTCCGGAATAATTCCTAAAATCAATTTTTCAAACAGCAGTATTAGTATTAAAGACGGCGAGATTACTAGCGGAGTGATAGATAAAACAACATTTGCTGAAGAAGATGGTGAATTAATCAAAGAACTAGACAAAAAATTTGGAGTAAATGAAACTGTTGAAACAATCCAAAAAATTTTCAGACTTGGAACTGTACACTTAACAGGAAGAGGAATAACTATCTCTGTTGAAGATTTGGATTTGGAGCAGGATGTTATTAATTCAGCTGATGAAATAATCAAAAAGGCTGAAGAACGGGCGCAGGAAATAGTGCATGCATATAATGATGGAACACTAGAAATTATACCAGGAAAAACAAATGAAGAATCAAGGGAAATTAAGATGCTTCAGGTTTTAAATAAAGTCAGGACAGACATCGGAAAAATAGTCCAGGAAAAATTTCCAAAGAATAATCCAGTAAGCTACATGATTAAATCAGGAGGGGGAGGAAATATCCTTAATATTACGCAAATGGCTTGCTGTGTTGGACAACAGGCATTATGGGGCAGAAGAATTGACTTAGGTTATAATGAAAGAACCCTATCATTTTTTAAGAAAGGAGATTTAACTCCAAAAGCACACGGGTTTATTAAAAGCTCGTTTATAAAAGGATTAAGACCAGATGAATTTTTCTTTGGGGCAATAACAGGAAGAGATAGCCTTATGGACACTGCATTAAGAACGCCAAAATCAGGCTATTTATACAGAAGACTGGCAAATGCCCTTCAAGATTTAAGAGTAGAATATGACGGAACAATCAGGGACAGCAATAATAAAATTATAGAATTCAAATACGGCGATGATGGCATGGATGTTTCAAAATTGCACCTTAATGGAAAATTAGAACCCGGAGAAGCTATAGGGATTATTACTGCACAATCATTTGGAGAATCCTCCACGCAAATGGCTTTGGATGTTTTCCATTTTGCAGGTGTTCAAGAAATGCAGATTACCCAGGGATTGCCAAGGTTAATTGAAATTTTTGACGCCAAAAAAAAGCCATCGTCTCCAAAGATGGAAATTTATCTTGAACCAAGCTATAATAATGAAAAAGAGGCCAAAATTCTTGCTGAAAAAATAAAAGAGGCAACAGTAAAAGATATTGCTTCTGAAATCTCCCTGGATTTTTCAAATAAAAAAATTGAAATTAAGATTGATGAACATGCATTGAAATTAATACATACATCCATGAAAAAAGTTATAGAAAGACTTAATGATGCTGGCTACAAAGTAAGGGAAAAGTCAGATGGAATTAGCCTTAATGCCTCTGAATTTGATTTTAAGGATATGTACAAGCTTAAAGAAAAATTGAAAAGGGTGATTATTTCTGGGATAAAAGGCATAAAACAGATTTTAATCGTAAAGAGGGAAAGAGATTTTGTAATCATAACCCTTGGAACAAATATGAAAGATATTTTAGGGCTAAAAGAAGTTAATAAAAACAAAACAATCTCAAATGATTTATACGAGATAGTTGAAGTTTTAGGAATAGAGGCTGGGCGGCAGATAATCATAAATGAGATACAAAATGTTCTTCAAACTCAGGGGCTTGATATTGATATAAGGCATTTAAAGCTTGTAGCAGATGCTATGTCTAACACTGGGGAGATTAAGGGAGTTACAAGGATGGGAATAGTCAGCCAAAAATCTTCGGTTTTGGCAAGGGCAAGTTTTGAAACTCCTGATAAACAATTTGTTAATTCTACAATTAAAGGCATAAGGGACAAATTAAGCAGCGTGATTGAAAATATTATTTTAAATCAGCCAGTTCCGATTGGTACGGGCTTGCCTGGATTGCTTGTAAAGGTTATAGGTCCACTTAAAAAAGCAGAGAGTGAATTAAAGACAGCCACCCAAAAAGTCGTTGAAAAAGCAAATAGATAACAACTTTTTGTAATAGGATGGTATATTTAATACTGAGATGCAACAACTTGTATATGCAATATAACTTTTTAATACATAACAATTAAAGATAACTCCAAAGTTTAATCAATTTATCAAAAAGTCCTTGTGTTTTACCACACCTTAAAAGGTGTGGTTTGTTTGGACTTTTGGATGCTCAAGATTGCATTCATCCATGCTCTAAAGAGCATGGTTTTCTGCATTGGCAATCTTGACATAATAAATCAAACAAAAATGTTTAAATATCCATTGTTTCTCTCATTTTCAATTCAAGAAAAATAAATAAAGTTAAAAATAAGGTGATGACTAAACTATAAATGTAAAATGTTAAATAAGGTTGAGGATGTTATCAATTAACAGAATAAATCAGTAAAACAAGATGACAAGCACATTAGATATGCAGCATATGAGGTACATTAATCTATTTGAAAAATTTTCAAATATTAGTACAAGGCACTGTTTTGATTATAATGATGCGATAACATTCGCTGTTCCTAAACATCTTGTTTCAAAAGCAATCGGAAAAAATGGGGTTAATGTAAAAAAATTAAATGAAATTCTTGGCAGGAAAATAAAAATTATTCCTGTTCCTGAAGACATAAACGATGTCAAAGAGTTTCTTGGAGCAATTGTCAGCCCTGTTCATTTTAAGGATTTACAAACAAATGATAATGAGATAATTATTAATGCAGGTGCTGAAAGCAAAGCAGCCCTTATTGGAAGGAATAGGAGGAGGCTGATTGAACTGCAGAAAATTGCCAAAGCTTATTTTGGAAAAGAATTGAGGATTGTTTGAAAACATATGATAAACGGAAAAACCGTAATTGCTGAAGTGAAAACACAGTCTCCTTTTTTGTTTAGTTCTCCTAAAAGTTGGAATGAACTATTTGATATTGCTAATAATTTTGGGGATATAATTTCTATACATACAGATAGTTGTTGGGGTGGAAGTTTTAATCTACTAAAAAAAGCAAGGAAATTAACTAAAAAACCCATACTTGCGAAAGGACTTCATAAAAATAACTCTGAAATTGAAAAATCTATTGAACTTGGTGCTGACTTGGTTTTAGTTGTGGGGAGATTACCACATATTCACAAAGAAAAATGTTTAATTGAACCATTAAATCTTAAGGAACTTAAAAGAATTCCAGAAGATTTTAAAGTGGTTTGGAATTCCAGAGATTTATCCAATGGAAAGATGAAAAAAGAAACTTTTAAAGATGCAAGAAAAATCTGGAAAGGATGATTATGCCAAGCCGGTAACATTAACTCAATTAAGGATATAGAAAAAGATGCAAATGCCATACTTGTTGGTAGCAACCTAATAAATTTTATAGAAAGCTGTAAGAAACCTTTTTAAACTAACTTCCTCCATTAACATTTAACAAAGCTGGTCAGTTAAGTTTAAAAACATACTTAAGATTTTTAATATACACCTGATTATTTAATATAAGTAAAAATGGGACTGAAAAACGCAAAAAAATTAATTAAGGATAGGAAAAAGTTCAGATGGAAAGACAGGCATTATATAGTTAAAACTCTGAATTTATATGCAAAATCTGACCCACTGGAAGGAGCTAATCAGGCAAAGGGCATTGTACTTAAAAAAATCCAAAAAGAAGCTAAACAACCAAATTCTGCAATGAGAAAATGCTGTAAAATTCAGCTTATTAAAAACGCAAAGCAAGTTACTGCATTTATCCCTGGAAATCTCGCACAAAGATTTATCGATGAGCATGATGAAGTTATGATTGAAAGAATTGGCGGGAAGCAGGGAAGAAGCAAAGGCGATATTCCTGGCGTTAGATTCAAGGTAATTAAAGTAAATGACCAGCCATTAGACAGATTATGGATGGGCAAGATTGAGAAAGGTAGACGTTGAAAATGAAACATTTTCAAGCATGTAAATTTCAGAGGAAATTCAAATAAGGTAAAATGGGAGAAGAAACACTTTTGACAAGAGAAATGAACCTCCTACATAGTTTGTATAATCATTTAGTCATAGATAAAAAAACCCCTGGAATGTTTAGAGAAATTTACTATAACGGAGTCACCAACAATCAATGGGATTTTGACAGTGTAGCTGGTTTAGAGAAAAAATCATTAGTTAGCGTTAGTAAAACTTTAATACAGGCGGGAATTGTTTGCTTAGATTTAACAGAACAGGGAATTAAACACGCAGAAGAAAAAGCTATTTTAACTGAAGAAATAAAAGGATTATTGCAAAGAATTACTAAAAGTTTTATAGGAGCAGTAGATGATGAGGTAACAGTTTCTTTAATTAAAAATAAAATAGGGTGTAATATAAAGATGGATACACCTTTTGGAGTGCATTATCTTTTCCCAGAAATGACTGATGAAAAAAAAGCAACAGATAAATATAACACTTTAACAAAAAAATAAAATGCCAGAGCAAGAACAAATAAAGCAAGAGCAAGCAAAGCAAAAAGAAGAAAGCAAAAAATTCAAAATCTTTGATTTATATAATTTAGAAGAAGTTGGAGTAGAAGACTCTGGATTAAAGAGTGTTATAAATTTAGAGCCAAAACTTGTCCTTAAAAGCCAGGGCAGAAATGTTGGAAAACACGGGCAGTTAAAAGTAAATGTTGTTGAAAGACTGATAAACAGACTTGCTGTTGCGGGACACAGGGGAAAAAAGCACAAAATTATGTTTGGACATGTAACAGGCAAGTACAGCAAAAACACAAAAATTATTCTTGATGCATTTGCAATAATTGAACAAAAAACAAAACAAAATCCTGTTCAGGTTTTTATTAAAGCCATAGAAAATTCTGCACCAAGAGATGAAATTACTGTTATTGAATATGGGGGAGCAAGATATCCTCAAGCTGTTGATGTCTCGCCATTGCGAAGGGTAAATCTTGCTTTAAGGCATCTGATTAACGGGGCAAGCGACAAGGCTTTTGGAAAAAAGAAAAATATAACTCAGGCTCTTGCAGAAGAAATAATGCTGGCTGCTGAAAATAACAGCGAGAGTTTTGCGATTAAAAAAAGAAATGAGATGGAAAAACAGGCAGATAGTGCGAGGTAGGCGGGCGGGAAGTGTATTATAGATTATATAAAACCTTTTAAAGCGACTTATAAATAAAAAGGATATGCGGGAGAGTATTGTTAGGTCATTAAAAAAAGCAGCACATGTTGCAACTTTTGCTGTAGGGATATCTTTCTTATCAGGATGTGCAACCCAAAATTATTATGCCGGCAGAGTAGAAGCTCTTTCAGATCAAGCCGGGAGCTTCCCCCATGAAAAGATAACTGCTACTCATGGAAATATGGCTTATGAGTTAAGTGAGGGGGTTACTAGACATGAATGTTCCCTTGATGAATATTATATTAATTTAGTATGCACACCAAAAGAAGGCCCTATAATCACTTTTCGCGATTATCGTTATGATGGAATTAAGAAAAAACTGCTTGATTCTAGGGGTGGTGTTATAGTTGAAGACGCAATAACAATTGGATTAGATGAGTATAAACTTGTAGATTTTGTCCCTGATTTGCGAGAAAAACTAATAGACTTATATATTAAAGGACTTAAGGCTAGCATTCCGAAAATGGAATACTATGTTCAACAAGTATCAGATAGAAAAGAGGCTGAGAGAAGAGTATGGGAAGATAGAAGAATAATGATGAAACAGGAAAGACAAAGACTATTCGCACAAGAGTATAGAGCATTGATGCAACAAGACGAAGAAATTCAGCATTCAATTGAGCAGGTATTATTACAAACTGAAGATTAAACAATAAAAATTAACCAACAGCTTTTTAAACCAATTCTTCAATTAATTATCAGTGAATAAAAATGCCGGAAGCGAAAATTTTTGACATTGAAAAATTAAAAGAAAGAAAAATGACTAGACTTGTGGATGTATATAGGAAAAGAAGTGGAGAGGCAGAAGTGATAGATTTTAATAAATTAAAAAGGTACATGATTAATGGGCGTTATCGTGGAGAAGATCATATTCTAGATGTTAAATCAAAAGAATATATTGCTCAAGACCAACACCAAGCAGTTGAATTTGCAAGACAAGATAATTTGAGAAATTTAATAGGAGTTGTAGAAATTAAAAAAAAGAGCAGATGGTTTGATTAATATCATTACAGAATTTTTATTTTAAGTGACAACCTTATTGATTTTTATGTAAATGATAATAATACTGCTCATCCGAACATAGCTGATAATCATTGATTATAATCCTTCGAATAATGAATAATCCACACAATTTATCTACAAACTAAAGCGGATGATTTCCTGCTGGACGTTTAATATAAACAGCCCACTTGAATAACCAACAGCTTTTTAAATAAACCTCTCGATTATTTTACGTTTAGAGCTAAAAAATGGCAGAAAAAGAAACACAATTCAAAAAAATCCAGAGAATAAGCAATGAAAAGAAGAATATAAGAAATATAGCTACAAGTGCGCATATTCACCACGGCAAGACTGCTTTAACCGACAATTTGCTTGCAGCTTCTGGGCATATGGCGGCAAAATCAGCTGGAGATTTAGAAGCAGGAATGGCAACATGGCAGCATACAGATGAACAAGAAAGATTGATGACAGTTGATGCTGCAAATGTAAGCATGGTTCATGAGTATCATGGAGAAGAATATTTAATAAATTTAATTGATACCCCGGGACATGTCGATTTTTCTGGCAATGTTACAAGGGCAATGAGAGCAATTGATGGAACAATAGTCCTTGTATGTGCTGTTGAAGGAATTATGCCGCAAACAGAAACCGTAATTAAACAGGCATTAAGAGAAAGAGTCAAGCCAGTTTTATTTATAAACAAAGTTGACAGGCTTATAAAAGAATTAAAACTAACACCTGAACAGATGCAGCAGAGATTCATAAAAATATTTCATGAATTTAACGAATTAATAAAAAAAATTGCTGAAAAAGATTTCAAGGAAAAATGGCTTGTTGACATAAAAGATGGCAGTGTTGCTTTTGGTTCGGCAAGAGATAATTGGGCTTTATCTGTTCCTTTTATGCAAAAAAAAGGGATTACATTTAGAGACATATTTAAGATTTATGAAATGTCAGAAAGTGAAAGAAAAGACTGGTGCTGGAAAAATGCTCCCTTATATGAAATTCTTTTAAACATGGCTGTAAAACATCTGCCAAACCCGCTAGAAGCGCAGAAATACAGAATCCCAAAAATATGGCATGGTGACTTGGAAAGTGACTTTGGAAAATCCTTATTAAGCTGTGATTCTAAAGGAAAAGTTGCTTTTGTAATAACAAGGATTGTCATTGACCCCCGTTCAGGAAAGGAAATTTCCGCTGGCAGACTTTTTTCAGGAACAATAAGAAATGGAATAGAAGCTTATCTTAACCTTGCAAAACAAAGACAAAAAGTACAGCAGATTTTTATTTACAATGGAGTAAAGCCAGAGCAAATTGAAGAAATTTCTGCCGGCAATGTTATTGCTATCTCTGGAGTTACAGGAGAAGCAGGAGAAACAATAACTATTGAACCCGAAACACCTTTTGAAGAATTAAAGCATATTTTTGAACCAGTAATTACCAAGGCTATAGAGGTAAAAAAAGTAGCTGACTTGCCAAAGCTTGTTGATATATTAAAGAAAGTTGCAAAAGAAGATCCTAGCATAAAAGTAGAGATTAATGAACAAACAGGGGAAAGCTTAATTTCTGGGATGGGTGAATTGCATTTGGAAATTATTGAAAACAGGATTGTTACTGAAAAAGGCTTGGATGTAAAAACATCTGCGCCAATAGTGGTTTATCGTGAAACAGTAATAAAAGAAGGAAAAGAAGTTGAGGGAAGATCACCAAATAAGCACAATAGTTTTTATATGATGGTCGAACCTTTAGAGGACAATATTTATGAAGCAATAAAATCTGGAGAATTGCCAGAAGGAAGATTAAAAAAAAGGAATCCAATAGTTACAGAGGTTTTAAGCGGATTTGATTGGAGTGGAGATCAAATAAAAGAAGTCAAGGAGATTTATCGGGGGAATATGTTCCTTGATCAAACACGGGGAGAAGTCCATATTGGAGAGGTAATGGATATGGTTTTAGATGCTTTTGAGATGGTAATGAATCAAGGGCCTTTGGCAAGAGAGCCTTGCATGAAATTGAAAGTCAGTCTTGTTGATATAAAGCTCCATGAAGATGCTATCCACAGAGGACCAGCGCAAATTTATCCTGCAGTAAGAGAAGCTATCAAAGAGTCAATGAAAGGAGCAACTCCTGCAATGTTTGAGCCTGTGCAGGTGTATATACTTGAATGCCCAACAGAATTTTTAGGAGCGATGAGCAAATTAGTATCAAGTAAAAGAGGACAGCTTCTTGATGTTATTCAGGAAGAAGCAGGAGCCACAATAAAAGCAAAACTTCCTGTTGCAGAAATGATTGGATGGAGCAGTGATTTAAGAAGTGCAACAGAGGGACGTGGAGTTTCTTCTCTAAGTGACCAGTTATTTGAGCCAGCACCTCGCGACTTACAGCAAGATGTAATTAGAAAAATAAGAAGCAGGAAGGGGCTGGCAGAGAATCAGTAAAGTTAAATTGAAAGCGGTGGTTCTCAGTACAATAATTTTTAAGTTAGTTGGAATTAATTGAGGTGAGTAATAAAAATTAAATTTTCTGTAAATATTTTGAAATTGTACTTATATCTTCTCGTACTCTTTCAACACCAATTTCAGAATCAGCACCAATGCTAAATTTAAGTTCAGTGTGAATATAAACACTTGAAGCACTTTTAGTTATTCCAGCTTTGTGGTCGCCTGTATCTCTAACTTCTCTTGCCTTTGTTCCAGAATAAATTTTTCCTGTTACTCTTATCCAAATTCTATCATATTTAGTTTTTGGTTTTGATAAAATAAATAATGTAATTGTTGTAATCCAAAGAAGAATAGATAACACTACAAGAGTATTATTAAAACCAGAGATATAAGTCAATATGGAAAAGAGTATAGAAACACCTAAACCTATTAAAGAATATTTTTTAAATTCTTTAGCATATTTACGAAAATGTTTCTCATCTCTTTCTGCTTCCAACCCTTCTCTAAAATCTCTTACTCCTTCTGCTACTTCGTCGTTAGTTATGAAACTTCCATAACTTGAAACCTCATAACCCATATCTTCAATTTTTCCAGTTAAATTCTCAACAGTTATTTCTGGATGTCCAGATTCTATTGTAATCTCTTTGAATACTGGTTTCCTTTTTAATTCTTGAATTGTGATAAAACTTTCCTCTTTATCAGCCATTGATTATTCAGGAAAATAATACTTAAAAAGTTATCTAAAACACCTGAAGATGCAACAGTGTAACCTCTCCAAAAAGTTTATAAAGCTAATTTTTTTTACATAATCACGTAAGAATTTCTTTAGAGAAATTTTACATAAGATGCTAATTTAAAAAATGGCAAAAGAAAATCAGGAAATTTTCTAAACCATTTTTTTAACAAAAACAAAACACAAAAAAATGGCAAAAGATAAATCAAATATGAATGTTGTTTTCGTCGGGCATGTTGACGCTGGAAAGTCAACAGTAGTTGGAAGGCTATTATTTGATACTGGTGCAGTAAGTGAGCAGGAAATGACAAAACTAAAAGCTGAGGCACAAAAATATGGCAAAATTGGTTTTGAATTTGCTTACATTATGGATAAATACAAAGAAGAGAGAGAAAGAGGAGTTACTATTGATTTGGCTTACAGAAAAATTCTAACACAAAAATGGCAAATTACAATAATTGACGCACCAGGGCACAGAGACTTTGTCAAAAACATGATTACAGGAGCAAGCCAGGCAGATTCTGCTTTCCTTGTAGTTGATGCCAATAAGGGTGTTGAACCACAAACAACTGAACACTTGTGGTTATTAAGAACAATGGGTGTAAGGAACATTGCTGTTGCAATTAATAAAATGGATAGCGCAGGATATAAAGAAGACACATTTAAAAAAGTCCAGGAAGATGTTACTAAACTATTAACACAAGTTGGCGTAAAACCAGCTGCATTTATTGCATGTTCTGGATTAAAGGGGGATAATGTTCTTAAAAAATCAGCAAATACGCCATGGTACAAGGGGCCAACTATTATGGAGCAGTTTGATTTGTTCCCAAAACCAGAACTTCCAACTAATCTACCAATGAGAATGCCTTGCCAGGATGTTTATGAAATTACTGGCATTGGAACTGTTCCTGTCGGTAAAATTGAAACAGGAGTTATGAAAGTTGGGCAAAAAGTCAAGATATTACCAGGCAGAACAGGCGAGGGAATAGAAGGAGAAATTAAATCAATAGAAATGCATCATGAATCTCTTCCAGAAGCAGTAGCAGGAGATAATGTTGGAATCAATATAAGAGGAGTTGGAAAAAAAGATATTGCAAGAGGAGATGTAATCTGTGATGCAGCCAAACCTATCCCAGTTGTAAAAGAATTTATTGCACAAATTGCAGTTATTAATCATCCAACTGTTTTGGCAAAAGGATATACTCCGGTGTTCCATATCCACACTGCTCAAGTGCCATGCCAATTTACAGAGTTAATAGAGCAAATTGACCCAAAATCAGGGCAAGTTATCAAGAAAAGTCCAGATTTCCTAAAAAATGGTGATGTTGCTAAAGTAAAAATCAGACCTCAAGGGAATTTATGCTTAGAAACTCAAAAAGAAAATGCTTTTACATCCAGATTTGCAGTAAGAGATGCTGGCGCAACTGTAGCTGCAGGTGTCTGCATTGAGATTACAGAGAAAAGATAACATTTGTTAGTGAATTTGTATAATCTTATTGTTAATAATCTATCAAACTCCATAATGTATTATGATGTTATATGATTGTCCAATAATATAATTCCCTCTTTATACTAACACTTTATCAAAAAAATTATAAATAAAATTAAATAAAACAAAAAAATGAATCTTAACGGATTGATAACGCTTTATAACGGGGAATTTTCCCATCTGCATACTGACTTGTGCAATGGTAAAAGGCTAAAGAATATTGCCCATGAACATCCAAGATTACTTATCGAAGTAGATGGTAATCTCCGACTTTTAGAAGAAGCATATAGATTTTATCTTCAAACAAGGAGATAAAATTTTCTCACCTTGTATAAAAAAAATAATTTGCCTGCTCAGTTTCTTGCCCTTGTTTTTCAATAACCTGCCAATTTTTTTTATCTTCATCTAAAAAACGCTTTATCAATTCCCTATCCATATTGTTCAATGGTTTTGCGGCAGATATTTTTGCAAGAATGCTTGGATTATAAAACCTCGCTGCATGTGAAAGAATAACTGTCTCAAAATACAGGTTAGGAGTTCCTGAAGGAATGAAAACATCTCCAATATTATCAGAACCGAGCTTAACAGGAATATTTTCCTTCAGCATTTCTAAAACTCTTGCTATACTACTATGAGTAGGAGTTTTTATTTGCCTTGGCTGTCTCATAGAAATAGCAGCAGAAGGACAGCAGATTACCCCTATATTGTAATAGTTAAGCGCTTTTAACAATTTTTCAAATCTTTCTTCACTATAACAAGAAGGAGCAATTGCGTGAATTGCCCAAACACTTGGCTCATGGCTTTGAATTTCTGGTGAACCAATCCACCTAACAGCTTGCACAAGTGTTTCTGTTCCATTTTCATAGGGAGAATTTGTCTGGTCAACATGCATATGCACTGGTTTTTTTAGTTTTTTGCCGAGTTCAAGAATTCTTTTCATATGCTCATCATAGCCAATGTGATTTTTTGCTATATCCCTTTCAGGCAATGCACCGAGAATATCAACTTTTTCAGCAGCTTGCTCATAAATTTTCCATCTTTCAGTGTCGCCATCTCTGAAACCAAAAATAGGATGAGCTCCTAGCAAAATATTTATTCTTCCTACAAATTCATTTTTTAATTTTAAAGCAGTTTCAAGTGCTGACAATTTAACATTATCAGCTGTTGTGTCGATAAAAGCAACAACCTCTCTTGTTCCTAACTTGATTATTTTTTCCAGCTGGGTTCTCATTCTGTTTTCCAAATCTTCTTGCTGATAAGCTTCACCTCTGTGCAAATCACCTGTTAAATCTTGCTTTACACTCAATGGATAGCTTGAGGCTTCAACAGGATCCATGCTTACATGATGCAAATATTTTTCAGAAGTTGTATCAGCCCTGTCAAGATGAGTGTGAGCATTTACCCATCCGCCATATTCCATAACTTTAGTAACTAATGTATTTTCCCAATCAGTCAGAAATTGCGCTTTATCCTTGCCCTCTTCATTATCCATTAAAATATATTAAAGCAATTAAGGTATATAAATGTTGGTTACAATTTCTAATAACAATTTACAATAATGCTTAAATACTACATACTTTTAATTTTTGCATGTTAAAAAAGAGCATGTCAAAATCTGAAATAGAAACTGAATTAAAAAGCAAAGGGGATTTTGTCCAGATAGACTACCTGGCAAAATATGTTTCTGAAAAACCTGCTTTTGATATGAAAAAATTTGCTTATCAAAAATTAGCTGAGATTTATGAAAGAAGGTATATGTTTGGCGAAGCTGCCAAAACATACGGATTTATCGCTGACCTTGCTCTTACCTTTACTGAAAAAATAAAATTCAATTCAAAACAAGTTGAATTATATGTCAAAGCCGGAATGTTTGAAAGGGCAGATGAATGCATGCAGACAACATTAAGTAATGCAAATGCCTCTCAAAAAGCAGAAGTCATGTTTGCTATAAAAGAGTTCTACAAAAAGCAGGCATTGGTTTATGAAAAAGAGAAACGAAGAGCTCATGCAGCAAAAGTTTATGAAAAACTTGCTTCAATGAATTTAAGCGAAACTGAAAAAGAAGAAGTTAGAAACAAACTTCTGCACTTATATGAAGAACTTGGAAAAATCAAGGAATATATGATGTTAAAAGGGAAGATTGATTGAAAACAATTTTCCAACAAAGAGCGATATTTCTGATAAAGATTTATTTTCATTGCAGAAATAGTTAAGATAACTAAGATAAAATTGTCCTTAAATTAATAACCCCAATTAACCTCTTATGATTGGTAATTCTCAGTGTATTAAACCACATCAAAACCTTTTAATAAATAAAAGTTTATTTCAATAAATCTTTTTCTAAACTATTCCCATCTATTGCTGAAAAGTATTTGACACCATTTATTTCAACATACGTTTCTGGCAGAGGATTAACATTTAAGTTTCTTTGTTGGATTGTTTGGGTATTTTCTAATTTTTTATAAGAATAGTTGGATCCCAAAACCAAATATGCTGTTATAATTCCTACTGCCATAATCGCCCCTGCTATAAGCGGTACAATGTCTGAATCATACCATTTGTTTGCCATTTTTAATCTTCATTTTAATTGATAACACCCTTTATAAATCTTATGGTTGTGTCACTACTTGATAATTATGTTAAATTTACTTAAGTAATTTTTCAATTAATACTCTAATTCTAACTTTTATCTCCTAAAACCCCTCTGCCCATCAATTAATGCACCATAAAAACCCACCTCAAGCTTTATAAACCTTGCTTGGGATATTTTAGTATTAGGAAAAGCTCACAGATTATTAATTCACAATTCACACTTTAACTTTCATTTTAGCATCACGCTATTTTTGTGAAAAAAAGTAATAAGGATTGCAATATCTAAGTGATATTTTTCTAATTGTGCTAATATAGCATATTAAACTAAATAGATAAACAGGAGAAAAAAAAATGGCAAAAGTATCACCAGTATCAATAAAGTATATGATACATGCAAATTTCTTAGCCGAGGGTGCATTAGAAAAACCTGATGTTATTGGCGCTTTATTTGGGCAGACAGAGGGGCTTTTAGGAAGCGATTTGGAAATGAGGGAACTTCAAAAAGAAGGCAAGATTGGAAGGATTGAAGTTGAGCTGGAAACAAGGGACAAAAAAACAACCGGACACATCAGTATTCCAACTGCTCTTGACCAATCAGAAACAACTCTTATTGCAGCTGCTATTGAAACAATAGAGAGAATAGGGCCAAGTGATGCGCAAATAGAAGTTGAAAAAATTGAAGATGTTAGAGGAACTAAAAGAGATTACATTATTGAAAGAGCTAAAAAGCTTATGAGTCAAATTCATGGCTCTTCTGATTCAAGAGAAATCTCTAATACAGTCAAAACTTCAAGTAGAATGGCTCAGATACAGGAGTTTGGAAATGAAAAACTTCCTTGCGGGAACATTTCAGGCAATGAAGTAATTGTTGTTGAAGGTAGGGCAGATGTGCTTAATCTGCTGAGAAATGGAGTGAATAATGTAATTGCAATGAATGGCACTAAACTTCCAGAATCAATCAGAGAACTTAGCCAGGAAAAGCAGATAACTCTTTTTGTTGATGGAGACAGAGGCGGAAAGTTGATAATAAAAAATGTGCTTGACAATGCAAAAATTGACTCAATTGTTGTTGCACCTGATGGCAAAGAAGTTGAAGAACTGACTGGCAAGGAAATTCTTATGACACTTAGAAAAAGAATTCCTGCCAGCAGGTTTTCTTTTAGAGAAAACCTGCATGAAAGAGGTTATGATGAAAAAGAGAATAATCTTGATAAATCAGATAAAAATGAAGATGAAAACCCAATCAAAAAAATTAAATTGATGGAAGAAGATAAAAAAAAGCTAAAAAAGCTTTCTGATAATAACCATGGAAAAGGAAAAGCAATACTATTAAATGTTAATCTTGAAGAGATTAAAAAAGTTTCAACAAGAAACCTAATAAACACACTTAAAGAAATAAGAGAAAAAATATATGTGCTGATAATTGACGGCACTGTAACTTCTGGATTAATTGGTTTTGCAGAAAAAGCTGGATGCCAGGCAATTGTGGCAAAGAACTTCGCATCTGTTGATACAAATATGGAATTGCTGAGTTTGTAAGCTCAGAGAGGTTACGTTGAGGCGTTTATCATTAAAAACAGAAAAGTTTAAATAGAAGTAAGATTAATCTTATTTAGCAAGAAAACCTTTTATGAGTTTTTTGGCTTATTAAAAATTAGACTAAACAAACAAAATTTTAAGATGATAATCGATACAACTAAAATGAGTTCGAGAGGGCAGGTAGTTATACCTTTAGATATGCGAGAAGGCATAAAAGAAGGAGACAAACTTATTGTTATCAGAAAAGATAATGAGATTATATTAAAAAAATCAATCCCAGAAAGTGCATTATGGTCTGAAAAATCTTTATCAAAAACTTGGCTGAACAAAAAGGAAGATGAAATATGGAAGGATTTGTAAAGAGGGACATAGTTGTTTTAGAGTTTCCTTTTTCAAATTTAATACAAGCCAAGAAAAGACCTTCTCTGATTATCAAAGTTCCAAAAGGAGATGATGCTATAGCCTGCCAGATAACTGGAAGATCTTATGAAAAATTAGTTGAAATCCCGATAAAAAAAGAGGATTTTTATAAGGGAAGTTTAAAAGTTGAAAGTTATATTAGAATAGACAAAATATTTTCTATTGAAAAATCATTAATTAAATACAAAGTAGGCTCATTAAAACAAGAAAAGTTTAATGAAGTAATTGATAGAATTTGTTCTTTTCTAAGGAATTGACTAAAATGAGTGAATTTAATCCTGATTGTTGACTAATCGTGGGGCATAAGTTTAAAGTCCATTGATTAATCAAACTAAATAGGTTATTAATTGATAATATACCACACTGGTTATAGACTTGGTTATGCCAATTATTACTTTTATATTTCTGATGTATTAAAAAATTAAGGGGAAACAATAATTTTAAATATCCCTTTCCCTATTTCCTATTATGAATAAAAGAGGCATGAGCAAGACATTTATAGTTATTATGCTTGCAATCATAGCAATACTTGCAGTATATTTTACGTTCTTTTTTTATTACAAATGCACTGATACTGATTGCTTTAGGGCTCATCAGGAAAAATGCTCAAAAACAAAATTTATAAATGACGCCCAGGATGCAACATGGGGTTATGCAATAAAAGGAAAAAGCAGCGGGCAATGCAAAATTGAGGTAGAATTAGTGCAGATTAAGCAGGGCGAAAAAACTCTTGAGGAATTAGAAGGGAATAAAATGCTTTGTTATCTGCCTTTAGGCAATACTGCAAATCCTGAAGCAGACATTTCAAAATGCCATGGATTGCTTAAAGAAAAATTGCAGGAAACAATAATAAACAAACTGCATTCTTACATATTGAGTAGTGTTGGAGAAATCAGTGAAGAATTTAAAAAAGTGATTTGATACTAAGTTATTGCGGAAGCCCTTGGTTTAAAGTGTAAGTTATTTTTGTTCCTTCACCATGTATTTCAGCAATTTGCAAGGTTCCATCTGAATCATCTGGCAAATCATGAGCCATTTCTTCAAGAGCTTCTCTAAAAGATTTCACTGTTTTTACAGCTTTGAAATCCCATGTTGTTCCCATATAAACTTCAATCATGCTGTCTTTCTTATCAAGAGATACCATAATCTTAATTTTGCAGGACCATATTTAAACATTTGCTTTTATTTTAAACCCAAAATTATTTGAATGGCATAAAAATTTTAATAAATCTTCATTGGTTGCAATTAGATAATTCTTAAGTTAATATAGTATTATTCTGTAATAAAACAAAATTTATAACAAATAATCCAAGTTGATTTAATGTATCCTTGCCCGCTTAAATTGATATTTTGCAGGTAAATAACAAATTAAAACTTGAAAAAACTATAAATAAAATTCCCGTCGGTAAAATAACTTTTTTACCTGCTTAAAAAAATGTTACTGGTTGTTACTTACAATAAGTAAATTAAATGCAACTATGAAATTAATGTTGTATGTTGTCACCATAAAGTTTATAAACGAATTTTAGCTGTTGAGACTAACTAAATATATGAAAAACTTAAGATGAGAACCAAAATTTTATTGGTTTCTTTGGTAACACTTGCAATCACTTTGGCTCTTTTGAGTGCTGTGACTGCACAAATCGCAGATAACGTTAATGTAAAAGTTAATGACTTGTGGGTTTATGTAGAAGGTACAGGTCCAGTTGGTAGTAATGTAAGCGTTAGAGCTGGAGAAACAATTTCTGTTAAAGTAACTTTTACTGCAAATGAAAGTGCAGATAAAGTTAGAGTAAAAGCAGAAATTGAAGGCGACAGAGATGTTGATGCTGAAACTTCAGAATTCAGTGTTGAAGCTGAAACAAGATATAGCAAGACATTGAAGCTTACAGTTCCTTTTGAATTGAAGGATGAATTAAGCGATAAATTAGAGCTTAACATTGAAATTGAAAGCGACAGTGATGCAGCTGATTGGGACAATGGTGGAGCTGAAGTTGCTACATTAAGAGTTCAAAGAGAAACTTTTGAAGCTTCAATTAAGTCAATTGAAACACCTCAAAGTGTTGAAGCTGGGCAAACATTGCCAGTTGATGTGGTTTTGAAAAGCACAGGTTATAATGACTTGGATGATGTGTATGTAACTGCATCTATACCTGCTTTGGGTGTTAAGAGAACAGCTTATTTCGGTGACTTAGTTGCTCTTGAATGCACAGATGATGACGACACTGCAGAAGAAAACTATGGTGTTGCACTTCCATTTGATAGAAGCTGTGATGAAGATGACATTGACACTGTTAGCGGAAGAATCTATCTTGAACTTCCAGATGAAGCAGCAGAAGGTGTTTATACAATTGAAGTTAAAGCTTCAAATGATGACACTGAATCTAGTGCTACAGCACAAGTTATTGTAAGAGCAATCGGCTCAAGCGATGTTATCGCTACAGTAACTGGTAGAACTGTTGCTGCTGGAGAAAATGCTGTGTACAGCGTATTAATTATAAACCCAACAAGCAAGTTGGCTGTTTATAGAATTGTACCAGAAGCTTCAAGTGACCTAAGTGTTAGCGCAAGCGAAACTGTTGTTGCTGTTCCTGCTGGTTCAAGCAAGACAGTTGAAGTAACTGCAAAGTCTGACGTTGAGGGAGCATATAACTTTAATGTTAGTGTTTTCTCAGGCGAAGAACTTGTTAAAGCAGTTGCACTTAGTGCTAATGTAGAAGGTAAGAAAACAGTTGCCAGTCCAGTTACAGTACTTACAGTAGTTTTAGCAATAATTTTTATTGTATTGCTAATTGTATTGTTTGTATTAGTTGGAAAGAAACCTGAAAAAGCTGAAGAATTCGGAGAAAGTTATTACTAACTTTCCTTTTTTATTTTTTTATTTTTAATTTTTTAATTTTTCTTTTATTTTTATTTTTTTAATATGCTAGTTAGTACACTCGCAAGTTCGTGCGGTTAAACTATTGTATTAATATATTTATAATATACGTTAATGATAAAAACCAGTATTAATCTAACTTAGATTGCTTCATGATTAATATTTAACAATAAACCCCATCATAACAATTTAACTATATTTTACATTAAGAATTAGCTAACAATCTATGGTTCAATGTTTAACATAATATGACTAACCTTAATTTTTACAATTAAAAATCTTCAACCCTCAACAAACGGCACAAAGATAAAGCCCGGAATGTCTCTCTGAACCTTCAATTCCCCTTTAATCTTTTGAAATACCACTAGTGATTGCCCAATGTCATGCACAGTATTTAGAGGAGCAACTAAAAGCCCGTTTTCTTTTAATTGGGTTTCAAGTGCTGTTGGAATCTTATCAAGTGCTGCGCTCATTATAATCCTATCATAAGGAGAATTCTCATCTAACCCTAAATGGCCATTTCTATTATAAACCGTAATATTATTATAATCAGTTAATTTTAAATTATCTTTTGATTTTTCAGCAAGCTCTTCAATTACCTCTATGCCGTAAACCTCACCCTTTTTCCCCACTAATTCAGACATTAAAGCTAAAACATAGCCACATCCAGAGCCAACTTCAAGAACTTTCTGACTATCTTTTAAGTCTAACAAGTTTAACATTAAAGCAATTGTATACGGCTGGGAAATTGTTTGTCCATAACCAATTTGAAGCGGATAATCTTTATATGCCTCATTTTCCAGCTTAGAAGGGATAAAATTTTCCCTCTTAACTTTATCAAATGCTGATACAATTTTTTCAGAGAAACCGCGAATTCTTAAGCTATCTAAAAGAGCATTTTTTTGATTCAAAATATTATTAACCATAATTTTAAATGTAATTCAAACTTTAAATAATTAGTGGGTAATATTTTGTTAAAAAGGAAAATTAGCTAATATAGATAAGCACAATACCACCAACATTTTTATGGATTAAGCGATTTATTTTATTTTAATGTTAGTAAACCTATAATTAAAATTATTGATTAACCCCTGATAAGAATCTTATATTCAAACTAAATAATGAATATACTAGAATAATCATTAAATCCACTTAACAATAAAGAGTATTCTCCCCATAAACAAAACTTTTATTAGTCTCTGCATCCCTTTATTTTCAATGGAAAACGCAGAATTTGAGCCAGACAAAACACTTTATATCATAGATTCATTCCGCCCTTGTAAAGGACGCTTATGGAAACTTATTGGACTTCATAAAAGAACGCACAGGGAAATACTTGGTTTTAACCAGATGTCAGAAAGAATACAAACTATTACATTAGGATTTGTGCAAAATATAAATCGTTGGAACAGATTTAAAAAAACTGAAGAAGAATACAGGCATTACCAGAAAAAAATTTGCGAGGATTTAGAAGAACTATCATATGAAGTATTTAAATACCCACTTGTTAGGCAGTTAATATTCTGGGATCAAGAAAGTTCCAGGTTATATGGGCGATTAGAAATTAGAAATGAGAATAGAGAAATATCTAGATTTGTAAAAATGCCTTGGGATTTAACTCGTGAAGAAATAATAGCACAAATGAAAGAAGAAATTGAAAAAGAAGGAGCTAAAAATAATCTTATACCTTCAGGCTCACAATTTTGCTGACTCCATCATGCATGCTCACACCATAAAGATTAGCTGCACTGCTTATTACCTCATCATTGTGAGTTACAATAATATACTGCCCTCTTGTCATGTATTTTTTGAGCAATCCTGCAAGTCTTTCTGAATTTCTTTTGTCCAAAGCTGCATCTACTTCATCAAGAACATAAAATTGGTATGGACGATATTCCTGAATTGCAAAAATAAGCGAGAGAGCTACGATTGTTTGCTCGCCGCCAGAAAGAGAAGTGACATCGAAATATTTTCCCTGTCCTACTTTAACAATAATGCCAACTCCTGCTTCAAAAGGCTCTTTTTGATTTTCCACTTCAAGAAAGACATACCCTTTTGTGCTTAATTGAGCAAAATTCCTTGAAAAAAGCTCGTTCAGGTCATTTAATGTTTTCATGAAAGTTTTTTTCTTTTTTACATCAATTTCGTGGATAATCTTAGCTATTTTTTCTTTTTCTTTTTCAATAATTCCTGCTTTGTCTTTCACTATATCATACTCTTTCTTAACAGAATCATAAACTTCCAGTGAACGAAGATTAACTGTTCCAATTTTTGACAAAATTTCCTGCGTGCTCTGGAGTTTCTGAACAAGCGCGTCTCTTGGAGCTTTGATTATTTCAATAAGAGAATAAGAAGCTATGTCTATTTTGAGATTTTCCTGTTCTGCATCAACTCTTGCCTTCTCTATTTTTAAATTGTTTGACTCATGCTCAACCATTCTTGCTTCATTTTCTTTGCTTAACTTCTCTGCCTCATTTTGCCTTATTTTGTCCTGGAGAAAATCACGCTCTGCAATCAACATCTTAAACTTTTTAGTAAGTTCTTGCTCTTGCTCTGTTCTATCAGAAAGCAAAGCTTCTTTTTCCTCAAAGTTTTGCCTAGCTGATTTAAGCTCTTCATTAAAATCTTCTTCATCCCTAAAAATTTGCTTTAACAGAATTTTGGCTCTTTCAAGCTCGCGCTGCTTAAATGAAATGTCAGAATCAAGAGTTTCCTCAGACATCATCGCTATTTCCTGGACTTCTATTCTTAATGTTTCATATTTCTGCTCGATATTTAAATCTTCATCAAATTGTTTTTCAAGGGAGTTTTTCCTCTGCTCAATTGACTGCATTTCCTGGCTAGTTTTGTCTATTTTTTCCTGCATGTATTTAATCTGCTCTTTTTTGTCATAAATATGGGAAAGCTTTATTAAATCTGATTCTCTTTTGTTCATCTCAGAGTTTATATTTTCAAGATTTTCAACTAATTTTATTCTTTGTTTCTGCATTTCTTTTATTTGAGCCTGAGCATTTTGTATTTTTTTTGCCAAATCTTCAATTTTTGGGGCAGTTTCAGTGTGTATTGATTTAATATGCTCTGCTGTAATTTTGCTTTTACATAGAGGGCAGGTATCCATTTTTGAGATGTCTTGTTTTAGCCTATTTAACTTAAAACTTTCGTGCTCAGATACATTGGTTATTTTTTCTAACTCAGCCTCTTCTTTATTTATTTTTTCTAACTCAAGTTTACTTTTAGATAATAAATAATGAAGCTCAGTTAGCTTTGCCTGGTTGGATTTTTTATCAAAAAGCTCTGCTGAAAGAGAATCTATCTGCCTAAGCAAAAGCTCTGATTCTTTTTTATGCCCATTCAAAGCAATTTCTTTATCCTGGGCTCTTTCTCTAATGGATTTTAATTCAGATTTAACCATATAGAATTTTTTCCTTCTGTCTTCCAAAATTTCAAGCTCTTTTTTCTTTTTTTCTAATTCTTTTTCTTTTTTCTGCAGGCTTGGAGAAGATTTTTGCAATTCTTTTAGCGCAAGCTCATTTTCTGATATGCTTTGCTTAATATCTTTTTTTTGCCTGCCTATTTCTTCAAGTTTAGCCTCATAATTCTCTATTTTCACATTTAATCCTGCTAATTCTGCCCTTATCTCTGCTATCTCCCTATTAAGCGCCTCTTGCTCCAACCCAGTAGATTTTTTAATAGTTTCATTTATTGATTTGATTTTAACCTCTAAACTAGAAATGCCTGCCTGAATTTGCGTTGTAATTTTTCTTGCCTTATCAATTGCTTTGTTTTTATCCTCTATGTCTGCATTAATTTTGTCTATCTCTTTTTGTTTTTTGCTTATGTCAGAGTTTATTATGCTCGCCTTGTATCTCTTAACATTGTGCTCAAGTTTTTTATACCGTAATGCCTGCTGTCTCTCTTTTTCAAGATTATTAAGGTAAGCTGTCCTCTCGCGCAAGATAGCTGATATCTCCTTTAGCCTTTCTTCTGTTTTTTCAAGTTCGCGCAAAGCTTTTTCTTTTCTTACCTCATAAACTGAGATTCCAGAAACTTCTTCTATCACTTTTCTTCTTTCTTCTGTATGCATTTTCACAAAATTCTGTATTTCTCCCTGCAGAATAATATTAAATCCGTGAGGGTCAATTCCTGCCTGGGCCAATAAAACCAGAACTTCTTGGCGCGTCTTTATATCATCATTAATTTTATACACGCTCTGCCCGTTTTTTCTTACAATCCTCCTTATTGATATTTCAGGCTTGTTTATTGCAAAAAGTTTATCTGAGTTATCAATTATGAGTTCAACATATGCTTCTCTTGCAGGGGGAATTGCTTTTGTGCCAGAAAAGATTAAATTGCTTGCTTTTGCTGCCCTGATTGATTTGATACTTAATCTGCCTAAAACAAAGCATAACGCGTCTGTAATATTGCTTTTACCGCTTCCATTTGGACCAAGAATAACATTAATCTGCGGGGTAAAAGGAAGTTCTGTCTTGCGCACAAAACTCTTAAAACCATGCATCACCAGTTTTTTTAGATAAGCCATGAAGCATAGAATTATGAGAAGTTTTTAAAGTTTAATATAGTGAATAAATCCAATAGCAAGATTTAGATTTAACAAATAATAGCTTACCCTACTCACATTTAGCTTGTTATAACCAACAACCACCAAGTTTTATCATTAACTGATTTTTTTAGGGTATTGGAATACATGATTTTTTAAAATTCTGTCAGGTTCTTTTGTTCTTTAACAGCGCAAAGTCTTTGCCATGTTGACCAAGTTTGCCTGAAAATTCCTGATTCTATGTGCTTTTTAAAATTCTTTTCTAAAAAGTTGCAAGTTAATTGGTCAGAACAATAGCCAGAGCCAATTTCTTCCCCATATTTTTCTTTAAGCACATTCATTTCTTTTTCCCGAACAGACTTAGCCAAAATTGAAGCAGCTGAAACAGCGACATAATCCCTGTCAGCTTTATGCTCGCATAATACTTCTAAGTTTGAAAGATCATTAATCTTTAGCTTGAGATAATCCCGCCATTTTGTTTTATTTGGTGAGGGGCAGTCGACAATTACTTTTATTTTTTTATAGCCCTTGTTTATCCTATTTATTATTTTTGCGCATGCAAGTGCTTCAACTTCATTAAGCTTTATGCCAGAATGGTTTTTGCCATCTATTTCACTTGGATGGATTACAACAACTTCAAAGGTTGTTGCTTTTTCCCTGATAATTTCAGCTAAAAACTCACGCCTTTTTGCAGTAAGCGATTTTGAATCTTTAACGCCAATTTTCTTGAATTCTTTTTCTGTTTTTTCATCAATTAAGCAACCAGCAAGAACCATTGGCCCAATTACAGGCCCACGACCTGCATCATCAATCCCAAGAGTTAGTATTTTTTCCATTTTACAAATAAAAAAAGCAAAAGGCAGTTTATAAGTTTATTCGTATGAAAATTACATTTTATACAAATGAAAGAGAAAGCTTTTTAAGCAGTTTCCATTAATAAGTAATATAGCGGGGTAGAACAGCTTGGAGTGTTCGCCGGGCCCATAACCCGGAGGTCAGAGGTTCAAATCCTCTCCCCGCTATTTAATCTTTGATTAAAAACATGAAAATGATTTTATTTTGGCAATATACAAAAAAGTATAAAGGATTAATACTTTTGGCCTTGATACTTGCAACAATAAACCAACTATTTTCTTTGCTAGACCCTCAAATTTTAAGGCTTTTAATTGACAATTATGCTAGCAAAACCAATGAGTTGTCTAAAGATGTTTTTATTAAAGGAGTTGGCTTTTTACTTCTTGCATTTATTGGAGTTGCTTTTGTATCCAGATTAGCAAAAAACTTCCAAGATTATTTTGTGAGTGCAATAACACAGAAAGTTGGAACAGACATGTATGCAATGGGTGTGAACCATACATTTTCCCTGCCTTATGGAATATTTGAAGATAGAAAATCAGGAGAGATACTTCAAAAATTACAAAAAGCCAGACTTGATTCACAAACAGTTATTCAAAGTTTGATTAATATTGTTTTTTTATCGCTTATAGGGATGTTATTTGTTATTGGCTATTCTTTCTATGTTCACTGGAGTATTGGAATAACTTTAAGTTTAATAATCCCAATTTTGGGCATACCTATTTTTATTTTGAGTAAAAAAATTAAAGAATCTCAAAAAAAGATTGTTGCCGAATCCGCTGAACTTGCAGGGAGCACAACAGAAACACTGAGAAATGTAGAACTTGTTAAAAGCCTTGGTCTTGAAAATCAAGAGATTAAAAGGCTTAATAATGTAAATGAAAATATTTTAAAGTTAGAATTAAAAAAAATTAAATTCATTAGGAAGATTAGTTTTATTCAAGGAACTTTGGTAAATGGTGCCCGTGTTGGATTAATGTTTTTAATGTTATGGCTCTTATTTAATCAGGGGATAACTATAGGAGAATTTTTGACTTTATTTATCTACAGCTTTTTTGTGTTTACCCCTTTAACTGAATTAGCAGTGGTTGTTTCTCAATATCAGGAGGCAAAAGCAAGCAATGAAAAACTTGAAGAAATTTTAAAAATTAAGATAGTTAAAGAATCAAACAAATTGCATAAAATAGGAGAGATTAAATCAATAATTTTTGATAGGGTGGGATTTAGTTATGATAAAGGAAAAGAATTGGCTGTTGAAAATTTCAATGTGAAGATTAATGCTGGCGAAACAATAGCTTTTGTTGGGCTTTCCGGAAGCGGAAAAACAACAATTGTTAAATTGTTACTTGGATTATACAAGCCTACAAATGGAGAATTGCTTTTTAATGGAATTAATTCTACAAAAGTCAATTATGATGCTTTAAGGAAAAGAATTGGACTTGTTGCTCAAGAAACCCAATTATTTGCTGGTTCAATTAGAGAAAACTTGCTTTTTGTAAATCCAAATGCAACTGACAAAGAATGCTTAAATGCATTAAAGGTAGCATCTATTCAGCATATTGTAAAGCAAAGACAAGAAGGGTTAGATACTAAGATAGGAGAGGGAGGCATTAAATTATCCGGGGGTGAAAGACAGAGATTGGCAATCGCTAGGGCAATATTAAGAAATCCGGATATTTTAATTTTTGATGAAGCAACATCATCTTTGGATTCACTTACAGAAAAAGAAATAACCAAAACAATTAAGGATATCTCAAAGCACAAACCAGGGCTTATTACTTTCCTTGTCGCACATAGACTCTCAACTTTAGCTCATGCAGATATAATCTATGTTTTGGAAAGGGGGAAGCTAATAGAACAAGGTAAACACCAAGAACTATTAAAAAAGAAGGGACTTTATGCTGCATTGTGGAGAGAACAATCCGGGGAATTATAAAAAAAGTTTCTGGTGTAAAGATGATAATACTCTCTTTATTATTAGTTAAGAATATTCTACCTTTTGCTAAATACCTTAAATAATGCTAAAGAAACAACTAAGAGTATTACAAAATGAATTATCAAAAATTCTAAAACAAATTTGAGCGGATAACCTTCTAAGAAATATCTAACTTGAAGCAATAAGCTGACAACAGCAGAAAATATCAGGCTTTTTACAATAAGTTTTTGCTTGTTAATTATTAAATAAGTGATAAAGCCAATTAAGGTTCCATAGATTATTTTGTTTGGAAAATATCTTGGAGGAACAGAATAATCCTCGCTTAACTGGTGGATTAAATAGTCAAAGTATGTGAAAATAACCACAACAAGCAGTATGATTAATAAAGTTAAGAAAAGCCTTTTTGGATTTAACTTTTTTAAAACAACTTCTTTTCTCATAATTTGAGTAAGAAGACTAAACTTAAAAAACTATCTGTATGTTTCCAAATTATTTTTTACAAAAAAAACGCCCAGTGCAGGAATCGAACCTGCGGACCCCGAAGGGCCGAGATGTTTGCAATCACTCTTGAGGCAATCTCAAGGGAGATGTCATAAGAAGAACCGTAGGTTCTTTTTATTTAGCAATCTCGTGCAATACCACTATGCGAACTGGGCATAGAATAACTATTGAATAAGAAGTTTTAAAGGTTTTTGTATGCCAAGAATATTTAACCTGGGTTCATTTAAGCACAACAAACCTGTCTCTGCCGGAATTCTTTGCCTTGTAAAGAGCTTTGTCTGCTCTTTTCATCAGTGTTTTTTTTGTATCTGACTTTTTAAATTCAGTCAAACCACCGCTTATTGTAAGAGAATATTTTTTAAGTGTTTTATCTGATTTAATTATTTCTCTAAGCCTTGAAGTTAAAAATTTGGCTTTTTCGATGCTTGTCTCGGGAAAAATAATAAAAAATTCTTCTCCGCCAAATCTCGCAATTATATCTGATTTTCTCAAGCTTCTTTGCAGAATTTCAGCAAGCTTTTTTAAAAGTTTATCTGCCATTAAATGTCCATAAGCATCATTTATTTTTTTAAAAAAATCTATATCTATTACAAAAAGACAGAGTCTTTGCCTGCCCCTTTTTGCTTTCTCAAATTCAATGTCAAGCATTGTATCAAAAAATTTATTGTTGTAAAGCCCTGTTTTTTCATCATGAATCGCAGCTTCATAAAGCAAAGATATTGATTCATGCATTGTTGAGAATAATTCAGTAATTTTCTCCCTAAACTTTGGGTCCAGCGCAGATACTTTTTTGTTCAGCTTTTCTGTAAGATAATCTTTCTTAGGCATAATTATGGTAAGAAACAAGGACTTTTAAAATTATTGAATTTGTTGGATTTTACAGGTTTAACTGACGAAGCATACAAATATTTTCATAGCTTACAATTTAATTAATTTTAAGAGATTAGGTAGTATCCCAGGATTAACAAACCAAAAAGTATAGGCATAGATTAACTAGAGGAAAATAATTATAAAGTTTGTTACAGCATTAGCATTGTTTTATCCATTAAAACTAATCATGCTTTCCGACTTCACTTGTTCTTTCATATCTTATGTGAAGTTTGTCTAAAACAGAAATAGCCTGTTGCCTCATATCAGAATTTCCTAAGCCTTTCCAGTCTATTATTGCTAAATCTATTTCTTCTTCTGTTTTTCCAATTGCCTGCTTAATCATTTCGTCGCTTAATGGCAGAGCATAACCGGGAATTATGTGTGATATAGCAAAATTTAATTTTAATATAAAATGCTCAAATTTTGACGCGCGTGACACGTACCCCGAGAGACGAATTCGCGCCAGCAGGATACCTGCCGCAGTACAGGTTAGCCCCGTCCGAAACCGCGTCGAACCTAACGACTTTACCATTAACAGGCGCGTAGTAATATAAACTTCCATTACTTACATTTTTAGAAGGCAAACCTTGATAATTTGCATTTGATAACCAATCTGATATATCTATTTGTTTATTATCCATAAGACATTCCTCTAACTCTTCAGACCTCTGCGCAACTAATTGACCATTTACTAATCTATGATCATAATTTATTTGGGTTTTACCGCTAAAAACACCCAATGTTTTATTTCTTACAACAAATTTAGCATCTAACCATTCAGCTCTCCGAGGACTTCTAATTGTATAAATTTCATCTAAGATTGAGTTTAATTTTTTCTGATCAACTTGCTGTCCATTTCCATCATAAGCACTGCCTGATCTTAATAGATTAAGAAAATCAGCAAATTGTCTGATAGTTAACATCTGTGCTCCTTCCTTAATCAAAGAAACATATGCATCATTCCAGTTTTTTCCTTGATGTACCATTTCCATAGAAACTAAAGTATCTGGATAAGAATAATTGCCGTGAGTTCTACCTTGCAAGATAAGATATTCATTAGCATTATTAACACTAGCAGGACTTGGAACAGATTGAACTCCTTGAGGTATATTCACCTTTCCGTCATCAGGAGCACCAGCTAAAACTTTCTCAATTGAACCTTTAATAGGCTTTCCCATAAAATTATCTGGTATTTGTATTTTCATATTTTTGTAAATTGCTCATATTGTTTTTTTGCAATATCTACCATTAAGTATGCTAAATCTTTTCCAGACCTTACATCAAAAACTGGAATTTTCCATGATTTTAAATCACGAGTAAACTGACTATCTCCACCAAGATGAATATGCCCATAATAATTATTAACAGCTAATTTCCTAAATTCTTCTCTTTCAGAATCCCAGTTACCTATTTCCCCATCAGAAAGAGATAAAACAAAACTTTCTCTGCCTCTTAATGCTTCTGTGAGTGTTTTAGCATCAATATAAGTATTTCCAAACTCAGGAGATAAAGCTAATTTACGAACATCATCAATTCCATTAAAATCTGATTCTTTGTACCTTGTCCTATCTGAGAATAATGAAACTCCATGCCTAATATACGGTGCAATTCCTTGCTTCTGCAAGAAGTTTTCAATTCCATAAAAACCCAAGAGTGCATAATGATATTTGCTGTTGCCTCCCCATGGAATAAAAGTTTTGCTTCCCTCATCACCATCAATTCCTTCAGCCATGCTTCCAGAACTATCTAAAACAACCATTTTAAAATCAGGGAAACTCTTTCTTTGCATTTTGAATTTAGAATCTATAACTAAAGGCTGGTCAGGATAAGAGAAGGTTAATCCCTCACTAGTAATCTTCAATTTAGAAGCCTTTATCTTTGCAGGATCGTCTTTTTCTTCATCAAAAGAACGATAAGTAAGAGTTGCTATTGGTAAACTTTGAGTTTTTGTCATTGAATCTACTCTAACTGGAATGTCTCTAGCTAATTTTTTATAAACAGAATCTAATTGTTCAAAACTTGCAATGTTTTTAGATTGCCTTTCATTGCCTGAATATCTACCAAATGCTATTTCCTCTGTTCCCTCGGGAGTTCCCATTTTCTGCTCTATGCCATTTCCTGCTGGAGATAGAGATTGTCCTTTTTCTCCACCCTGATTTCCAGTTCCATTATCAAAAGCTGAAAGTCTTTCTGTTGGTGCTTGTTCTAATAAAGGAGCAAGATACTTAGTAAACTTAGAAACCATAGCAGGCCAACTTGACTTATTAAATAGAGGAGCAGTTCCTTGCTTGGAAGTTGTTATATCTTTTGGTAAAGCTAATTCCCTAACAACTTGTTCAACTGCTTTGTCAACACTTTTGTCATGAGTGTAATGTCTCTTTAGTAATGCAGTATCCACATTGTCTCCAATTGTATGCATATTTAATTTAACAAAAGCTTCATAAAATGGAGTGTAAGCTTTTTGACCTTGTGTTTTTACAGCTAACCCCTCATTATCCCAGAATAATACTTGACCTGAAAAATCTCCCTTGAACTCTTTTGCACGAGCATTTACAAGAACATCTTCAAAGGCGTTTGCTACATATTGGGCATGCCCTTTTTTATCTTGAGGAAGTGCTTCTTTAACTGCTTCAAGAATTTTATCATGATAATAAATATCGTAAGGGCATCCTCTTTCTGTGCCTAAAGGTAATTCCCAATGTCCACATTCATGATATAAAACATCAGTAAGCAAAGTTTCTAATCCATTTGTAATGCTTTTTTTTCTTGCAAAAGCTTTCTGTCTTTTATCACTTAGGGGGTCAAAACCTTTTCTAAGAGTAATTTCTATATTCCATCCTTCTGGAGCTATATATGCAGCAACATTTTGTTTTGCTTCATCATATTCTTGGATATTTAATGAACCTCCAACTAATCCAATCTTATTCTTCGCTTCATGCAATTTTTGTTTAAGTGTTTGAAGTGTCATTTTATTATTCCTATTTGTTGGCATTAGATGTGCCTTCGGCACAAGGGAATACCCCGAGAGACGAATCCGAGTCAGCAGGATTCCCGTAGCAGTCCAGGTAAGCCCAGTCCGAACCCGCGAGGAACCTAGCGACTCTATCTTTAATAGGTTGCCAAAAGTAAATATTTTCTCCCTGAACATAACCATTATGTTGAGATGGTTTTGTTGCTAATCCTTGATTATTGAAATCTAAAGTAGCCCATTCATTACTTCCAAAATAATCATCTAAAGATACATCTTTTCCAACAAGGCTTTTTTGTGTATTATTTAAAACTACCCTATGGTCTGTTTCCATATACATCTTATTTTGAGAATCTTTTTTGAAAAGTGCATCAAGCCAAGTCCAACAAACTCCTTTTGACCTATTCTTTGTTGAAGAAAAATAATCCCACAATTCTTTAGCCTCATTCAAATTTATAGGATTATTATCTCCATCATAAAGAGTTCGTTTTCCTTCAGCTGCATCTTTAACATTAAGAAAATGTGCAGTCAAATGATCTATTCTTGGCATAAACAATCCATTATCGCCTAGTTCATAATGTGTATCCTGCCAATTTTTTCCTTTGAGAGAAACTTCTTTTGCAATAAATATATCATATTGTGGAACAGCTATATAATCCATAGATTTTACATTTGGTGCAATATTTAAGGGAACTCCAATAGGCTTTGCTGTAGTTTGTTGTTGTGGAGAGACTGCACCAGCTAAAACTTTCTCAATTGAGCCTTTAATAGGCTTTCCCATAAAATTATCTGGTATTTGTATTTTCATATTTTTCTCCTAATTTTTCGCGCGTGCGACACGTACCCCGAGAGACGAAACCGCGTTAGCAGGACTACTGACGCAGTACAGGAGAGCCCTGCCCGAACCCACGTAGAACCCAGCGACTTTACCATTAACAGGCGCGTAGTAACATAAACTTCCATTATTAGTTTTTGGAGTTGGGAGACCATGAACATTTGCTTTCTTTAACCAATCACTCAAACTTATTCCAGATTCTTTGTCTGTTTTAATATAATTATATAGAGGTTCTTTAACTTCTACAAGAGTTTTAGTAGACCCATCAAACTTATGATAAAGAATATTTCCATCTTCAAATTTAGCATCTAACCATTCACTTCTCCAAGGATCTCTTACTTCAGTTATTTCCTGCAAAACATTTTCTAATTTTCCCTTATTCAGTTGTTTTCCAGTTCCATCAAAAGCTTTCCCTGATTTTAAGAGACTAAGAAAATCAGCAAATTGTCTGATAGTTAACATATAAGCCCCTTCTTTTTTTAGAACTTCGTGAGTTTTATTCCAATCTTTATTAAAATGATTTTTTTCCATAGAAACTAGAGTATCTGGATAAGAATAATTGCCGTGTTGCATACTTGGAAGTAGAATATATTTATCAGCATCAGTTAAATTAGATGAAGATGGCGCAACAATTGGTGAAGCATTTTTAGATTTTTCACGTTTTGGAACTTCTTTTAATATTTTGTCCATTGCTCCTTTTATTGGTTTGCCTAAAAATCTGTCTGGAATTTCAATTTTCATTTTTAGCACCTTCCTGTTGAGCAAGATATGTTAAAATATCCCTCATAAAGGTCCATCTTCCCGTAAATCTATCAAGAATTTTCTGGTTTACTTTTCTTGATTTCACCATTTCTAATCCTGCACGAATATTATCTTCTTGCTGTTGAACTTGTGCTTGTGTTGTTTGAATAACTGCATCTAAAGTCTTATATTTATCTCCACTATAATTTGCATCAACAGAAGCATCATTCAATACTCCAGAATATGCAGCTACAAACTTATAAGCTTGCATCATTGACTCTAAAAGATTAATATCTACTGGTTTGCCTGCTTTTCCTTGAACAATACTATCAAGAGCTTGAGACAATCTTATTGTTGATTTAGCTGCCCTTGTTGATAAAGGCAACACTAAAGCTTCATCAGACCCTTTTGCATGACTAGTTATTGCTGCAGGCCATTGATCTTTAAGTTTACGCTTGCTCATTCCATTATTGCAATAATCTAAACCATGAACAAGATAGTTAGCTAAAACAAGCTTTTCAAATGGGGTGCTTTGCTTTACTAATTCATTATGTTTATTTATTATTTCTTCAGACTGATCTAAACCATCTGATTGAAAGTTTACTCTTGGATTTGTATTTTCTGCTAAAATTTCAAGTGTATCAGATGGTTTAGGAGAAAAATAATCTGAGTCTATAATAACATGCATTCTATCTTTTAATGCTCTTCCTAAATCATTAGAAGACTCTGTAAACTTCTGCCCAAGATTTCCAGCTGCCACTCCTATTGAATATCCTCTTCCGATAGGATAAGCTTTTCCATTAACTTCAACAAACCCATCGAATAAGTTAAATAACTGACCTCTTACAGAAGGAACACAATTAGGTAATTCATCCACAACAACAAGATGATAATTAATTTTATCAGTAAGTTCTTTTATTTCAGCACTAGTTTTTGCTGTTTTTAATTTCTCAAGGTTAATTTGCTGAAATAGTTCTCTTGTATCCATATCATTTCTTCCAAGAATATAAACTGTTTTATCACCAAACTTATCCATCATGTCTCTTGCAAGTTGTGTCTTTCCAGAACCAGTGTCTCCTATCATAAATAGGTTTAATCTTCCAAGTAAGCAAGCATCAGCAATATCACTCATATAAACAGGATATCCTGCTAATTGCATTAATTCTGTTGAATTTTTATAAATCATTTTTTTGTTCCTCCTTCAAAAATTTTTCAAGACTGTACTCTAAAACATGGGACTTATTTCTAAACCTTCCATTTTTTAATAGTTGTTCAACTACTATCAATTTTTCTTCATCAATTGTTATACTTATTTTTTGTTTCATCTTATCTTATGTTATTTAGTATCACTTTATAGTTAATAATACTATAAAATCATACTTTATAAATCTTTCTATTATAATACTATTAAAGAAAGGTAACATAATTTCCATAATTCTATTAAGCAAAATATGTAATCTGTAAAGCCCTAGAGGGCCTAATAAATTGTTCCTTTATGGAATACATATATAATAGGCACTCAACAGGCTACATGCACAATCATAGCGCTATTTTGGAGCCATAAAATACAGCGACAATAGTTAGTAGTAATGAAAAACCTTGGGTAAGTTTAGAGTGAAATCTAAAGTCGCAGTGATACTCTGAAAATTTTAAGGAATTTTTAGGGCCTCAAGAACTTAAATTCTTGAAGCTTAATGATTGTGCTAAAGCTGTCGCTAGGTTCAACGCGAATTCGGACAGGGCTAACCTGAACTGCAACAGGAATCCTGCTAACACGAATTCGTCTCTCGGAATAACCTGTTCTCTAGGGCACAATCATTAATATGAAAACATACAAAAATTTATACAAGAAGCTTTGCTCAACAGAGAGTTTAGTATCGGCTTACACCAAAGCAAAAAGAGGAAAGGCAAAAAAACAAGCATTTATTGAATTTGATAAAAATGCAGAACAGAATTTAAAACAGCTACAAGAAGAGCTAATAAATATGACTTATAATACTCGTTCTCTAAAAAGATTTATAGTAAGAGACCCAAAAACAAGAACAATTCATGCATCTGCTTTTAGAGATAGAATTGTTCATCACATGCTTGTAAACATTTTAGAACCGATTTTTGAAAGAATATTTATTTATGATTCTTATGCCAGTAGAAGAGATAAAGGAACACATTTAGCAATTGAAAGATTTGATGCCTTTAAAAGAAAAATTTCCAGAAATGGAAGGTTGGTTCGACAAAAATCTGGGGGAAGCAAAAATCAAGTGCAGGGGTATGTATTAAAATCAGATATTTCTCGCTATTTTGACAATGTGGATCATAAAACCTTATTGAATATCATTAAAAGAAAAGTAAAAGACGGTAAAATAATCTGGCTTGTACAAAAAGTATTAAATAATTTTGATATCCCAGTAAAAGGTAAAGGAATGCCACTTGGGAATTATACTTCTCAATTTTTTGCTAATGTTTATCTTAACGATTTAGATTATTTTGTCAAACATGAATTAAAAGCAAAGTACTATATTAGATATGTTGATGATATGGTAATTTTGCACAGAAGTAAAAAGCGTTTGGAATATTTTAAGAAAAAAATTATAAACTTTTTAGAAGGAATGAAACTAGAGTTACATCCAAACAAATCAGAGATTATTTCTCTGCAAAAAGGGATTACTTTTTTAGGTTACAGGATTTTCTATAAACATAAAATTCTAAGAAAAAGAAATAGAAAATACTTCCTAAAAAAATTCGATAAATACCTAAATTTGTATAATGAAGAAGTTATAAGTGATGAGCAACTTATAGCAAAGCTACAGGGATGGTTTGGTTATGCTCAATGGGCTAATACCTATCTTCTTCGTAAAAGGTTAATTGAAAAAACAGCAGAACTTTTCAAAAGAAAAAATCCTAACAAGATTCAAGATTTATATAAACTATTAAAGGAAACTTATATAATATAAAAATTCCTAACATTTTCATGAAAAAGTTAAAGATTGTTTTACTGTTAGTCATAGTTTTTATTCTAAACATAATATGGGAGTTTTCACATTATCAGTTTTATATAGATTTAACAGGAATTCCTCCAACTACCCATTTGATAATTGCATCTCTTACAGATGTTTTTTTGATAGGATTGATATTTATGTTAATATCCTTAATCAATAAATCACCTAAATGGATAGACAAGCCAGGGCTAAAAGATTATACTTTTATTATAATCTTTAGTTTAATAATCTCAACAATAATTGAATTATATTCTGTTTCAAGAGGAAGATGGGCTTACACCTCTGCAATGCCCACTATATTTGGAATTGGATTAAGTCCCTTAATTCAATTATTCACAACAGGGATTGTTAGTTTGTCTTTATTAAAATTGATTAATCGGACAAACATTTAAAAATAGTCGGGGATTTAGTCATTTGTTATAAAAGAGGTAGATATCAAATAAAATGGTATTGTCAGGATTTGCAATTGATTCGGTGAATTATTTTAATGATTCTTTTATTAAGTGGGCTATTTTTGGGGGGTTAATCGCTTTGGGAGTTTTCTTGGTTATATTAGCTATTGGAATTTATATCTATTTTGCATTTGCATGGATGAAAATTGCAAAAAAACTGAAATATAAAAACCCCTGGTTTGCATGGATTCCTGTATTAAACATTGCAATGATTCTTCAATTAGGTGGTTTTCATTGGGCCTGGACATTTTTAATACTTATACCTTTATTTGGGTGGATTGCTTTATTTGTTTTAGTAATAATTGCAACATGGAGAATATTTGAAAAGAGAAAATATCCCGGCTGGTTTAGTTTATCTTTAATTATTCCAAAAGTAGGGTTTATTTTATATCTTATTGCTATAGGTTTTGTTGCCTGGCAAGATAAAGAGAGAGGTAAGAAGAGGTAATCAGTAAATAATAAATTAAAAGATTATAATAACAAATAACCTTACACATTAACTTATCCCATTTATGTTTTCTATTAATAATAATCTGCTTTATTTTCTTTTAATAAATTAATAATTTCAATCAATTGTGACATCCTCTGTTCGCCTAAAGGCGACAGCGTCCTAGTGAATTGAATGATGCAACTCTTGATTCTGTACATACGACAAAGCTCTTTCAAAGTCTGTTCCACAACCTGTACAAAAATATCCC
>Ga0209518_1000277_pt1 | contig 68355 bp, 97 predicted proteins | sample RifGroB1_FD_183993 | JGI IMG/M metagenome (GOLD analysis project Ga0209518, IMG submission 183993) | Groundwater microbial communities from Rifle, Colorado, USA - Groundwater B1 (SPAdes) (version 2) | ecosystem: Environmental > Aquatic > Deep subsurface > Groundwater | place: Rifle, Colorado... | reverse complement strand
CGTTGAACAGATCGTAGCGCACGCCACCGATAGTTTCGGTGCGGGCAACAACGCTATCCACGCCCATGATGCGGACTTCATCGCCTACCTTGGACGGCGTGACAGGCGTAGCCTTCTCGGGAGCGGGTTGGGGTTCAGTCCGTGATGCGAGTAGAGCCTTTACCTGCGCCACGTCACGCTCGATTTCGGTGCGGATCGGCATGACGACGCCGACAACGTCTTTGCTCACCATGACTTCTATTGCGGTCTTGTCGTCGCTGCTCTTCCTGATAACGAATTGAGCCTCCGGGTATAGCTTCTTGATCAGATCGTAATACTTACGGTCTATACCAGCAACGGTGCCATTGACATCGAACAGGACGGCGGTAAATTGCTTCTCGTAAAGTTCGGCAATCGGCTGAACCTCGGTCTGCTTGCCCTTGAACCGGTCCAGTATTTGATCTGCCCGTGCCCAATCCTTACGTTCTTCCTTATAGCGGTCGCCAAAGAATTCGTTCACGTTCTTGATCGGCGGCTTGTTTATCAGTACATGTCCATTGGTGTACCAGTCTTCGTCACCACGTCTTGCCATCAGCCAATTGGCCGAGGACTTGGATAGGCCGAGTGCTTTCTTCTGGAGCGGCTGCGGTTCGGGATTAAATGGCTGGATTTTGGCTTCTCCGGCCGCTTGCTCAGCAATGGCTTTTTCTTCCTGTTCCTGCTCCATCTGCAAACGTAGCGCTGCAGCTTCTGTTTCCCATCCATCGGCTTTGGACTCGACTGCATCTCTCAACTCTGCCACAATTGGCGAATCTGGATTCATAGCCTCTGCGGCCTCGATGGTTTCCTCGTAACTGCGACGCAGTTCGCTCGCTGCTTTGTTGAACTTGCTGATATTGCGTTCATATGGAAATTCGCCGCCATAGTAGCGCTCGTCGATGCCAGCCGACCGTTTCTCAACTTGGCTAGTCAACCATTCAACATAACGATTGAAATTCGTGCGCAAGTTCTCGACGGTAAGCGGTCCCTGAAACATCGCCTGAGTACCAAAATATTGCGATACGCCTTGGGATGGAATGTTTGTATCTCTACCCAACAGAGCACGCAGGATTTGATGGTAGGTCTGCAACAAGTCGGCGTAATCAGGTTTTTCGAAGTTTACCTTGCCGTGTTCCTCGGTGTTTTTGATTCCTTCCTGGAAGGCGGCTTCGAGTTTTGCGTCGCTTACAGCGGCAGGTTCCCCTGTTCCTTCGGCGGCTGGTACGGCGCCTTTTTCTGGTTCTGCCCGAACAGCAACTTCTGGTACTGCTCCGCCGCCTTCTTCAGGCTGAAGAACTGCCTCGTCCTGGCTGGTGTGCTGAGTCTCATTTGTGACCTCATTCAGATTGGTGATGACCGCCGCCGTGAAAGCGGCGGGCGGCTTGCCTTTGGTGGCATCGTCGGCATCTTTCGCCGCTTTGGCGAGGGCCGCATCTATTTCGGCTGGATCGCGCACGGTTTCGACCAAATTGCGGACCGCGGCGGCTTCTGCCGTTGAAAGGTCGGTCAGTGCTGGCGCCGCCTCGGCTTCCTTGGTCCTCTCGCCCTGAACCTCGTCGATCATGGCGGCGAAGTCGTCGGCGGAGACTTTACCGGCGTCGGCTGCGGCGATCGGCTTCTCGCCAGCCATGTGCGCTTTACCGGCGACCGGCTCGCCGCTTTCGTCCAGCGGCACCACCTTGATGCCAGCGCGCGTCGGGATCAGCGCGGCTTTCTTTACCTTCGGACCTTGCTCACCACGCCCCGCCCCCGGCTCGGCCGCGGCTTCACGTGCTCCGGCAACACCGACAGGTTCGGCGTTTCGTGCGCCCACTCCAACGCCTTTTTCTTCATTTCCGGGCCCAGTGCCCCGCTGAATGCTGCTTTTTGCTGCGCCTTCGATTTGAACGGCATGTTGACCTCCTTGCGGTTGCAGGAATGCCTTCGGATCCTGAAGCCGGGTTTTGTACTCGGCCATGGTCAAAGGCGTGATCTGGCGCACGCGCTTCTCCCAACCCTTCTTGTAGTTCGCCAGATAGAGCGAGCGGGCTTCCTTTATGCTCGCCGCCCCGATCACTGTTTTTGGTTCGTCGAAGGATCCGTCGGCCTTATTCTGGTCGACCACGTAGACCTCGCCAGCGAAATCTGTGGGCGTGCCGGGCTTGATGAACACGTCGACGTGCTCTTTGTCCGGGGCGCGCGCGGCTACCCCTTTCACGTAGCCGTAGTGGGCCGATAGCGGTGGCCATTCCGGGCGGCGCTTGGACCCGGCCGGATTCTCGACTGAAATGTCCATGCCGCCGACGACGGCGTGCCCCTTCTGATAGTTCCCGGCATCCTTCTGGCCGTCGGTCGGCTCTGGAAGTTCGTTCGTCGGGCTCGTGGCGGCCACATGGGCAGCCTCGTCGACCGGCGCCCGTAGCGCCGCGCGCCGCTGCGCCCGGGTCAGTTTCTCCCCTGCCGCCGGGATCAGGTTCTCCGGCATCTCGTTCGGCGTGGACGGCTCAATCATGTCCTTGGCGATCGCTTCCTTGATGCCCTGGAACCGCTCGACGTGGGCCACTTCCTGCTCTGTCGGTGTGGTGTCCTGGTAGCCCTGCCGCCCCAGTTCGGCCTTGAAAGCTTCGACCGGGTTGACGATGGCCTCGTCGGCAAGAATGCCGTCCAGGACCGCGAACCGCCCGGTTTCGGACTGCCGCTGCCGGTTCCCCTCGATGGTGCGGTCCAGCGTCTCCTGCGCCGAGGCGCGTTCGGCTTCGGCTTGGTCCAGGAAGGCTTGCTGCGCCGCAACAGTCTTGACCTCGATATCAGCCTTACGGCGAGCCAAGTCCTCCTGCTCGGAAAGCATCAGGTCTCGGAATTCTGCCCCTCTGGCCTTCTTTTCGGCCTCGCGCTGGCGTTTTCCAGCCGGGGTGATGCGTCCGGTCTCGGTTTCGAGGACGGGCACTACAGGCTCGACTGGTGCCCCGGCCGCCGCCTGTACCGCGTCTGGTGAAGGAGGGGCACCAGGAACGACAGCCGGCGGGGCCGTGGGCATTGGGAGATCGCCCCTAACGGCGCGGTCCAGTATGTCTTTGGCGATGTCGCGGTCGGTCAAGTAGGAATGCGCCTTCACGGCGACCGCACCAGCGCCGCCCATCAATGCGGTCTGAATCAGCGTCGGAGCCAGGATATCCTTCGTCGCCTTCCACCAGTCGCTCGCGCTGTCGGTCTTGTAGGCTGGCCCCTCTTGTAATCCGGACTCGACTTGAAGCGGCTGCTGCTTGATGTTGGTGAGCGCCTCTGAAGGGACTTCGGCGAGCGTCATTCCACCCAGTTTCGCCGCCCCCCTGGTCAACAGGCCCTTATTCGCCAGAGGCTTGATGATGCGTCCTATGGGCGTTGAAAGCAGCGCCAACTGCGCAACGTTCGATGCGACCTCCGGACCCGCCTCCCAATGCCCGGATGCGCGAGCGTTTTCTATGTACTTTGGCTCGTAGCCAGTGACCCACTCCTGATCCGTGAGCGGCGTCCCGCGAGCCTTGACGGCAATGGCGTCTTCCTTGTCCCGAGCATCTCGCAGGAACTGGTTCGCCATACTGCGCTGCATGGCCGCATAATTTGCAGCACCACCAGCGCCATACCCGGCAATGGCTCCTCCTGCGAGTCCACCTACAGCAGTGCCAGCAATTCCGGCTGGTATTCCAGCCAGTACGCCGGCTCCCATACCAGCCGCGGAGAACCCGAGGCTCGGCCCAAGGTTGTCGCGTACATCACTGCGGGTAATTAGGCCACCAAGCAAAGGATCTGATTCACCGCCCTCCGCAGCGCGTTCCTTCGATTTGGTGCGGCCACGCTCGACCAAAGTATCCAGAAAATTGCGTGGTTCCGTAGCGCTGAACGGCTTCTCGCCCTCGATGGTCGAAGCGATTGCGGCTGGAACGTGGTGAGTAATAGCATCACCAACTTGGCGCGCGACTTCACGGATGAAGCCTGGGCGCTTCTTGCGAGCAGCAAGTTCCTCTGGACTGGCACCTATCTCACTCCAATCCTCTGCTGGCGCTCCAATTTCTTCCCAGCCCATGTCATTTCACCACTATTGGCCCGGTCGGAGTCATAATCGTATCTCCTGCCTTGATCTTGCCAGCCTTCTTTGCAGCCCGCGCTTCCTCCAATGTATTGAACCTTGGCAATCCAGCCCCTGCCTGTGCGCCGGTCAACCCACTCATGATCTTCTCCCGAAGTTGAGGGCCGGTCAGCTTGTTCATCGGATCGGCGAGCGCCTTCACTATTTCTTTGTCAATCAACTCCTTTTGGCGATCTCGTTCTTCCTTCGGCCCCTTCCCGCGCGCCTGCAAAAATGCACCGATGTCTTCCTTCTGCTCGGGCGTCGATTTTGTCCAGCGGTCCAGCATCTGCATCTCAGCGGCACGAGGGTCAGTCTGCTGCTTTGGCGTTGGCATGAATGGCTTGCCGTCTTTGTCGGTAATCAGGTACGGCGCTACCCGTCCGGTCTTGTCGATGGCAAGGAAGCCCTTCGACGTTTCGATGGCCGTGAGGTTTTCTCTTTCGAGACGTTTGGCCTCGTTCTTGTAGTGCTCGGCCTGCGCTTTGTCGATGTTCTCCCAGTGCGCTATTTCAGCCTTCAACTTGGCCTGGGCGAGTTCGTTGTCACCCTGCTTGTCCGCCAGCATCGCCAGCCGATACACGTCCTCCTTGTTCGACTTCAGCATCTCCATCGCGGCTTTTTTGTTCTCGGTTTCTTGCTTAGTCATGCCTTCCAATGCTGCCGCACCGGCTTTGCCGATTGCCCCGCCGGCCCGGGCTCCGGGCTCCGAAGCCGCGGCGAGCATGTTCAGCCAGAAGGAAAGCTCCGACCGATATTGCTGTTCAGCCGTGAGACGCCCTGAAGTATCCGTTGTTTTCAGCTTTTCGAGTGCCTTGCTGTATTCTTCGACCAGCGTTGACTTCGGCACCACGGGAGCGGCGACGGGTGCAACAGGAGGAGCAACAGGCGCGGCGACTGGAGTAGCTTGGGGAGGAATTGCGCCTTCCAAGGCATTCGCCTGGGCCTGCGGCACCATGCCGATGGCGCCGGCTTGAGGCGGAAGCGCGCGCGCGCGGGCTACCGGAGCCACGGCTGCAGGCGCTGGCGGTGCCACGGGGGCGGCTTGCGGTGCAGGAAGTGCGCCAGTCGGCGCTGCGCCCGGGATGACTGACTGGGCTACTGGATACCCCATTGCCGCCGCTTCACTTGCCGCTTGCCGTGCCCGGCGCCCCGCTCCTGGATCTCCAAACGTGGCCGGAATACCCTTCTCCAGCACGTCGTATGGCGTCTTGACAATGCCCTTGAGATTTCCCCAAGCATCCTTGAAAAACTGCCCAACATTCTCGGATTCCATACTCCGCTTGCGAGCAAGGTCTTCCTCGGTCGGACCACGAGCAAGTATCCTCTGAATCAGTTCTGCGGTGTCGTCGGCCATGTGAGCCCCTTAGTTTGGTATCAGATTACCAGTATTCGGATCGTACCGTGGACGGTTACCGAAGGCATTCAAAGCCGCCGCTGCGGCGACCAGTTGTGCCGTGGTACTCGGCGCAGGAAGCGTGGTCGTGACTGTAGAAGGCATTCCTTGACGTGCCGTGTCAATCACGTTACCGCCAGCATTGAGCCCGGATATGGCGGCGTCTCTCGCCAGCGATCCGGTCTCAGTCAGATTGCTGATCTGAGCGTTTGTCGCCTCCTGCGCTGTCGTGGCGAGGTTCGCGAAATTCGTGCCGCCGGTCAGTTGTCGTCCAGCTCCTCTCTCTGCCGCGCCGAGCGCCCTGTCGAAGCCGCCGGCATAGACTACTCCCAAGGCATCGAGCGTGTTCCGGCCGACGATTCCAGAGGCGATATCGGCCTGATTGCCCATGCCTGGTGTCGTGCCTGGTAAGTCTGCCCCGGCCATCGCCGCACGCCGCGTCGCCGCGTTCTCCTGAATCTTTCCGGCTTCCGTTACCCGGCCTGCCACCAGATCCAGATATGGATTCATGTAGGACTCGATTTGCGCTTGCGTGATCGGCGCAGCGCCGGCCTCGGTCAAAGCGGCAGAACGGTCCAGATACGGCTGCGTCGCGCCTACTGAACTGGCGGCGAGATTTCCTGCATAAACCTCGTTATCCGACAAATTCATGATCGCCGGCGCATACGTCCTAGCCAAGTCAATGAGATTGCCCGAGGCATCGGTAATTTTTTGATCCGGGGTGGTCGTGACGATATTCTGCTTTACCGTCTTGGCATCGGCAGCGATGGCGGCGAGCAGCGCCGCCCCAGTGATAAACTGGCCTCCGGTGAGGCCAAGATTACCGGCGAGGCTTGTTATTACATCCTTTCCCAGCTTAAAAGCCTTGGATATCTTGTCAATCACGCTCGAAATGATGCTGTCATCGCCTGTTGCGTACGCCGTCCGTAAGTCTTCAGCAGCTTTTTCTGTGTCTCCACCATACGGGTCTTCGTCGTTCGGGCCTGCATTGGAGACACCATTTGTCGTCCCGTAAGGGTGATCCGCATCAGGCAGTGTCGTAATTGCTGCTGCGCCACCGGCGGCAATCTTCGCAGCGGCTTTTGCAGCCGCTGCCTTCGCTGCTTCGGCTTCCGCAGCTTTTGTGCCGAGCGTTTCTACTCCTGCGGCTTTGGCTGCCGCTGCCGCTGCCGCTGCCTGCTGCGCTGCTACCGCTTCAGCGGCTGTCATCTCCGCCCCAGTGGCCGCCAGTTCTACGCCTGCCGCACCTGAGAGGTCGGCAGCGGTCGCGCCGATCGCCCCGGCTCCGCCTGCTGTGACGGCATTTCCTGCTGCAATCTCAGCCGCAGTCAATGCCCCTCCACCCGCGCCATACGTCGCACCAGCACTTGTGGTCGATCCTATCGCTCCTGCCAAATACGGCGCTGCTATAACGCCGCTTATTCCACCTACCATCAGTTTCCCTATCGTGTTCATCCTCCGATTGTCGGCACGATCCTGGTCGCCAATTTTTTGCCATGTTGCATCAACGAAGCGATGATATTCCTCGTCTTTCGGAACCTTGTCTGCGCCACCCCACAACTCAGCTAGCAACTGTTGTGTATGTGCAGCAGATTGTGAATTGCGCGCCTTGAGCCAGCGGCCTACCTCATCGGTATTTTGCGGGTCAACGGTTATGCCGTCGTAGTACAGTTTGTTCAGCAACTCTATCGGATCGACGCCTGCGCCCTGGCCTATGTCCCCACCTTGCCATTGATTTGCTTCGTCATAGCCCGTTGACATAGCCTGGGCGCGAATTGGTTCAAGGGCACGCTTCACATCGGCAGCAGTAACCCCGACCTGCTCCATAGCTGCCCTGGTTGCGGCAGGATTATCGCGATTCGCAATGACATATTGCCGGATTTGTTCTTCTTCTTGTCCGGTTAGTGTTGGCTGTATCCCTGCAAACTGTGCTACTTGCCGCCAGGGCACAGTACCACCGGAAACCCTTGCGATATCTGTCAACGTCACTTGACCAGCAGCGACGGCTGCCGCGATCTGCGCAGGCAGGTCCGGGTTGTTCAGATTCTGATCGATGTACTCGCGTATCTGCTGGTCTGTGAATTGTGCCATGGCTATTCCTTCTTGACCTTTTTCTGGTCAGCAACCTTCTCGTCAGGCTTCTCGGTTACAACCAATGTGTTGACGAACTGTTCATGTAAAAAGCAAATACCAGTGGCTACCGCCACGGTAATCCTGTTCCCGGCGTTGTCGTTCATCAGTTCAATTTGATTCTTGACGACGGCTATGCACTCGTCTTTGGTCATTTCCGCTCTCCCAGTTGGCACTCAAGTGTTGATACGAACAACAGTAGTGCTGCAATTAGTTTCATCTTGTCTCCTATTAACATTGCGTTCCAGCGCCAGTGGCGTCAACGAACAAACAAACTTTGCCGCCGATGTTGAAGTACATAAAGGGCGGGGTGCCGGTCCCAGGTACAGAACCGAGTTTGTACTTTGCGGCGGCCAGATTGTGTGTCTGATGGATAGATATTTGACCCAAGCTTGCACTGTCATTATAGACCGTGCCGGAGGTGTCTTCCGGCATCAACATGCTGTAACCGTAATGGGTTAACGCATATATAATCGAGAATGGATTTGGGTATCCGATCGCATGAGTCCACGCTGAACCAGAATCGACATTACCTGCTATCGTCAGTCCAGTAAGGGTGCCAAGAGAAGTGATAGCCGTCTGCGCTGCGCCGGTCACGGTGGCCGCGCTTCCTGAAGCGTTGCCGGTGAGATTGCCTGTAATCGCGCCCGTTACGCCGAGCGTGCCGGCGATAAGCGTGTTGCCGTTATTCCCATTCACACTGAATTTCGATGCTCCAACCGGGGTATTCCAGATGTCGAGCGCCGGGGCAGTCGTTGCGGTGATTTTGATCGGCCCACTTGAGGTAATGGCATTCCCGGTGCCGTATGCAGTGGCTTGTATGGCCGCAACGGTCGCGGTCAGCGAGACGGCATGAACGGGCCAATTCGTTGCCGTCCCTGTGGTGCTGTTGGTCGCGTAGAAACTCGGACCTGATGCGCCGGCCCCGCTCGTTTCCGCGTAGAGCGCCGCATATGTGCCCGAGGCGATTGCGGCAATTCCGTGTTTTGCCCCGCTCACATAAACGGCGGTGTTGGCAGAGTTTCCCGGCGGCCCGCTGCTGGTGCTTGTGGCCCCGGAGAAAATTGCACTACCTGACACGGCAATATCACCCGCCTGCGTGATCGTCACGGTAGGCGATCCGGTCGGGCCGGAGGAAAAAGACGTGGCCCCGGAGGAAAGAATGGTCGTGTTGCCGCCGCTCGTCGCGGTCAGCGTTGTTGCGCCGAGGGTGAAACCTCCCATGACGCCTGTTCCAGCCATAGCGACGCGGAACGGCGATGTGGCAAACGTCGCCCCGCCTAGCCAGATACCGCTTGAGTCCGCTTTGAACCAGTTAGGTGAAGTACCAATGGATATGGACCCATAGAAAGTGCCCGTTGATCCAGTAATGTCTCCCGCAAAACTCGCCGCCCCATCCGCTGGATCAATGAAGAACGTGTATGCCCCCGTCGCATCAGTTCCTGCAATTCCAGCAGTACCGATGACGACGCCAGCCAGCCCATTCTTGTGATAAAAGAGCGGGTCTCTGCCGTAGATTCTATTGAGCGCATTACTGACGCGCGTGGAAAAATTGCGCAACTGCGCGCCGTTGTAGGTGTTTCCGAACCGAGGGAAACCGAAGTCCATTATTTTTTCCCGTCAGGCTGCAAATCGAGGCGAATGCCACCGTAGCGCCAGTCATCCGAGACTGCGGTGCTGGTGAGGGCAATGGCTATCTGACGCCCGCGAGCACGCACAGACACATTCCCGGTCGATGACGTGATCGAGTACGGCCCCTTGGTGATTTGCTCTCCCTGTGGGTACTTCCTCGTTTTCAGACTCATAGCCACCGTTCCGGTGAGCGCCTTGAAGTCTGGTATCGCTCGACCGCAGAATGCCAAAAACTCGCCAGAGCCATTCATTTGCGCGTTTCCCGGAAGCTCGATATCGTAGCTCTCCAAGGTCGCCGTCATGGCTGCGGTTCCGTCCTCGGTTCCGCTGTCGTGCTTATAGATGTAACCATCGGCGCCGGCTGCATAGACGTAATCGAAGATATCGGAGTTTCCGACGGCGGCCGTTCTCACACGAGTGCCCGACGACCAGTGCTTCTCGTCGATGTTGTAGATGACGTAATTCGTGTTCTCGGTTTGCGCATTGGCCGGGTAGTCCCACCAGATTTCGCGGAACTGCTTGTTGAAGTGGGCCGTGACCTTGAAGCCTTGGACCGTGTTGATGAGCGGCGTCTTCACATCCCCGAACACGGTGTTGTGCACGTCGCAGGGCAGGACATTGATCGTGCCGTCGTAGACCATGAAGTCCCTTGATCCCATCCAGTAGATTATGCCGTCCACTTCGATGGCTGCATTGGGACCCTGGATGCCACGATTCTCTCCCCTGACGTGGAAGTCGAACGTCAGGTTGTCCTGCCCCTCGTAGGTCATGCTCCAAAGATGACTGTCGGTGAAGATGGCATACTCGCCAGAGAGCGTCTTGATGCCGCATATGATCTGATTGCCGGTGCTCAGGTGCTTGGAGCCCGCGGTATTACCGACAGCAGCGGTCCACGTATCGTAGTCTTGGCTACTCGACCAGCGGATCAGCATCGGGTCCAGGTAGGTGCCGTTGTGGGCTCCCAAGAGGACAAGATGCAGCCCCAGGGGCGAGACGAACAGGCCGTTGGCCGAAGTCGGCGCAGCAGCTATCACCGCTGCAGCCGTGCCAACCCCAGTGGAGGTATCCCACCTGTAGATCGACCCGCCGCGACGATTGATGATGAGGTCTTCGCCCCAGTTGTCAGCCGTCCAGACGCTGCATTGCGCGCCGCCATCAGTGGAATCAGTCACGCCGGCCGCCAGACCTGCGGGGGTAATATCGGAGAAAGTGCCGCCGGTCTCGACGTAGAACTTGCTGGTGCAACCCAAGGCTTTGTAGCGCACAAGGGCGAGCGAAGCAAAGTCAATCAGGAGACGACAGATACCGGAGAAAGTATCCGTATCGTACTTCAGCCAGCCGCCGAGCTTCTGCGGCATGCCGTTGTGGAAACGAACCTTGTTACCGGATTTCCAACGGTTTACTGCCCCACGATCCGTAGTCACCGTGAAAAGACCGGGCGCGATCTTGATTTCGGTGAGGGCCATTCATCGCTCCGCTCGCGGCATCGGCGTCATGGTCATCGGCGCGTAGTCCTTGCGGCGATGGTGACGGGTTTCGTTCCTAGCCGAACTGAGAACTTTGACGTACTCCTGCTCCCAGATCGGAAGCGATTCGCCTTGCTTCAGGTATTCTGCCCCATAGACGAGGCAGGCGTACAGGAGGGCATCCGGGCAATTTGTCCCGAGCCACGTCGTAGCGACCGTACTCGACAGACCCGCCGGCCGCTTCATAAAGTGCGCCGTCCAGGTATGCGCCGTTGAAGGCGTTCCGGCGACGATCCATCGCGTGTCGTCCAGATCGGCGTAATACTTCGGCAGGGCGGCCGTTGTAGTCTCTGTCGGCCAGTAGTCAAGGATGTACTCCCGCGTCTTCTGGATCAGCGGGTAGGTCTTCCCGCCCGATGAGAACGTCAGCGAGCGGTCTGCGACAAAGTTCGGCGGCTTGAGAACGATCTGGCTGCTCGCGGTAAAAACCCCGGTGTCGATCGCATCGAAGATATCGAGGTCCAAGTCTCTCAGGAGGCCGAGTTCACCCAGGCCGATGCAGATATCCACGTCGGAAGCGAAAGGAGTCCCCGTATCTTCGACGAAAGCGATGATGGCGGCTTTCAACGTAGTGTGATTCCAACCGAACCCTGGCATCACGTACTCCCACCGAAGTAGCCCCCAGTCAACGGCGGCAGGTTATCAACGAGCGTCGCTCCATCTCCACCACCGGCCGCCGCGGTATCCAGGTCAGGGGCCGGGTGCGCCAAGGCAATGCCGTCCTCGGCGGTGAAAGGTTCCTCCTGCGGATTTTTTACGTCTCTGCATTCGGCGTGAACACGAAGGCCGGGATTGTCGCCGTCGGCAACTGAATCAATGTACCTGCCGCGCATACCGCAACGCTGGCATTGAAACCACGCGAATTTTCCGGTGGCGAGCTTTGCCATCAGATCCTCGCCAACTGAAACGTCGTGTCAGTACGCTCTCTCTCGAAGTCCCTGGCTCTCTTCAGCGCCCTTGCCGCCAGCCCTTCGAGAATCTGAAACTTGCCGGGATTGTGGATCAGCGCGAGTTGTGCAGCAAGGCCAGAAGCCAGGGCTTCAAACCACGTATACGCAACGTCAGGTGTCTCAGATGCCGCAGTCACGTCCTGAATCCGGCGAAGCCTCCAATACCCCACCGCGTCAGTGATGGCTTCTCCTACCGGCCACATCCAAGCTTTCAAGGTTGGGCGGTCGAAGAACATGCTCTTGATGATTCCTGAAACCGTCTTGTCCGGTATCCTCTGGTAGTCGCCACGGCTGAGAAGTTGAATCGGCGTAGCCAGTGAACTGCGGATAAAGATCGGGTCCAGAATCGCAAGCGTCCCTGTCGGTATTGCGTAATCGTCTTGGTCCACAACCACCGTCAGGTTCGTCGCCTGCTCGACAACGAAATTACGCACCCCATCGGTCGCCCAGTCGGCAAACATGAGGTTGAGTGACATGCGGGCATCTCGAACGTGCTGCCCGGTCAGCGTGCGTTGGTCCACCCCAGCGCGGCTGAACGCGATATCGACAAACTCAGCGATCTCGGGCGACCAAGAATACGTGTTTGACGTTGTCATTTTTTCGCCTCTTTCGCGGGCTTGCTCACGATCTCCTGCACCGACTTTTCGTGCGTATCGGTGCGCGTCGTGACCTGTCCAACGCTACTACCGCCCCACCGCATCGCCAAGACCTGTTTGTAAGCCTCCGGGGCGATCAGGACCAGGAACAGGACCGCCAGCACGTCCCACGACGGCAGGCTGTTCACCAGCAGCAACTTGGCCGCGATGATCTGCCCGGCGTAGGTTCCGAGCTTGCTGCCGGATATCTCGCCATCCTTACCGCGCACCAACCCGTTCAGGTCGCGCCGGATACCGAACTTGCGGCGCTCAGGGCCGTCGTCGCTCATTTCAGCGTCACGATGTTAGCGAGATCGGATTGCTGTACCAGCTTGATCGCGTGATGGCATTTCTCGCGCCGCTTGTAGCTCTCGCCATGCGCGATGATCTCGCCGTTTCCCGCCCGCAGCCGCCAGCGGTATTGCTTGGTGCGGGTGCGATAAATCTCGAACTTGGAGTTAATCATCATGTCGTCCCTTTTCCGTTGCCCGTCACCCGCGCCGTGATGCTGGATAGCGTTTCCATCACCGATTGTTGCGCCTTGTTCTGCGCCACGAGCATGTCAATGTGGTCCTGTAGCCGATCGGTCTTCTCGTCCGCCAGCTTTGAGTACAGAGTCCCGACATCGGCTGTGACTTCACTGTGCCGTCGCACATATTCGATGATGTGAGTCTCGATCAACTTCGTGTTATTCCTTACGTCGCTCACGTCAGCCTTGCGGCTCAGTTCCATTTTCAGCAAATACGCGACGATGCCGATCAATACCGACAGCACAGCAGAAAACCCGGACATCGACAACATCGCTACGTCGCGCCATTCCATTACTTCACCACCACTGTCCACTCGACAATCGTACCCGTCTCCGCCTTCGTCATCACAGGTCTAACCCGATTGTCCACCGTGACATGCCATTTCGTATCCAGTGGAACGCCGAACTTGTCCACGTCCTGCTTCGGCACATCCCACCGCGCCGTACCGCCCGGCCCTCCAGCATCGTACAGATCACAGGATGCCCGGTAGAGCGAATTCGTCGCCTTGAGTTGCGTGTGCAGCGAGGCGGCGCGGGTCTGCGCGTCGGCTTGGGTGAGGTAGGTGAGTTTCAGCATGGCGGGCTTCACAGGGTAATGCCGTGAAGTTTAGCCAGCCGCTGCTGAATAGCGAGCCGCGTTGCAGCGCTGCTGACCGTTCCGCGCAGTATCTTGTCCTTCTGTTGGAAATTCCCGTAACCACCTGCCGTCAGTCCTTTCCGCCACATCGTCAGTCCCGTCAATGCAGTGGCAGATAATGCCGCCGTGACCGGAGTTCCGTTGTTCAACTGGATCGTTCCGGTGCCGTCCGCGGCCACCGAGGTATAGAGGATGTTCCACGTGTTGAGCGTTGGGGATACGCCGGTTGTCGCGGCCCCGGCATCCTTCAGCCTGATTTGTGGTGTGCCCGTGAACTGCTGCGCCGCGAACTCATAATCAGCGTCGCGGCCATCGAACAGCACGTCATCCGAGGTCCAACTGATAGCTTTGAACACGTCAAAAAACTCGTATGGAGCAGCGAGCGCGAAAGCCCCGGATTGCATGAAGTGCGCTGAACCATTGCCGAGCAACTGCGGACTCCCCACGATCTGCGCTGGCGTTGCGCCGGTATTTACAAGAGTAAATGTTGCTCCGCCACTTGACAGTGTCGCACCATTTGTAGATGTTTCACTTGCTGTCTTTGCGTTAAAATCTCCAGTTAATGTTCCGCCAGCATCCCTGTCGCTGGAATACACACGAATCCGCCTTATTCCCCCATTAAGAGGAGAATCATCCCATGCTTTATTGCCAATTATCACATCTTGTGGATCCGAATCTATGGCCGCCGCTGTCGCGACAGATGCCTGAGTACCGTGTGTACTCCACGATACTCCGTCTGTTGACGTGTAAAAATCCATGACTGACGTTCCGCCCACCGCGTAGGTCATTTTGAATCTCACGAAGATATTAGTGCCTACTGTGGCACTTAATGGTGCCCCAGAATTCCATGCCTTCACTACATCGCCAATATACCCAATAAACCTGATATTTCCTGTTGTGACTTGCTGGTCAAACCAGTAGTCACGCATGTTTCCGCCAGAAGAATCCTTTGCCATCCAGGTCGACTGTAAGACAGTGGGTGTATTGGTTGCAACAAATAGCTCGAAATCAATATCGAATGATCCCGTTAATGTGTTCCACGCTGCATGAGGAGAACTCCACCAATTAGACGCGGCACCAGAAAAAAACGCATAGTTCGTCCCGGTGTGTGACAGCACAATCGGCTGCGCTGCCCCCGTAGCCTGCGCAAGATCGGCAGCAGTCCCGGCAGTACCACTGACCCAGTTTGCCCACAGACTGGCGTTCAGGATGTCAGTAGGAGCATGCCCGACGCCGGGCTGATACCAGGCGGCGGTGTTACCGTCGGAGAGTATGCGAGAGAGCAGTTGACGCTGATCCCGCGTGTCCGCGAATAGGGCGCGACGGGTTCCGATCGGCATGGCTTAGTCCGTCAAGATAGCGAGTTTTACTCTAAGCTGCTCACCGCTCACGGGTGTATACGCATTCCTTACTACGAGGACACCAAATAGATCGACAACTTTTGGCGCGCAGACAAAGGCGAGCGCCTTGTCGGGCGATTGGATAATGCCGTTCGCTCCGCACGTCTTGAACGAAGACGATGGCAACGATATCCAGCCGACAAAGGAAAGCATCTCCAAGTCAGTCGGAGCCCAAGCTTCGTTGTCGTCCTGCATGGTGATGACGCTGTCGAACAGGTACAACTCCAAGTCTGGTTTCGTGCTCTCTGCAGTGGAATCGACCAGCAAGCAGCTTTGAATGACGCCGCCGCCGCCAGGGCTGCGCGCTGCTTTGGCGAAGCGAAGCATCCGAGCGATGCCGGTTGAGTCGGCAACCACGTCTCCAGCGGTGTAGGCCGTGGTGTCAGCGGGCCGCTTGAACTCATCCTGAACGAAGATGGTCCTCGATACGACTTCGACTTGTCCGCCGCTCATGGTTTTTTCCTCGCGTGGATAATCATGGTCCCCTTGTCGCCAGCCGACGTGAATCCGCTTGTGGAGAGCAGGAGGTTTTTCTGCGAGTCAAGCCCGCCCGGATCCGCGATGCCACCGATCGAAAAGAAATCCTGCGGCTTCGAGTCAGGGGTGCACACCCAGGCCGGGATATCGGAGAGGTCATCGAAGGAGAGGATGACATCGAACCCTGATAGGGAACTCTTGACCCCCATGATGACGAAGCGGTGACCTTCCAGTATCTTCTGGTTCACCACTTCGCCGGTGACGCCATCCGACTCCAAGGCGACATGCACGATGACGTTGCGCGGACCCTCTTCGAGAGTCCGCACCGTGACGGTGTTTGCCATGGTGCCCTCCTTAGACCGGCACCTCGGCCCAGGTGATGCTGCCCACCCCGGCCAGCGTCGTCGTCAAGCCGATCAGGCAGGCGACGGCACCCGGCATGAGCATGAGGGCACCTTGGATCTCCCAGAAGCCCGCATAGGGCGACTCGCCGACTCCAGACCCGTAGACGGCCCCGCCAAGCCAGCGCGCTGCCACAGGCGCAACGGCCAGCGTCGCCGCGTCGTAGGCCACCGTGATCGAACCACCGGCATTACCCGATCCATCGGCTCTTTTCGTCGGCGAACCAGCCACCGTGAGGCTCGACGGAATGGTTATGTGGGGCGCCGCCAAGCCGATGCCTAGGTTGTGGACGGCAGCAGGTGCGGTGACCCACGAGAACCCGACATCGGCGATGAGGCAGTTCTTTCCAGACCCTGCCGGGTTGTAGAGGATGAGGCCAGTCATTGCGGTAGCCACGGCTACGACGTTCTTCGTCGAGACGTTGGCCGCGTAGAAAAGCTGGCCGTTGCGGTTGTATCCTGCGTAATCGAAGCTCATGGTTATTCTCCTGGTTACAGGTTGGTCATCAGGCCACCGGCCGCTGAAGCAGTCGGTGCCGGCATGTTGGCCCACACGATGCCTTCCGTGCCCGCTGTCCAGACCGGAGCGCCGCCATCGTCCATAGCCGCGCAGTCCTGCAGAATGATCTTGCCTTGGCTGATTCCGGCCGGGATGTTGAACACTTCGGCCATGTCGATGGTCTTGTTGACCGACTCGGAGGCGAACAGGCAGCGCTTGAACCACAGCCAGCGGTCAATTGCGGTCGTATCCACGAGCTTGACATGCGAGGCGCCTGTCGCCGTAATCCACAGTTGGAACAGGCATTCTTCGAACAGATTGCGGGTTGCTGCCGTATCGCAGAGCAGGTTTACGCCATCGGCATCGGTATCGATCGTATCTACGCCGATCACGCAGCCACGGAAGACGTTCTCTGCCCCACCTTCGAGTTTCAGCGAGCATGCGCCGGCCGCCGACATTGTCGCGTGACCGATCCCGGCGAAGTGCACGTTCTCGAACACGTTCCTCGCTCCGGTTACCTGCACGTCGATCAGCGAGGTCGCGTCGGCAACGCCTTGGAAGGCGCTGATATTGGCGATATAGCAGCCGTTCGCTGTCACGTTCACCAGCGGGCTTACCGCAGTGGCGGTCGAAAGTTGCGCGATCCGCGAGCGCTGACTGACGATCGATGGTGCTCCGATGCCTATCAGGTGGACCAGATCTTTCGCCCATGTCAGCGTCGCGGACTGGTAATCCGTGGTATCCGCCGCCGTGTTGCTCTCGGCAATCAGGTACACCACGTCGTTCTTATTTGCCGTGGCCTTCGTCTGAGCTTGAGCAAGCGTCTTGAGCGCCTTGCCTGGTTCTAGCCCTGAATTGCTGTCGGACCCCGTCGACGGCTTGACGAAGTAGTACGTGCCGGTGAACGGGATCCCCGCTCCACCAAGCACTGGAATGCCCATACTGGAAATACCGTGCGGAAAACGTGTCATGTCAAATCTCCTAGATCAAGCCGGCCATGCGGAGATACACAGGTTGACGCCCAGCCGACAGCGAAAAGGAACGTGCGGCCCACGCGCCCGGGAAAGGCGCGAAGGACGGCCGCGCGCTGGTTACGACTTGCGAGAAGCGAGAATCGCCGCCCTCTGTTTTGGATTGGCCCAACGGGCCCGCATGGCCGCGCTGCGCTGCGCCTTCGCCTCGGGTGAGGCCAAGACAGCCTTCATCTTGTCGGACTGCGCCTGACGCCTGGAATCGTCCCAGATGACGGCATTCGGCTGCCCAAGACGTGCAGCGCTGATCACCGCCGCCCGTGCTGCCTTTCGCTCCGGGTCCGCCCAGGCGGCTTTGGTCGCCGCGGATTTGCGGGAGCGTTCGGAGTCTGTCGCCGCCGTTGCTGCGCGCGAAACTGCCATGCGCTCGCGGTAGGCGGGGTCTTCCCAGGCGGCTTTCGAGATGGCACCGACCTGCGCGCGAAATTCCGGGGTGCGAAACGGAGTCTGGTCGCGCCCGAGCGCAATCTTCGAGAGTTCCGCCCGTTCCTCGTTCGACCAGACTTTGACGGTTGGAACGTCGTCCCCGTAGCCATTGCTCTTGGCCTGATTCTCCTGCCACGGCAGAACCTGAAGGTTCCAAGGAACATGAAGACCGCAGATTCCATGACCATTGAGGGGGAAGACGTGATCGACGTGGTGCTCTACCCCGGTTGCAATGGTGATTTTCAAGCACTGACGGTAGATCAGGCGAATCTCGGCCCAATCTTCCTTGGTCAACCATGCCGGTGTCGCCGATCTCAGGCCGGCCCGGCGAGCGCTGTTCCTGGCATTGTATTCTGCGCGATGGTCCCGTAGGTATTGCTGCGAATAGTGCCGCTTGCAGAGACCGTGATAGCCACCGTTTTCCAGGCAACCTTGAATCGTGCATGGCACCGTTGTACGAATTGGCGTATTCGCGTCTCCGTGTCGCCACTCGCGCATTGCATGTACGGAACAAAAACCTTTCGCCTTTACTGGATTGTCGCAACCATCGATCTTGCATATACCGCGCGACGCTTTGACCCGCTCCGGCGTATAGCACCCGGACTGCCGATGCCACTTCATTTGGCACGAGAGTCCGCAGAATCGTCTTCCGATCCTTTTCCCGGTCAGTTCGGTGCTGCAGATCTCGCATCTCGTGTTCTGAGCCTCAGTGTGGCCGTACTCGACGTACCACTTATAATGACGACGGCAGTAGTCTTTACCGTAGTGCTCCCTGCCGCATCCTTCTATGCTGCAAACTCTCATCTTGGCCCCCTACTTACGCTGATATATCCAAGGATATACCAGTTTCAGTAGAAGGTCAAGAATTAAGTTTTCCTTTATAAATCCGCTACCTAAATCCCCGGAGATCCATAGGCTCCCCGCCAATCCGACCATCCTTGGATAAATCTTTCACGTGCTTTGTAACGCATGTTGCCCGTCTCAAAATCGCCCTCGACCCTCTTCATCACCGCCTTCCGCACGATATGCTTCAAGCCATCCGGGCAGTCGGTTTTGATGAACCAGACATCCGGGTCGGTGAAGCGCTCGTCGGCGACGAAGCCGCCTTGGAGGATGCCCATGTCTTTCACGGCGTTGACGTTGTTCTCGGCCGAGTCGGACTGCAGGTTCGAGTAGAGCACTCGTTGGGCGACGAACTTCAACTGCACCGGGATACCCAGGCGGACCGGGGAGAGCGCGACGGGGATGCCGCGGTCGTCCAGAGCGGTGCCGATCAGGATCAGCATGTCCTCGAGCGAGGACTCCATGAGGTCGGTGCCGGTAGCCGGTCTGTTGGCCTGGACCCCGCCCATCTTGACCGGGTGCGAGACGCTGAAAAGAGCGACTGCATCACCACCGGGGTATGAAACATTGAACCCGTTGTTGATGATGTCCGCGTTCCGCACGGCCTTGGTGTGCTGCATGGACCGGGCGAGGGCTTTGGAGAGACGGGCGCCGATGGAGCCGTACAGGTTGTCTTCCTCGGCTTCCTCGGTAATCGCAAAGGCAAGGGCGATCGTCTCGAAGATGTACCGTGCCGTGTAGGTTTCCGAAGTCGTGTCGTAGGAAACCCCGGCCCCTTCCTGCTTGACTTGGGCGGCGCCGAACCCGGCGAGCATCACGTCCTCGACGTAGGACTTCTGGCTCTCGGTTTCGACATCCATGTAGTGACGCCACCGCTCCGGGTGCCGGTCGTACTCGAGTCCGAAGACCGAGTTGAGTCCGTCTTGGAGTTGTTTCTTGAATTGTGCACGATTCATTGCCATGATCGCCTCCTAATTGGTTGCAAACATGGATTTGCGAAGGCGAACAGCAAGCTTCGCATTCACGCCCACGGCGTTACCGGGCTCGTCGATCAGACCGAGGACTTGGAATTGCGCATCGCTTTCCGCGGCCAGATCCAACTCCATGCCGGAGATCCCGGTCAGGGTCGAACCAGCGTGCGTCAGGATGCAGTCGGCGTAGGTCATCAGGTGCGTGGCATCGACGTAGGCCGTGGTCGTATCGCTTTGGCAGCGATAGATGATGCCGGGATCGCACCAGACATGAGCGATGGCCGCTACCGCGCCGGTTGTTACCGTGCTGGCAGGCCAGTAGGGGGAGAAACGTGCCCCGGGAACACCGGAAGCATCGAGAAACTGACAGCCGGCGAAGACGCCGAGCAGTACAGCGGAATTGACCGCTCCGATAGCGAGCTTGCCGGTGGTGAGGACTACGGTGTCGCCGGTGAAAATATTCACCGCGTAGCCGGAAGCAATCTCGAACTTCCTGGTGGAGATTCGAGAGTTGTAGACGTGCCCCATGGGCTGGAAGCCCATATAGGCATCAGCGTTTGCCATTGCAAACCTCCGATTTCAGAACTGCGTTGCTCAAAGATTGAGCGCAGACTGACCGGAAGTTCCGGCTAGACTCGTGCTGCGCGTGACCCGAAGGTCCGCCCGCGCGCCACCCGGCCGCGGTGATGTGTCGGAATCTCGACAGTATTAGTACTATCGGCTACAAAAACCAGAAAGTCAACTTATTATTCCTCGTCCGGGGCAACCCTTACTTCACGCACCGGGACGGATTTCTTGTCCGCCTCGATCGGGCCGAACCCACGACCCCCGGCTACCCGTCCGACCTGCTGCAGTTGGGAGTCCAAAGCCTGGGTCCGACCGCGCGTCAATTTGGCGTAGAACTTCTCTCTGGCTTGCGCGCGTTTTTCCGGCATTTCCATCAGGACTCCACCTTGGATGCCGATGAAACCGCTGAACCTCCCGGATTCGATGATTGGGACGTCATAGTTTTTGGGCAAAGTGGCGACTTCCCTTGGCTTCCAGCCGTCACGCAGCTTCTTGGAGATGTTCGTATGATCGTCCTTGCCTTGGAGCATGACCCGGATGAAGCGCTGGCGGAAGCCTTTCCTCGGCGCCGGGGCCTGTAAGGCAAGATTCTGCTCCCAGACAACCTCTTCCTCGTCATGGACGGTTTCCTCGCGCATTTCTTCCTCTCTGGAAGCGTGCACCGAGCGTTCGGCACTTGTCGTTTTTACCATGTCAGTCTCCTTGGGCAATTTTTTCCCGCGCGTACCGCTGCAGGTGTTTCGGATTGGTCGGATCCATCTTGAAATTGCGCATGTTCTCCAGATCCGCGGCGGTGAGCACGACTTTGGTCTTGGATTTTGGCGCCTCAGCACTGGATTGGCGTGGTTGCGCCGGCAGGGCCGCGGATGGTCTGGCGTCACCGCGCCGCGTGTCAGGCTGGGGCTTTGCGCCGGCGAATGTCGCGATCAATCCAGCCGTTTTGACCTTGGTCCGCAGCCTCGGCAGCTCGTCGTGGAGCCGCTTGTCCAATTCCTTGAAGTATTCGGCTGTCCGAGGGCTGAATTTCCCCTCCTTCATCATTTTGGCGTCGATTTCACGCGCTTTGGCTGCGTCACCGCTGAATTCCGGGTCGTTGAACCAGTTATTTCCGCCAAGCCAGTCCCTCGAATACGGGTTTTCGGCCGCCGGGACTGATTTTGGAGGGTTTTTCTTGATCTCCTCGAGCCTGCCGTGATTGGTTTCCGCTTCCCGAAGGTTGGCTTGGGCGTCGTTCAATTGCTGTTGAAGCTTGACCTCGTCCTCGGTCTTGCCGCCTTCCTTGGCCACGGTGATTTTCTCGGTCAAGGAACCGATTTCCGACTTCAAACTGCGCACCATCACGCTGGTGGTGAGAAGCCGGGCCTCGACGGTCTGCCTTTCGGCCTCGGCGGCGCGCGCATTGGCCTCGACCGCGCGCGCGTCAGAGGCTTCCCGGGCCTGGCGTTCGGTTTCGACCTGCCTGCGTCTCAGGCGCTGCTCGCGCTTGATGCGGTCCTGGACGTTCTTCGAATACTTCTTGTCCTCGGCGCTCAGTTCCTCGCCTTCTTCCTCGGCGAGCCGGGCCCCCTCGTCTTCGGCGCCGGCCTCGGCACCTTCCTCGTCCGGGACTCGGACTCCGCCGCCTTCGTCCCCCTCGGCGATCTCGATTTCAAGATCGTCCTGCGTGCCGCCAGCTTCTTCCGGGTCCGGCATCAATTCGTCAATCACGTCTGTTTTCGTTGCCATGCTTCTCCTTTCTCCGCCCGAGGGCGTGTTTGTTTCGGACCTACTTGCTGCCTTTAGCGCCCATTGCCATCTTCTTGTGCACGTTCACATTCTTGGCCGCGTGGCCGGGTTTGCACAGCGGGCCGCCCGATCCGGCACCGCCTTTCGTTTTCTTCCCGCCCTGCATTTCCTTCTTCATCTGGCTTCGGTTCATCATGGTGATCTCCTTGCGGGTTATCCTGCGGCGTAAATCTTGAATCCCTTGGGCGAATCGGCGCGGCCGATGACTTCGTCGTCATTCATCATGACGAGTCTTGCCCCCTTGAAGAAAATCTTCTGTCCGTTGTAGCGTCCGAATAGAATCAGGTCGCCGACCTTGTAGTCCCAGGCCGATACCCAGCCGAAAGCGCCTGCGGTGAGCCAGTAGAGCAAGCGGTTGGTGATGATGTGAAACTTCGGCGAGCGGCCGGCGAGCGGACCGATGTGCACGACGCGCCCCAAATAGTTCAGGTGCTCCTCGGCCTCGCGGACCGCGTGAGGCAGTTCGATCCCGCCTTTGCTCATCGTCCTCGGAATGCACGGCGCGACCAGGATGCGCCAGATCGAGGGATGCGGGGCGCCGGGCGGCACCGTCTGATCGAAGGCGTCGTACAGGTCTTCCTCGTAATCGACGCCATAGTAGGGATCGTCCTGCACTTTCATGCCCAAGTTCGGGTCGTCCATGGTCTTCAGCACATCGTCCAGTACCTCGATTGCCTGATTCTTTTCTCGTGCGCTCACGCTCACTTGTCGTCCTCCTCGTCGCCGGAAATGGTCTTGATGATCTCGATGGCATCCAGATACGCCCTGCGCTCGGCACACTTGGCCTTGTACTTCTCGGGCTCCAAGGTGCCGGAGAGAATCATCTTCTCCAAGTCGGCAATCTTGAAGCCGATGTCCTTGACCTGTTTATCGGCGAGCATGCGCAGCCTCTGCCATCATGGCGTTGAAGTACGGAATCGAAACCGAGCCAAGCTGTTCTTCCATGACCCTGCCTCGCTCGCTCAGGTGCTTGACCAGGACTACGATGCGCGGCAATTCGCGGTTGAGCGCGGCAGCCACCGCGATCGCAAGGAGCTTCGGCAAAGCGTAGGTCGTGACGGTATTCATTTGGAAGCCGCTCCTTGAGAGGATGACGCTTCGGACGCCTTCAGCGCGGCGTTCTTCATGTCGGTGAGAGCTTTTTCAACCCGGTCGACGGCGGTGTTCACTCGCTTTTCGATGTCGCCTTGGAGCTTCAGGGCCCGGATCTCGGCATCCTTGTCGGCCAGATCCTGCTCGTACTTCGCCCGCATCGACTCTTTCTCAGCCTGAGCGCGCAGCGTGATGAGGTTGTTCTGCTCCCCGGCTATACCTTCGCGGGCCTTGGCGAGCTTCTCCTGCTCGGCGGCCAGCGCGTCCTCGCGCTTCTTCAGGTCGTCGGCCTGGGCCGCCAGATCCTGTGGTTGGGGTGGCCGCGGCATCTTGGAGACTGCAATCGCGGCTCTTTGGGAAATCATGGCGTCCAGTTCGGGCGGAATGCCCGGCATTTCCTGCTCGTCGGCGTCCAAGTCCATCGGCGGCAGCTCGATTCCGAGCATTTTCATCATTCCAAGCCTTTCCCCGTAGGCTTGGTGCTCCGCAACATGGGCCATCAGGACTGGAATGCGTTCTGCGATGAGCGGGTTCTGAGGGGCTTGGGCCTGCATGGCCTGGAGCTGAGTCTGGTGGACTTGGTAATGGGAGCCGTGATCCTGATCGACGAAAACCTTTACCGGACGGCCGGCCATGATGAGGGCGTTTTCCGTGACCGGGTCCGCCCGCTTGATGTCCTTGGGGTCCGGCAGGAGCTGGTTGATTTGCTCCTGCGGTATGCGAAGGGCTCTCAGCATCATGCTGTCGGCTTCCCGGCGGTCCATGGCGGGGTTTGCGATCGCCATCTGCCCTACTGACTGCGCCAGGGCGATTCGCTGCGTCGAGCTGAAGATGTTCGGGTCCGAGACCGGAACGATGTTGGCGTAGTCGGCGAAGTCCTCGGCCATGACTTCCCTGGACTCGCCCGGGATGTCGTAGGGGTATCCGCCTTCCGGGATGTATTCCTTCCACACGTCGCGGAGGATCTGGAGTTCTTCCCCGAGAGCCGCGTGCCCCCGCTTGTGCACTGCGGAAAAGACCTTCTTGCCTTCCTCGATCAAAGCGACCGTGGTTCCTACGGGTCCGGTGTTCGAGGCGTCCCCAACCATAGCGTCCTGCGTAGAGAAAAGCCTTTGGCCGCCCTCAACGAGCAGCCCCAAGGTCTGAAACAGGGCCTGACTGGGTTCCTTGAAGTTCGGCGAGTAGAACATCTTCGACAGTTCTTCGAACTCCATGTCGGTGTCCTGAAACACGCCGGCCTGAAGGGTGATATTTCCCGTGGTGCGCGCGCTCTTCGTCTTGAACCCGCCGGCCATCGAGGCAAAAGCGGACCCCATCAGGAGAACACGGAGGGCGAAGGTCGAGGCTCTGGCGATTCCCGAGGCCAGGTGCACGTAGCCGTAGGAGTAGAAGCCGTCGCCCGGGATAAATGGGTAGTGGACGAACCAGACCCGTTTTCTTTGCAGTGAATCATCTTCCTTCCAGTTTCGGTACAGCCCAAGGAGCTTCTGGCTGTCGCGCTCGACGTGGGCGATGTAGGGGAGTGCTATCCCGGTTTTCTTCTTCTTGTCGTTGACGTGCTCGAATCCTGCCAGATCCCAGTTGGCGTGCATCTCCAGGAAGATGTGCGGCTGCATTTCTCCGAGCAGGATGGAAGGCGTCATGCCCTCGGCTTCGTCTTTCTTTTCCTTGATGGTGTTGTAATCGCTCGGTGCGGTCCCTGTTGGTTCACCCAGAACATCGTCGGTGTAGAAGCCGATGTCTTGTAGCTTCAGAACGTCGTTGTGCTCGATCTTCTGCTCGTGGGTGTAGCGCGGGGCCGACTGAAGGCTTGCCGCGCCGTAGGGCACAATAAAGTGCTGTCCCCGCACCCAGCGAGAAACCGGAGTTCCGACTAGCGGATCGTAGGAAATCTTCTTGAACTGACTGCCCTCGTAGGACTGCACGAATAGCATGCGGTCGAATTCGTTGTAGTAGGACTTGTCTTGAATCGTGAGGGTGAAATTGAGGAAGTTCGCCAGCCGGTCGGCTGAGTCTTCCTTCTCCTCGGTCACATCCCCGAGCACTTCCCATTTTGCCGGCCCGCCGGAGGGGAACAGTTCGGTGATGGCGCGCGACTGGTACTGAATCGCCGCTTCGGCGAGCAGCGGGTGGGTGACTTTCTCGGCAGCTCCAAGCGGACCCAGGTCCGAGGCGTCCTTGACCACCCCCAGGAGGACCAAGCCATCGGCAAGTTTGTCTACCCACGGTTGGCGGGCCTCAACGTCGGCATCAACCCATCGGATCACGTCCTGGGCGATGCGAGCTTTTTCGGTGTCGGTGATGAAGCGCGCGAGGTTGGCGCCATGTTCCTTGGCGTCCTCGGCGTTGAACGGAAGGTCCTGCTTGTCCGGGGCGAAATCGACGATGACATCCTCGCCCGACTGCGTGATGCGCGCCTCGTCGCCTTGGGGCATCGGCATCGTGAGGTCAACAATAGCTCCCGCCGGGATTGCCCCGGGTGTGCGTTCGTGGCTCGGATCGAACGGGTGAGGTCCGTTTCCGTTCATGCCCTCTCCTGAAACGGTGATCGTTACCGCTTGAGCTTGCTCACCACACCTCGGCCGGGGCTCGGTGGTCTGATTTGCACGTCCGGTGCCACGGGTACAGGACGGCTAGGAGGCATAGGAGCTTTAGCCGTTATCTGTCTCGCCCTGTCAACCATTTGCCTTTGCAAAGCGGGATTACTCGGACCAGGGCCCGGATTTGGCTGTGTGGATTTCTCCACTCGGAATACGCCAGGACGGCCAGGAGGCATGGATTTCTCCACTCGCTGTGCGCTCACTGTCGGTGCGGGGAGTGATTGCGGCGACATATTGATTTTGGTGCGAGGAACAAGGTCACTACGTGACGTGATACCTGATGTGGTGCTCGGTCTTAGCGCGGGGCCCACTATTTGTTTCATCCTGGACAGCGCTTGGTCACGCTTGTATTGAGGTGTTGTCATTTGACCTCCTGTCGAAAACCCGACAAGCGTACTCCTGTCGAATTCTCGACGCAAGGGGCAGGTTGCGGTACGGCCTGATTTGTGATTTACTCGCGCATGGATTCCAATTCTCCACGACCGCGACCCGTTATCTCAGAGCGTAGCTCAGGGGTAGAGTCCCGGTTTTGGAAGCCGGTTGTCGAAAGTTCGAATCTTTCCGCTCTGACCAACCTAAAACGACAGACGATCAAGGGGCGTAGCTCAGTTGGTAGAGCAACGGTCTTTGACATCGTTGGTCGCTGGTTCGAGTCCAGCCGCCCCCGCAAATCCCGACATTGCCGCCCACTTCGCACCGGACGAAGGACGTTTCGGGGTGGCTGTCAGCAAGCGGCCAAGCCAAGGGATTGTGACTCCCTTATCGTGAGTTCGACTCTCACCAGTCACCCCCAAGCGCCTTTACGATTGCGATACCGACTCAGCTAAACGCTGGGCCTGTGGCGCAATTGGCAGTCGCGCTTGCCTCTCTGTAATTTCGTGTTAGAATAGCGAATGCCACGCTATTCAGATGATCAACTTCATGAAGCCGCAGAGAATTCAACCTCCATCACAGGGGTGTTGAGATTTTTGGGTATATTGCTCCCTGGGGGTAGCCATGGGCACATACGAAGAAGGATGCAGAGGGCTGGGGTAGACACCAGTCATTTCACAGGTAGAGCATGGAACAAAGGAAAGAAACAGCCAAGGAGAACAGCGGCAAGTATTTTAGTTAAACGTGATGTTGGTGACAGACAAGGTGCGGCGTATTTGCGAAGGGCTTTGATTGAGAGTGGGGTCCCCCATCTATGTGAGCAGTGTGGGTTGGGGCCAGAATGGAAAGGTAAGCCTCTGGTATTGGATGTGGATCATCGTAATAGGAATAGGTTGGACGATAGGAAGAAGAATCTTCGATTCCTTTGCCCAAACTGTCATAGCCAAGCGTGAAGATGTTCTGGGTTCGAGTCCCAGCAGGCCCACCAAGGTGAGTTGCGAGAACGGCAATCGGTGAGGCTGTAACCCTCAAGCATGCTCGGCATAGGTGGTTCGACTCCATCACTCATCACCAAATAACGCCCCGGTGGACAAAATGGCAAAGTCTCCTCGCTTAGAACGAGGCTATTGAAGGTTCGAATCCTTTCCGGGGTACCACACTTTTGAAGTACAATGCCGCCGACGCGGTCTCCACGTTGGCGTGTAACGGCCTTCCAAGCCGGCAGCGCGAGTTCGATCCTCGCAGACCGCTCCAGAATTTCGGGGATGTAGCTCAGCAGGGAGAGCATCCGGCCTGCAACCGGAAGCGCGTCGGTTCGATTCCGATCATCTCCACCAGAATTCCTGGGTAGCACAGCAGGTAGTGCGGCTCCCTGTTAAGGAGCGGGTCGTGGGTTCGAGTCCTACCCCAGGAGCCAATTGGCGCAGTGGCAGACAGGCAATGCAACGGATTGTCTATCCGTACGATGAGGGTTCGAATCCCTTCTGCGTCGCCAACATTCATGTATCATGCCGGTCATGGAAACCACAACACGAACGCGCATCGCTGCTGTAGCTCAGGCGGTAGAGCACTTGCCTCGTAAGCAAGCGGTCGCGGGTTCGATTCCCTGCCAGCAGCACCAACTCAGGCGTCGGCGCAGATAATTCTGCCGCCGATAGCTCAACGGACAAGAGCGCCGCGCTTCGAACGCGGAGGTTGTGGGTTCGAATCCTACTCGGCGGGCCAAGCGCCCGTAGCTCAGTGGATCAAGAGCAGTGAGCTTCTACCTCACGGGTCGAGGGTTCGAATCCTTCCGGGCGCACCAAAACCTGATATACTTTTTACACCATGAAAACCGCGCTTACACGAGAGACCACCGGAACCGTTCGGCTTCCGGTGAGGCCAACAGGCTTTCAACCTGTCAAGATGGGTCCGACTCCCATACGGTTCGCCCGATCAAGTCGATCTTCCTAATCATCGGAAGGTTGGCAGAGCCCGGTAATGCATCATCCTGCTAAGATGAAGTCGGCACCTCAGTAGGGCCGCGCAGGTTCAAGTCCTGCACCTTCCGCCACCATCAACGGAAGGCTCCGCTGGAACGGTCCGTTCCATGTTAGTATTCAACTATCTTGCCATACTCGGACCAAAAGAAACAGCGGGCGTATATGACGATCTATACGCGCGAGCGTCGCGCCGAGATCAGGCGTGTGATCGGGTTGGCAAAAGCAAGGCCATGCGCCGATTGCGGCATTGAGTATCCTACCTGCGCGATGCAGTTCGATCATGTTCGTGGCAAGAAGAACCTCGCTATCGGCAGCGCCACAGCCAAGATCAAAAACATCGCCGTCCTACATGCTGAGATTGCAAAATGTGACGTGGTATGCGCCAACTGTCACGCCATCAGAACTGAAACACGCAAAACGATTTAGTCGAAAACCAGGGGGACACCTAAGCAGGGTTCGGAGTTCGATTCTTCAGCCTTCCGCCACCTACCCAAACATCTGGATGCGTCGTTTCTCCACCGGCTTGTCCTCGTCCTCGTCGGTCAGCTTCAGGTGCCAGTGCTGGCGCAGCCAGAGCCAGGCGTGGATGGCAGTGTCGGCGTAATCGGTGAATTCTCCATCCGGGTAGCCGGCGACCTCGTCGACCACCGGCAGCGCCCACGAGTAAGGCGTCCACGTCCCTTCCCTGAACTTGCAGGGGTAGAAGACGCAGCCGTCCTCGAGCACGGTCTGAGCGGCGTAGGCACGGGCACGCTTGGAGCGCCCCATCCACTTCGGATTTGCCGGGCGTACCGGGAGTCCGGCGCGGCGGAGTTCTTGCAAAAGTGAATGGCCGCTGGCCCGCTTCTCGATCAGCACCCGGTCCGGCCGGTATCGCTTGTATCCCCGTTTCGCCTCATCCCGCAGTTCGGTGAATTCACACTTGGAGCGCCACGCCTCAAGCAGGATGCAGCAGTATCGTGTCCGCTCGACGTTGAGACCATCCTTCTTTTGCAGGGTATCTGTGTGAGAAAAGATTCCCCAGGTTGTTCGAGCCGAGTAGGAGTTTTCCTCGCCTTCCTCGAAAGCCGTATCGTAGACCTGGATGACGTACTCGACTTTCGGCAGTTCCTGTTTCCATTCGCGCCACCAGTTCGAGAGCAGAATGGCTCCGCCTTCGGGTCTTGGCATCTGCTGGTACTGCCCGGCCCAGCCTCTGATCCCGGCCTTGACCTTGGCGGTGTCCATCATCTCGCGGGTGAACCATTCCGGCCACAGGATCTCGTCCACCTTGCGCCCGAGCGGATCGTTGGCGGCGTCCTCTTCGGTCTCGATCACGGCTTTCAAACAGAGGACGTACCACATCTCGCCGTCTTTGCCCTTGACCCATCCGGTTTTGCCGGCGAAGGTTTTGGGGATGATGCGGCCGATGATGTCCCCCTCTGACCATCTTGTTGAAACGATGACCTGTTTTCCGTGCGGTTTCAGGCGAGGCCAGGCATCATGAACATACCAGTTCCAAATCTTGTCCAGAACATTTTGCGAATCCGCATCCTCTTGTCCCCGGATGGCGTCGTCGATACAAAGGAGTTCCGCGCGTCTTCCGGCAAAAGGTTGAACGCCAGTGGCAAAGTATTCGCCACCTTTCTCTGTTTCCCAAGAACCTGCTGCGCGCGAATCTGACGCGACGCCAACATTGAAGACCTTGTGATGCAGTTCACTTGCAAACGTGTTTCTCGCTCTACGTCCAAAGCGATGGGCAAGATCATCCGTCTGTGATCCCTGAATCACATTAAATGCTGGATGTTTGCCGAGATACCACGATGGAAATAAATGCGAACAGTAGGTGCTGTTGTGCGTAGGAGTCATTGACTCGCCACATAGATAGAGATGAGATGGTGAATCAACTTCGATGCAGATCGTATCCGCAGTCCCGCATGGCTCCGCTGAGATATACGTGTTTGGAGTTCGGTACTGATCTCTCGCGTTTGCGCTCTTTCGTGGAGAGCGCGCGGCCTCCTTCATGTAGAAGGAAACGTGATAGGCCATACCATGTTGGACGCCATAGAGCATTGCCTTTGACACCGACCATCCAGCCTTGACGCCGAGCGAGCGCACCAGTTCTCTGAACTGCAATGCCAGCCATTCGTTGGTGTTGCAGAACGTCGCAGATCCTTGCTTGTTGCTAACCGTTCCATCCGAATCAATGAGCCCTTGAACCAGTGCGAGCCGTTGCCTTATTGATCCGCGCATGTAAATCTTGGGGATGTATTTTTTCCCATAGGTCTTGTGTGCAGGATCATTGACTAGACCGAGTTGCACGAAGAGATGGCGAACGCCGAGCACTCCAAAATTCAAAGGCGACGATGAATCGGATGTCTTATATCCAAGACGACCAAGCTCGTCGCGCACCCAGCTAACATCATCTTGATGGCAAGTAATGCGAAGTCCTGCGCTGTTACCGTTTCCGAGCCACATCCCAAGCAGGTAGGGGTCGATTGGAAGATTTGCGTCTGGTAGGTCAAGAGCCTTCGCGTGCTCTACCATGGCCCGTTTGTTACGCCGTCGAGCGATGATGTGTGTCTCGTGATCTCGGAATGCGCCGTGCCTTCTATCAAGTCGCGCACGCCACTCGTGGTCATGGTCGGCGATGATTTCGTCTCCGCAGTCAGTGAGCACCTTGTAGACCGGCCTGTCCTTGAAGATTGGGCTGACCCATGTCACGCGGCACACCTTTCCTTGCTCATCGAATACGCAATCTCCGATCTGCATGTCGCCCATTCTGCGCCAGCCCGATGGCGTTGGAATCGGCGTATCGAGCGCAAGCGCTTTCGCACTACCAGGCGGCGCCTGAATAATCAGGTTCCTGAACTTCCTCCCATGCAGCTCGCCCTCTTCCAGCGCCTGCAACAACTTGCAAATCAACTGGTGATGCGTCGCCGGAATGTACCGCGCCGGCAGGCTCAATTCATGCAGCCTCGGCATGTCGTCTTTTTCGACCTCTGCCGGGATGTGGAGACCGCAGTAGACGGCGAAGTTTTCTTTCGCCTGGGAGAATTCTATGCGGTCGGCTTCGGCTTGGAGTTCACGGAATTCCTCGACCGACATTTCCTCGAGGTTGGTTTCATCCATTAAAAGTGAAGGGGCTTAACGAGCCCCATCCCTGTCATGGTGTTTGCGGGGCCGGCGAGGGTTCTGGCAACCCTCGCCGGCCCCGCGCGGTATAGCCGACGAGCGGCTGTTTTATTCTTGGTTGCGGGAGCGAGAATCGAACTCGCGGTCGAGGGCTTATGGGACCCTCTGGGCTACCAGCAACCATCCCGCGCAAGCATTTCATCCTAATGGCTGGCGCTTGTCAAGCCGAAAACTTCACCGCGAAACCCAGATCCCAAACGCGATTGCGCCGAGCAAGACGGCGGCCGCGACAGCAGCGGAAAACGGCCCGAGCGCCAGCCGGTCGAGCACGCGGTCGGTGAAAGTCTCGACCACCTGGTATTTGGCTTTGAGTTTTTCGCTGTCCATCACAGCGCGAATCGCACGAAACGGACCTTCACCGCCGCGGTGTCGGCAATCGCATAGGGTGCCGTGGCCGGGCACCTGAATACCGCCCACTCACCGGCCAGGAGTTTGATCATGTCGGCGGCCCCGGTGGCGGCTCTCAGACTCACGAAGTTCGTGGCGTCCATGTTCTGGACATACCAGTAGCCCCCGGTCGTGCAGTCCCCAAGCAGAATCGCTTCCTCGGCCGCAAAGCCGACGATCTGCGTGTTGTCCATGTTCGCGGTCCCGGTCACCGTCACCGAGAGCGAGGGTGGGGAAAAATCCACGCTCGGAACGTTTGCCTTCGCAAACTGAATCCGCAGGCCAGATAGGGTCAGTTCGTTAGCCATGGTGCCTCCAAAAATGTCACGTTACGCCAACTTCAGGACTTTGGCAATCAAGGCTGCGGCTTCGTCCAAGGCCCGCAGTTCTTCCAGCGTGCAGGCATCGCGCTCGAGCTGGGTCATGTCCATGGCGTCGCGGAGGAGGTCGTCGCGCTCGGCGCGGGTGATCTCAAAGGTCGTACATCTGCGGTCAATCTGCGCAACGCGCCGTGCAAGGGCCTGTACCTTCGACCCATCGCACCCGGTGCGCTCAAGCGTTTCGAAGGCGCTCATGCCGCCTCCGGCTTCCACGCTCTGGCGATATGGCGGGCAAGCGCGAACGGAATTTTGGCAATTGCGGCAGAGGCGGCTTTGCGGGCGTTGCTCTTGCTGCTCGTCATACGCGAAAGAGATGGTTGCTCTGCATTGAACCAATCGCCACCTTGTTTCACACCATCGCTTTTCGCCTGATTCGTCAGGTGCCGCGTGTGCGAATGGCCGTCGCGGATGTTCGCGTGGCCTATCGTTTTTGTGCCTTCAACGCTCGCCGTCTGAAACGACTTCCCGCTACCGAAGCGGAAGCCGGGAACCTTCTGGCCTGCAAGCGCGAGGACTGGATTCTTACTATGCCCGCTTGTCGTGTTGTTGGCAATGGCAAACCATGATCCGCCGTTGTTCTTGATTGATTTTGTCATCGGCATCAGCGCCGGCACGTCGCCCCAAAGATGAAACGATCCGTAGTTCCAACGTGACCGACCCACCCATTTATTTGCGCCGCGCACATTCTCTACTACCAGCGGGATGAAGTGGCCCGCAGCTTCGATTGCCTCGCGCTGAATCCGAAAGCAGGCGTCGAACAGGGCGGTAAGACGCTTGCGCTCGGCAGGATCGGCCAATATCGCGGTGCGCTGCGCCTTCGCTTTTGACCACGGCATAGCCATGTAGCTAAACTCCTGGCAGGGCGGACTTGCGACGATCAGCGCCGCATCCTTAAACTGCCTTCCGTGCAGGGTAAGCACATCCTGAAGTACAAGCTGCGCCGGGTATCCGCCAGTCCCGTAGTTGTGGCGCTCAATGTCGAAGCCGATCACGTCCCAACCCTCGGCAAGCAGACCCTCGGTCCAGCCGCCAAGGCCGCAGAACAGGTCAATCGCAAGAGCCACTCAATTCTCCCGAAAAAATAGAAATTTTTTTCCACCCCTCTTCGTCTTCCATTTCTCCAAACGCTTCATCTTCGCGTACAGCGCCGGGCGCCCAACTCCGAGGGACCGCGCAGCACGCGAGACCACACCACCGGAAAGATAGAGCGCCGCCTCGATGTAGGCGCACTCCAACTCGAGCAGTTCATCAGGCAAGGAGAAGCCCTCGGTCAGTAACTGCGCGTGCACCCTGCCACTGCTCACGATGTCCATGATTCACGGCGATTGTTGTCAGCGTCATCTGCGATTCACGATAACTTCACGATTTCCTCACCAAAACTTCACCGTTTTTTCACTTTTAAGAACTGCACGATAGTCTCAAAACATACCACAATGTAGTACCTGTCACGGATTAAGACAAGTGTTGAAATCTCGACAGGAGAAAAAAATAAATTGGGAAAAGAGGGAAAGTCGGGTGAGGGGGAATGAATTCTGGAGCCTCCTCTGCCGCCCTCTTTTCCGCCTCCCGGGGCCGGCCTGGGGGTAGGTGAGGGGGTACCCCGGGGAGGGGTCTCGCCTCTTCGGCCTCTGCTGAAGGGGCGATCGGCCAGAGGTCAACGCAGGTCGAACCGCTTTGCGAACCAATCCATCGACTCTGGTTCTGCGTCATAGATGTGGTTTGCAAGCTCGTGGTCCTGCGTGTAGAACGCCTGACGTTCGAGTGCCCACACAACATTCCATGCCTTGGTCGTTGGCCTGAACCATTCTCCAGCCATTCGCTCATCGCGTAGGTGGTGGTGGATCAAGCATTCCTTGTCGCCAGCAACTGGTGCCGAGGTCAGCAACCGCAACCGCTCCGGGTTTCCAGTCTGGAGTTCACGAAGTCTGCCCGCCGGGTTCTCGGCCACACCAAACTTAATCGGCCCGCCGTCGCCGGCCTGAATCGCATAGATCATCATGCCTCCTTGGTTCGTTTGGATGCCATCCACTCTCGGTTCCGCTTCCGAACTTGATCGAGATGTGGCAGCCGCGGCAGGCTCTCACGGCTTATCCTTGAGCGGATGACCGTGCCGATCGCAGGTGTTCGGCGTGCCGTCGCGCACATCGAGGTTCGCTCGCCGGCGCATCTCGGCACGCCAGGCGCCGCGCTCGGGGCCTGGGCCCGGATCCGGACCGAGCGGAGGCCGCGGTACGGGCGGCTCGTATGGCTTTCGGCCCCAGCCTGGGACCTTCTGCACTGCTTGGACAGCTTGGGTTGCCACGACTGGTGCGGGCTTCAGCCGTTCAACGCTCGCCGGATCTGGCTGGCCTTTGATCGGTTCCAGGATCCCCGGCGGCAGCGGCGCGAGGTCGCGCTCGGCCAGCGTCGAGGGCGCTTCGGGCTCGGAATCCCCGGTTTGATCCGGGGCTTCGATCTCTGGTGTCGGAATCTCGACAGTAGTCTTAGTGTCGGAATATTGACAGTCAACAGGTGTCGAATTCTCAACAGTCGCAGCCGACGACGACCCGACGAGGCGCATCGGCCTCGCCATGCCCAACTTGACCATCTTCAGCTTAAGCAGCCGCTCGGCCTCGCGGCGCTCCTCGATCGAGGCGAAGGCGCCAGGCGTACCGATCTCTTTGCGCTCGACGAACATGCCCAGGTCGCGCCCGAGTAGCTCCACAGCTCGAGTTGCGCCGGCCGCGTCGAACTGATACTCGCCGGTTGGGATCCCTTTCACGAGCACCGGATCGTGTTGCATGCAGCGCTCGGCGACCTCTTGCAGCGTACCTCGAACGTAGGCCCTGGTGATCTCTTTTTTGCCCTCGCGGGAGGCATTGAAACGCTCTTCCATGGCCCTGGTGGCGGCGCGTATCTCCTCGCACCTTTGGCGTATGGCAGGGTTCTTCTTAAGCACTCCGACCGCCGTTTGTGATGCCGACTTGGCCGAATACCCTGCTGCAATCAGTGCTTTGGTCTGATTGTCACCTGCGGCCAATCGGCGGGCGATTGTTTCGTGCTTCAAATTGTCGAGGCTTGGCATGGGTCGAAGGTGGATTCAGTCCGCGTCGAACGTGGTGTCGAATTTCCGACAAGGTGAGCATAGCCCTGAACTACCACCTGAGCAAGCCCCTCCTGAGTCAAGACCTACAGCCACACTCTCAAGGCTTCGCGGCTTCCGATTCGCGGATGGAACCCGAGGGTAATCCGTGTTGATCTGCGCACGGATGATTACGGATGCTCACGGTTCGGCCGGCGATCCTTGGGCACCCGGCCAGCGCTCCGGCCTCGGATGACAACGGAACACCTTACCCGCTTTGGCGCGGGTGCATTTCTGCACGGTCCCGTTTATCGCTTTCCTCGGGGCCTTATCGCCCCGCGCCGGATCAGTCCCGGACGTTCGGTGCGTTTATGGCGTGTTCTCGATGCGTTGCCGGCCGTGCGAGCCGGGTTGCCGCGCTGGGTTATGGCGCCGGGTAGCCTTCTTGCTGCGTCGTTGGCTGTTCACGACATGCGCCCGCGGAGTGACTTTGCAGGCTTAGTTCTGTCCTGAATGGTCGAAAAGGGAGATTGTGGGTATTGCATGGCACCTCCGACAAGGGCGGGCGCCGCCTGCAGTGTCGGCTGCAGGGGCTCCCTAGTTACGATCCGCGCCGGCCAGACGCGATGAGCGAATCCTAAACCTGCCCTGTCGAATTGTCAACACCCACTGTCGAGAAAAAGACATCCAAAATAGTTCTTGGCATGTTGCGAAGCATGATCCATAGTTCAGTTGTACCCCGATCAACCACTGGAGATGAACCATGAAACGCGGAATCCACAAGGATGGCACGACCTGGGGCATTTGCTACGACGGCATCGCCCTGGAAGCAGAAGAATTCCTCACGCTCGAATCTGCCCAACTTGCCTGGCGCGCCGAACTACGCACCGGCGGCGAATTCTACCGGGATGCGGCGACGCAAACCGGCATGTACGACCACGACGACAGCAATTGATTCCCCCACCCCTGCTCGCGCGGGAACTCACCAACTGGAGATTCAAATGACCAGCTTTGAAATAGCACTCGCTGCCCTGGAAAAAAATAGCTTCGACGCAACTGCGATAGAGGCAATCAAAATTTGCGCGGCGACCGATGATCTGCTCGCAGCGTTGGAAGATTTTCTTGAAGCTCAGGATTCTCCTGCGCCGCGTGATTTACTGATGCTAGCCGCCATAAAGGCAAGCGCCGCCATCGCCCGCGCCAAGGGTTGATTCCATTCTCAAGCGCCGAAGGACGCTTGCGAATGCGGATTTCCCGCAGACAAAGGAGACACCGATGAGAGACAAAACACCCGCGACCATCGCGGTCGAACTGAAAGCGGCAGGCTGGCCGTTCGCGCTCGCCTACCTGTTTATTTTCCAACGCGCGCCGAGGTTGACGTGAAAGCGAAACGCTACGACAAGGCTACAGGATTGAGTGCCGAGGGTTTCAAAGTGCTTGAGTGCATTGGAGCCGACCCGCTCGCCGAAGTCAAAGCTTTCCAGAAACGCGACCGGGCGAAACGCAAAGCCGGTCGGGCCACATCAAAAAACCGCCTCGCCCTCTTCGAGTCCATATTTGCCGACTTGATCGCAATGGGGTTCAACGATCCAGATCAGCCGGTAGATGGTGGCGACTGCTGCGAGTACCTGGGCAAACTGTTCGTGGACATCGGCGAGGCATTCGAGCGCGATGGGGTCAAGGCGCCGGAATGACCCGCTTCGGCATCCTCTGGCCCGACGGCACCTTTACCGGCGGCATCACCGATACACGCCAGTTTGCGGTAGCATTTGCAAAAGATCATCGCGGCACCGTCTACGAGGTTGGCGGGGCCGATGATCCTGAAGCGAAGGAGGTCAAGCATGAAACTCATTCGTGAGCCGTTGCGCACGCTCCTGGATTTTGTTGGCGATCCACACTGGATCGTCACGTCGATCATCTGCGTCCTGGTGCTCGTGTCGCTGCAAGGGTGCGCGCCGCCAGTCGTGAGGTCGGTGACAGGGACCGAGGTCTCGGCCCCGGCCGGTTTCGTGATCTACTGCCAGACCTACCCAAGCCGTGTCGAATGCGGAGGCGGTCAATGACCTATCCCAACCACACTGACCTGCAGCACGTCAACGACGATATCAACGCTCTGCCATACGAAAGCGACGCGGAACGGTACAACCAACCAGACTTTTGGGACCGCGCGGATGGATTAGGTAATGACTGCGAGGATTTCGCGCTCGCCAAACTGAACTATCTCGCAGATCTCGGATGGCCTGCACACACATTGAGGCTGGCTTGCTGCTACGTCGAAACCGGCGAGTATCACGCCGTCCTAGTCGCGCAGACCGAGGACGGCCCGCGCATCCTCGACAATCGCCAGAATCACCCCTGCACGCTCGCGGAATTGCACCGGATCGGCTACCGGCCGGACCGGATCCAGAAAGAAGGCGGCTCACGGTCGTGGGCCGCATGGAGTTGGACAACCGAAGGAGAAAAGGTATGAATCAAACACTGCTGGCTACCGCCTTATTGGCGGCACTGAATGCACCGCCGACACCGCAGGCGATTACCTGCTACCAGGCTGTACGCGTCGATACCCAAACCACGGGGACCTTGCATCGCTTCGTCCCCTACCTGACCACCTGGGAGCGGAGCGGCCCTGACTTCGACGCCATGATGGAGAAAGTTGGACGCACCGACCTGACACTGACGGTTGGGACTACCCGCGTGCGCTTCGATGCGGACCGCACCTTCTGGCTGACTACCGCCGACAACTCGGCGCTGCTTATCCGCCTGCCCGTCTCCGGCTGGATAGTGCAGATCAAGGGCGGCCCAACCTATAGTTGCGGGCCGCAATGAGCGGGCGCCAATCCAGCGCCACAGAGAAAGCCGTCAAAATGGCGCGCAAGGGCGGCAAGGATGCAATCTTGAAAGCGGCCTTGAAGCATGGCGTTGCGGTCAGCACAATTTATCGCGCGATGAAACGGCTTGAAGTTCAGCCGGTCAAGGTCTAGGATAGAAGTGCACGTGGTTAACAGTCAGTCGTCCAGTTTCAAACAGCCACGTCAGGTAGCGTTCATGTGCCGCCAGCCAAGACACAGAATATTGCTCTCGCCCAAGATCCTTACGGGTGAAGATTGCATGACATGCCGGGCACCCAGGCACGGCGAATTCATCTCCAGACTTGTGCCCTACTCCGCGACCGTGGCGAAGCGCGTCGCTATGGCATGGCACAGACAGATAATTTCCGCATCCAGGCGCACCGAGCAGGAGCATGCAGGGAGCGTCATGGGCAACGTCAAGCAGGCGGCGATTTCTGTAAGTCATGCGAACAGATCCCCGCTTGCCTTGCGCCCGCGCCGCGTCTGGTGTGCGTTGCGCATGTGGTGCTCGTGGTCGTAGGCAAGATGGCAGCGCTGACACCATGCGGCAAGGTTCGGACGGTTGCCCGGCTCGCCGCAGTCCTCCGGCTGGTGATTCAAGTGCGCCACGGTAAGAACGATGTAGGTAACGTGCAAGCAATCTCGCGCTAGCTGTTCATCCTCGAACACATCACCAGTAAGATTGTTTCGGTGCCAGTGATTCGGCACGCCGCATTGCTCGCACCGATGCCCGGCACGCTCAAGCACCTCCTGCCGGATAGCTTTCCAGTCGGTCGGATAACGCGCAGCATTCTCCGGTTTGATCGGCATGGTCTACTTCCGCCCTTCAAACTCCCTCAGTCGCTCCGCGCACGGTTCGCCAGTCCACCATTTATTTGTGCACGCCTTCACTTGCCACCCAAGCTCCCGGTCCCGGCATTCCCCGAGGATGGCAGCGTTTGCCCCGACGTTGGCGATGGCGTCAGAGATTTCAACGGGACCGGCCCCGGCGTCCGCTGCATGAGCGAACTGTCCACGGTCGGCGAGGTTAAGGCTGAGGGCAAGCCCTGTGTTCCAGAGGCGCACGCCGTCAGTAGAGATACGGCAACTGCCACCATCCACCACTGGCGCCGCAGCCGGCCAGGGAGACGCCTTGCCGCCTGGTCTTTGCGGAGTATTCCCGGCAGGGCAGTGGACCTCTGTGAGCGACTTTGCGGCTGCCGCGGCGAGCTTGCTCTTGAAAGTGCGGTGATCATTTTCACGGTCGGTCCTTTCTCGGTTGAGGGAATTGGATAGAGCTGTGTTTTGGGCACGTTGGTCGGCTTGGAACTTCACGGCAGTCTCGATCGCGTCGTCCTGGGCAGTCTTGGCTGCAGCCTCGAAGCGGATGGTCTGTTCGTGCATACCGGCTAGGAAGGCGCCGGCAATTACGGCTATGGCGGCAAGCAAGATCCAGGGATTGAGCAGTGCCGTGACGGCTGGCCCGAGGCCGGGCAGGAAACGGAGTAGGGCACCCATTATTTACCTCCTGTCGTCATGCGACTTCCGCGAATAGCGGACCGTCAGCCGTCACCCGGGCCCGGGCCATGTTGGCGTACTCCGAGTTGAGTTCTATCAGGATGGCGCTGCGCTGCAACCGGTCGGCGACCAGGCCGGTGGTGCCGGCGCCGCCGAATGGGTCCAAAACCGTGCCACCAATCGGACACCCAGCTGTGATGCAGATTTCAGCCAGCGCGTTCGGCATGACGGCGTAGTGCCCTTCGCGGTACTGCGCCGGGCTTATCCACCACACCGAGCGCAGGTTAGCGCCGCCGTAGTCTTGGTGCTTGCTGCCGTCAATGCCCGGAGCTGATGCGGCCGTGGTCCTCGCATTACCGGCGGCGACCTTAGCAGACGCTTCTTTCGCGTCCCATCGCGCATTGAAGCCAGCCGCTTTCCGGCCGTGGCCAGCTTGCTTGTCCGTGCGCTGTACCGCACGCATCGGCCCGTTCGTTTTGCCCCCACCGTTGGCCCTTGCGCTGCCGTCCTGGGCGTTGACGTTCTGGGCTAGGCGCGTCTCACTGGATGGCGCTGGTGGCGTCCTGGCGGCGTCCGCGTCGTACCAGTAGTCGTTCTGCTTCGAGAAGTGGAACACGTACTCGTGCGAGGCCGTCGAGCGGTCTGTGACTGACTCCGGCATACAGTTCGGCTTCGCCCAAATGTTGCACTGTCGGAGATACCAGCCTTCGGCCCGCATAGCAAAGGCCAGCATCCATGGCACGCCGACCAGATCCTTGTCCTTGTAGCCGGTCGGCGGCGAGCGCCAGCCTTTGTTCGCCTTCACGTGCGCCCATGCCTCGCTACGCTGCTCCATGAAGCTGCCACCGCCACCGCCACCGTTACCACCGGAGGCCCACTTGTCGCCAAGATTCACCCAGGCCGTGCCATCGGCCCGCAGGACGCGCCTGCACTCCGAAAACACGGAGGTCAAACGATCAATGTATTCCTCTGGCGTCGACTCGAGGCCAATCTGACCTGGCATGGCGTAATCCCTCTGGCGCCAGTAAGGAGGGCTACTAAGGATGCAATGCACGCTCTCGCTCGGCAGCTTCGTAAGCTCGGTCAAGGCATCCCCGACGATAATGCGCACCGTCATTTGGATATGCGCCTTCTTCTCTCAACCTTGATCTTGGTTGGCGCATCGCCCTGAATGATGTGAATCATTTCACCCCCTCCCGCACCGCCGACCGCAGCGCCTCGCCGGCCTCGGCGATTCTCTCGCCGACTTTCGCCAATATTTGTGGATACACAACAGGATGATTCGCTGAAAATTCATGAGCGCCGACTCGCCAACGCCAGGCACCTGGATTTCCTGGTACGGCATCAAGCCATTCCTGGACCCAACGACGATGATCTATTCCAGCACGTCGGAAATCTTGCCGGGTAACATATCCCCGCAATTCAATGAAGGCACAAATCTCCAAGGCCCCTATTTTCCATTTTGATAGTGTCGATGGACTCGGCACACCCGCCGGCACGTCTGGAACATAAGCCGGTAGCTCGTGGCGCTTCTCCGGGTTACAGAAATGCCATCGCTGGTAGGAATGATCATTAAAATCCGGTTTAAATTCAACGGTCCCGTTCCAATGTTTCCACGGCAGGATTAATGTCAGACCAAGAGCATCGCAAATATCTCGGTTGTCATAATCTTCCGGGACGAGAACAGCGCGATAATCCGGGCCAATATCTTGCCATCCATGATCGCGCTCCACGGTCTGTTTCAGTACCGCCATGTTGAATCTGAGCTTGGCCTGTACGCCAATCTGCGTACCATCGGCGTGAACAAGCAGGATATCCCATCCCGCAGTCTCTGCGAAGGGTGTAAACTCCGGGTAACTGGACAGCCACGAAATAAACGCGGCACACATCGCGGCTTCCGTTTTGAATAATGGCTCACGCTTCACACCACCTCCACCTCCACTTCATGCCGCGCCAGCACAGCAGCACGCAGCCTGTCGCCGACCTCGGCCCCGCGCTGGCACGCCATACGTTCCGGCTCCAGGCGCTGCTGCTCGGTCGTGACTTGGAATGTGTGCTCTTGCTTCACGGCAGTTCCACGGCTTTAACGTATGGTGCGGGTGGCGTAGGGCGGACGGGTCATTGTTTCCGGCCTCACAATAATTTCCACGGTCCACTCTCATTTGGTTCCGCTGCCGCCATTTTATCCGTGTATGGGACCGCCATTTCTTGCATCACAGAATCGCTCGCCGCTAGAACGTGAACCGTGTACCCCTCACCATCGTTCACAAACAATTCCGCATTACCTTTCCCAATCGCAATAGCAGCATCTATCGCTGCGCGCAGGCACCCGAGCGCATACGGTGTGCCCATGATGTAGGCTTCTTCGTGCCACATCCCTTGAGCATAGATATGTAGGGTTTCCATTACGGAAGCTCCACCACAGCAATATTGTGGCATGCCATCATCAGCTTTTTCGTCCGACTCCAGCCCGGCACTTGGATGATGCGGATCATCATGCGGCCTGACTCCCATCAATCACACCCAACACGTCGCAGGCAACCTCGTAGTACCCGGCGCGGTCCAGATCCCCCTCGCGGTTCCAGCGGTACATACCGTTTACACCTTTGGTGATGAGATTGAACTGCATCAGGTCGGCTTTTCGATTGAACCCGTTGACCTTCCAGAAATGCCCCGCAGCCCGAGCGCCGTGTTCAGGCAGTTCGAGAAGTTCAGGATGTGCCACGCAGTCAATGCCCAGGTCAGCGCAAAGCAGCTCGTGCAGATCGCGGCCAGTAGCCTGAATAGGTCCACGGCCACGGAAGCGCCAGCCGTCGCCCGATGCTTCATCGCCATTACCGAGTCGGTTGGCATAGGCCCGGCTGGCGATTCGTTCGGGATGATGTGCATAGGATTGCGCCTCTTGTTCGGTGAAGTGCCGGCGGAATGTGGCGAGAAGCCCGGCAGCGCCGTAGTTCAAGTTCTCCACCACCACGTTAAATTCTGCGCTCTCGTGGGCCATTTGACCAATCCACCCGGACAGTCGTCGCGGCGTGTTGATCATAAATTCCTCTGCTGCTGCAGACAACGCATCCGACCACATATCTGGCTCTCTGACATGGGGGCAAATATTTTTTAACTGTTGCGGTGTAATAAGCATCATTTCCCTCTTGCTGGTTCAGCCAACGCTTGCTCAGGAGTCCACCCAAGTTCGCGTACCCTACTTCGCACTGTATTGATGTTCAATCCAGCCTCTTCAGCCCAAGTGACAAGTGGTTTTGTGATGCCGCCAACAGTCAATTGTAGAGTAAGCCGCGTGTTCCGCGCTTGAATGCTTCTCGTCGCCCAATAGCAATTATCTGGCGAATATGGGCCTTCATTGTCGCGTCGTTCGAGCGTTAGACCATCTGGTCTGTTGCCCATGTCTGAATAGAACCGCTCGAAAGTCATCCATCTCTCACAGACCACAATACCGCGAGCGCCATAGTTTTTGAACCCAGCATCGCGTGGTGATGAACATCTTCGTACCATCGCGCTCCATATCTTGTATATTTTGGTGTGTCCCATGCCGTGAATAAAAGGCAAACGGCGCAGACAACCACACGAGCCAACGCCATTTTTGACAACGAGATTTGACAACGAGACTATTGTTGTTTTTCCACATTCACAGAGACAACGAAAGTACCGCCGACCACCGCGCTGTTCAACTTCTGAGATAACACTCAGTCTTCGAAAGACAGTGCCAGCAGTTACTATTCTTCGATTTGCGGACACTTTAATTCTAGCCGCGGTAATCATTGCACTGTCCTTGGCTGGTTCGCTGCCTCAAGTTCGCGCTTGTAGACCTCGTGGTAGTGCTCCGGCAGCAAGATACCGGCCCCCGCTACTCCCGCCACAAACGCCCGCATCGCCGCAATCAGCGGGGTCGGCCCGTGCATCCCGACTCGAGCCGGACCATTCTGCACCGATTGCGGCAGGATCAGCTTACTCGCCTTCGCTGGTCTCGGCCAGATCCCGGCCCATTCGATCATCGCCGGCGGCATCGGGGTGACGGCGATGTTCTGCGCTTGGATGAGCGGTCCGCCCATGTTCCAGTCCGAGGAATAGGCCGTGGGGGCCGGCAGCGCCATAATATCGACCCCGCGTTGCCCCAGGCACAGGCACACCCAGAAGTCGAGGGCTTGACCGATCAAGTCTTTGACCTCGACCTTGGCGTCGCCGTTTGCGGTTAGTTCTAGTTCACTCATGTCATCACCCTTCCTTCATCGCCCTGGTGATCGCCGCCCTAAAATTGGGCGCGGTCCAGTTTTCGCAACTGTATCCTGCATTTTCAATTGCCTCAAATGCCTCCCCTGGATTGGCTTCCATCCAATCGAGCAGTGCTGCATCCTCCGCCTGCCGCCGCGCCGACGAAGTGACTGTGCAATTACAGGCTTGCCAAGCCGTGGTGCTGGCAGATCGGGAAATATGCCGGTAGATACCCGTTACTCAACAGGTAGTTGTCAAGAACTTTTCATCCACAACATGTAGTAGCTGAACCCTCCGCACACCCCCACTAATTGTGCAGGGAACGAAATTGCCGAAAACACCGCAAAATCGGTGATAGACTCTCGACACTCTTCGCTTCTTCGCCTTCGGCTTCGCAGCTACGTTTGGACGGGGACATAAAGCCTCAAGTCCCAGCTCCCCTTTTCTCCAAGAGTCTTGCTGCATAAAGGCTATTCTTTCCCGGCCCATGTCAAGTAGGGCATTCAGGCTCACGGCGCTTCCCACAACAATTTTTGTCCTTGCAGTAGTTCATTTGTGTCGATTCTCGGTCGGCTCGGTACATTCCAGTTACCGCCGCCCCGTTCGCCTATCAATTTCCATCCTGCCGCTCGGAGACTTGCCCCTCCTTCGATCGGCAGGGTGTAGGTGATAAGTCTGCGGTATCCGAGGGCCTTTGCCGCTCGCCAAGCAGCCCCGTAAAGCATCGAGCAGGCATTCCTAGCGCCATCCGTACAAACCCGATTCACTTCGAGTGTATAGCCGTTATCTGAGTTTCTTGCGACCGGCCTTCCAATCATCGCAACTCCGCGCACTTTGCCTTCGGCATCTGATACGGCAATACTGAATTTGCACCCAGGCATTTGCTTATGGTGACGGTGATGCGTAGCCACAAAAGCATTTGCTTCGGCAAAGTCTATTGGAGTTACATTCAGGCTCATGTCGCCTGCTTCCGGGCGGCGTCAACTTCAGCGTCAACTTCCTCCGGGGTAGAAAAATACTGCTTGAACCAGTGCAGCATTCTGCGGATGGCGCAATACCTTGCCGCATCCTCCTTCTGCCTCCGCGCCTCGGTTGCGAGGTCGACGGGGATAAGACGCAGGATGGGCGCCGCGCAGCATTCTACTGCGTCATGCCACCATGTAGGTATGGGGTCTGGCTGAAACTCCGGTATATCTCCATCACGACATTTTGCACACATGGCGATACGCGCCCGCTCCAGCGCCTGCGCGACGGCGAGGGATTCGCGTTGGGTGGAGTAGAGTGGAACGATTGATGCTCTCCCGGCTGTCACCCATGGATCGTTTTTCAGATCCTCCATGAGTTTGCCAAACATCATGTAGCCTGTCGGCGCAATCTTAGTCGAGAGGGAACCATCGTCATTTGATTGCACCCCATACGCCACCGGCTGACCGGCTTTGTCGTCTGTGCGGTTGGGAGTGTTAGTCATACTCTAGTCTCTCCTGGTGCCCGCACACTGAGCAGTGGCACGGTATTCGCTCCGAAAGTACCTGCTCGAGTTTCTGCAACCAATCATCCATGAACAGCCTATGGCGCTCGAGTGCGCCATCGATTGTCATGGCGGCTTGGCGCATTTCTTCCGCTGCGCCGCGCATAGATACGGCAGCAGATTGCACTTGTTCTGCTCCAATCAGGTGAACATATTCGCTCATTTTCCATCCTCCCCGCCCTGCTCGGGCACTTTTGCACATATCCAAAATCCTCTGGGCTGAGTTTTGTCGATGATGTGCTGCAACGTGACCGGCAAGCCGTCCCAGTGCGCGCCACGTCCGCCGCACTCAGGACAGATAATCGCATTGTTCACAACTCTCCATGCATTGGCACGATTCTGATCGCGTTGTTTGCGGTTCATGCTTTTTCGTCCTGCTCGGGCGATTCGGCCTTCTCCAGCGCCTGCGCGGTCGGTAGTGCTTCGGCCACTAGATCGGATGGGATAAGGGCACGGATTCGCTTGCCGAGCAAATTGCAGGCAAAACCAAATCCCAAGGCCCACGCTGAGCCGCTTGCATCTTGCCATTCGCCAGCATCGGCTTTGTCGCGCTCTCTGTAACATTCTTGCTCAGCTTGCTTAAGCGCCTGCGCGACGGCGAGGCTGTCGGGTGGGGTGGAGTAGAGGGGAATGAGAATGCCGCCGTTGCCAGCAATATCCGCGCGCGCTTCCTCTTCGTTGTCGAACAAGTGTTGCTCGATTTCATCGTTGCCATAGCTAGATTTCACCATCCACGCCACCGGCTGGGCGGATTGGGCGAGTCCTTGCTGAAATGAAAACTCAAGCATTTGTCGCGTGACAGGTGGAAGTGGACCAAACTTCACTTCCATTTGCTGCATGAAGTCAGCGGTGTGGTCGGTGGTCATGGCTTTCCCTCCTGTTGTTCCTTGGTCAATGGCGAGCCGTCTGGATTGACGACCGCATACCCCTTGCATAGTTGGCACGTTTTCCCTGTCGACCCATCGCTGTTCCACACGTAGCCATCCGGGCACTGTGGGCAGGGTCGGAAATCGGCATCTGTCATCTCATTTCTCCCCGCCCTGCTCGGGCGCTTCGGGTTGGAGGGCGTTGATGGTTGAATTAACCTGTTCAATCGTTGCTTTTGAGGCATCAACATAGAGTTCCGACAAAGCATCTTTGCACCGTTCCCGTGTCCGCTCTAACATCTGCGCGGAAGCGTGCATAATATCGTCCAGCGCCTTGCGCTCGGTGGCAAGCTGATGTGCGAGCGTAGTAAGATTGCGCGCTGATGCAGCATTTATTTGCCGTTCGTGATCAAGGGCTCGATCCACTTCTCCCGCGCGCCCGCGTTCGGCGTTAAGAGCGTCATGCGCATGGACACATTTGGCTGTTGCGTCGGCAAGCTCGCTCTCTGCCTTTCGTGCCCGCGCGATATACATCGCCTCGCTGGCGCGGGTGGCGGAGAGTTCGCGCTCCAAAGATTTGATACGGTGATTAGCCCCAGTCAAATCAAGATAGATCATGCCCGCTTCTCGTTTGACCAGCGGTGGATGCCCGGCGAGCATGTCGGCCACTTCGCAACCGGAGCGGGGTCCAGCGGGGAGTGTGCCTCCGGTAACGGTACCGACCTGAGCCTCGCGGTTATCAGGCACTCCGGCGCTGGAACCTTTGGACCTTTGCAGAATGCAATTTGGTAAAGTCAGTATTGCTTCTGATGAACCTACCCACGGTTGTCGGCACAAGGGAATTCCGGCATAGCCTTCGCCAATTTTCAATCCGCAATGAGGGCAGACGCTGGATTCCGATTCGTTGGTCATGGCGTGTCCTTTGGTTTGTAGAGATCGCAGTCCTTGCAATATTCTTCGCCCGTCACCCTCTGGTAAATCAGCGACCAGCAACCCATCAACCCGTCCAGCGCATCGGGATACGAGCACCAGTCAGGTTGCGCGTAGCCCATGTGCTGAAGCCCGCGCCAAGTCGTACCCTCTGCGCACAGGCGCTTCCATTCGCCGGGCGGCATGAGATGAAAATAGCGGGGTTCGGTAATGGTCATGCTGCCCGCTTCGCGAACATCATGATGAGCCATTCCAGGGCCGTGGCGTCGTCAGTTTCGCTTACCATTTTCACGATCATGCTTTTGCCTCCTGATGAATTATCAATGTTGTCGGCTTGGTTCGCTCGCGGACCCGTTCGAACGTTTGCGCCACGTCCGCGCCGTGCGACTCGTGCTGCGAGTAGTCGCCTCGCGTGACGTAGCGGGCGCGGTCGAGCACGTATCGCTCTCCCAGCGTCTGTATCGCCGCCTCGCGCTTGGCCTCATAGGGATCGGGCGTGCGCGGGAGCTCAATGGTGGCGGCGAAAAAATCGCGTCCGTTACGCGTGCCTTCGAGCGTCAGCCAAGTCATGATTTGCCCCCCACGAAAACGATGATGGCAATCGCCAGCAGGCAGGCAGCGATCACCGGCCAGTCCCGGCGGCGCTGATCGGAGCGGCCTTGGTCGTACCAGTAACGATGGTTCGGGGCAGTCATGGCGTGACTTCCTTGATGGCGATCCTCACCTTCGCCCCGCTGCCGTACTCGATAGTCAGCATCCGTGGCTGTGAGAGTTTGAGCGGTGCGCCGACGGCCTCGGCAAGCTGGCGCTCATGCGCGGCGCGCTCGTCGTTCAAGAGCCATGCCCATGCAGATGAAGTCAGGACGGCAACGATGACGACGAGGCGCACCATGTCGTAGCCGCTGTCGGCGGGCGTGATAGTCATGGGTAGGATGGGAGTCATCGAATTACTTTGTTTTTAAGATTGTCAGGCAGCGTGATGTCCTTCAGGTCGCAACCGCTCAGATCGAGCGAGCCGCCCACCGAGGTCGGCAGCGTGATGTCCTTCAGGTCGCAACCGCTCAGATCGAGCGAGCCGCCCACCGAGGTCGGCAGCGTGATGTCCTTCAGGTCGCAACCGCTCAGATCGAGCCAGCCGCCCACCGAGGTCGGCAGCGTGATGCCCTTCAGGTCGCAACCGCTCAGATCGAGCGAGCCGCCCACCGAGGTCGGCAGCGTGATGCCCTTCAGGTCGCAACCTCTCAGATCGAGCCAGCCGCCCACCGAGGTCGGCAGCGTGATGCCCTTCAGGTCGCAACCTCTCAGATCGAGCCAGCCGCCCACCGAGGTCGGCAGCGTGATGCCCTTCAGGTCGCAACCGCTCAGATCGAGCGAGCCGCCCACCGAGGTCGGCAGCGTGATGTCCTTCAGGTCGCAACCGCTCAGATTGAGCGAGCCGCACCAGTTGCAACGACAAACGAAGATCAATGCATTAAATGCGTCCTGCCCAACATAGAGAATTCGGGCGTGCTCCGTCTTGATCTTATTTCCGTCAACGACGATGCGTTTGCCTTTGATCTCGCAAAACACAAAGCGCGTGCCACTCTGCGCGTAACCCATACCGCCAGGGCCTTGCCCGAATAGACCGCCAGAAGTGCAGTCAGCCTTCGTGTCCTCGTTCCAGCGTGGGCAAATTGTCCACTCGCCAACGGGAGCCCACTTAAAGCCATCATGCGATACCCCCGCGTTATCAGTGCGGATCATCCAATTATTTTCGAGCCTCTTGAGCATGGCCTTATTGATTCCGGTCTTCATTTATCCTCCGAAAAATTAAACGCTCACCAGCGCAAGCACGGCGATGGAAGCGGGGTCGGGCTCGTCAGTCATGGAAGAGCCTTATGACTGGTATGCCATTCGATGTGGTGCTTTAGACATAACCAACGCACATCAAGTGGTTTAGAGTAATCACCGTGATGCGCTTGCGCCTTTTGATTCCCGCAAAAACACGGCTGCTTGATTAATCGACCGCTGGCGATAGCCCGTTGTGTTTTCCAGCGGGCCTCATGTTTAAGGCGCAATGCGGGATTCTTGGTATAGGCGCGCATCTGTGCGGCACGCTTGGCTTTTACGGCAGGGCGTGCGTAGTAAATTGCTTCCCACTTACGTTCATCCTCTCGTAACATTCTTGGCGCGTGCGGTATTGGTCTGCCCTCGGCCAACCGACGTTTCCGATATTCTCGGTAATATTCTGCTGTGCAGCTAGACATGGTTGCTTCTCACCTTGTCGATGGCGGCGCGGGCACGATGCCACTTCGGGGTATTCGGAAATCCCCATTCCGCTACGATTTCTTCCAAGGACGCCAGCAGTTCATCCCGCAATTCCTCGTCACCAGCCGCGCTTTCTGCGGCCAGCGCGAGCTTTGCCCGGCATTGCAGCAGTTCTTCGCGCAGTTCAACAATAGTTTGTGTGGCTGTTACGATAGCGTGCTTCTCATTGAATGGCGCCAGCGCCAAATCGGGAGCATCTGGAAATCCTGCGGCCATGAATTGCAGAATGTAATCAGGTGTAATCATGCTGCTGTCGGCCATGTGGCCCTCCATGTATCCATTTCACCAGTCCTCCTTCTCAAATTGCCCCACCAGCGCCTCGGCGCCAATCGACCGTATATTTGGATCAAGGCCGGGCCACATCGTCACCTGGGCGCGGTCGGTACGAAAGAATCCCTTCACAGCTTCATGAATTGCGTGCATCTGTTCGTCGTCAGCTTCGGCGTAGTTGATTGACTTCACTACCGCAACCATCACACCATCGTTCCCTGGAACCCATGAGACGTGGCCGGCTCCAACGTGACACCAGTCACGGAACTTATCGAAGTCGTCAAAAAACTCTTGGCTCTCGAAGAACATGCGCAAAAGCCCTAGATGAAGTCTGTGAAAACGGCCATCACGTTTGAACCAGTACCGCATCGTAAGAATTTCGCCACACTCCATTTCCTTGATGATCTTTCGCAGACGCGAGTAGGCACGCTTGTCGGCTCGATTGAAGCCTTCGAGTTTCATTTCGCCATTCATAACGAGCGTGATGTCCACGTTAAAACTCCTCGGTCTTCCAACCGCCGCCATTCTTCGCCGCTACTGCCTGGACCGCCATAAATCGGAACGGATACATGGCCGCAGCGACCTTGATCTTCACCCGCGCGTCATCGTGCCAGTGACCTTTGACCTCCTGACATTCCATCACAAAATCTTTGGCGAGAACTGCAAAATCCGGCGTATAAAACGTATTGTCAGCAAGGCGCAACTTCAACCCCTCGAAGCGCCACCAGAGAACTTCCCCCGAGTACACCAAATCACCCAAATACTCGGAATATTGACGTTCTGTTTTATTCATTGTTCCAACCGGAAGCCGCCCGAGGGCCTGCATCGCAGCCTTTCCGGTCAGCTTGCGAGATCCACCGCTGTTTCGCGCCAGAATCTCTGCGTATCGCTCAGGTGTCATGCGAATCACCGACATCTCAGACCTCAGTCAACAATTCCCGATGAATCACAACCTCGTTGTCGCGCATCCACTCTTTGAGCGGTAACCCATCATCATTCATTTCATACCGGACCACAGCCCGGCCATTAAAGTCCGGTGTCTTCACGACTCCGGTTCTTCCGCTCGGAAGTTTCACTCGCATGCCGGCGACAATTTTCATTTCGGTTTTCCTTTCGCTAAAATCTTTTTCACCGCTTCGAGTCCACGCGCGACGGCCGATTCATCACGATCATCGGCGTCAGTTCCAACTACGGTGAAACTGAAAAAGCGCATCGGCTTTCCGTCCTTCTCGCGTTCCTTGCGTTCGGCAGGAGTTTCCGGGTAGGGGTACGTCACGATTCCCATCGTCAGACAGACCCCGACCCCGACCACGACCGCGACCCCGACCCCGACCACGACCCCGACCCCGACCACGACCACGACCCCGACCCCGACCACGACCGCGACCACGACCCCGACCACGACCACGACCCCGACCACGACCACGACCCCGACCCCGACCACGACCGCGACCGCGACCGCGACCGCGACCACGACCACGACCCCGACCGCGACCGCGACCCCGACCGGCACTTAAAGAGGCGTCGTTGTACGTTCAGGTTCATTTCAGACGACCGAAGCTCTCAATTGCGTGGATCTGCACGTACCATTCGTCTGGCAGGTCTTGCGCGTCTTTCCACTTCTTGTCACCGAACGGGCCGGTTTCATAGACCACCGCGGCTTGTGTCAGCAGCACACAGGATTCGTTGACGCCCGTCAAGACGCCGGTGTAGATGTAATTGGCGCAGAACAGCGTCACGCGCTCACCAAGCAGCTTTTCGAGTCCTTCGCCAGCAACATCATTCACGATCTTTTTCATATTTTCTCCTTGCGGTTGGTTGAATTGCGTTGTCAATCATGACGAGCCAGGTCGGCAGGTGGAATTCCACCACCGCCCTCCTGCTGCTCGGCCTCCTCAATCATCTTCCTGAAGGTGTTGGTGTTTGCCTGCTTGCGGTCAGCGGCTTGCGCTTCGGTCCTGGTGCCCGGGCGGTTGGTGACCCACTCGGTCCGGATACCCTCTGCATCACGCAGAAGCAGCGTCAGGGGGTGTTTGGCCTCGACGTAGGACCACTTTGCCACCCGGCAGTAGAACGCGGCCACAGCGGGCGCCTCACTAGCCCCAAGGCGTTTTACGAGCTGGTCGACGATCGCATTCGACTTCGCGTTTCGAACAGGTGGAACGTCGTAGCGTTCTTCGTAGGCGTTTGCGTAGGCTGCCCAGGTTTCGGCGTTCGCTTTTGCGTTGCCTGCTGGTTCTTGTTTTTGCGGTGGTGCCGCTTTGGGTTCTCCCGCGGCTGGCGTCGAAGACCCAGTCGCAGTGCTTTTGACTTTGGTCCGTGCGCGCTTGCTCACGGATGCTAACGGATTGAGGCTTGAGGATGTTTTGACGTTGCTTGGTTTACTACTCGACTCCGCGCCCGACTCCGCCTCCGCCCTCGACTCCGTACACGACTGCGTACTCGTCTCCGTATACGACTTAAGTACACCGTTGCTCACGGATGTACACGAACTCTTATACGGAAGAATGTTTGCCGGTATCCCGTACCTAGGAATAGACCGATGTTGCCAGTTAGTGTCGAGCATTTGAAGGTAGGGCTTTGACTCGAACTCAAATAAATACAATAACTTAACTGTTACACATTCAGTAAGCATCTGTGTACAGTTGATAACGGTTACACGATCGATGCGCAGTGGATACAAGGAGGCCAATAGAATTGAAGGTCTTGCGTCGTGAATTCCGTGGTCATCAACCCTGGACATGAGGCGACGGTAAAAAAGCTCTGCGGCCTCACTTAATTGGTCGACGCGATCGGATGTCAGTATCCCTTCCCGGAGGATTCTTGTGGGCACCGGCTACTCCTTCTTTTCGATGGCTTTGAGGACGGCCAGCGCAGGCTGCTCGCGGTGCGCCAGGAGTAGGTCGATGTGTGCCGCTGTCAGGCGCCCGAGTTGTTGCGCCGCAAGAATGGCAGCATCGCGGCCCCATGGATCGGTCCCGAGGCTCGGGGTCCACTTCGGCTGCTCGCCGCGGTCGCGCGCATCGAGCACCAACTTGCGGTAGGTCTCGAGGAACGCCATGCGCGCGGCGACGAGGTCACCTTCAAAGATCAGTGGGACAGCGGCGCCGTAGGCTTGAGCCATTTCCTCGGTCCAGACCACGGACTGCGCCTCGTCGCGCGGGACCATTGCCCATGCCTGTTCCGGGCCTGGGCGTCCGTCATCCAAGCGTGCGACAACATCGGCCACCGTCAACCTGGTTCGGATCTCGCGCCGGCAGCGGGTGAGCGCCGGCAGCACCTGATTTTCTGGATAGCGGGCGAGGTCTTGCGCCATGACGCGCGCGGCATCTTCACTCAGCGACGTGCCGGTGAGTTCGACGGTCACCGCTATTGCCTGCAGCAGCGTCTTGGTCGGCTTCATGTGCGGCCTTTGGAAATCTGGTGGACACGCTGTCGCGAGATCCCAATGCGCCGCGCTACCGTTGCCGGCGTGAGCCCTTTCGCCAGCAGCGCCTTGATCTTCAGGCGGCGCCTGCGGAAGTGGTACATCGCCTGTTTATAGGTCATGGCGAGCAATTCTACGCTAAATTGTCTAGGGTTTGTCAAGCGGTACGTAAATATATTTTGGTTAAGGTCTTGACATGAGGATTTTGTATCATTATAGTCAACTCAAGGTTGTGGCGAAGGCAGCAGGTTCATCCTTCTAAGTTGACTCCCTGCTGCTGCTTGTTCCCAACCAAAGATTTTGCGTGGCGAAGATTACCGTTCCTTCATTGGAGAACGGAAGCGGGCCGAAAGGCAGCGCACGACAAAACGGTAGTTGATTGTTCCCGCAAGCATTATTCGGTGGTGAATTGTGCGGTTACTTCTGGTTAAGAGGGCTTCGGCCTTTGCTGGGATCGAACCCAGCTACCCGCGCGAGCCCGTTCCCCGATGCAGTTTAACCCTCAAAGGAGTGGCGAAATGAAAGTCAACGTAGCTCAGAAGTTCACCGAGAAAACCCATGAAGGCGCGCAGGCGGCGCGAACCACGCCAGAACAGCAGTTGCGCCGCTCGGTCGCAGCCTGCCTTCTTTGGGAGGATTCCTTCTACGAATCCGGCGAGGATATCGCCAAGCGCATCGCCTCCCTGATTCCGCTTTGCCGCCCAGAGTTCGTCGCGGCCTGCGCCTTCGAAGCGCGTACCAAAATGAAACTGCGCCACGTTCCGCTGTTGCTGGTGCGTGAAATGGCGCGGTTGCCGCAGCACAAGGCGCTGGTCGGGAAGCTCTTGCCTGATGTTATTCAACGCGCAGATGAGATAACCGAGTTCCTCGCGCTGTACTGGAAGTCAGGTCGGGAAAAGGTTTCGAAGCAAGTCAAGCTCGGGCTCGCTGCGGCGTTCCTCAAGTTCAACGAGTACGCCCTTGCCAAGTACAACCGCGACGGCGCGGTGAAATTGCGCGATGCGCTGTTTCTGTGCCACGCCAAGCCGGACACACCCGAACGTGAGGCGCTATGGAAGCGTCTGATCGACGGTAAGCTCGTCACGCCGGATACATGGGAAGTCGCGCTGTCTGGTGGTGCCGACAAGAAAGCCACCTTCGAACGGCTGATGGCGGAGAAGCAGCTTGGAGCGCTGGCTTTTCTGCGCAACCTTCGCAACATGAAGCAAGCCGGAGTCAGCGATGCAACGCTTGCCGGCTATGCAGGTACGCTCAATGTCGAGCGCGTCCTTCCATTCCGCTTCATCGCGGCTGCGCGAGTGATGCCACAACTCGAGCCTATCCTTGAACCGCTGATGCTGCAATGCGCCGGAACACAAGAAATGTTGACAGGCAAGACCGTGCTGCTCGTGGATGTGTCTGGTTCTATGGATCACCCAATTTCCAGCAAGTCCGATCTGCAACGGGTCGATGCTGCTTGCGGTGTAGCGATGTTGCTGCGCGAAGTCTGCGAGGAGGTCTTGGTGGTGACATTCTCAAACACGCTTGTGCAAGTGCCGCCACGCCGTGGCTTTGCGCTGCGCGATGCCGTCGTGGCAAGCCAACCCCATCAAGGAACGTATCTTGCCGCTACGCTGAAGGCAATTCACGACAATCCTCAGAACGTCTATGACCGCATCGTTGTCATCACCGACGAGCAAAGTGCTGACGGCATCTGTGCGCCGCGCGGTAAGGCGTACTGCATCAACGTCGCCAGCAACAAGAACGGTGTCGGCTACGGTGCATGGCATCACATCGACGGATGGAGTGAGAGCGTCATAGAGTACGTGCGCGCAAGTGAGAGCCAGGACGCCTGTGCCGCTTAATATACTCGAGACGCAGATTTTCCACGCACGGAACCCGATCATCACCGCACAATAGGAGAGCACGATGAGCGAAGATAAAGACACGAAGGTTGCCGCCTACCGGCCCCCGGTCGAATTCCGCCCACAAGGCGGTCTGGTGGCGACCAACTTCGAGGAAGCCTACCGCATGGCGAGCGCCTTCGCGGGGTCCGGTATGGTCCCCAAAGCCTACGCCGACAAGCCGGAAGCCTGTTTCGTTGCGATGCAGATGGGCGCCGAGATCGGCCTGCCGGCGCTGCAAGCGATCCAGAACATCGCCGTCATCAACGGCAAGCCAGGGATCTACGGCGACATCGGCAAGGCTCTGTTGCTGCAAGCCGGTTGCGTCATCGACGAGGACGACACCGAGGTCGTCCAGAAGAACGGGCGCGCGCGGTGCAAGATCACCCGCCCAGGGCGCCCTCCGGTGGAGCGCACCTTCTCAATCGACAACGCCAAGACCGCGAACCTATGGGGCAAGGAAGGCCCGTGGAAGACCTACCCATGGCGCCAAATGGCGTGGCGTGCCTTCTGGTTCGCCGCCCGAGACGCCGCCGCCGACCTGCTGCGCGGCATGAAGGGGGCCGAGGAACTTCAGGACTACCCGCCTGAGAAAGAGGTTGCCGGGAGCGCGGAATTCGTTGAACAACCAAAGCGGGTCGGTGATCCGCCAACCACTTCCGCCCCGCAGGTCGTCGAGTCACAGCGACCCGACCCGGTTTCATCGGCCGGCTCCAGTCCTGCTGGGGCGGAACCGGACCCTACGATTCCAGTAGAACCGACGGCGCAAGGTTCTACTGGGAAGATTGGCGGAAATCCGAATGGTCATTCTTCGACTGCGGGAACGCACGCTATAAACACGCCAAGCGTTTTGAAGGAAACTGGTGGCGATGACGAACCGCCGATCGAAGTCGAGCGCGGCGAGAAACCGCCGTTCGTTGACGACGGTGGTCCACGGCTCACGCCGCAACAGATCACCATTCTCAACAAGCGGCTGGAAGGGGCGGCGCTGACGATGACTGACGTGCGTGCGAGGTTCGGATGGAAGTCGTTGGAAGAAGCGCCGGCATTTTCCTTTAACGCGGTCGCCGCATACTGCAAGCAACCGTTCTGATCATTTTAGGAGTAATACAATGATGAAGAGAAAAGTAATTTACAGGCAAGGCGACGTACTGTTGGCCAAAGTCGCGTCGCTGCCGAATGGAGTAACCGACATCACCCCGCCGGATCGCATTGTCCTCGCACATGGCGAAGTCACCGGGCACGCGCATACAGTTAAGGTGCAGGAGGGGAAAACGATACCAGCACGTTACTTCGACTTGAAGGCCGAACGGTTTTTGCAGGTACTGGAAAAAACCGCCCTGATGCATGAAGAACATTCAGCCGTGGTACTCGACAGGGGCGTCTATAAGCAGGCGTTCCAAATCGAAGAAAAGCGCGAAGAAATACGGCGCGTGGCGGACTGAGATCATGGGCGTGCCACAACGCTATATCGACGCCTGCAACTATCCTGGTCTGCTGGACGCCAATGTTGTCGAACAGCAGCTCACAATATATTTGAGGGCGCTCGGTGTCACCCGACAGATACGCCAATTGCAAGCTGGCTGGTGCTTGGATGATGAACCAGCATTGTCCAAAAACGTGAACATGATCTTGGACGACTTATGCCACAGAAATCCAAACGCCCGTGCCGCCCGTGACGCCCGTGACGCCCGTGACGCCCGTGCCGCCCGTGCCGCCCGTGCCGCCCTTTACGCCTTTGACGCCCGTGACGCCCGTGCCGCCCGTGCCGCCCGTGACGCCCGTGCCGCCTTTGACGCCCGTGCCGCCCGTGCCGCCTTTGACGCCCTTGACGCCCGTGCCGCCCGTGCCGCCCTTGACGCCCGTGACGCCCGTGCCGCCCTTGACGCCCGTGACGCCCGTGACGCCCTTGACGCCCTTGACGCCCGTGCCGCCCGTGCCGCCTTTGACGCCCGTGACGCCCTTGACGCCCGTGCCGCCCTTGACGCCCGTGACGCCCGTGCCGCCCTTGACGCCCGTGACGCCCGTGCCGCCCGTGCCGCCCGTGCCGCCCGTGCCGCCCTTGACGCCCGTGACGCCCGTGACGCCCTTGACGCCCGTGCCGCCCTTGACGCCCTTGACGCCCGTGCCGCCCGTGACGCCCGTGACGCCCTTGACGCCCGTGCCGCCCTTGACGCCCTTGACGCCCGTGCCGCCCGTGACGCCCTTGACGCCCTTGACGCCCGTGACGCTTTATCGTCTATCAAACGTTTTACTGCTTGGTGCCTACAATCCAGCGGATGGTGGTGGGCGCGATGGGATCTCTCATGGATCGTTACTGCGGCCTTCGGCGCGAATACGCCCGCAGTCAAAGCATGGTCAGATCCGCTGTTGGAAGCCTTCATCGCTGGTGCGTGGTTTTTATACTGGACCGAGGACACGTTATATTGGGTGGCGAAGCCCACGGTTCATATAGAGCCGACAGAGACTGGCCGCCGTTTGCATAACGACAGCTACGCCGCCTTGGAATCGGACATTGAAAATCTATATTTCTGGCATGGCGTACTCGTCCCGGCGTTCGTGATTGTGCGCCCGGACTGGATAACGGTCAAGCACATAGAGAATGAAACAAACGCCGAAGTCCGCCGCGTCATGGTATCCCGCTATGGTGAGGACAAATACATTCTGGACAGCGGCCTGCTGCCGGTCTCTCTGGACGATTTTGGCGAGTTATATTGCAAGGAATTCGCCGATGACACGCCGCTCACCTTCGTCAAGGTTAGGAACTCAACCGCAGAACCTGACGGCTCATTCAAAGACTATTTTCTCTCTGTAAATCCGAGCCACTACAACGGTGACGCAGGTAGAATTCCTCACGCCGCTGTCGCCTCGACATGGCGCACGACGCCAGGTGGCTCGACGTTGTTCTTTGAACGGTGGCAGGATTATCGGCCTGGAATAGAAACGTGAGTCTGACCTTCAACGAAGAACGCCACGAGTACGCTTGGGAAGGCAAAATCGTACCGAGCGTAACGCAGGTGCTGTCATCCCTAAACAACTGGTCCCACATCCCGGAAGGCGTCATGGTAAAAGCTCGGGCCGAAGGTCAGGCCATTCACGCGATGGTGCAGTACGAGACGGAAGGCACGCTCGACGAAGCGAACCTACCAGAATGGCTGCGCCCGTTCCTCGCCGCTTGGAGAAAGTTCAAGGATGACACCGGGTTTGCGGTAGATGGGTCGGAGAAGCGCGTTTTCCATGCCCAGTACAAATACGCAGGCACCGCGGATCTATTCGGCCGCGCGCCGAAGCTGCCGAAGCTGAAGGGGCGCGGCATCGTGGACTTGAAGCGCTCGGCCTACGATGATCCGAGCACCGGCTGCCAACTCGCCGGGTACGCCGCCGCCGAGGACACGATGCAGCCGGATACGAACATGAGAATCCGGTGGCGTGCTGGATTGAAGCTGCAGAAGGACGGGAATTACAGGCTCCAAGTTTTCGAGAGCAATTCCGATTGGGGGACGTTTCTGGCTTGCCTGACTGTGCATCGCTGGTTACAGGAGCATCGGACGTAATTTTTCATCAAAGGAGAAAAAGGATGAACACCGAACAGCAACCCCTGAGCGCGACCCTCGTCATGGATCCCGCTACCCAGGCCCTCATCAAAGCCAACATGACGGCGCTTTCCGTCGCGGCATCCTGGGTGATAGACGACCCGGACACCGCCGACGCCGTTGCAGGCGAAGCGAACCGGGCGAAATCCATGGTCAAAGTCTTGGACGGTAAGTACAAGGAATTCATCGTCCCGGCCCAAATGATCATCGAAGCAGCCAAGAACCTGTTCAAGCCGGCGATCGACGACCTGGAAGCGGCCGTGGCCTGCTACAACGGCAAGCTGCTCGGCTGGCGCACCCAGGAGCAGAAGCGTGTCGCCGCTGAGAACGCCGCCAAGGAAGAACTGGCGCGCAAGCTCCGGGCCGAGGCCGAAGCCAGAGCCAAAGCCGAGCTGGCACGAGCAGCCGAAATCACCCGTCAGAAGGAAGAATTGGCCCGCCGTGAGGCCGAAGCTCGCCAGAAGGCCGAAAACGAGGTCCGGGCGGCAGCCGCGGCCCGCCAGAAGGCGATTGACGAGGGGGACAAGCAAGCGGCCCAAGAATCCGCCCGGCGCGAGGCAGAGGCCAGGAAAGAGGCCCAGGCGCGTGCGGCGGCCGAGGCCAAGGCTACCGAGCAGGCCCGGTCCGCCGAGGCCGAGGGCGCCGCCAAGGCGCAGCAGTTGACCCTCGGTGCGGAAGCGCAAGCCACAAGTCAGCCGGCGGCGGAGATGCGGGAGGTTGTCGGGACCACTTTCCGTAGTAAATGGATAGCAATCCAGACGGTCGACGACCACGAGGCGAAGAAGGCGATTTGTGCTGCAGCTTCAGCCCGCCCGGAGATGCTGGCCTACCTGAAGCTCGACCTGGTGGCGATCAACCGCACGGCGACGGCTCAGAAGCAGCTTTTCAACGTGCCGGGGTTCAAGGCGGAGATCCAGCAGAGTGCGGCGAAGGCGAAAGGTTCCTGATGGGGAAATTACCGTCTGCCGAAACGCAGCTACGCACCGAGCGTAGCAAAATGAATGTTTTGCGCCGTGAATTCAAGCTCGTGTGTGATGAGCGCAATATGTACCGCGTCAGAGCCTTGAAGGCCGACCAGGAAGTCATCGAGTGGAAGGCCCGTTTTGATGCATTGTTGGAGGTTAATTCGAAGCAGCAACCGGCCGCAGTGAATCAGTTCGGGATTACGCTGGAGGATGCTCGCAAAATGAGGGTATTCAGGCTAGACCCAAACAACGAGTTGCACGCTACCAACTGGAAGAAAGAGAAACGGAGATATGTTTCGGTGATGGAGCGATGATGACCGGACGATTCTGGCGCTCCATCTTGCTGGAACGCGGCTTGTATCTCTACGAGAAGGATCGTCAACCAAGGAGAAAACCATGAACCTGAAACCCGTCCTTAACAGCAGTCAACTCGCGGCGACCGACTACGACGCCGCCACTCAGACTCTTTACATCCAGTTCCACCCCGGCAAGACTTCCTCGGAAGGGCCTATCTACAGCTACGCCAACGTGCCGCAGAAGGTGTACGACGATTTCATGGCGGCGGAGAGTAAGGGGCGCTACTTCGGGCAGGTCATCAAGAACAAGCCGGAGTACCCGCACACGCTTGTGAAAGCGGCTACGAAGAAGGAATAAGAAATGAGATGCGGCGTCTGCCAGAATGATATTGCCTCGCAAGAGCGCCACAACGGCGAGATGTGCGCCCAAGCGCGCATCAATACCGCCCTGGAACGCGCCGCCAATGTAGCCGACGAGCACGGCTCGCCAACGGTAGTGGGGCAGATCATCCGGTCATTCAAGGTTTATAATTTGCCACAACAACCGCAACGAGCATGAACGTCTGTCCCCGTAGCCTAGCCAATCTCGCCCGCGGCCAAGTCCGCAAGGGACCGTCGCCGCTGGCTTTGGCCGTGCTGCGGCGCTTGCTCCACATTCCGACGACCAATCCGTGTAGTCCAGGTCGGTCTTTGTATTTGGATGGACAAAAAATGACCTATACCTCCAACTGCGCAATAAGTGATCTTGATTGCGTCGCACTCCGAGCGTATCAAGCGGGTTGTCGTCCCGGCGCGGAGCAGAAGCGATGCGCTTTAGCCAGCCAGCGCAGACAGTGTGTGTGCGAGCAACTGCCACGAACCGGGGCAACACGTAGGAAGCGTCAGGCCCACGATACGGGGACCGGGAAGAAGAATCGCATGCCGTCAGGCCACCAAAGGGCGCAGGCCCAGAGGAACATCGGAACGCAGGAAGTTCCGGTGACGGCTGGCCTATTCCTAAACTGATTCAACTTTAACCCAAGGAGATGATATGGCACGAATCTACGTAGTAAACGAACTCTCAGACGTTGACTCTGGCGGAATCCAATATCTGGTCGAAGCCAACAATCCATCCCAAGCAATCAGGCACACCGTCAAAGACCGTTTCACAGCGAAAGCGGCCACATCCTCGGACGTGGTCAGGTTGATGAAGGCCGGAGTCGAGGTCGAGCGAGCTGTCGTCGACGAAAGTGATCCGGCGAACGTGGCCTGACAGCCGTGGATTCGTCCCGCAAACACTCGGCCATGTGCTTCCTCGACTCGAGGCCGACGCTGTTTCGGGACGACTTCCGTGGGTGGCTGGAGGAAAACTTTCACGTCTACGTCGGCTTTGAAGATCTGGCGCTTCGGCTCGCTCACTCCAAGAGACACCTTGGAGCTAAAAGTCTTTGGGAGACACTTCGGTTTCAATCGGCTATTGGTGAACTCTCTGGCGAATGGAAATTGAACAACACCTATACGGCCGACTGTGCCCGTCTCGCTATGGAAATGAATCCAATTTTGTGCGGAATGTTCGAGACGCGGGTATCACCGCTTTCAAGGAGGGCAGCATGATCACTGCCTTCATGGTGTTCCAGAAGATCCAGATCATTGATGGTTTCGTAGTTAACGCATCAGGGACGGCCAATGTTCCCGGCTTCGGATGGAAACTCTATTTCACAACAACTGAAATTGCTGAAGACCGTATCAAAGAAGACGCCAATACCTTCGGCTGGCACGTGGTCAAGGTCACGCTGGATGATGAGTTGATGGGGCATTGTGAGGTGTTATGAACCGCAGATCATTCCTTCAAACTCTCGCCGCCATTGCGGCCGGGACTGCGATTCCGGTAAAGGCATTGGCAGAGATTATTCCTCGTATGCCGGCGCTGGAACTAGCCTCTTTCCTGAAGACGGCTTTCAAGTGTTCACTCGGTATCCAATGGGCCTACGTCGAGCCGCGCCCGCTATGGGCGCTCAATGCCATCATGGTTGATGACAACGACGAGCGCTGGCACGCATTAACCCCTTATGTGACCATCGAGGTCGAAGGCACAGAAGGAAATCAGGCTGATGTTCTTCGCGCAGAATTTGATCGTCTGCTGACTGTATATCCGCAGATTCGCGGCACGCCTCTATACTGGCGCTACCCGGAACTCATCAAGTTGTCCGAGCGCTGGTATCAGGACAAAGGGGCCTGTGTGCTGACACAGGAGCAGTACGAAGATCCGAGTCAGTTATCCGCCGCCTCGCGTCACTGGATTACAAAGAACGGGCTCACCGAATCGTATCAAAACCTGTACTGGCCGACCGATGCACAGGCCGTTGAAATGAGTCCGGCACTGCGCGCGGAACTGGAGCGCATCGTGGACGACCGGGATGATGAAGTCACCCCTGAAGGCTGTCTTGGCTGCATCGCTGAAGGTGGTATCTACATGCCAGCAGGACCGCCGTGGCGCATCCGCAAACTCAGAACGCGACTAGCAATACCAGCTTTACAGAAACTCGCCGGCGTCGATCTGTGCGATGCGATTCAGTTGCCGATGACTTACGAGGCGAGCGGGAGACTGCGGATTCACCGTGACGGCCTATAGCAGCTTCCCGAGCCCGAGTAGTCCAATGACGAAGCCAAAGAAGAAGATTATCCGTAAGATTTACCGCGACAACCCGCCATCACTTGCGGTGTTAAAGGCAGCGTTTGCCATGTCGAAACCACTACCACCGCCTGACGACGACATCGAGGATGTTCTGATGTCCGGTTTTGGTGCCGCGAGAAAAACTAAAACAGCTTCCAAACGCCAATCACACCGACGAGCGCCAAAATGACCAGCGGCGACCAGCGTTCGCAGAGGACGGCGACCGCGACCAGAGCCAGACAGTATCCGACGATGATTGCAGCCGAGGTCATGGTGTCAGTTGCTGCGCCACCGCGCCACGCATTTCACGGGGCGCCGACTTGATGACGCGGCTTTCCCTCGTGCTGCGCATCTCCTGCACGCGACGCAGGATTTGAGCCCGGTTGATCCGTATCGGCATATCGACGTTCCGCTCATTCCACCGCTGCAATTCAGCGAATGCTTCCTCGCGCAGTTCCGGCTTGTCCTCGTTGATCGACTGCGCGATCTTGTCGGCGATAGCCGTCTCAACCGCTCTGGCGAGCGCGATGTCCTGATAGACTTCTCCGGCGAGACGGGTCTGCCGGGCGACACTGGAAGGCTGCAACCCAATCATCTTGAACATGGAGTCCACCTTGTCCACGTCGATGACCTTGCGGCCTTTCATGTCCTTGTATTCGTCCGTGGCCCACATATCCGCACCCTTCAGGACGTTCTGGATTGCAAGCGGAGCGAGTAATTTGGCCTTGTCAAAGCGTCCCATGCCGGCTTCCTGGACGGCGGTCTTCAGATTCTTCACCAGGGTTCCGGCCGGACCGAGCAATTCGAGGATATCGCGGGTCGCGTCCGGTTCCGAAACTTTGAGCATCGCCGTGCCAGGGATGAGATTCTGGAATCCCATACGGACCGACACGTCGATCGGCATTCCTGGAATGGCGCTGACGCCGTGCAACAAGAAGTCGCCGATGTCCTCACCAACCATGCCGGCTACGGCTTTGCGCAGCGACGCCCTGGTATTGGTGTCGTACCCCATCCACTGTCCGATAGTGTCGAGAATATCCTCGATGTCCTCGGCAAACGGGAGTCCGGCGGCGCCGGCCAGAACAAACAGGTGCAGCATCAGGATGCCGAAGGCTTTCTTGTCCGTGGTGTAGAGACGTTTCGCCAGTTCGATGTAGCTGATGTTGAACTGTTTGAAGGTCATCACGACTGAACCTATCGGCCCGCGCGCCCATTCGGGGCGGTTTGCTTTCGAGTTTCCGGTAATGAATGTCCTACCATTGCGCCGCGCTATCCACGTCCCTTGCGCCGTCTGCGGACACCATACCGTATCTACTGTCTTGCGCGTTGTTGTGAATTCCTTTACGTAAGCGCGCTTGCTATTTTTGGCAACGTAAAGAGCGCCGAAATCGTGTGTGCCAACACGTTCATATACGGTTGACGATTGTCCTGACAATACTGCCATGGCCTGAAGTGTATGCAGCGTCTCAATGCTCTTTTGTGATATTGTCATTCCTCCTTCAAGTGGAAAATGTCCGTCTCCTTTCCCAAAGGTATGAAGGAACATAGCCATCTGCGGCACAGTAAGCTTCGATAGCAACTCCATTGTCACTCGCTTACCAGGTAGTTCCGCACCAATGAACGACCACAGCGGCTTACGGAGAGTCCACGCAATCATCCAGTCGCCGCGCTTCGCTGGAGAGTGTTCGGTCCTGTTGAAATGACCGCCGAGACGAATTAGAAGGTCTTGAATCTCGTTAACGTATTCTGGATTGTGGCTCTGACTCTGAACTATGACTACGCCTCTCTTAATCTTACAACCACGATGGGCAAAGAAAGAACCTTCGGCCGCCACCCACGCCAGCAATCGAACCTGATCGTCGGTATAGCGCGCAACACGCTTCATGGAACTACCAAGCGGTGCGCGCAAAAAGAAATTACAGCCCTTCAGATCACTGGTTTTTACATACCGAATTGATTGCCACTTTTTGTCACGACTACTGTAGTTTTGAATGACATTTCTATGGTCATCCGTGACCACGATGCTCAGCCCATTACCGTTACGGAATTCAGTGATCTCGTGAGAACCGGGGAATACGTGTACGTCATGTATGTTGTCCTCTACCACACAACCTTCGCCATCCACGGCATAGACAGAGTCGCCGATATGTAACTGGTTATGCCGTTTCCATCCGGCAGCAGTAAGGATCTCGGTATCGGTGTCAACGCAATATACAACTTGCGTTGTGTCCACAGCTTCCTTGGCGAAAGCGTAAGGGTCGGACTTCTTGAGTTCCTTCGCCAAGCGATAAGCAGCGAGGAAAGTCGTTCCTCTGTTGAACTGCTCGGTCAAGGCATAAATGGACCCCCACATGAATTGCACCTTACGCAGCGCCATCTTGCCCGGCAGTCCCATGCCGATGCTGTTCGCAAACGCCTCAAGTTTCTGCCACAGGGGTGAATCGCCGAGCATCTGCGCCCGACCGTGAGCCGTGATCTGGTGGAGTTCCTGCGGGGAGACCGTTCCTTCCTTGCTCGCGCGCTCGTAGGCTGCACGCTCGTCTGCGGTCCACGTCTTCTTGCCGCGCACGATATCGAGCGAGGCGGTTCCAAGGTGCTTCATCGCGCTCGCCCAACTGGTGTACTGCGTCAAGTACGGTGCGGTCATCAAGACCGGCTGGACCGAGTTCACGGCACCGAAGGCGATCGAGCCGAGAATGTAGTAGTTGGCGAGCACGGAACGGACCAAGCTCGCCTCTTCCTTCGGATCTTGCAGGTACTTCACGTACCGGGTCGCGTAGTCCTGGAGATCGCCGGCCCGGATGTTCTTGACTGCGGCCATCATCTTGCTGGCGTGGTAATGCCGAGCCGTTGAAGAAGCCATCGAAGTCGTGAACTGCGACATGACGCGCGGCACGTCCTTCGAGTAACCGGGGATCCCCTTGCGGTGCTGCTCCCGATGCAGGCTGCTGCGCTCTTGAACCGCGAGCCGGAAATACTGCTGCATCAGCGGGTCTTTGCTGATCGGATTTCCTTGGTCGTCGACCAAGTGCTCGGCGAACAGCTCGAGGGCGTCCAGATTCAGCCCTTGAAAAAGCTTGCTCGCTTCCATGGGCATGATTCCGGAGGTCACCATGGCTTCCGGGTAAAGCCTTTGGACCTCGCGCTTGGCGATGTTCGCCTGAGTCTGGTTCTCGTGCCGGCTGAAGTGGCGCTCGGTCCGAATGACGTTTCCATCCTCGTCCTGCTTCATGTCCGTGGCGTTGACGAAGTGCTCGCCGAACCGCAGGGCCGGGAAGTAGCCGCGATCGATCAGACCGTTGGTCTTTTTCTCGATGTCCTTCACCTGATCGGCGAAACCATCGAGTTCCTGGATTTTGCGGTCGATCCGGCCGAGTTCGGTCCGGGCTCTGGTCAGGTCTTCCCCTTGGGCGCCCTTGATGCGCTCGGCCACGTCCTCCTGCTGCGTCCGTAGGATGCCGACACGGTCCTGGGCTTCCTCGACGGCGGTCCCGGCCATCTCCTCGAGCGACATGGCACCGTCCAAGGCGATCTTCTTTTGGTCGGCCAGCCGCCACAGGATGCCTTTGGAGTGCTCTTCCAGCGAGTAGGCGGCCGAGTCCAGAGCTTGATGGTAGACGCCTATCTCGGTGTCGTTCAACGGCCTGAAGCCTAACTGGAGCCCTTCAATAGCACCTTCCTTGCTTTCCGTGATCCCGGATTTCAGTTCAGCATTGGTCCACTTGCGGCCTTCCAATGGGTTACCACCACCGGACAAAGTCCCAGCCATCAGGGCGTCGCTCAGTTTCTCGACCCCCTCACGGTTCAGGCTGTTCTGCTTCGTGCCGCCGAGCCATTCCGGCAGGGCATCTTTGACCGTCTCGATCCGCGGCATCAGGTCTTTGGCGAGGTCTGCAGCTTCATTCGCCAGCCTGGCCACGGTGTAGTTCGCCGCCTGCCCTTCTTCGTAGACAGGCTTGAAGCCGGGATAGATCGGCGTCCCATCCTTCCAGTTTGCTTCAGCCAAATGGAACGGCGTATTGACCTTGTAGACATGGCTCAAGGTTCGGTCCGACTTCACGAAGTCCTGCCATTGAACTTTGGCCGAGTCGAAGGCGACGTTTTGCAGCCGGGCCTGCGTGGTGATCGGAGATTCACCTACCGAGCGGCGGATGTCGGGGTTCGTCTGCGTCTGGTCTTGTATGAGAGCGGCGCTGGATTCACCTATCCCCTGCTCCCGATGCCGCAGATCCCGCCATTTGCTGAACGCCTCGTCGGTCGCTTTCTGGTCCCCTTTCTTCACCGCCTCGCGCCAGGCGAGCATCGCGGCGTGGACTTCTTGTCGTGTTGGCGTCTGCGTCTGGTCCTGCTTGCTAAACTTAGCTTCCTCACGCATGGCGTCCAGCTTCTCGCCGTTGCGTTCGGCAATTTTAGGCGCAGCCCGCAGCGCATCCGCAGCCATTGCATGAAGATCGTCAACGGTCAAGCTGTCGGCCCATTTCACTATCGGAAGCCCTTTCAGCCCAGGCAGACTTCGAGCCAGCGAGCGGATCATCTTCCGCACCCAAGCAATGAAGCGCTTGACGATAGGAAGGTTTGGATTCATGGCGACGAGGTAGCCAAGCCCTTCCTCGTCCATGAGCGCGGACGACGTTCCGGCTTGCTCGGCCTTTTTGTAGGCTTCCTGCACTGCCTCGACGCCGCCCGCCCTCATCTTGCGCAGACTTTGAATGATCTGGTTCCACTCCGCATCCGACTTGTTCATCCGAACGGCATGGACGGCGATTTCATGCGTCGCCAAGCCGACAAGTTGCTCCGGTCCCCAAGCTGTCGGGATCATGTCTGCAATGAAAGTTACCCGCCCGTCAGGGGTCACGAAAGCCGTAGTACCAGCCCGTTTCTCGCCTTCCGGGGCGTTTTCCAGCCACACCACATCCACGTTCGGCATGGCGAGGATGGCATCACCCAGACCCTTGGAGCGTGCGTTCAGGGCTTCGGCCAGGTCGGTGCGCAGGGTTTCCGGCGTGTGGTAGGGGCCTTGGTCGGCACCGATGGAGCGACCCACAGGTAACGCAGTTGGTTCCTCTCCAAAATAGAAGCGCCGTATATCCGCAAGGATGCGTGATGACTTCGTATCGACTGGATATTCACGCGAAAATGTGCGATCCGGTTTCGAGTAGTAATCACCGCGCAACTCACCGAGTCCGTTTTCAAGGTCCAACGTAATCTCGCCACCACTGTTCTCCGCAAATTCTGAGATCCGTTTGTATTGTTCTGGCGTCGGTTCGCGGCTGATGTCTAAGGTTTTGGCGTTGGAGTCAATGCGAATGTGACCAAGCGCCATGTACTCTTGCATCCCGGTCGTGCCGCCAGCCTCACGATGATCGTAGGATCGTGTTCCGCGCTCTCCACCTTCGCGCTTACCGGATAGGTCAATCAGCGCTCCTCTCGGCGTGATATAGCCAGCTTCACGCCAATCGTCGGTCAGGCCAAGTTCGCGCATACGAGCAAAATCTACGTTGGCCGATAGACCGCGCTCGGCCCTCTTCGCATCAACTCTTTCGCGTGTCGATTGAGCACCTTTAACCGCCGTCTCGTAGGCCGCAATCCAGTCTGGATGCGTGATAACGCCGTCTGGCGCTATGCGCGTATTGAGCATGGTGCGCACGTCGTCAGATCCGCGGGAATCGTATCCGAGTGCCTTCAGACGCATATCCATGCGGGACAGAACTGCGCGACTCAGATCACCAACCTCAACCTTGACGCCACCAGCTACTGACCGTCGCATTCCTTCCGTCCCCTCTCCCGCCTTCGCCTGCTCGGGAGCGGCCTCCATTGCATTCGCTTTCGCAACAGTATCGTTGAAGTCCTTCTCGGCAGCATCGAAGGTCGGATACTGCTTGATCGACACCACGTTTCCTGTATCCCCATCAGCAACACGGATGGCCGCTCGATCTTCTTTGAGCTTCGAGCCGTTGAACAGATCGTAGCGCACGCCACCGATAGTTTCGGTGCGGGCAACAACGCTATCCACGCCCATGATGCGGACTTCATCGCCTACCTTGGACGGCGTGACAGGCGTAGCCTTCTCGGGAGCGGG
>Ga0209518_1000273_pt1 | contig 68679 bp, 113 predicted proteins | sample RifGroB1_FD_183993 | JGI IMG/M metagenome (GOLD analysis project Ga0209518, IMG submission 183993) | Groundwater microbial communities from Rifle, Colorado, USA - Groundwater B1 (SPAdes) (version 2) | ecosystem: Environmental > Aquatic > Deep subsurface > Groundwater | place: Rifle, Colorado... | reverse complement strand
GAAGAATTGTTCCAGTTTTATCTTGAATACCTACTACAAATTCCCCAGCTTCATTCTTAGATTCCCAGCCTTTTACTACTGTTGAAGCATAAACTTCTTTAAGCACATTGAAATAAGCATCGTCTGTGAAAGTTTCGATGTCAATTTGATGGCGATACGGTTTCAATTTAGCTTTCAGAAGCTTGTCATACATCTTGTTTACTTCAGAGTCAGCAAAAGTAACTCTAATTTTGCATGTGTCATACGTCAATACAAGACCACTTTCCACAATCTGTTCATCGGTTTCATACGCTTCATACGGGTTGCTCATTTTACTTTCCTCACTTTTGCTAGAATACCCCTCCGAAGAGGGGCTAAAATATGTCTTGGTTTTGATTCTAAGCTATTTTCTACCTTTCCCCCTAGTGCTTACCTGCCTGAAAACAAAAAAGGCGGCTAAGAGAGCAAATCTCTCACTTACGGGAGGAAGTCGTAACCCGCCAAACTTTGACGAATTACACTTTGTCAATTTGTATTGTACTTCCACCAAAAACAGAACTTGTAGAAGTAGGATTAAACTCTAATTCAAATGACGCCATAACATCTTGACCTGGCCCACCTGCAACAATCTTGGGATTTAGCAGTTTAACATTACCACCCGTTATAATATATCCGTTGCCTGAAGCATCCAGACCCCTGAAAGAAAACATAGAGCCTGTTTCGCTTACAGCTTCATCATATAAACTAAAGTTTGCAAAATACATTTCAATAGAGCCTTTTGCTTCGATAAGACCTTTGCCTATGCCTTGTGTTGCAGAAGAACCCATACCTCTTTGTTCTCTTGCAGACTGACTCCAGTTTACATCAACCTTTGTGATAGTACCTGCAAGCAAAGAAGTACCACGATAGATTGCACCAAAACCACCTACAGTATCAATAATATTGTTTGAGTTAGCTGCTGTTACTGTACCGCTAAAAACTGTTGCAGTTCCTTTAACTTCATCTTTCCCAATAAAACTAAGTGAACCTTCAAAATATCCACCTGAATTTGCACTAATTGAGCCACCCGTAGGAAAAGAACCGGGGTAAGTAAGATACAAACTTGTACCCAGTTTCTTTTCAAAAAACACGCTATAAAAAGAATTGCTGTTTTTTACACGTTGTCCAGCGATAGTTACAGAAGGTGTTGCTGCTTCAGTAGCCCCAGGTGCAGGAAGAGTTGTAACAGTACCGGCAGCAACCGTAAGAAGCTGATAATATCCATTTACAGTAGCTCCAGCAAAACCAGTAACCCTAACCCATTGACCTGCAACAAGCCCTGCTGTTACAAAACCATTTCCTGAATCTGTAAAACCTGTTCCAGTAGCAGCAATTGTAATAGCTGTGATAGTGGCCGCTGTTTCAGCAACATTCATCAAAGAAGCAGCAAGCAAATCAAAATGAGAACCAGCAGAAATACTAACTTTCAAATCACCTTTGGTAGAAACGCCAGTTGTTACAGCACCAGAAACTTGACCTGCTGTAGTAATCTCACTAGGACGAGTCCTAGTTTTAGTTTTCCCAAAACCTTCAGAATTAAGTCTACAAATTTTACCATCAGCAGGAGTATTAATAACTCCCCAAGCAGTTTCAACGCAATATGTTGCTACAAGATTGTTCGTATCCGTCCCAACAGAATACCCAGTCGTTTCGGCCATTAGTTTCTACCCCCTTTATTTTTGAAAGTGTTTTCTTCTTTAGGTAAAGTAAGCTGTTTTTCTTCTTCCACAAATTTAGCTTTTCCATGAGCAACCAAAACATTCTCTTCTAAAGCACTTAATGATATTTTAACCCCACCGCTTACTTCTTCACCATTAATCATCTGCTTTTCCAAAAGTTCGATCATTCCTTACTCTCCTTTTCTGTGATTTAATACAAATTGTCCCAAAGAAATGAAATTATCACATTAGTTTGATTCCAACCATCGTCTGTTATTCCTATACCTTTCACTTTAGCTTCTCTACAACGTAATTGTGTACCGCTATAATTTCTAAAAGCATCTGCTATAGTATCACCTAAAACTAACCCTCTTGTTTCTCCAGTGTTTAACGGAGTGAATACTTGTACTATTATTTGACCTGTATCCCGAAAGGTGTTTGTTGCAGCACCTATATTTAATTGTCGTTGTTCCCCATCTACAATGGTAAGTCTACACCATTCCCCTGTATCTAAATTGGGTGGGTTAAATTCTGAATTGGGAAAAGCTATTGTCGTTTGATCTGTCCAAACTGTTATAAATTTAGTTCTTATTTCGGTATGTATTGTACTCACGCCCATTATAAGAATCCTTTTTGGTTTATATAAATTTGTAAATCATTTAATGCACCTGACACCATACCTAAAGAGGCTTGCGTAGAATGCCCATTTTCAAGAACTGTTATATACGGTACATTATTATATATCCAAATTATCCCATAAGGTTTAGCTGCTGATACTTGACTTGTTACACTTCTCGCGCTTAGAACTTGCCCACCTTCTTCTGGGGGTTGTTTTCCTATAGGTTTTGTAGGAGGGCGCTTAAATGTTGCATAGGCTCTACAGTCCCAATTATTTACAGCCCATCCAGTTTTAACTGGATGTTTAGGCATATCACTATTTCGAGTAACAATCAGTTGATGTAATCTTAAAGCTATCTTTTTTTGAAACTCCAAATGATTTGCCGGTATAACAACTTCATAAAACCTAGTTAAATCCAATTTAAATTTTTGGATATCTTTAATCATAAAATAACCTAAGTTCTTATTTGTAACGTATGTATTATAGGTATACCTGCCGGAGCTAAAATTTCGTTATTTACTATTTGCCAAACTGCATTCTGAATAATCAATATATCTTTTGGAATAGGGTTTACGGGCAATGTTTGTTTTACTCCAAGACTATCTGTATATGTAGATGTAAGTAAAAGTTGCATATCACCTGTTCGGATAATCGTTCCATCAATATCTTTATCTTTATATGCTTGCTGTATTCCTTTGCATGTATATGAAATATATTTTGCTTCTATTGCTACAATATCCCCGGCTATTTCTGTAGTGCTTGGAGCAACCGTGGTTGTTATTTTATTTGCATTAACAGTAGCAATCGTATATCCAGTATTAATCCCCCCAGAAGTAAAACCAGACACATTTATATATTGTCCTACAGCAAACCCTTTACTTACAAATTCATTTGCACTATCTGTGAAACCATCACTTACTGCTGCTATTGTTACCCCAGATTTATATATTGTTGAAACTGTTGTACCTGCTGCTGCATTTGGAACTTTAGAGTAATTCCTTCTAAATGTTACAGTTATTCCATATTTTGTTATTAAGCGTGTAGCTGTACCATCACGCATTTTAGTTGAAAAGTCAGACATATTAACTATACCTTACATCAGTTGGGGTTGTATCAACAGCGTCCATATCTGTAAAGCCTTTAGTAAATTCAGGTTGAATCAATGTTGTATCGTTATAATGATTTATTTTATCAGCTATATCTATTCCCCCGGCGTACACAGCAAAGGTATTTTTATTACTTGATTTATTTCTAAGATCTTTTGCTTTCTTTGCATAATTCTCAGATCGTTTTGTATACTGTTCCCAAATAGGCCCAATTTTTACTAAATCCGCTTGTGTTGCAAAATATGCTGAAATGCTCTCTGCTATCAATGCAGCAGCACAATATTTATTTATTTCTTCTGTTATGGCCCAATCTATTTCTTCATCTGTTACTAAAGGATCATCTGTTTTTGTGTCACCTACTAAAAAACGTACTGTGTCTTTATCAGAACTTGCAGGATTCCCAGAATAACTCCAAGTCATATATAATCCTCCTATGAGGTTATTTACAAAGTTAAAGCAGGGGTTTTTACGCCCCTGCTATACTATTACCCAAAATCAGCAGTTGCCAGAACTCTTGAAACTTCAATCGTGCCCACAGAAGTAGTAGCAACAACATAAAACCCAGTTTTTGCACTATCTGTAATTTCAAGAATATAACTACCATCAGCAAGAGTTACTATACGCAAAGCTTTTTTAGCAGTAAGGATACCTACATCAGTACCGCAAGCAGATTTAGCTTGTACTGTTCCAGAAGCGGAAGTCCCTGTAATGCCAATTCCTGTTGCTGCATCAGAAAGATAAACATCAAGCACTTGGCAACCGGCTATTGCTACACCGTCTTTATCACAAACTTGCAAAGTTACTTCACATACATTTGAACCGCCAGCGGCTATTGCAAATGTAACATCAGTAGCCAGTTGTTTCCCACCTACAAAAAGTGCATCATAGGCTTTCTTACCTCTTGTTCTTCCTACAAAACCTGTCGGCATTTTACCCTCCTTTAAGGGTTTGTTTGTACCCCCGGTAAACTCACAGGTGGTTTAGGTTTATTTCTTAGCCTTGGGAGAGATTTTAGCTTTAGTAGTTCGCTTACTCTTAGGCTGTACCTCTTTTGCCTTCACAGGTGATTTGGTTTCGCTTGATTCAGCTTTTTTAGATACATCTTTAACTCCCCTTGCGGAAAGTTCTTCAGCGTCAGGTTTCCCAAACCATTCTACTTTCCCAACTCTATGTAAAGCCATTTTATTTGCATAAGGCCATTCAGCTACATCTTCTGGGGAGAGGGTTGCACCTGAAATCCAGGTCTTACCCCCTCCCTCAAATTTGCGTAGGACACGGCCACCGTATTCCCCAGCACTCATTGTATTATTCCTTTCTTATTTAAGAAACGCAACCTGAGAAGAAATAACCCATATCAGGAGCAACAACCTTCATTTCCACATTCATTTGACTTTCAACACGTTCTGCATCGTCTTTAAGAGACATAGGAATGCGTTTAGTAAGAATGCCTGCGTTATTCAAACCAGTTAGACCGCTCCAAGTAAAGATATATCCAGCAGTCGGTTTCAGAAGAGAAGGAGAAGGAACCGAGTAACAAAGCAATGCATCTTTACCAGTAATGAAATTCATGGTAGGTGTTGCATCAAGAGTTTCATCCGAAGAGGCATAAACAGCTTCAGATACAAGATATTTATCAAGTTCAAAATACTGAGCAATCATCTGATTGGTGATAGAAGTTGCACCAGTATATTTGAAGTTCTTTGTGATAAGAGGGTGTTTCTTCAGTGCTTCATGAACATCATATCCAACAATAAGCGTATTGGGTTTATGCGCCGTAGAAGCGAGTATTGTTCTACGTGCTACTTTAAAATCTTCAGCCGGGTCACTAGCTGCTTCATCATTCCAGTAAGCAAAGTTAGTGTTACCTACAACATCAGTTCCCCAAACGCTAGTTTTCATATAAGCGTCTACAAACAGACGTTCACGGCGAATAAGGAGTTGCTGCATACACCATTCAGTTGCATCACTGAATGGATCAATACCTTCATCAGCATTTTCCAGTTCTTGACGTGTAACATCTTTATGAATTGCCCAAGGATATGTGATATAGCTATCCGTCCCAAGTTTGAACCCGCCACCAGCAGATTCAGTTGCCGGTGCCCGTTTACGTGCTTCGTCACGGAAGAATGCGCCTTTTTCATATTTCCAGTAAAGACCTGTTTCTTTCGGTACAGGGAGACTAGGGAAAGCCTGTTCTGCAATAAAATTTGAAGCACTCTGTTTGTAAGCTACACTCATATTCGTCAAAGCTACATCAATATGGGTGCTTTGGTAAGTCGGATTAGGCATGTGTTGTATTCTCCTTTATGTTTGTTTTGTTATTAAACGCCGTAAACGGTATAAGTGATAATGTAGTTTTCAACGGTGTTATAAGTTGAGCCATCAGCAACAGTAAGATTACCGTTTGCAAAAGTAACATCGGCATCAGACGTTACAACATTATTGCCAGTATCTTTAACTTGGACAATTGCAAAAGCAATAGTAGTAAGACCTGTTGCAATAACACAAGTGTTTGCAGCAGCTTGTGCAGCAGAAACCGTAATACTACCCATTTTCATAATCTTACCAGCTTCAGTAGAAACAAGACCGTTTGTAGCAAGCGCACCACCCGCACCAGTCTGTTCACCTACAGTAACCGTAGCAAGTTTTCCAACAGTAGCACCAATAAGACAAACACCTGCTGCAACAAGACCTGCTGTTGCTGGAATAGCACGACCATCACTAGCTGCCATCCACTGTTGACCGGCAGTAAGATTACCCGTACCTACAACAACTTTAGTTACACCAGACTTCATTACTCTTGCAGCTTGACCGGAAGCAGGAGTTTCCTGAAGTACACCAAGAAAATCCTCACCAGCCGAAGTACAAATATTTACAGCATGGTCAGCAGTAACTTTTACGCAGTAATACTGTTTTGTTGCAAGACTAGCAGCCGCATCCATGAAACCAATTTCAAATCCAGGTTGTTCCAAAGCCATGTTCTTCTCCTTTTCTTTTGTTTTATATTATTTGCGAGATTCTTCCTGATACGCTTTACGCAGTTCCGTATTGTTCTTATATACAAAATCCCAAGCCTGTTCTTTTGTCAACGTAGGGTTAGCTTTACGATGTTCTTCCGCAGCTTTATTCAGTCTATCAATAGCTGTCAATTCTTCTCCGCCATCACTACCACCAACTTCTTTAAACAATCCACTTTCTTTGATACGGGCATCCGCAGTTTTGAAAATGTTATAGATACTTTCAGCAAATTCTTTACTTACTTTGCTTGCCTGTTTAAAAATATCCCCAACAACTTCAGCTTTACCAATCGCAGAAACAGTTTTACCTTTTTCAATACATTCTTTGGTAATTGCTTCATCTTCCAACTTTTCAATCTTTTCTTTGTTGAGTTTTGCTTCTTTTTCAATTTCTTCAAGCTGTTTTACTACTGCTTCAGGAAGTGCCGATTTATCAATTTCTTCTTTCTTTACTTCCGGCATTTTCTGTCCACACGCTTTACATACTTCTCCAGGTGCAGGTTTAGCTTTTTCCAAATCTTCTTTTTCTTTCTTTACATCAGCAAGTTGCTTTTCAAGATCAGCAGACTTTGCTTTTTCTACTTCCAATGCTTTTTCCAATTCTTCTTTCGTCACGGTGTTACCTCCTGTTAGTTGTGATACTGCGTCTTTGAATTGTGAAACACTCTGTTCAATCATTTCCTGTTTGTTTGTACATTCATCATCATACGAAATAGATGAAATTGAATCTTCTAAAATCCAAACTAAATTCCAAAGCTTATCTCTGATTACTTTATCATCAACTATATCTTGAAACAGTTTGGCATCCCCATCGCCTTTCTGTATGTTCTTGGATTCTTCAAAATGTTTTTTTAGCACATCAGCTTTGTCTTTACCCTTATAGTTCTTCCCAAGGCTCAATATTATGCTTGGGTGATTCTTTAGAAGGATAATATGTGCTTCAGGATTATCACCTTTACCCACGAATGAAATTTCATCCAATTTCACATTACTAAGTTTATGTTTTGCTCCTGTAGTTCTAGCCATTTATTTCCTCCTTTTCTCCAGTCCCGCCTATGGAAAACATGGAGAGTTCTCCTTTCTGTACTTTTTCTAGCAAATCATCGTCTAATATTTCAAATCCAACAAACCAACCAATTTTCCCAAGATCAATACCTAATGCTTTTTGTACTTCTTCAGAAAATACAAGGGATTCTACAAGTACAGCACCACCTTTATACACATGACTTTCTCCACCAGTGCGACATGCTATAAAATCATGTGCTGTTTTTTCAATTTCTTTAATATCCCAAATATCTCCTGAATGATCTACAATTTGAGTATCACCCTTTTTTGCTACATACGCCCAACCGTAAGCAATCTTATTTACCTTATCTACTTCTCCAGTAAATTCTCCTTTAAAAATTATTGCCTGTTTATCTGTCATATATTCTCCTTACGTTGAAATCAAAATTGCGGAACATCTACAGTTGATAAGTCCAACATTATAATCCCCAGGAGACATTACAAATCCAAATGGTGTGGCAAAAGGACTTGTTATAGGTACTCCCCCAGGATTCATAGCTGGTATAGCTCTGTGTGTTGTTCTTACTTTTTCATCTCCAGCAGTTAACCAAAATTTTCTATCTTTATTTATATCTAAAACACCTTGATCTAATCCTTGCATCCATGCTTCTTGTTGACCTTGATTAATCGAATGCATAGATTCTGTTCTAGCTATATCTAATGCTCGTTTGTTCAATAATCTTTGATAATACTTTTCCACCATTTCATCTATTTTATCTTGTTGCATTGTTCCTTGATTCATATGTCGTCTTACTTGTGCTGCTTCTATTGCATTCAACCGCCTATCTTCAGGAGGGGTTAACCCTAGAATGCTTCTGGTTTCAAGCTGAAGACGAAAATTCGTTACAGCCTTCATCTGACTATCAGTTAGACCTATTAACTGTCTTATTTCACGTCCCATCTTTGCAGGAGGTATATTCTCTGACAACAGACGTTGTATTAAATTACTTACTGCTTGTTTACTACTACCTGTTAATTCTTGTATTACTTTTCCAGTATTTTGTTTGATTGCATTTATAGCTCTATTGTTTAAAGTATCAAAACCGATTGCTTGTTGCATTACTTCAGGTAATTGTTTAATGCCCGTTGTTGCTCCAAGGTTAAATGTTTCTGTAAGTTGATTTGAAAATACAAAAGCGTTGTTTCCCAAACCTATTCCAAAAAGTAACGAATCCATTTCTGCTATACGTGTCGCTAAAACAGCATCGTCAAAAGCCCCCACTGCTAAAGCCGCTTCTATCTTCTTTGCTTCTGCTAAAGTCTCTCTTATTTCTACTACAGCAGCTATGAAAGCAGCTTTTATTTTTGGAACTTTACTATCAGCCGCTTGCTGCATAGCTGCTAATTGTTCATCCTGCTTCTTTCCCATTACATTGTACCGTTAGAAATCTTAATTGGAAGATTAAGCAACTCTCTTGCTTTTGCATCTATATCATCATCAGGTTGCAATGCTCCAACTCCAACAAGTTTGTAAATTGCATCTACAAATGTAGCTATGTCTTCTTTCTCAATATCCCCAGGGACAAATTGGGGATATAATTCTTTAGGCACACCGTTTAACGTCATTAGTTTAGGGACAAGCTTTCTATTCAATACAGCAGCTATTGCTTTTAGCCATGCCCCCATTGCCATAGAAAATGTAGAAGTCTTATCCGACGAAAGTGCAAAACTCCCAACCTTATCTAAACCTAAAAATATAAAGTCTGCTGCTACTGTCATTGCCATTGTTTTACTGTAACGTGTAATTATAGAATTTGTATCATGCTGTCTTGTCCCGGATGTTGACATAAGTTCAAACTTATACAACTGATTGTTGTTTTCGTCATATGCTAAAGGATATACCATTCCCATTTGTTCATCTATACGTACATTTGTAACCATACGTTTAATTGCAGCTAGTGTTGCTTTTTCTTCATCAGTAGCATTAGCAGAAAGTAAATTTGGAGGAACATAAGCAACAGGGAAACCGTTTAAATCTCTTTCCGCCCCTATTGCTTCAACCTCTTCAAGTTTCTTTTTAAAGTACCAGGGTCTAAAAGCATTTCGTAAAATACTACGACCTTGGAAATTATTTTTATAGCTTTGTGTTCTAAACAACAACAATTTATCAGCAGGTATTGTGAAACTCCCGCCCGTAGGTAAGAGTTGATCTATAGAAACAAAATCCCTCATACATCCATCTGTATTCCATCTCCAAATAGTTTCTTGACCGCGTATAGGAAGTTTAGCTATCCCCACTCTTCCGTCTTCACGAATCTTATAAACTATTTCATGCAATGAAAAACCGTATATAAGCATTGAAAGTAATTCACTTATAAATTCTTCCCATGAATGTTCCATATCGATCATGCAACTTGATACAAAATCAGCTTCTTCTTTTGCTGCCGGGCTATCATCGGTGGGGTTTACTTTCCAAGTTACATTCCTTAACAACTTATCTATGATAAAAAGAATTGAACCAATAATAGGGTCATTATCACTCATTTCTCTGTAAATCTTTAAGCCCTTTGCCCCTTGTAATTGTCTTAAAAATTCTTCACCTATTACCCCACCGAATGCGCGTAAACCTGTACCGCCTATTTCCGTAAGATTCGCAGACGGTTTTTTACCTGTTGTACGGGCCATTTTATCACTCCATGAAGTAGCATTTTCGTTCTATTCTCATATTACCACGATGTTTACCGTCAAAGTCAGTTATAGGTACAGGTTCAGAAGTAGCTTGAAATATATTATTTGGTGCATCGGCAAAACAAAAAATATCATCTTTGAGTAAATTATCAAATTGTTCAAAATACCAAGTTTTATTTCTCAATACCTGTACTTCCCTGAATTTCATTTATTACCTCCAATGGGATTCTCCAGAAAAATCATCTATTAATGGAGCAACTACAGGAGGTTGTTTCTGGCGTCTTTCTCTAACTCGTTTCAAATACATACTCATAGGGTCTATTTGATCGTCATGTTGACCCATTGGAAACTGAGCACATTCTTCTTCAAAATCTGTCAACCAAAGACATTGCTTTACGCTATGCTCTAAGTTGATCTCTACCCCTGCTGTTTCAGGAATCCAGACTAAACCAGCCTCAATAGCGGTTGCTTCTGTTTCCATCCTCATTGTCTTATCAATATTCTTAGGATCAATACCTATAATCGGAAACTTTTTATATTCCTGCAAATCTTGTATTAAACTAGAACCCGAAGATTTATCTTCAATTAAAACTTCATGGGGCTTCCATTCTTCGCAAAGCGATTTTGCATTGCGCCTTAGTTCGGGATACCGACACTTTTTGCGCCAAATGAATAGAAGAAATAAGCCCCGTGAAGTCTCAACCCAAGCCTGACATACTGAATAATCGTTTAACTCTTTTTCCTTTTGCGCTGTATCAAATACAAGAGATAGTCTTTTCCAAGTTTCTATCGCAGGCATTACACTATATCTTTGAAACTTTGTAAGAGGGATTAACCCACCTTCCCTCGGTGAAGGTCTTTGCTGGAGTTGCCCTGCTGCTGCATACGGCCCCAAAGCTATTTTAAGTTTATCTATTTCTTTTTTTCCAAATCGTTCCGGCCAAAGTAACTCACCTTCTTCTGTTCTAGGATCACCTCTCCAGCCGTGGAATGTTCTTAACGCCATTTTTCTTTTTGATTCTACTTCATATTCGGCAGGAAGGATAAGACCTACATAATCCTTTCCATATTTATCCATTATATGACCTGAAAGATCATCATAATGTGTTCTTTGTTGGATTGAAACTAAAGCCCCTGTTTTGGGGTCATTGAAACGTGATTGCAATGTTTCATCGAACCATATATTTGTTCCTACCCTTGTAATCTCTGATTCTGCTTCAGCTACGTTATTAGCATCGTCAATGATAATAACGTCCCCACCTTCACCTGTACCAACACCATCTATAGACGTGTTGATTCGATAACCGCCTTTATCATTATCGAATCTTATCTTAGTATTTTGATCTCCTGTTAGATGATATTTATGACCCCAACGTGATTGATACAAAGGACTATCTATAATACGTCTACATTTAACACCGTCACGAATTGTGAGAGTAGATGCATAAGAGAATGTAATAAATTGTGTTTCAGGTTTCTTTGTCCAAACCCAAGCAGGATAACTAACAGATATACCCAACGATTTCATATGTCGCGGGGGAATGTTAATCATTAACCTTAGTATTTCCCCTGCAAAAACTGCTTCCATGTGTTCGCATATTGCGTCTAAGTGCCAACCGTGAACATAATCATGTGGGTCAATAAATATCCAATGCTGTTTGATAAACTCTGCTAAATGTCTTTCTGCCAAAGCTTTATCTAAAGCTTCTAAAGGTGTGTTCATCAACCTTTGTATTTTCACAGGGTCTATCGTAAAATTAGCTGTGTCGTCTTGTGTTATTATACGATTAGATTTAATCCCTGTTGTCCTCACCATAACTACCTCAATTTAATGTTTTACACCAAATTTTAAATATGCGCCCAATACAATAATAATCAAAATTGCATACATGATGCCTTTAACAATCCATTTAATTACTTCTGATCGTGTTTCTTTATATATATTCAATAAATCCTTTACTAAATCCATTTCTTCTGGGGACACATTATTAAATCTACAATTATGTTGGTTTTTAAGTAACTCTGTTAAAGCTAACATATCCGCTTCAGTTAAAGTTCTAGCTCTTGGGATAAGCTCTTTATCTCCAGACATAACTAATGAACCTCAGTAAAGGATAAAGTATATTTGCAAACTGCGGTATTTGCGTTACTGTTTGTTATAGCAAGAAGATATGTAGTGTTAGGTTTGAGTACGAAAGAATTATGAACTGAAACGGAATCAGAAGCAGCAGCAAAAGAATAACTATCTAAAGTTAAAGCACCTGCTCCAGCAACAGCCGTTATATCTACATACGCTTTAACTGCTGTATCTGCTGCTTCACTAGGGTCAGCGCGTCTAATATCAAGAGGGGTTAAAGCAGATTCAAGAGCATCTGTAAAAGAATAGTCTTCTAACAAAGTAACAATTACGTTATCTTTAGAAGAAGATAGTTTGGTAGGATTTAAAAGAATTGGGACACCTGTCGCGGGAGTTGTTATCTGAAAAGCGCCTACTTTAGTTGTTGTAACGCTAATACTTCCAGTAACTACAAAAGTCGGTCTTGGCATACACATACTCCTTTGCCGTTTAAATTTAGTATATGTATGAATGATAACAAACATAAATAAATAAATATATAATTATTTATTTAGTTAAATATATTAATTATGTTAAGCTTGTATGATTATAAACAAAAAGCCCCTAATGCCGTAAGCATTAGGGGCTTAAATATTCAATTATATGTATTTAACTACCTTCTTATAAAAGCTTTACACTTTTCTTGAAAGCAATCAACATTCTGCCGAAACCAAGAGCACCATTCTTTTTCCAGACAAAACTTACAATCCCCGCAAGTCTCATTATTAAACATATTAGAGTTAGACATTTATTGTTCATCTCCTTTTATACTGAAGTTATACAAAAGTAAGGTTTCGTTACATTTATCTAAAGCCCCTTGATACAATTCCAAATTACTTAACATATCTTTTACTTCTTCTTCATCTAAACCGCCTTCATCGTTTGTCTCCACTTCAATTAAAGAAGGATTAGGCTCATACGCTAATGTAGGTCTTATGCAAACCTTATCGGCGCACCCCATGAGGCACAATAACAGTCCTATGAGGAACAGGTTTAAACCGTATCGTTGAAAGTTGTGCATAAACATCTTGATCTATCCTTTCTTTAGCTTTTTGTGTATCAGTTTGAAGGGTGACTGTCTTTTTATCTATTTCTACCTGTTCCTGTAATGCTTTATTTTTAAGTCTTTCTTCTTCAAGCTTATTTGGGATATACGATACATAATAATAAAAAATCCCAATTATTAATGCTATCAACATCCCATATCCTATTTGTTTCCAGGGTAGTTGCACATTAAACATTTATTCAACCTCCTTTGATTGTGTATCACCTAAATACGCTTTAGGTGTATCTCCTACACCTTTATATTTCTGGAATACATTAGCACCTATGATAAAACAGGCTTGAAAGCTCCAAATTTCATCACCTATAAAATCATAAATAAGTAATGCTGTTGCTATCCCAAAAACTACCCACTGTTTACTCACTATCGTTAAACATAATCTTTGAAACCGATCTACAAGTTTGTTCCAAAAGTATCTACCGTTCACGCTTCCTCCACTTTAGGCGCACGATATGCTATTATTTTAGTTGTAGGGAAATTGGAAAACTTAACACTATCACTTTGATTTCCACCCAAACATTTTATAGTACCGTTACCGTTATTACTATCATAAAAACATACATGGGCGGCGTTAGGATTGTTTGCATCCTTCCTGTCTATAACAACTATACAACCTTTGACCGGAGTAGCTAGAACAACACCCCAATCAAGCCAAGACCTTGCTGCTGCTGAATGCGTACCTTTAAATTTATATTGTTCTCCTGCTCTGTCTGCTACATAATTAGCAAATGCGGAACACCAAGGAGTGCTATCTGAAGTAGCTTTCAGTGTAGTATGTGAATCATACTCTATAATACGTGCTTCTGATTCAGGCCCAGGAATTTCATGTACGCCTAATTCATTTGTTGCTACCCAATGCATTGCTAAACATGCTTCTTCTTTTTTAGTCATAGGTGTTTAATTCCTCTCTGTTTAGATTTTTTAAATACTATTAAATCAGGCTGATGTTCTACAATTGAAGGATATACAGCATTCAACAAAGTAACCCAATCTTTTACATCATGTATTTGTGTTATCTTCTTATCAATGTTACTGTTACTATTCCCAACTCTTTTTGTTAATTCTACTTTTATTACCACACTAATTTACCTCCTTTTTATATATTATTTTCCAGCCTGAATTAAGATAAGAAGCAACATGAGTTGGATATACTTCTTGTGTTTTAAACCATTTTCTCATTTTTATAAGTTTTGGAACACCTTTTATTTTAATATTACTTCTGCACATTTTCAAAGTCAATTCACCAATATTTTCTGCTGAAATTTCCCATTTTATTGAAGCTACATTTAAAATAGTATTTCCTGAATCATCTTTTATTGAAGTCGTGTTAGGATTACCGTCACTCTCAATACATATTTCTGGGAATACCCTTTTTACATCTTCTAACATTCTTTACCTCCTTTTTATATAATAGTACCGTTTGTAATAAATCCATGCCAATTTCCACTAGCACTTGCATCTATGCTAGGCATTACTGTTAATGCATCAAAATCATTTCCTTCAAATTTCCACGCCATATCTGCTTTTGTAGTAACAACACATTTACCAATATATTGAGGATTTTGTTTATAGATTAATTCATATTGGTCTTTAAATGACATTACAACTCGTTTACAAGTAAGATAATCATTTCCACCTGTCGGGTTCTTAAAAATAAATACATCAGGGGACAACCAAGCCGGTTCTAAATCAGTTAATTTCATTTTATACCTCCTTATAATCAATTTGTGGTACTATGATAGCATCCTCTATAGCTCTAACCCCTCTTGCCTTATCTAGCATAGTGTCTAAATCCGCATTCGTAACCCTCTCACATTCCTCTGGAATCGCTTTCTGCTGTTGTGCTACGATTATGTCACGTAATGCTCTTATGTCTTCTGATTTCATATTGGTAATGTCTGCATTCACTTCTACATGACTTGTATGCTGTTCAATATCAGCTTTTATATAAGTCATGTTTTTCCAACGAGCACTATTTCTATTCTGCAACCAAAACATAATTGCTTTTGTATCAGGAGACATATGCTTAGTTGTCATAACAATCTCTGTGGCCGGTACAGATACTTCTAAACCTTCTGCTGTTTTACCTTTTATCTTTATTCTCTTTATTGATTTTTCTTCAAAGGTATACCCTAAACATTTTTTCAATAATGCATTCTCTACATTAGCACCGTCATATTCATCTCTCCCCTTTCTCACCATCATTGCAAATTCTTTGTGTTTAATCATCCAAACTTCTACTGTATTCAGCTTTACATCAAAAACTTGGGCCAATTGTGCTTGAGTGAATCCGTACTCCTTGCTTAGTGTGTAACCTATGTGTGGAAATCTAAGCCCATCATAAATAGGTTCTGGGGATAACCCCAATTTCTTCTTTCTTTCTTCAACCCTTGTAGGCAACCCCAAGTCTATCCTTCTTTGGGCCATTGGATGTGCCCCACGCATAGGTTTATCTTTATTCAGGTCAATAGTTTTTTGGAACTCTAAACTCTTTTTTATAATTTTTGGAAATTCTCTCTTCTTTATTTTATTTCCTGTAGTACGCCCCATTTTATTTACTCCTAGTTTTGTATTTCTTCCAAGACTATTGTAGGTATCTTAAATTTCTTTCCGAACAAGTTGCATCTTGTATATCGACAAATCATATGTTTTTCTGGGTTATCATATCTACATAGTAAATTCCCGCAACAAGGGCAACTACAATTTATTGCTATTTCAGACAACAAAGGTTTGTTATTATCTCTTGTCCAATTATCTAGTATTTTCATTTTGTATAACCTCTATTTTTTCTATTAAATACCAGTGTGACAATTCTTTTGTTTCTATTACATTTACTCCCAAAAACTTTTGATTTGGGTTAGGGTCGTGTATCACTGTCCCCGTTGTATTTATAATAACAGCATGACTCCCACCTTCAAAAGTTCTGGATTTAACACTAGCTGCAATACAACCGTTCACTGTAGGTTGATCTGACAAATCTTTACAGTAACATTTCAATTCTGCGTCTGGGTAGCCTGAACCTTTAACTTCATACCCCAGACCGTATATAAAATAATAAAATACATTCCACCAATGTAATTCTTTTGTAGCAGGATACAAAATAAAATTTGGGACTTGACTTAATTCCAAATCAAACAACGATGCTATATTTGCTTGTTCACAATTACCCTTCCCTTTGTCTACTACTGTTTGAAATACAGCTTTCATTTTTTAATCCTCCTTTCCAAACTGTTTAATTAGCTTTTGGAGTCCTTCTAACTTATCCGCAGCAAACAACCTTGCTTCCTTCACTACATCGTCACTGTACTTAAATGGGTTACGCAAAATGTGTATTACCAAATCAATCTTCATTCAATCCTCCTTTCATATCTCCCCACAAATTTTTTGACTTCTTGTAACTTGTCATACAACTCCAAAAACTTATAAACCCAATCTTTAGGTTTATGTACCCCTAATTCCCAATCTCTAATTGTGTAGATAGACAATCCGCTTAAACTTACTAATTTCTTTCTATCTAACCCAACATTTAACATAGCTTTTTTAAATTGGATAGAACTTTGCTTGTGCTTCATAAATCCTCCCAAAAGTAATATCGTATGAACCTACTACAACTCGCCGGGGCAAAATCGCCTAAACCGTAGTACACTCATACGATTGATAAACTACAATATCTAAAAATGAATGTCAATAAGAGTTTAAATAAATACCAAACAACCCTTATAAATAAAACAAAACCTATATAAATTTTTTCTGGAAATATTTTGAACCTCCATTTTCAAAATAACTTCATAGTACAACGTATGAATACTAACACTATATACAAAGGTATAAATTTTATTTGGAAATATTTTGGAAGTTTGATTTTAGATTAAGTTTATTTTGTAACGTGAGTATTGTAACCCCACCTAGTTATCAACAGCCCTACCCCCGTCGGAATTTCCAGCCTTTTCTGATAGCTTTGGGCCATAAACCTTGCATAACAAACCCCCTTTTATTACACGTAGAAAACAATCGTAAATACAATACTTTGGGAACGTACTTGTCATAATAGTCCTTATGAGCACAAAAACCCTTTATTTATTGCATAGTTCTATATGTAGTGTGTCTGGGGAGAGTTAACCGGATGAATGCTAATACTATATATAGTAGGTGTTGCTTGATCGGCTCTATTTATGCACATATACATATCAGGTCTGGGGACGTGTTAGGGAGAGGTAAGCATATTTTAGGTTTTAGGTTTTAGGTTTTAGGTTGTTTTAGGTTTTAGGTTTTAGGGTAACTGATATACTCTACACTCTCTGTTTATATATCCCTGTTCTATGCTCTGTTACTCTGTTGATAGTCATACAATCCGTTTGGGTTTGTTCTATTGATCTACAATTGTTTCTATCTATATCTTGACTATTCTTATTTGTTGTTTCTGGAGGATGCTGTTATTTATTCTTTATTGTTTCTATTTCTTATTAGGTTTGGGGATTGTATCAGGGCTTTGGTGTTATTTATTTCAGATATAAGCTTTTATTGTTGAGTGGGGAAAAGGGTATTTATTTTGTATAGTTTATATGATTATATATTTCACATTAATTGCTTGTTTATATGAAGAGTTTTGAATATAGGTTGATAGGTATTGTTGCATTATATGTTTAGGCTTCCAAATTCGCTTTATATGACGTTCTAATGTTGGGGGTTGACACGTGTATTAGTTACTTTGTTTTATAGCGTCTATGAACCTGTTAGGATTTGGGGCGCATGGATACTAGGTTTGCGGGGTATAGTTTTGGAGGGCAAATTTCATGCCGAATATATTTTATTTATTTTCAAACTATTCTTATTTTATATATGATTTTTGTTGCAATCTAAATTATAACTAGTATTATAGATATTAAGATGTTTAGCACCCTGCGCAAAAAAGGAGATTATTATGAATGCTAAATTTAAAACATTAGGCACGTGCGGTATGCTTTATATTTATGAAAATAACAAATTAATTAATGCAATACCGTGTGACAATTACAAGCAATCAAAGCAGATAGCTACACAATACGGTGTTAATGAGGTGGGAAAATGAAAAGTCAAAAATTAATTATTAAAGCAATTGATTTATATTTTGTTGAAAAAGAAAATTATTTTATCAGGAGTTTTGAAACAGGTCAATTTATTACATTAAATCAAAAAAATAAAAATACTGTATTTTTTACGATTTATGACAAAGAATCACAAGCGATTTATGACAAAGAAATTAAGATTGAAGAAATCGAAAACAGAATCTACACATACACATTTATTGTCAATTGTCATTATAAATGCCTAACTGATTATAATATGATGATTGAAGCAAGTAAAACAAATATCAACAGTGAAGTTTTTTCGGAAATGTCAACAAGTGTCATAAAAGCATTATAAACAACTAACTAAAAGGGAGGTAATACAAATGAGGAAAAACATTATTATTGACAGCATAGTAAATGCACTAAAAGAAAAAGGCATTTTTGTTAAGCAACAAACAATTGATTACCTTTACAAAAAAGATTCTGATTTCTTAAAGGGTGTTAGCAGAGCAATACAAACAAATGAAGGTATGCAACTAATCAAAGCTTTGGGAGGTAATTAAAATGAAAACCTATAGAGTGTTTTTTAATAATTCCTGTAACACTCAAGAAAAAAGAGGTTCTTTTATTGCCGAGGTAAATGCAATTGATGAAAAGAATGCAGCAAAACAACTTAATTTGAATAAATTTTATTTACGCTTTGAGGAGGTAACACAATGACAAAACAACAATTAATAACAACATTAGCAAATCACGGCATTACTCGGGTAATTATCATCATTAACGATTGTATAGGTTATGGGAGAAACGGCCAACAACTATTGTATACCGGAGAGCAATACAATTTCCGCGGTATTAATGAGTTTGGTGATATTGAAATTTTTGTTGATAATCACTTTGGTGGTCAAAATATTGTGGCAATAAATCAAAATGATTGCTACTATCAATAAACATCGAGCGGCAAACGCTCAAATCTCAAACAGGACCTAGGGGCCGGAATATTGACGGGGAGTTTAAAGGGGAAATCAAAATGCATAAAATACATACATCGTATAGGGTTTTTAAAGGGCGGTATTATCCAACAATAGTTATACAATCAAATAATGTTGATTGTAGTAATTGCGGGGTAATTATTGATTTGCATAAAAGTGGATTTAAATCTGAAGAAAAAGCACGATTACATGCAAAAGGAGAGTCAATTTTTTTAAAATGTGAATATATACAACCTTAAATGTTTTGTATGCCGTAAAGAGTACTTAAATAAAAAAGGGGGCATAACCATGCAAAAAATATATAAGAAAGATTATTTTGAATTAGCGGTATTTCTCATGGATTACCATTCTGGGCAATCGTCAAGAGGTTATCGGTTATTATGCAAGCTAAAACCTAATAATTTTTCATCGTCGTTGTGTGACGAATGTAGGGATTCAGAAATATATGCTTTTTTGGAATGTTACTATTCAAACAAAGTGTAAATTTAAAGGAAGGAGGAACAAACCAGATGAATAAAAAACAGGTTGAAACTGGACGCAGTAAAGAGACGATCCGGCTGGCAAGCAACGTAAGGAAGTCACTCTAAAAGGAAGGGGGAGCAATGAACAAAATCCAAGAAATGGTTTATCAGCATTTTGTATTAAACGGCATGACAGAAGTAAATGCAAAACTTGAACTTGGGGAAATGACAGAATTAGAAATTGAGAAACTACACACTAAAATCAAAAAGGAGAATGAAACCATGGAAAAGACAACCACAGCAAAAGGTAAAAAAACAAATCCCGCTATTCCTTCAAAAACAGTAAAACCCGTTAAAGCAGAAACCGTGAAACCGGCAACAAAGAAAACAGACGTAAAGAAAACCCCTGTAAAGCCTGCCAAAGCTGTTACGGATAAAAGGGCAGGTAACGACAGAAGACAAGAAATAAAACCCATTACAGGTAAAACCAGCAAGCCTGATGCAGTAAAACCAGTGGCAAGCAAACCTGTAAAGCAAGAAAAAGTTATAAGCAAAGAAAAGCAAGCGGCAAAAGACAAGCTGGCAGCAAAAGTGAAACCTGTCAAAAAAGATAAATACTCCAGAAGTCATGCATTAGTAGATGCATTGAAAAAGGGTGGTACTCAAAAGGAAATCATAGAGCGTGCCCAAGATTTATTTATGAAACATGAAAATAAAACAAGTGGGGACGCTGGAAAATCATTTGTTAATACTGTCACAAGTTCCAGCATCCCACTACTTCTATTGACAGGATTTATCACTAAAGATGATAAAGGAAAGTACCACATTGTTAAATAAATGTTTGTTGCTTGTTAGAATGCCTGGTATTTATGAGGTTTCAGGCATTCGATAGAAACAACAAACCCCAAATAAAAGGAGATGGTTATGGCATATCGTATAACTAAAGAAATGCTAAACAAAAAACTAGCTTTAATTTGCACTCTGTTGAACAAACCGTTTGGGCAGTTTAGAGATGTAGGAAATGCAAAAGGCTGGGAATGGAATATTGGTGGATATTTTCTTGATAATTGTAGTGGATATATTGTTAGAGAAATAAATAACAGATTAACAGCAAAAGAAATGTATTATATGTTAGAAGGTATTTGGGATGCTCTATATATTAAATCTAAGGAGGTTTAAAACATGTTTATGTCAATAGGTGGTTTAATTTGTATCATTGTATGTATCTGGTTTATCCGTCAAGGCTATTAAATCAAAAAGTAATAGCAGTATATAGCCGATTGCTAAAACAACGGCTTAAAACTTAAATTTGGAGGTGTGTCTTGAAAATTTCAGATTGTAAAACAATTTTAACAGCCTGTATAAACGCTAGTCGTCGTGTATTGCTTGTTGGCCCCCCAGGTATTGGCAAAACAGCAATTGTGAAGGAAGTACAAAAAGAACTGAATGCTGATTTGACCGTGATTTACGGTTCTATCAGTGATCCAACAGATTTCAAAGGTTTGCCATGTATCATTGACGGTAAACCGGAAATAAAACCTTTTGGGGAGTTAGAACGTATTTTTAATGCTGATAAACTGCATATTGTTTTTGCTGATGATATTGGACAAGGTGCTCCGGCAGTGCAAGCGGCTCAAATGTCATTCCTAGATAGGGTAAAGGACAATAAAAATGTAGTTGTAATAGGTGCGACAAATCGGCGTGAAGACCGGGCCGGGGTATCTGGATTGCTTGAACCTATCAAGTCAAGATTCGACAGTATTATACATGTCGCCTTTGATATGGAGGACTGGATTGATACATGGGCGCTTGATAATTTACCTGTCGAATTGGTAGCATTCAATAAGTTCCGGCCGGGTTTGATGTATTCCGGCAACCCCACAGCCGATCTAGTAAATAATCCTTGTCCCAGAACTGTTGAAAGTCTGGGAGCTTTAATGGGTATGAATATCCCAGCACATCTACAACTTGAAACTTATAAAGGGGCTGTTGGTGAAGGTTATGCGGCGGAGTTTATAGGTTTCATGCAGATATACACAAAACTTCCCAGCATCGATGCAATACTGTTGAATCCAGATTCTATTGAAATGCCAACACAACCGGCAGTTATATATGCATTATCTTTGGGACTTGCACGCAAGGCAAGTCAAAACACAATAGAGCGTATACTAAAATTCACTGATAGAATGCCTCCAGAATTCCAAGTTTTGATGATACGGGATTCGGTCAAGCAAAATCAAACAATCTGCAATACTAAAGCATTTATTGCCTGGAGTGCAAAACATCAAGATACATTGATTTAAACTGATTTAAACTATCTCAAATAAAAGGAGAACAAAGTCATGAAATACAAATTAATTATGTGTAAAACTTTATTCACAAATATGGAAGAAATAAAAAAATATCATAAACTTGGTTTTATCTTTGATGAAGATGAAGATGGAGAAATTTTTGTAAATGATGATTTATTGCCTGAAATTGAAATAAATACACTTGAACAATTGCAAAATTTTATATCAGAATATGGTCAAATTGTTATACATACTGATACAATAGAAATATATAACGATTACAGGGAATGAAATAAAACTATAAAGGGGAGGATATAAAATCATGGTTAAATCAAATATGAAACAAGCAACTGGACATAATGAACTAGCAGAAAAAGCAATGCTAGTGTCATTGAATATTGGCCAATGGATAGGTAGAAAACAAGATAAAGAAGTATCAAATCAGGCCCAAACCGATTTTGAAGCACTCCCAGGAAGTGGGACATATTACAAATCAATTGTTGCTAAAGAGGCATTAAAAGCTATATCTAGTGCAATTGCACAAGCAAGAATTTTTCATTATTCCCAAACCCTTCCGTGGACGGATGATGGATATAGAATACTAACAAGTATGAATTATCTGGACTATACGGAAGGAATGAGGAAGTTTAAAAGCATAGTACAAAACAATGTAGACGACTTTTTGAAGGAATATGAAAACCACAAAATCAAGGCGCAAAAAGAGCTAGGTAAAATGTACAAGGAAAATGATTATCCCGTTTTGTCGTCACTCCGGCACAAGTTTTATTTTGACACAAATGTTATCCCGCTTCCTATCTCACAAGATTTCCGTATGGCACTCCAAAAGGAAGAATTGGAAAACTTGCAAGCGCAAAATAACACAAGGATACAAGAGGCGATAAATAATGCTATGCAGGACGTTTGGCAGCGCCTCTATGATAAAATAAATGCTGTTGTAGAAAAGTTAAAAGAGCCTGATGCTATTTTTCGTAACAGTTTGATAGGTAATGTAATGGAATTAGTCGAAATGCTGCCAAAACTGAATTTAACGGATGATATAAAATTGGAAGAAATGCGAAAGGAGATTGAGGTTAAAATCTGTGATTTAAATCCCCAAGATTTACGGGATAATAAAAAAGAAAGGAAAGAGGCGGCAAAACAAGCGCAAAAGATTTTAGACCAAATGTCTGGTTTCATGGGGTAGAAGTCACTTAATAAACCTTTTAATGTATTAAAGGAGGATTTAAAATGGAAACTGCGATTACTTTTCTGGAACTGAAAAAGCTTGTCAAACAACATGGGAATAAAGCGACACTCAACAAAGTACAATCTGCAATTGACAATGATAAAATTGGTATGATTTATATTTATGCAAGAGGTGGAACAAAGTTTATTGTCAAGCGATATGCCACAGGTCGCTTTATTAAAAAAGTCTGGAATTGATATTTGTTAGTTTGCTATAGTCTGATTATAGGTTATAGCAAATTATAGAAGTATCAAACCAATAAAAAGGAGGTATAAAGCCATGATTATTAAAATAGAAAATTACAATACAAAAAGCGCGTCAGAATATTGGTATCCTGAATGGATTGAAGCTAATTTTTTACTTATTGAAATTACAAGAAAACCAACATTTAAAGAATCATATCTTTATAATTCAATGGAGGGATAAAATGAATGAAATATTAAAGAAAATTGTCAAAGCACGTTCAGCATTAATTTTAGAGGAATCATTTTTTGCAACACTTGCATTAAAACTGCAAATCGAAGAAAATAATGAACTATGCAAAACAATTGCGACGAATGGAATAAAGCTGATTTACAATGCTGATTTCATCGAAAAATGCACATTAGACGAAACAAAAGCATTGAATGCTCATGAGGTTTTACACTGTGTGTTTGGGCATCATGTAAATAGAGGCAACAGAGATGCAAAAATTTATAATCAAGCTGCTGATTATGTGATTAATCCTATTTTGCTTGATGTTGGTTTTGTTTTGCCGGGAGAGTATTTGTATAATAAAGATTTTCTGGGGAAAACAACAGACGAAGTATATAACATTTTGTATCAGAAACAACAGCAACAAGATAATAAGCCGCTTCCTGGAGAGGTTCTAGACTATACAGGAAATGACGAAACAACAGAAGAAGCAAGTCAATCTGAAAAGGAACTGCAACAGCAGGAATGGCAAATAGCAGCAACACAAGCAGCAAATCAAGCTAAAGCTTGCGGGAAATTGCCTGCTAGTCTTGCAAGATTAATATCAGATTTGAATGAATCAAAAGTAAATTGGAGAGAGGCTTTACACCGTTTTGTGGAACAAGTAGCAAGAAATGACTATACGTGGAAACGCCCTAACACAAGATATATGGGGACTGGTTTTATCCTTCCTTCATTGTATAATCATGAAATGCCACCACTTGATATTTATGTTGATACGTCTGGGAGTGTTAACCAAGAAGATTTAAAACAGTTTGCAAGTGAAATTGACGACATTTTGACGCAGTACAACACAACAGCAAGGGTGATTTACTGTGATACAAGGGTGACTAATGTTGAAGAGTTTACAAGCGAAAATAGACCGGTTAAATTGAATGCAAAAGGAGGTGGTGGTACTGACTTTGCCCCAGCAATAGCATGGAGCATGAAGCAAGAAGATTTACCATGTTGTGGTGTATATCTCACGGATTTGGAATGTGACAGTTTTGGGGATGAACCTGATTTTCCAGTTCTTTGGGTAGCTACTGAAAACACAAGAAGAACTGTCCCTTGGGGCGAATTAGTAAAAATGCATAGCTTTACATGATTAAACAGGGAAACTTCAGGAGGTAAGCAAAATGAAATACATATTAATATTAATCATCCTAGCAATATTGCATTATCTATTTAAAAGGAGATAAACAAAATGAAAAATCCTATAATGTAAACCGTGGGATATTCCAAGGGGTTTTCATAATTAACAATAATTGGAGCATAAAGCTATGTTAATACCATTACATATATTAAATAATGTGTCTATGTCTAGATCTTGGTCTAGGTCTAGGTGTGGGTCTAGGTCTATGTCTAGGTCTAGGTCTAGGTCTGGGTTTAGGTCTAGGTTTAGCTTTGGGTCTATGTCTATGTCTAGGTCTGGGTCTGGGTCTAGGTTTATATCTAGGTCTAGGTCTAGGTCTAGGTCTAGGTCTGGGTCTGGGTCTGGGTCTAGGCCTATATCTAGGTCTAGGTCTAGGTCTATATAGGGAGGTATAAAGCTATGATAGATTTGGAAATAAAAGGAGCACAATAAAATGGACTATACGGCAGGAGAAATTTATCAAGAAAGATGTAACATAGCATGGGGGGGGGGCTTTGAATATAGGGATTATTCAAGCTAATTTTATGGATAGTATTTTAATTGAATACTATCTTTGGGAAATAGAAGATTCTGAATATAGTAAATATCATTAGGGGATAATAGGAGATATGCATTTAGGCCCATATTCAGAATTATACGACATAAAATTCAATAATAATACAATTTGTGCTGGGGTATTTTACTACGGTTTTGAAATAATTAAATAGCTTTTTACAATAAAATAAAGTATAAACATAAAATCAAATCATAAAACAAAAGGAGACTGAAACAATGACAAAATCAAATGTGAATGTGCGTGGGGAAGTTTATAAAGCTTTGATGAAAAACAACAATGAAGATTTTATAGTAGATGAATGTGTTTATATTCGCACTATAACATTTCATTTGACAGGTCGTATTTTTAAAGTGACGGATAAATTTATATTTTTAGAGGAAGCAGCATGGATTGCTGATAGTGGGAGATTTACACAAGCTATAAATGATGGAGTATTGGACGAAGTTGAGCCTGTTAATGTTCCTGTACGTGTTAGTATAAATAGTATAGTCGATGTGTATTCATGGACACATGCTTTACCAAAGGAACAAAAATAAAATGCTAATACCATTACATATATTAAATAATGTGTCTAGGTCTAGGTCTAGGTCTAGGTCTAGCTCTAGGTCTAGGTCTGGGTCTGGCTCTATGTCTATGTCTATGTCTAGGTCTGGGTCTGGGTCTAGGTTTATATCTAGGTCTAGGTCTAGGTCTAGGTCTAGGTCTGGGTCTGGGTCTGGGTCTAGGCCTATATCTAGGTCTAGGTCTATGTCTAGGTAAGGAGGTATAAAGCTATGATAGATTTAAAGCAAGTCAAAGCATTACTAAACAAGAAAAACCCCGCTATAACTAAAACCAGCAAGCCTAAAGACAGTTATAATAAAGCAGGAGAGATAATTAAATATAAAGCTTTAAATAGACCTAAAGATTTTCATATCCTCAAAATTGCTAAACCTCTTTTTGACTATCAATTAGACGGTGTTTATTTTATTGATAGACAAAAAGGAAGAGCAATTCTTGGGGATGATATGGGTCTGGGCAAAACTGCCCAATCATTGGGTTATTTACAATTACATCCTAATGACAGATTAGTTTTAGTTGTTTGTCCTGCAACATTAAAATTAAACTGGGCTAAGGAAACATTTATGTGGTTAGAACGTAGGGAAGAAAACAGAGTCTATGTTGTATCAGGCAAAATAAAGAAAAGTATACAAGAGGTTTATTTATCCGGTTCAGGTGATTTAAAATTTCAAGAAATAAAGAATATCCCCAAAACAGGTATCATAATAATAAACTATGATATTTTATTTGATTGGCACCTTGTATTAAAAGCAGCAGGAATAAAAATATTGATACTTGATGAAGTTCAAGCCATAAAGAGTATTAAAGCAACTAGAACAAAAGCAACAATAAAACTTTCCAAAAATATCCCCAAAGTAATTGCAGTAACAGGAACCTTAATAGAGAATAGACCTATTGATGCTTATAACGCAATAAATATTGTGGAACCTAATTTATTCCCAAGTAGATGGGAATTTGCAAAAAGGTATTGTGATTTAAAGGCAAACGGTTTTGGAATGACTAAGAATGGGGCAACAAATATACCAGAACTTTTCCAAAAATTATCTGCTATTATGATAAGACGTTTAAAAGGTGATGTACTAAAAGATTTACCTAGATTGATAAGAACGGCAATACCGCTTGAAATTGACAACATGAATGTGTATAAAGCAATTAAAGCTGATAGGACATTAGATCATCTATCACGTTCTGAAAAACTATCCCAGACAGCAGCTTTAGGTAAACTTGAAGCAGCATTGAATTGGATAGAAGATTATCTTGAAAGTGGTTTAAAGCTTGTTGTATTTGCAAATCATAGAAAAATAGTTGATTTAGTATATGAAGAATTTAAAGATAATACTGTAAGAATTTATGGAGGTATGTCTTTAAATGAAAGAAATAAAGCTGTAGAGGAATTTCAGAATAATCCCAAAATAAAGTTATTGTCTGGAAATATAATAGCAGCAGGCACGGGTTTAACGTTAACAGCAGCAAGCGCAACAGCTACAATTGAAATACTTTCACATAGTCCTGCTAAACATCTCCAAGCTGAAGACAGAGTTAATCGGATTGGTCAATTAGCAGATTGTATTTTTGCTTATTATTTTGTGGGAATTAATACTTGTGATGAAGATAATTTAAAAGAGTTAGAAGCTAAATCAAAAATTATAGATCAAGCGTTGGATGGAGTAGAAGAAAATGAAACTTCAATATTTAATGATTTGATTGGAGTATAAAATGCTAGCACCAATACATGTATTAAATGATATGTCTAGGTCTGGGTCTAGGTCTGGGTCTAGGTCTAGGTCTAGGTCTAGGTCTAGGTCTGGCTCTAGGTCTATGTCTATGTCTAGGTCTGGGTCTAGGTCTGGGTCTAGGTCTGGCTTTAGGTCTATGTTTATGTCTAGGTCTAGGTCTAGGTCTGGGTTTAGGTCTAGGTTTACCTTTGGGTCTATGTCTATGTCTAGGTCTGGGTCTGGGTCTAGGCCTATGTCTATGTCTAGGTCTAGGTCTAGGTCTAGGTCTGGGTCTATATAAGGAGATATAAAGCTACGATAGATTTGGAAATAAAAGGAGCACAATAAAATGACCATCAAATAGATGCTTTGAAATATGCATTACATGGAAAAACTACAAATCAAATAATAATTGACGATGCTGAAGTACAGCATTCAAAAGAATTTCAAGATATGATAAAAATAAAAACTGAAGCATTTTATCAACCGATATTAAAAGGAGGAAAAACATGGCAAGAACCACAGGCATAAAAAAACAAATTGTCCCAGCCTATCATGAAATTGATTACAGGGGTTATAAAATCAGAAAGTATGATAACAGTAAATATTTTACTGTTGAACCTGACGGAAACGAAATTGAAGTACAGGACAAAGAAGAAGCAATAATAGGTATAGATAAAGCCCTAGATACCCCCAAAAAGAGTAGAAGAACTACGGGCAAGCAAAGACCTACAGAAACAGAACATCATGAACCAGAAGGCCCAAACGCAGGTTGGATGAAACACCCTCCTATTAGCTGTAAATACAAAAGAATAGACGAAAAAAAGAATTATTGGGTAGATGTATTGCTTTGTGTTGAATGCGCAGATAAGTTTTGTACAACATATATTAAATTGATAGACCCGATCAGAAGAAAAGAAGTAATGCAAGCCCAAAATTATCACATGCTTTCTGATAAATGCCCTCATTGTGAAAGTTTTGTTATTAAAGATGAAAACGTGTATAGAGAAACTTGGGAATATTCTTGTGGGAGTACAGGGAATAGAAAAAACGGAACTTATGATTTAAGTTGTAAAATACCTAAAACGAAATCAAGGAGGACAACATGAAAGAAAAGGTTATAAATGAATAAACCTAGATATGTTATACTACCTTGCCTTGCAGCAAAGAAAAAGGATAAGAAACTATCAAATGAAAGGTTATCTGAAATATCTGGTGTTTGTGTAAGATCAATAAACAACGGTTGTAATTTACGCCCAATAAACATTGTTCATGCTAAACTACTTTATCAAGCAATCAATGAACATAAAATCGGCCCAGAATTTCACAAAAGGTGATTGGAGCATAAAGCTATGTTAATACCAATACATATATTAAATAAAGTGTCTATGTCTATGTCTATGTCTGGGTCTATGTCTAGGTCTAGGTCTATGTCTATGTCTGGGTCTAGGTCTATGTCTATGTCTTGGTCTATGTCTTGGTCTAGGTCTAGGTCTTGGTAAGGAGATATAAAGCTATGAAAGATTTAAAATTAAAATCACCTTTAACACCATTAAATAATAAAAAGGAGAGGATTATGAACAAAATTAAAAAAGTTGTTTGTAATTTAGCCGATAAACACAATTGTAAAGGTAAATGCATTCATGCCGAAGAACATGAACCAACTACCTCCGATACATTAAAGCTGTGCGTCATTCCTGTGATTTGTGTAGTAAAGCAAGAAATCTGCGTTTGTAAATAAAAGACAAAAAGAGGGGGATAAATGAAAGAGTCAGTAAAAGTCAGAATAGTGGAATTTAAAAATGAATTTTATGTAGATTATTGTAAAATAGGTAAAAAATTATGGAAAAATCATTCTGTAAATAAAACAAAAACAAAAGCTAAAAATTCAATAAATGACCTCAAAGGTCTTTATTCAATAATCAATCATACCTATGAAAGTATTTAATATCATAAAATTTTACACTGATTTCAATATCCAGTATTTTACTAAAGGTGAAAAAGTAACACAAGGCTGGATAAATATATCTTGTTGTTTCTGCAATAGTCATTCCCCAAACTTAGGATTTCATTTAGCAACAGGGGCTTTATCATGCTGGAGATGTGGAACACATAGTCATATAGACCTCATACAAGAATTGTTGAATGTAACTGTTTCAGAAGCGTTTGATATACATGAGCTATACAGTGAACAGGGTAACAGGATAAAAACCCCGCTACAGTCAAACCACGAGCCTGTAAAGACTATTTCAGAATGTAGGTTGCCTGAAGGTTCTAAACCTTTGACTAAAAGATTTAAAGATTATCTCATAGGACGTAATTTTGATCCTGAAGAATTGGAGGAACTTTGGGGATTAAAATGTGTAGAAGCTGTTGGAGATTATAAGTGGCGTGTAATAGCCCCAATTTATTATGAAGGTAAAATTGTCTCATATCAAGGGAGGGATATAACAGGTAAAGCAGAAAAGCCTTGGAAAGCATGTAAACTAATAAATGAAGCAGTACATCACCAAAATATCCTAGACGGTTTAGATCATACAAGAGGTGATAAATGTTTAGTTGTGGAAGGCCGAGCAGATTTGTGGAGGTTAGGATATGGAGCGGTATGTTTATTTGGAATAGCTTTTACGATGTATCAAGTAAATTTATTAGCTTCAAGATATAAACAAGTCTTTATTATGTTTGATGCTGAAGAAACTTTAGAGAAAAGAAAGATTACCCAAAAGCAAGCATTAAAATTAGCGGCACTATTAACAGCAAGGGGGATAAAAGTAGAAATCTTGGAATTAGAAGGATATAAAGACCCCGGTGATATGCCAGATCGTGAAGCACATTATTTGATGAAAGACATTGGACTAAAATAAAAAGGAGTATTAATGCTAAATACTATTCTATTATCTTCATTCTTGATGATTTCTCCAGTACAGATGGAAAGACCTTGTTTAGTTTTGGCGCAAGGATACGTGGAAAGTAGATTGAATTGCATTACATGTCATAACGATATAAATTATAAACATCAAAAATTAACAAATTATTTTAAAAAAGCTAATGTGAAATCAGCAGAACAATTAGCAACAGCTTGTCTTGAAACACATTCTCCACGTCTTATGGCGGCTATAGCAATAAAAGAAGGAGCAACTATAACTAGTCGAAAAGGGGGTTATAAAAAACAATATCAAGGAGCTTGGCAAGTAAATCCAAAAATACACGGTTATGTTAGTCATGACGCAACTATGCAAGCATTACAAGCAGAGTGTATTTTGGAAGATTTAGTTAAAGAAAATAAAGGTAATATAAAGAAAGCTTTAAATCAATATGGAGGTGATATTACAAAACGTAAATACGCTGATAATATAATTAAAGAATTGCAAAATATACCAAAATTATAGGAGTGTGTATGCAAATTCAATCTTTAATTGGATATAAATTTAATAAACTATTAGTAACATCAGATAAAGCAATACGAATATATAATGAATATAATATTATCAGAGAATAAAGGATGCATCAAAACTGCTATACGAAAATATAATGGGAAAGGAAAAGCAGCAAGAAAGTATTATTGTTTGGTGAGACAGAAAGCAATAGAAATAGCCTTGATCTAAATTCATATCATAAGAAAGGAAGGTGATGACAATGGCTGTTATAGGTTGGATTATACTATTGGGTATTGTAACAATAGCCACAGGGGGTATAGGTTTACTTGTTGTATTAGGTGCTTTAATAGTTGTTGGTTTAGCTAGAATTGCAGTTAAATAAACTTAGCTTGACATTAATAAAAGCTTTGTATATGTTATGCAACACTTACATAAAACGGTATGGACAAGATGCCGTGTAACGATATGATTTGTTGCTTAACTGCGACAGTCAGAACGAGAACCCCTTAATTGCAGCTTGTCCCTGTAGTTAGGGGGTTTTTCGTTGAACCCCAAAAAAGGAGAAAGAAATGATGAACTACCACCGGCAAATGAAGCATCCGTTATGGCAGAAGAAAAGGTTAGAAGTTTTAGAGTTGCACAATTACACCTGTCAAGAATGTGGTGACAAAGAAACAGAGTTGCATGTACATCATCCGTTTTACAAACGTGGAGCAATGATTTGGGATTATACAAAAGAAGAGTTAATGTGTTTGTGTAATAAATGTCATGCAGATACACATGAATTAGATGAATCACTCAATAAATATATGAAATCATGTTCTTTGAATGCAAAATTTATGTTGAAAGGCTTTTTTAACGGTTTGCATGTAATTGAAGAACAAAAAAATACTAAAGACATTGTATGTTTAGGTTTACCTATAAATAACAATGAAAATTATGTAACTCATTTTAAAAAAGGTTTAGTTCACGCTTTTAATAAAATTGAAACTGTTGAAGAATTAATGAGTATTTACGAAAACACAACACTTATTAAAGATGCAGATTGGGCGTCTGTAGCAGAACTAGAAAAATATAAAATATCCACTAAATTGAAACAAGTTATAAGAAATAAACAATGAAATTATTCAATCCATATAACAAGTTTTTTGGATGCCAGTTACCGAATTGTTTATTGACGTATAAAGGTTTAAAACTTGTAGAAAAAGTAGTCTGGGCAAGACTAGCTCAGTTTATGGGTAAGAATAGATCGTGTTACCCTAAACAAAAAACAATAGCTATTGAATTAGCGTTGACGGAAAAGACTGTAAGGGACGCTTTACATGGATTAGAACAAAAAGGCTTTCTAAAGGTTGTTATTCCTACACCTGAAGAAAAAGCACAACATAGAACAAACGAATACTTTTTTGTGAAGCATTATATTTTTGATGAAGATGATGAAGTATCAGAACACGAAGAATCCGACCGGAAGAAATTACCGGTAGAAAGTACAAAATCCGACCGGTATTTTTTACCGAATCCGACCGGTAAAAAAGGTCAAATCCGACCGGTAGAAATTACCGCTCCTATAGAAGAGATTCAAAAGAAAAGAATCATTGAAGAGAATCAGCAGGGAGTTGTGAAGAAAAAGAAGTCCTCTAAAATTGATACATTTAAAATTGACGAATTATATTTAGGACAATTCCCAAAAACTTATATAGAAAATGAAGAATTTAATACATTGTGGATAAGTTATGTAACAATGCGTAAAAAGAAGAAAGCAATCATTACAGAACGTGCTGTAGAATTAATTGTTGCCGACATGAGGAAATATTACAAGCGAGATATTCAAGGTATTATAGAGGTGATAGAAGATTCGATTAAAAATGGTTGGACTGGTTTATTTTTTAAAGAATCGTTTGAAAAGAAACAAAGAAAACAATATCCTCAACAAAAAGGGTTTAATCCGAATTATTATAGTAAAAAAGATAAATCTGAAGAACCAACTAACTTATCTAAAGTTGACATGTGTATAACAAATACGAAAGGATTGCCTAAATGAAATCTCCGCAATGCTCTTATGATGGCTGTAAAGAAGACGGTCACATACATATAACTTCACCTATTGGGATGGAAGGTGATTGGTGTAAACCCCATTACACTTTAGTAAGACGTAAATTGAATTACATTAAATTTCAAGATAAGATAAACTTCCCACCAATTTATAAAAAAGCAACACTTGATGATTTTGATACAGAGATTTTATCTGATGTAGATAAATCTAAAAGCCTCTACATCTTTGGAGAAAGTGGTTGTGGGAAAACTCATTTAGCATCAGCTTTAATACATAATGACTATGTGAACAAAAACGAATATGAAATTGAATTTATAACTATGTCCAAACTTCTTCAAAGAATAAAAAGAACTTATAACAATGATGAAGGTGAAACAGAAGATGAAATAATAGAAAGATTCAGCAAAGTAAAGCATCTATACATTGATGATATTGGGGTTGAAAAGCCAACAGATTGGGTTATAAACATAATTTATTTAATTCTTGATGAAAGATATACACATGAATTAAGGACTGTGTTTACTTCCAATTTAGATTTGAACCAAATTAAAGATAGATTAGGTCAACGGATTGCTTCAAGAGTTAAAGGTTTGGGATTAGTAATAGAAATGGGAGGAGGGGATAGACGATGAAAACAATGTATGTGGTATCAGTATATTGCGGAAAACCTGGAGCAAAAATAGCAACTGTAGAAGTAGAAAGAGAAACAGATTCTTTTATTTGGGTAAAAGGTGATAAACACAGACGCAAAATAAGATCAAATTGGGGTAACTATTTTAATTCTTGGAAAGAAGCGCATGAATTTATACTTGTTAAAGTACTAACTAAACTAGAACAAGCACAAAAAGAATTGAAACAAGCAGAAAACATATACAATGAAATAATGAGGATGAAACAATGATAACAAGGAACGGAGCAACATTCAGTGATGTAATTTTTGGGGATAGGAAAGAAAAACTAAAAGAACCTTCTGATGATATGCAAATAATTTTGGGAGCAATGCAACAGAACTTTAAATTATTTCAAGATCGCACCACATTCGCTTGGTATCTGTATAGCAAGTTAGAGCTACCCTTCACCTGTGTTAAGGTATCGGTGTACAAACCAACAGCACAAGCGTTGCTTGGAAGAGGTATCATTAAGCGTGTCAATAGAGGGGAAGACAGGCAAACTGATTTTCAATACATATTGAAGGAGGGTTGAGTTATGTGATATTTTATTTGTTTTGTATTAGGGATATTCTTTGGAGTAGTTACAATTTCTATATTAGCCGCAAATAAAATTACTGAAGCAGATATAGAAATTGGCAGATTATTGAAAATGTTATATGGGGATGAAATAAAATGAAAAATGAATTTAAAGTTGTCTTTCCCGACATTCCAAAAGTATTTATGATTAAGGGATTAACTAAAGAAATGAATGAAACATACAATGCTATGCTGGAATTTTATGAAATAAATGCAAAACATAGCAAAGCTAAATATGATGCTTTTATAAGTGCAGGTTTTAAGCCTGAAGAAGCTTTATTTTTAAGTAAATAGGAATTTTATGATATGTGATAGATGTAATTCATTATGTTTCATGGAGGAAGAAAGAACATTAAGGGGCGTAATATTTTCCCCGGCTTGTTATTCTTGTGGTTGGCGTGGGCCTGTTATGATCGACAATAGAATTAAAAAAGGAGAATTTGTTATGGCGAAAAAAGGAACATGCATTAATCCCTCATGTAAAAAAGAAAACACACAACTTGTTGCAAAAGGGCTTTGTTATACTTGTTATATGAAGCAGAAAGGCCCAAGTAAGCCTAAAAATTGTAAAAGTCATAGTGCTGTAAAGCATATTGAAATACAACCTAAACAAAAAACTACTGTATTTTTAAGTGATGGAGATAAATCAAGCATAATTGAAGTTCCAAGAATAGTAACAACAGCAGAAATAAAAGAACAACTGGAAAACAAAGTAGAAAGTAAATCTTCTATAAATCAAATATTACTTACTTTTGAACTTAGAGATTCTTCATTGTTGGAAATACTCAAAAAGAATGCTGAAACAAATAGAAGGACTGTTGAAAATGAAATTATGTTTATTTTAGATCAAAACAATATCGCTTTGATAAAAACTGAAGTGTAATATAATTCTTGGAGGTACTTTGTGCCTGTAAAACGAGTCAGGGTTGACCATTCGCTAGAAAAGCAAATTTTGTGTGGGATGATAGTATCAGACCAATTCCTAAGAGATATAACTCCAATTTATAATCACGACTATTTAGAAATATCCTATGCTTCAATTATAGCTACTTGGTGTTTACGTTTTTATGAACGCTATGAAAAAGCTCCAGGAAAAGCGATACAACAAATATTTAATCATTGGACTAGAACAAATCCAAATCCTGAACAACAAATATTTATAGAAGAGTTTTTGGCAACATTGTCAGATGAATTTGAACATAGTTCGTTTAATGCCGATTACCTCTTAGATAAAGCTGTGTCTCATTTCAAAGCACGTAGTCTGAAAAACCTAGCTGAAGACATAGAGCATAGTCTATCACAGAATGACGTGGAAGAGGCTGAGAACGCTTTAAATGAATTTAGGCATGTAGAGATAACCCTATCAAACGGAATAGACCCTTTAGACGATGAAAGCGTGATTAAAGCAGCTTTTGAGGAAAAACAAGAACCTTTGTTTAAAGTCCCAGGAAAACTTGGTGAATTGATGAACGATCAACTTGTTAGGGATTCATTCATATTTTTTCTTGCTCCAGAAAAACGTGGGAAAACTTGGCTGATGCAATTCTTTGCAGATCAAGCTAGAAGAGCAAGATGTAATGTTGCAGTATTTCAACTTGGAGATATGTCAGAAAAACAATATGTAAGAAGACAACACATATCATTAGCAGGAAAGTCAGATTTAAAGAAGTACTGTGGGGATATTCTAGTACCTGTTTTAGATTGTGAATTAAATCAAAAAGATATTTGCAATAGGAAAGAAAGAAAAGGCGAAGGTGGGGTATATGAGGACGGGGTAAAAGGTTCTTTTGATGATTATGATGAACATATACCTTGTATTGAATGTTCAAGAATGAAAATAAGGCAAAATCCCTTTAAAGGTGCTGTTTGGTATTATCTAAGAAAGAAAGTAGAACCGTTATGTTGGAAAGAAGCATATGATAACGGTGTTGAATATAAAAAGCTGATTAGGTCTAAAGGATTTAAACTTGTAACTCATTCTAGTGATAGTTGTTCTATATCAATGATAGATTCACAATTAAAGAAATGGGAAGAACAGGAAGATTTTATAGTCGATGTATTAATCTTAGACTATATGGATATAGCAGCAAGTGAAGGAGGGAATGAAGATAGCAGAAATCAAATTAATAAGAAGTGGAAACGTGCAAGGAGATTATCACAAGACAGGCATTTATGTTTGATCTCATGTAGCCAAGCTGATGCTGCAAGTTATTATATTGCAAATCTTACTAAAAGCAATTTCAGTGAAGATAAACGTATTTTTGCCCATGTTACTGCTGCATATGCATTGAATCAGACAGAAGAGGAAAAAGATCAAGGATTGTGTCGTGTAGCTCCTTTAGTAACAAGGGAAGATGCATACAGAGAATCATATAACGTAACTATTGGGCAAAGTTTAGCTTGTGGAAAGCCGTACTTATTCAGCTATTAATTGGAGGATATATGGAATTAAAAAGATTAGTGTTGATTTTGAAAGAAGCAAATTTGCATTATAAATTATTAGATGATTTTCAAATGTGTTTAATATTCGATAGAACCCAAGGATATAAACAACATGGCGCAAAAGTTAATATAACAAGCAAACAAGAAAAAGCTCTTGAAGAAATAGCTGAAAAATTATTTATATAACTAAAAATAATACTTGACACTGTTTACAGATATGTTAAGTTTAGGCCCAAGCACAATTTAAATCCCCTATGAGGGAAAATCAAAGCAACGGAGGAAGTACAGATGGCAAAGAAAGTGAAAGTAGAAGTGGAACGTGAAGAACTGGAATCTTTGGTAGAAGAAGCAAATACGGTTCTGGGGCTTGACCCTGAAATGGTAATCAAACGTAAAATGTCGGATGAAGACTTAATCGAATTGATTAAAGAGAATTTGGATGAAGTACGGGAAAGCGACTTTACAGAAGATGCAGAAAATGGGCCTTTCAGTGATGAAGCAAGGAAAACGATTGAAGCACTTGGTATCAATATTGAAGATGATCTTGAACCCGTAAAAGAAGAACCTAAGAAAGCAGCTAAAGGTAAAAAGGTAGTTGAAGAAGAACCTGAAGAAGAGAAACCCAAAAAAGGTGCTAAAGGTAAAAAAGAAGTACAGGAAGAATTGCCTTTGGAAAAACCTGCTAAAAAGGGTAAAAAGGTTGAGCCTGAGCCTGAACCCGAAGAAGAGGAAATTACGCTTGAAACAGTAAATGAAATGGATTACAAACAGCTTAAATCACTTGTTGAAGAAAAAGAACTTGATATAGATATAGATGATTTCCCCAAAAAGAAAATTGAAGAACTGCGTGAAGCTATTATTGAAGCACTTGAACTGGAAGAAGAACCTGAACCCGAAGAGAAACCCAAAAAAGGTGCTAAAGCAAAAGAGGAAGAAAAACCCGCTAAAAAGGGCAAGGCAGCTAAAGAAGAGGTTGAAGAGGAAAAACCCAAAAAAGACACTAAACCTGCTGCTAAAAAAGATAAACCTAAATCAGCAAAGAAAGAGAAAGCAAAAGCATACGGGCGTATGGATTCGATTCTTGAATCTATTAAAACAAATCGTTGTCATACATTTGAACAGCATAAAGAGTGGTCTGGTAAAAAGTATTGCAAAGAACGTGATTGTTCATATGTTGCAGATTATTCAAATGAATGGTTACGTGTAGCCTTGACAGTATTAGAAGCTGAAGGGGTATGTAAACTTAATATGAAAAATCAGTATGACTTTAATGATTAATAAGTAGGAATAAGGGGAAGCGGTTTAAAAGCCCTTCCCCTTTATTTTATCAATGAGGTAATAAATATGAAAAATGAAGAAGGGTTTTTCCAAATAGATGAAAATTGGAAAAAGAATTGGCGTAACATGCCTGAATTTGTCCAAAAGAATATAAAACCTTATCGAACATTGATTGTAAGATTTGAGAGTGAAGAAGGAGTACAAGAATTTGCAAAATTGATTGAACAGAAATTAACAAAGAATACTAAATCAATTTGGCATCCTGTTTTAGTAAGAGGTAAAAATTGTATGGATTCAACTAAGCGGTATGTAGATGAATAAATATCCGATCTACGTTATTTCTAAAGGGCGTTGGGATTCAAGAATGACAAGTAAAGCATTAGAAGTTATGAAAGTGCCTTATCATATAGTCATTGAACCCCAAGAATATAAAAAATATGTTAAGCACATTGATTCTTCCAAAATTATAGTTTTACCTTTTAGTAATTTAGGACAAGGTTCAATACCTGCAAGAAACTTTGTTTGGGAACATGCAATATCAAGAAGAGCAAAGAGACATTGGATATTAGATGATAATATAGATGGGTTTTATAGATTAAATCATAATTTGAAAATTAGAGTTACATCAAGTGCAATATTTAAAGCAACAGAAGATTTTATAGACCGATACACAAATGTGGGTTTAGCAGGATTCAATTATGACTATTTCTGCAAAACCACAGACCCCGTACCGCCTTATTATCTTAATACCCGCATCTATAGTTGTATTTTGATAAATAACAGCTTAGAACAAAGATGGAGGGGCATATACAATGAAGATACAGATTTATCAATAAGAGTATTAAAAGATAAATGGTGTACAATATTGATTAATGCTTTTCTTGCTGATAAAACACCGACAATGCAAATGAAAGGAGGCAACACCGACGAATTATATAAAGATGATGGAAGATTGAAGATGGCAAAATCTTTGGAAGAACAACATCCCGATATAGTAAAAGTAGTTTGGAAGTTTAATAAATGGCACCATCAAGTAAATTATAGCAAATTTAAAAAAAATAAGTTGATTTTAAAAGAAAATGTTGTTATTCCTAATTGCGTAAACGAATACGGTATGAAATTGATAAAGATACACTAGAATTTAATTTAGATGATTTCACGGAGGGTTTCAACTATGTATAAGCTGTATGTTAATGACTATCCTACCCCGCTCCAAGTTAAACCCAAACAAGTCCTCGGTTGTATCCTCGCTTATTCAATTAAACACCTTAGATTTATGGACGTTAACGGAATGATTCACCTTTGCACAAGAGCTATAGAATTGTTGGAAGAAGTAGCTTTTGAAGATAAACAAGTTTCCAAACAAATTGTTTATCTTGATAGCCTCATTGATTATGCAACAAATCAGAAAGCAAGAGATTACAACAAGGTTTATGATTCTTTAGTCAATTTCATTGTTGAAACTGTAATGAGGAATGAAGATTTGGGGAACCTACCTAACTTCACAGTAGTCAAAATTTCTGGGAAACAAAAGCAACAGATTTCTAAAAATGCTGAATTGAAACCTATTCGATACATACCAGGGGGTGTAGTTGAATGAACCATTTTGATTTAGGTGGTTGTTCAAGATGTGGTAAAACTTTACTAGACAATGAAAAATGCAATTGTATTAGAGCTATTGGTCTTATATTAGATAAACAAAGAAAAATAGAACTATTTGAAAACACAAACAATAATTCATTCAAAATAAAAATGTTCAGCAGCCATCCAGAATGTATTGAACATTTTGAAGAGTTTAAAGAAGGCATAGTAAAGATTGAGGACAATGTAAGGGTTACTTCAATTGATTTGCATAGAGACACAATGGAGGCTTTGATACAAGCCTATTTTAAATTGTTTATAGGTGAAGGAAATAAAGAAATTATTGATATTAATATAATATATGAAACAAAGGGGGATTAAATGAGTAAGAATAAAAAACCAATTCATCTAGGAGACTTAGGAAGTATGAAAGAAGCTTTGCCTGAAGTAAATGCTTATGTATTTTGTGTTGAACGTAAAAAAGACCCCGCTGTATTCCAAAAGTTTGTAGAGATTACTAAAAATCATCCTTGTGCTAGGTGCTTTACTAAAGGATGCAAAGTCAGGAAGGGGAGATTTCCAGCATGAAAATAAAAAAGGATAATTTGATAAAAGCTCTTCAATTAGTAATGCCAGGAATTTCCCAAACTTCTACAGGACAAGAAAGTTGTTTCATATTTACTGAAGAAGGTTATGTTGTAGCGTATAACGATGAAATCTTTTGTTCCCATCCCATAGAGGTTGATTTTACTGGGGCTGTACCGGCAAAAGAGTTTTTGTCATTACTCAACAAGACAACAAAAGCAGAAATTGAACTGAAGGCACAAAAAGGTACTTTGGAAATCAAGGGAAGCGGTAAGGCGGGATTACGCTTAGAAGATAAGATAACCTTGCCTATAAACGAAATGGGCTTACCTGAAGAAGAGGATTGGCTAGAACTTCCTGAAACATTTTGTGAAGCTGTTAAATTCTGTCTGTTCACTTGTTCCAAAGATGCAACTAAACCTATTTTAACTTGTCTGCATGTGTTTAATGACTATGTTGAATCTTCCGATAATCACAGAATCACAAGACACCAAATGAAGGTTGCTAAAAAAGGTTATATGAAAGAATTGCTAATACCTTTCAATGGCGCAAAGAATCTTGTTAATCTTGATCTTGAATCATATGCGGTAACAGAGGGTTGGTTGCATTTTAAAACTAACCAAGATATTGTTTTTTCATGCCGTGTGTTTGAAGATGATTTCCCAGACTTTGATGAATTTCTTGATGTAGAAGGAGAAGAGATAGAATTTCCCAAAAACTTGAATGAGATTCTTGATCGTGCTGCTGTAATGTCAAATGGAGAACGTGTAACTATAAGCATAGATGATAATGAAATAGAAGTATCAACAAAAGGTGATAACGGTTGGTTTAAAGAAGACACAAAGATTAAATACGCCGGTGAAGCAATTGAGTTTGATATTGCCCCAGAATTTCTAAAAACTATTTTGAAGTCTGAAGGTGATATAATTATTGGAAAAAAAATGTTGTTGTTTGAAGGTAAACAATTCAAACATGTTGCTAAGTTACTTCAAAAGAAAAAGGAGACTAAATAAAATGCCAATGCTAACTGTAATCAGAGATATTGATAAATCCGATAATAACCCGCTTAAAGATTTGCCTGAATCTGCTGTATTGATTGTACCGAATGATAATGTAATAACGATTGGGACACTTTCTAAGGGTATGACTTCAGGCAAGACAAGTGTTGGGATCATTATTCCTTTGCCTGACGGTAGAATGATGTTTGCAGAAACTAGCCTTGCTTTAGCTAAAATAGCTTTTGGTATGTTGAACGAAATCCCGGAATAAGGAGGTTATAATTATGAAAATTATATTGATTGAATTATGTAATGAATGCCCTTGTTATGTTGATGCTTGTATGGGGAAGAAGTCGGTTTGTGGGAATCCTAAAATTATGGTTAAGTTCCCATACGGTGAAAATAGAAGAGTTGTCGGGAATGAAAAACCACCTAAATTTTGCCCTTTGAAGGAGTGTCAAGATGCAAGGTAAATTTGCAACTATAAATTACGGAAGAACTACACGATATTGAATTGGAAGAAATGAAACCTAAGAAAAAGAGGTAAATAAATGGAAGGTTTCTTTATATCTTCAAGTTTGCAATCGAATAAAAGAAAACCCATACCACAACAGCTTAAAGTAAAGTTTCCTGATGAAGTAAAAAAGCCTAAAAAAGATAAACCTGAATTATCAGAAAATCAAATGATCTTTGACATTGAATGTTATCAAAATTATTTCCTTGCCAAGTTTATGCGAATACATGATGAAAGAATATATGCGTTTGAAAGGTTAAAAGGATATTCGCTTGATGTTGATTTAATCAAAAGAATATTAAAGCGATATGAAATAATTACATTTAATGGGAATAGATTTGATATACCTCTTTTAAACCTAGCTTTGTCAGGAGCATCAAACAAAGCATTAAAAGAAGCAACAGATGAACTAATCAAAACAGATATACAGATATGGCAGTTTGAACAAAAACATAATTTGGAAAAGTTGAATATAAAACATATCGACTTGAAAGAGTTATGCCCTGCAAATTTATCTCTAAAATTACTTGCTGGAAGATTACATTGTGAGAAGATGCAGGACTTACCCTACCCCGAAGAATCTGAATTGACTGAAGAACAAATGGACGATGTTTCAGAGTATAACGATAATGACTTGATAAACACTAAACTTATTTATCTTGATAGGTTTGAGCAAATAGAACTAAGGCGGGTAATGTCCAAGAAGTATAATCTTGATTTATGTTCTAAATCTGATGCTCAAATCGCTGAAGCAGTAATTAAAGCTGAAGTAGAAAAGATAACAGGAAAGAAAATTGAAAAAGGGGGGTTCAGTAAAAAAGAATTTCATTACAAAACCCCAAAATTTATAAAGTTCAAAAATCCTAGATTGAATGAACTTTTGGAAATATACGATTCAAAACCTTTTACGATAAATGATAAAGGTAAGACTGTTTCGCCAAAAGAACTGCAAGGCTTTAAAGTAAAAATAGGTAGTTCAACATATACTACAGGGAAAGGTGGTTTGCATAGTACGGAGAAGTCTGCTTTTCATACAGAGAATAACCATCATTCTATATTTCTATATGATGTTACGAGCTACTATCCCCAAGTTATATTAAATTGCGGTTTATATCCAAAACAATTAGGTAAAGCATTCATTCCTTTTTATGGGGGGGTTGTCACAGAAAGAGTTGAAGCAAAAAGTATTGGAGATAAAGTAAAAGCTGATGTACTTAAAATTCTCCTTAATGGAAGTTTTGGGAAATTAGGTCAATTGTACTCTATCTTGTATGCTCCTGATTTAATGCTTCAAGTGACTATTACAGGTCAACTAGCAATACTGATGTTGATTGATAGATTAGAACGTAAAGGAATATCTGTAATATCTGGCAATACAGACGGTATTGTTATAAAGTGTCCTAAAGACAAAGAAGATTTAATGCAATCAATGATTAATCGTTGGATGAAAGAAACAGAATTTGAATTAACTTGTGATAAATATATAGGGGTTTATTCACGCGACATAAATAATTATCTTGGGATTAAACATGACGGAAGTGTGACACGAAAAGGTATATTCGGCAAATCAAAATTAGCTAAAACCCCTATGAACGAAGTGTGCTCAGATGCTATGATTGAATATATAAAATTTGGAATACCTTTTGAAGAGACAATAAGGAAATGTGAAGATATAAAGAAATTTCTAACCGTAGTACAAGTAAATGGGGGTGCTGTAAAGAACAGGGTTTATCTCGGTAAGGCTGTACGTTTTTATATTTCTACAAAAGCGCAAGGTTGCATAGAATATAAAACAACAGGTAACAAAGTTGGAGGTAGTGATAACGCGCAGCCTTTAATGACGTTACCTAAAACCTTGCCTAATGATATTGATTATAACCACTATGTGAATTGTTGTTATGACTTATTTGTAACGAAAAAGCAGAAGGAGTAAATATGAGCTATTATCCTGTGGAGATCGTAAGTCGGGAAATGAGCTTTCGGCCAGAAGATTTAATTGAGCATAGATTAACTTTAGACGGTAGGAAAGTTAAATTTGAGCATATGTCAGCATTGGACGATTTATTAGAGGATTTGAAAAAGTATGTATATTTGGAACAATCTGAATACCTAAACCATAATGAATATGCACAAAGATTACATTTATGGATAGTGCCTCCAGAACAGATACAAGTAAAGGTTTATGATAAAATTCCAAAAGATCGTCTTTTTAGTGCTAATATGCTTAATCAAAGTATAAATGTAAAATCACAATTTCTAAAAGGAGGGATTTAAAATGAATTTCTATGAATTTGTATTGAAGATGTTAATGGAGCATCCTGCATGGAGTTTTTGGTTTACTTTAATTTGGTGTTATCAATTTCTTGCTTTAGTTGCTATATCAAATAATCTATCAAAGAAATGGAGGAAAGAATGAGTAAACATGACCCTGTAAATCATCCAAAGCATTATAACAATCATCCTTCTGGGATAGAATGCATTGATGTTGTTGAACATATGGGTTTCAACTTAGGTAATGCAATCAAATATATTTGGAGAGCGGATTTAAAAAATGATGTGATAGAAGATATGAAAAAAGCTATTTGGTATATTAATCGTGAAATTCAAAAAAGGGAGAAAGAAAATGTTGTTAGTAAAGCCTAGTTTTAAAATTGAGTATATCCCAGAAAATCTTTATACTGATTTAGAATTATTTGGGAGAAATTGTTACAAAAGCGAAGATAGAATAACCCTAGAATCAGCTACAAAATTTATGGATATGATTGTTAATGATAAACATCATTATTCCATATTGAGGCATAAGCAAGCAACCGTTAGGTTTATTTGTAGTAGGGGAACCTCCCACCAATTAGTTAGACATGGGTTGGCTCACTTTCTTCAAGAATCACAAAGATATTGTAATTATAGTAAAAAGAATAACGGTGAAATTGTTTATGTAATACCATTTTATTTACATGATGCTATACCTGAAGGGGTTTATCATAATGAATCAGAAATTAATATAAATCCCCCAAGCAACGGTGCAAGAGTGTGGTTAAGTCAAGTGTTACAAGCTGAAGAATCTTATCATACGTTAGTTAAGCAGGGTTGGAAACCTGAAAGAGCAAGAGGGATACTACCTAATGATGCAAAGACAGAAGTAATCCTTACTGCAAATTTGGAAGAATGGAGACATATATTTAAACAACGTGCAGATAGCCATGCTGATGAATCAATGCAGTGGCTTATGTATCCTTTGCTTGCTGAATTTAAAAAAGAAATGCCTATTATTTTTGATGATATAAATAAGGAGGTTTAACTTGTCTTTAGATAGTGATTATCGCCCAAGAAATCTAAATGAAGTATACGGCAACAAAGCACTTAAATCATCATTAGGCACTATACTTAAAAAACCTAAAAAGGTTATCCCCCATGTGTATCTTTTTACAGGCCCAAAAGGATGTGGTAAGACTTCATTAGGCCGTATAGTAGCAAATCATTTGAAATGTAATCCGTTTGAGTTTCAAGAAATAGATGCCGCAGTATATGGGAAAGTTGAAGAAGCAAGAGAGTTAGCAAAGAATGTTCATTATCCGCCTATGAAGGGTGATGTAAGAATTTGGTTCATGGATGAAGCCCATCGTTTGACCGATAAGTCTCAAGAGGCTTTACTCAAGACTTTAGAAGAACCCCCGGAACATGCTTTCTTTATTTTTTCAACCACAGACCCGCAAAAACTGATTAAGACGTTTAAAGACAGATGCACAATATTTGAAGTCAAACCTTTGTCAGACGATGAAATGCTAGAGATGCTGGAAGAGGTTGTAGAGGGGGAAGAAAAGAAAGTCCCGGCTGATGTATTAAAAAGGATTGTAAACGATGCACAAGGGCATCCAAGAGCCGCATTGAAGCAATTAGAAAGGGTGATTGATCTACCTTCTAAAGAGATGCTAGCTGCTGCTGAACAATCGGCTGAATCTGAAGCACAAATAATAGACCTTTGTAGAGCATTGCTTGATCCAAAATCTAAATGGGAAAGTATTGCTAAAATAATATCTACATTATCAACAGAACCAGAAACAAGTAGGTATGCAATTTTGGGTTACTGTAACCAAGTTTTGTTGAAAAGTGACAATCCTAGAGCATGGTTAATTATAGATTGCTTTAGTGAAAATACATATAATACAGGTAAAGTAGGTATCACAAAAGCTGCTTATTCTGTAGTTTGCGGATAGTCTGTAAAAAATATTAACCCTGTAAACTTTTTTCTTGACAGTCATATAACAAAGGATTATAAGCGTAAACATGAATTGTATTTATTGATTTTTATAGGAGGTTTCAAAATGCACTTTTCAGATTTCTCCAGAGAATACTCTTACCAAGCACAACTAAAACGCAAAAGAAAAAAACTCCGAAATAATATCATTCAAATAATAATTGTATTGATACTGTTTTGTATCATGATAATTATTATTCCCACCAAACCTACACCTGAAGATTCTCCAAACTTGTGTCAAGCCTCACATATAAGGGCTTTACCTGATTGTTATAATTGTCATTGTCGTTAAAGGAGAAATAAATTGGGAAAGATGAAAGAATACCCTAGATATAATGTTGTGTCTTGCCGATTGAGCGATACTGAATATGATGAAATGAAGAACCTTGTTGGAAGTGATAATATATCTGCATTTATTTGGACTGCAATTAAAGATAGATTAGCACAAGAAAGGAAAAATAATGCCCAGATCAACAGGACGGAAACAAATAGAAAGTGAAGAAAAAGAATGTAAGAGAGAAGGGTTTGATTATGAAAATGACCTTGAAATTGATTTGATAAGACTTGATTTTGAATTTGCGACACATGCCCAAACATTTATGAAGTATGCTAAAGAAGCAGCTTCAGCAAACAAAAGAGCAAAGTTGGCAGATGAACGTGTTAAAACTATGCGTAGTCAATTAATCAAAGAAGCAAATGAAAACCCAGAAGTAATGGGAAAAGGTATTAAACCTACAGCACCTAATGTGGAAGCATATTATAGAGATCATTCTGATTATAAGGAGGTTAAAAAGGCATCTATTGAAGCTGAGTATTATTCAGACCTTATGACTAATGTAATATTTGCATTCCAAGCTAGGAAATCGGCTTTGGAAAATGAAGTGAGACTAAGAGGGCAAGAGTATAACGGAGAACCGCAAGAACCACGTGATATAGGCCCAGAAGCAATTGAACAATGGAAAGTAGATAAGAGTAAATCGGTACAAGATAGAATTAAAGATAAAATGAAAAGGAGATAACGATTATGTTATGCGGGGTTTTATGACTGTCAAAGAAGAGTTGGCACTGCTCAGAAAAATAGTGAAGTTGGCAAAGACCGTACAAGACCATGTTCAATTTCCTCCGCGTGGGGGGCAATGCTGGTGTGAACAGTGTGAGGCTATCAGATGGTATGACGACCTAAAAAAGAGGAAGGCATGAAACTGCAAACAATCATCAAAGACAGCAAGGAAATATTAATGAAAGGTCACGGTGTTTTCGTGACGGTCAACACCTGGAGCAGCCTGGAAGGTGCAAACATTATGGTACACGGTGAAGATTGCCGGTTGATGATGGCCGGGGCGTTCCGGTGGGAAGAGTTGGATATGATAACAGCAGCGCTGACGGTAGCGAGAACCGCATAACATAATACCATCACCCGCTTGACGGCTCGAAAACTTTAGGCGGCGGGGTATTTACTATTTCAATTAAAAAGGAGATAGAATGCGAGGTAAAACAGTAAAGCTTTTGAAGAAAGCCCATATCAAAACTTTTGGGGCATTGCATGATGATAGTTATAAAAGTAAAGGAAAGGAGTATAACGACAAACATTTTAAAAGAACTAAAGAATTTTGGAGAGAGATGAATCACAAAGCAAAAGGTTATTACAGCTTCATGTTTAAACAAAGTATGCAGCAAGCGTCTTAGGACGTAATTTATATCCCTTGGAGGAAACACAATGGCTGGATTGGCAGAGTTGGGCAAAGAAGCAGGAGTAAAGAAAGACGTAGTAGAAGAAATATTTAATAGTATTCTTATACTTGTAGAAGATGGAGACAAAGTAATCATTCGTGGTTTTGGTACATTTTCACGTACTACAAGTGAAGCAAGGACAGGGCGTAATCCCGCAACTGGTGATTCAGTTGAAATCCCGGCTAAATCAAAGTTGCATTTCAAAGCAGCTAAAGAAACGGTAGTTGTTTTGGAAACAAAGAAAAAAGCTAAGAAGAAATAAGGTTGTAAAGTTTGGGGGAAAGTCGGGAACTAGTAACGTGCCTATCTCGCATCGAGTACCCCAATTTAATTTAAAAACAAACCTACCTAAAGGAGATATATACTGCATGGCAAAAAGTAATGATCGTTCCCAGAAAATGAGAGACAAAACAAAACAAAGGGCAGCAGAAGCAGAAAGTTCTGGTTTTTATCCCTACCTAATTATTCCTGAAAAAACTAAAGTTCAATACTTTAATCCCAAAAAAGGTACTTATGAAATAGATGTAATCCCTTATGAAGTAACTAAACCTAAAGGCAATCCTGATGGTTTGGAAAAAGGTGATTTGTTTCATAGGCGATTAATATATGCCCATGACCAAGTAGGTGCATCGAACAAAAAATACCTTTGCCGTAAAACTATCGGGGAAAAATGCCCTATCTGTGAAGCAAGAGCCGCTTTGTATGCAGAAGGCACAGCAGAATCTAAAGCCCTTGCCGGTAAACTGAAAGCTAGGGTACGTGAACTTAGAAACATTATTAATATAACAGATGCAACAGAAGAAAAGAAAGGTATTCAGATTTGGAATAGTTCATATCCTCTTGTTGGTGATTTGCTTGAAAAGGAAATTAGGGATAGTACAAGAAAAGATAGATCAGGTTTTGCATTGCTTGAAGGTGGAGCTACCCTTACTATTCGTTTTGATGAAAAAACAATAGGTGATGGGCCTAACAATAAACCATTTCCTTTTGCGGATCGTATAGATTTTGAAAATCGTGGTGATTACGATGAAAATATTTTGGAAGATTGTTTTGATCTTGATTCAATCCTTGATGTTAAATCATATGATGAACTGGAAAAGATATTCCTTGAAGTAGAAGATGAAAAAGATGAAGAAGACAATGACCCGCCTAAACGTAGCCGCAAGAGCAAAGAAGAACCTGAAGAGGAAGCACCCAAACGCTCTAGGAAGGCAAAAGAAGAGGAACCCGAAGAAGATACGCCTAAACGTAAAAAGAAAGCCGTAGAAGAAGAGGAAGAAGCTCCAAAGCGTAGTCGTAAGAGTGAAGAGAAAGAACCGGAGCCTGAAGACTATGAACCCGAAGAAGGGGCTTATGTAACTATAACAGATGAAGATGGTGATGAAGCTACTGGAACTGTTACCACTCTTACTTCAAAGAAAATTACAATTGAAGATGCTGATGGTGATGAACAAACATTCAAGATCGCAGATGTAACGATTGTTATAGCTGAAGCGCCTAAGAAAAAGAAGAAAAAAGAAGAGGAAGAACCTCCTAAACGTAGTAGAAAAGCTAAAGAGGAAGAACCTGGAGAAAAGCCCAAAAGCAAAGCTAAAGGTGAAGATGAACAAGTATGCCCCGTCAAGAAGGGCACATTTGGAGAAGACTGTGATGAATTTGATGAATGTTTTGAGTGTGATTTGTGGAAGAAATGCAAAAAAGCTAAAGGGTAAACAGTTTACAGGATAAAACCCAAGGACAAGCTGGAGGCGGTCACGACATAAACATTAGTAAGAAGTAGCTAGTCGAAAATGAAAATGTGGGTTTAACCCCGTCACGCATGTTGATATAAGTTTTATCCTGTAATTCAAATTAACAAAAGAAATGTATCCTGAAAATAGGGGTGGTATGTGTTAAAGCGTATCATCCCTATTTTTATATCTAAAGGAAAACTAAAAATGGGGAAGACATGTTAGACTACATTAAATATGAATCAATAAAAAAAATAAAGATGAATGAAGCTATTTTGATAGCTGAAAAATACGGAATCAATATAACTAAACCAACATTGATTGAGTGGTGTTTAAAACATAAGTTGGGGCATCAGCCTGGGGGATTAGGTTGTCAGTGGTTTATATTTGAAGAGTTGTTTATAAACTTTATTTCTGGGAAAGCTGTGTTAGATGATCGTAAAAATATTGTTACTAAGAAAAGGAAAAACAAATAGGGGGTTATTGTGGGAAGAACAAGCGGAACAAGTTTAAAATCCCAAATAGAAAAAAGAGCAACTAAAGAAGTAGAAAATACACATTTTAACACAGAAGAATTTATTTCCACAGGAAGCACATTATTGAATCTTGCCTTAACCGATAACATTAATTGCGGTTGGCAAAAAGGTAAAATGGCAAATATTATCGGGGATAGTTCTTCAGGTAAAACATTTTTAGCTTTAACTACATTTGCTGAAGCTGCTAATGATGAAGACTATGATGATTTCAGATTAATTATGGACGATGCTGAACATGCAAATATGTTTGATATTCCAAAACTATTTGGTAAGAAAACAGCAAAACGAATAGAACCCCCTGCTATACTTAAAGGTGAAGATTGCCCTAGTGAAACTATTGAAGATTTCCATGTTAATCTTAGGAAAGCATTAGCTAAAATAAACCCTTTCATTTATATTCTTGATTCTATGGATGCTTTAGATTCTGAAGCAGATCAGAAAAAAATGGAAGAGTTTATGAAGAATCATGAAAAGAAACGAAAGGCTTTAGAGAAAGCAAAAGAAGGAGAAGACGCTAAAGCGGTAAAAGATGTATCAGGTAGTTACGGAATGGCAAAAGCTAAAAAGAATAGTGATATTCTGAAAGACTGTTGCGGGAAACTTGAAAAGTCTGATTCAATCCTTTTGATTATATCCCAAACAAGAGATAACATTAACCCAATGTCTTTTGAGAAGAAAACTAGATCAGGAGGTAAGGCACTTAAATTTTATGCTACTCACGAACTCTGGACGGCAAATGGAGGTAAACTAAAAGGTACAGGCAACAGAGTGATTGGTGTTAAGTGTATTGTTAAAGTAACAAAGAATAAGATTACAGGTAAATGTAGAGAAGTCGAAATTCCAATTTTCTACGACATGGGAATTGACGACATTGGGAGTTGCATTGACTTTCTGATTGAAGAAGAGTTTTGGAAAGGTGGTACTAAGATTGATACAAAAGGTTACTTTGCAAAAGAACCTTTAACCAGAAATAAATTAATAGACCTGATTGAAGATAAAGATTTTGAATCACAACTTAAGCATTTAGTAGGTAAAGTCTGGAAAACTATTGAAGACAATTTGAAACTAGATCGAAAGAGGCGTTATGAGTAGAACAACAACGGTAAACTGTCAAAAAACTTATGTAGGTATAGATAATGGTGTATCAGGTTCAATAGGTATTGTGTCTGATACACTAACTAAGTTTTTCCTTACACCAACAATAAGTGTGTTGAACTACACTAAAGAAAAACGAAATGTAACAAGAATAGATCATGTGAAACTACATACCATTCTTGAAAGAGTAAAGAATCCCTTTGTTGTACTTGAAAGACCTATGGTTAATCCGGGAAGGTTTCAAGCTACTGCTTCAGCTTTACGGGCTTTAGAAGCAACAATTATTGTATTTGAGATTTTAAATATACCTTACATGTTTATTGATTCAAAGCAATGGCAGAAAGAAATGTTACCTAAAGGTGTTAAAGGTGAAGCTTTAAAGAAAGCAAGTCTTGACATTGGAACACGTTTATTCCCGCAATTTAAACATTTATATTCTAAAGATGCAGATGGTATATTAATTGGAGAATTTGCAAGGAGATTTAAATTATGACCGCTAGATTTTGTCCTAATTGTAACTGCATAAAAGAAGTATCAGAATTGAAGGAAAGAGATGAAATACATTGTGTTTGCTTGACTTGTGGAAAATCATTTAGCTTTACAGAAAAAAATAAATGTAAGTTTGGTCATATATTTGGTAAAGATTGTGATTGGGATGAAGCTTGTTTTGATTGTTTAATTTGGGATGATTGTCATAAAGAACAGCAAAGGATTAAAAATGCACCTAAAAAGAGTTTTACTATCCCAATTTCAAAGTCATAAACGTACTGAATTAGTTTTATCTCCAAATGTAAATGCTTTAGTAGGCAATACGGATGCAGGCAAGTCAGCCATATTTCGTGCAATATCTTGGGCTTTATTCAATCGTTGTGATGATAAAGGATTTAGAAGAAGAGGCAGTAAATCAACAGCAGTAGATTTGATATTTGAAGATGCTGAAATAAGCAGAGAAAAGACAGATAAAGAAAATACCTATATTTTATGTGAAGGAAAGAAGGAAGTCGAATATCATGCTTTTAAACAGGAAATCCCCCAAGATATTTTAACAGCACTCAACATAGATGAAATCAATGTACAAGAGCAATTCGATTCTCCATTTTTATTGTCTAAAGACACAAGTCCTGGGGAAGTAGGGAAAATTCTTAACAAGTGTATTAATTTGGAAATAATAGACAAAGCTATTTCCAATGCCCGTAAAAAGACCCAAAGTAACGCTAGAGATATAATTACGGTACAGAATCAAATAGCAGAGCTAGAAAGTCAACTGGAAGGCTTTAAATACCTCCTCAAACTTGAAAAGGAAGTCAAAGCATATGAGGAGTTGCTAGAAGAAGAGAAAGACGGTCTAACAGCAATCCAAAGCCTTCAGAAATTGATTGATAAGATCACTGAAGCACAAGATAAAATAAAAGAGTTAAAGACGCTTTTAGATTTAGAATTTGAAGTACAGCGGATTATCCAAAAAGTAAAAGATTGGGAGGACTTAGAGCAAGATGTAAACGATCTCACAAATATTGTTGCATCAGCTTTGCATGATAAAGTTAAAATAGAAACAGCAGAAGAAATATTAAGTGCTGAAAAAGAATTAAGTATTGTATTAAAATCTATTTCAGAATATAAAGAACAGCAAAAAGAAATACAACAACTTCAAGATATAATTGCAATCATACAAAGATACCAAAAAATATCAGATAATTTGGAAAGTATGATTGAAGAAAAAGAAAAAGAATACAAACATTTATTTCCAGAAAATATGATTTGCCCACTTTGTGGAAAATAAGGAGCTATGATGAATTGCCAGAATGATTGCCCTTTAGTAGATTTTTGTAACGCTTGCGGTGATTGTAAACATCAGCTTAATGACGATGGAAGTGAACCTTGTGACAAATGTACTTTACCGGGGATATGCAACCCTTGCTTTATATCTCTTAAAAAGAAAGAATGACTTATGAAAAATGTTTCAGCTATCTTAACGGCAGATTTACACATAACCGAAAAAGCACCACCTTGTAGGTTAGATAATTGGATGGAAACACAAGAAAGAAAATATGCTTGGTTAAGAAAACAACAAGAAAAATATGATTGTCCTATCCTATGTTCTGGAGATTTGTTCGATAAATGGAAAAATAGTCCTTATTTGCTTGCTTGGGCTTTACGCAATCTTCCTGATAGAATTTGGGCCATACCTGGGCAACATGATTTACCAGGTCATAGTTTAGATGATATTGAAAAAAGTTCTATACAAGTATTGAGTGATGCAGGTAAAATAAAACTGTTGCTTGAAGATTCTGATTGGGCTAATGACGGCATGATGTATCAAGCCTTTCCTTGGGGCACTCCTTTAGCTTCAACAGACAGAGGATTTGGGGAGTATTCAGCAGTAGCTTTAATTCATTATCTTGTGTATCAATCTAAACCTCCTTTTCCTGGGGCTGAAAATGTAGGAGGTACAGCAAAAAGTATATTAAAGAAAATGTGGGGCTTCGATTTAATTCTATCTGGCGATAATCACCAAAGCTTTAGTGAAGTATTAGGTAATCAAGTTTTAGTAAATAGCGGTAGCTTTATGAGGACTCGTGCAGATCAAATAGAACACAAACCGAGCATATATCTTTGGTGTGCAAAAACAAATGAAGTTGAAAGAGTTTATATCCCAATTGAAAAAGGAGTTATTTCCAGAAATCATATAGATGTAAAGAATGATAAGAATGAACGAATAGAAGCTTTTGTAAGCAAGCTGAAAGATAATAAAGAAATCGGATTAAGCTTCACAGATAATTTGGAACTATATCTAAAGAAAAACAAAGTAAGTAAAAGTATAGAAAAAGTAATACATGAATGTTTGGAATAGGAGGGTAAACAGTGGAAGAAAGACCCCCAGAACCTTGTCAAGGCTGTAATGTTAGTTGGCGTTGTAAAGTTAAAGAAAGAGTAAATGAATTAGCAGTGGAAGCATATATCAAAAATGAAGTTTATGAATGTCCTTGCTTTACTCCAGAAATTAAATACGAAAGGGGGTGTATCGTAGATGGTTAAACCTAAAGTAACACCTTTTGAGATTATAGACGGTCAAATTGGATTTCAATTAGGTGCTCAAATTTGGATTGGTTGTTCAGCTTATTTATTAGTAGATGAAATTCCAGATTGTTCAGTTATAATAACTTGCCCAAATGAACAAATACTAAAACAATTTTGGAATCATATAACTAAAGATGAATTAGATATAACTCTTTGCAAAGCAACAGTTGGGGATTATACAAGGATTGAGAAAAAAGACATAAAGTTGAAAAAGAATATAGTTAATAAGAAAAGTAAAGCAATCAAGACTATTGATAAAGAAGGATATGTAAATACAAAAGAAAGAGAGGTTATTTTTTATTGGTATTATGATAGAGAAAAAGATAAATGTTTTATGTGTCCTGCGCCTAATCGTAATAATTGTAGAAAACTAGGGGTAGCAAAACGTCAAAGTGAATTGGAGTGCAAAATACTCTTACGTGATGTGTTCAAGTGGGATAAAGAGGATATAGCAGAAGTAGGTATTAGCTTAAAGATTGTAGATGATATACCATTTTGATGGAGATGATATGAAAGAAAAAACAATTCAACGATTGGTAGACTTAAAAGAGGAAATCGGAAATGCAAAGTTGGAGAAAGCTAAAGCTGAAGGTTCTTTAAAATCCTCATTACAAAGATTGAAAGAAGATTTTGGAGTAACTACTTTAGAAAAAGCACAACTCAAATTAAAGAAGTTGCAGAAAGATCAAGAAGAGATTGAAACGGAAATTGAATTAGCTATCGAAAAACTGGAGAAATCTTATGAGTGGTAGTGAACAATTAATAGTCGATACTGATATTAGAGTTGAACTTAAAATGAAAGATTTAACTTGTTATAAATGCAAATATTGGATTAAATGTAAATGTGCTTTTGATTTATATAATACAAACAATGAATGTCTTATCAATGATCGTCTTACGATTAAATAGAAAAGGAGATTTTAAATAATGACTATCATAATACCTCTTGGGCTAATATTAGTATTGAAAATAACAAGTGTATTAATTGTGTTAGGTTTAGCTGTACTAGGATTATATTTTTTATATTTAGTCAAATATAAATGGCCGTGATAACATATGAGAAACTACACCGCATTACTGAATCAGAAGAAAGGGGAAAGAAATCAAAGCAGATCATCTTTAGAAACAGCTATAGAACGTCTTGGTTTGCTTCAGGTACGAATGAAAGACCTAGAGCAAGCCCAATGTATCATTCAGGAGGTTGCAAGGCTTACACAAATGTCTCTTAAATTCCAAATTAGTTCACTTGTAGCACTTGCTTTAGAAGCTGTATTTGAAGAAGATGGTTATGAATTTGAGGTAGATTTTCAAAATAGAAGATCACAAATTGAGTGTGATTTGTGGTTTGTACGTGCCGGGGAAAGAATAAAACCTATTTCAGCTTCAGGGGGAGGGGCTATAGATATTGCTTCATTTGCTTTACGTATTTCTCTTTGGTCTTTAAAGCAAAACAGAACCCGCCCTATTTTCTTTCTGGATGAACCTTTTAAAAATGTGAGTGCATGTTATCAAGAAAAAGCTAGTGAACTTTTGGGGTCTATTGCAAAGCGTTTGGGACTACAGTTTATCTTTGTTACACACAATACAACACTTGCTGAATCAGCCGATAAAATTTTCACAATTTCCAAAAAGAAAGGAGTATCGCAAATTGGATAATTTAGATTTTAAAAGTTTACGTGAAACAAACACAAAAAGGTGTGAAAGTATATTTCATCCTATAGATGATTGGAGTCCAACTGATTGGGCTTGTGCTATGGCGGGGGAAGCAGGGGAGACTTGTAATAAGGTAAAGAAACTAAAAAGAATTACAGATAATTTAAAAGATTATCAAAATAAACCAAATATGCTAGAGTTAGATATACAAGCACTAAAGTACCAAATTTCAAAAGAATTAGCCGATACTATAATATATGCAGATTTATTAGCAGCTAGACTTGGGATTGATTTAGGGTTAGCTGTAAAAGATAAATTTAACCAAACTTCAGATGAAATGAATTGTGAGATTAGACTATGAGAACCACTAAGAAACAACCTAAACAAGTAAAACCAAAATTAGTAATGCATCCAGTAAAAAGCAGTAATATAAAAGAAATAGGCTATATGAATAAAGATATGTATGTGGCCTATATAAAAGGGGATACTTATTTATTCAAAGATACACCTAAAGACCAATATGAAAAAATCCTAAATGCAGAAAGTATTGGAAAAGCTTTATATGCAGCAAAGTTAATTGGAATAAAAATCAAACTTGATTAATATTAGAAAACCCCCTAAGAACATCTAGGGGGTTTCTTTTTATTTAACTACCCATATTGTTTTGATTTTTGATCCTATGCTCCAACCACCACCCTGCTCTTGATGCCCAGAGGGGTTTTCCGAATACACCTCCCCGCCTGAATGACTACGGGACATCCCGCCGTACACGCTATGCTCAATACCCCTAAGGCGTATGCAACCGGAAAGCACAACAGATAGGACTATAAGAAGAACGATCTTTTTCATTTTTTACCCCTCAATGATTGTTGTATTACCTTCTATAGCTTCAAAAACCCTACCAACAACTAATGGTGTATATTGAGACTTGTTTATAATTTCTTTAATAAATGCCCCTTCTTCGGTTGTTATCTCAATACCCCCACCTGTAGCATTATTAAGTTTAGTTGCCAATGTAAAGCATTTAAACTTATTTGCTGGGTCTTCTGATTGTAGTAAAGCGTTGATACACAAAGTATTGAGTATAACAATTTTATTATCTTGCTCTACTACTTCTCCATCAAGCGCTACAAGTGGAACATTCAGATTAACTTTCATTTCTATCTCCTTTGGATAGTCCTTATGGGTATTGCCACAGCAGGGAGTAAGGTTCTCCTTTTCGGTTATAAGCCTAGCTGTGGTAAGAGTGTTTATGCATTTGTAGCAAGTAAATAATATGTAGTACCATTTAAGTTAACTGCTACTTTATGTGTAGATGCTGTTGCTGTTGACGTTGATGGTGCTGTATTAATCCTAAGTGTAGTTGCACTTACATCACCTGTTACAGCGAGACCAGTTGAGGAAAGTCGCATATATTCTACATCAGGCGTTGCAAGTGTGCCTACATGGAAAGCCATATAAACACCACGTGTAGTTACACCATCAAAATTAGCATCAGCGACAACATTTACTGAGCCATAGACTTTTGCTGCATTAGTTGAACTGTCGGATGAGTGAAATTCTACCCTACCAAGCTTATCACCAAGATTTGTTGTATTAGTTGCTTGGGATAGTCTTAATACACCTCCTGCTACAGTAAGACCTGTTGAGCTAATCATCACCCGTTCTATAGGTGTCTCAACTGAACCTGTACCAGTGTAAAAATGTATTGTGCCATTACCTGTATTGCAGTTTACAAGCAGGGAAGCAGCAGCATACGCATTGGAGCTATAAAAGGAGTTAAGCAACAAACCTGTAGTTGACCTAGTTGCTGCAACCGAACCTGTTTGCCCATTTATAGTAAGAACATTACGATAACCACCTGTACCAAGTGCAATATTCTTGTTTGCTGTTGCCGCTGTAAATTCATCTCCGACATTTACGTAAGCATCAGCCGCCCCTTTGATTACTTCAAATCTGGCATTATAAACAGTTGTAGCAGAACCTACACGCCCATCCCCTGTTGTAACTACAGAAGTCGCAGTCAGCGCACCAGTAGACAGTGTACCTGTTACTATTGCCCCCGTAGCTGTCGCAGCAATAACCAGCGATGTTCCAATCCCAAAACCTATCGAAGCCACACCGTTGGAAGCATTACCTGTGGTGATGATTGTGCCGCTGGTGCCAGTCCCGTTGCCCCGGTATGCCTGCAAGACATATTTTGATGCAGATGTATTATCTGTTCTATACTGTAGAATAGTATTATCTGGGCCAACAGTTAGTGTTCCTATACTAAATGCCTGATTTGATCCAGGGCCACCCACAGGACAAAAACCTTTTGTGAGACTACTCCAATTTGTTACACCATCTCCTAATTTATATTTCGGGTAACTGCCATCAGTTTCAACACCTATTTCCCCTTTCCCTAAAATTGGATTGACCGATGCCCAATTTGCTGCAACATCAAAAGCCACTTGAATACGTTTAATTGTTGTCATGCTCATGAATAACTCCTTTTATTGCCTAGCATACACATCAGACGCCCCACCCCCCATTATATATTCAACATTGTTGTTATTTAGAATTTCTACAAAATCTATACTATTTGAACTATTTTGAAAATAAGAAAATTCCAAAAGATTCACATTTCGCATAGTAGCAGGGAATGATTGTAATTGCATGTCTATAGCTGTGTTCTCACTATTCAATATAAAAAGTAATTCGCCAGTTTTACCTAAAGTTTTTTGCATAATCAAAGCTGTTCGTTGTTCTTCCCCTGTTAATGCTTCAAATGTTCCTCCTATTACACGTCTTGAAGCTTTGGAATCCCCCCAAATAGCTCCGCCTATAGACTCTACTACAACATCCCTAGACTCATAACCTAAAGATGTTCCATAAGCAATTGAGACTGTTGGAGCTAAAGTTCCTTCACCTAACCAAACTCTACCTAGTTCAACAAACCCTGCTGCATTAGTTGTGTCAGTTATTTCAATTTTCCAATATCTTGCCGTTTTAGCAGAACTAAACGCATAAATCCAATGATCGGGGTAATTTGTTGACATTTCAGAACCTAATGTTTGGTCATAAGCATAAACCGTTCCCGTATCAGCATCCGTGACTAATGTTGTATATCCACTATCAGAATACCCCCTAACCCTTATTGTACCAGCATAAGAAATTGTATGACTAAGTAAACCTAAGCACCTAATAGCTCTTGCTGTTGAACCCAAATCAATTAAAATAATTGTGGAAGTAGTTAAAGCATTTGTAGACCTAGCTTTAACTGAAAGTTGATCGTCTTGTATATTACCTAGAGGGTAAGCACTATTCCAAGAACCTCCTGATAGTGTGGCTAATAAAGTTCTATCTGGATAAGACATTATTGTACTCATATATGATTACCCCCAAAGGTCTAAAGTTATTTCTTTAGTTTGATGATTTATTTCTTGCCCAATCATTCTCATAGGCTTGCCTGCATTATACTCATATCTAGGCATTTTGACATTTATGATCCTACCTAAACTATTTAATTGTGAATAATCTTCCGGGTTTTCATTACTCCTTAATCTCCAAGTATTATTTTTTGGTGTAGCTGTTGCTCCACTAATTGAATATATCGCTTTATTATATGTATTACAAGAAAGCCTGTAACGTCCGTCTGGCATGTCAGTAACACCTGTATCATCCCAAGCCCCTGTGGGATTACTTAGATCAAGCCTGATAACGCTGTTAGTATAAGCAGCATCTCCATCCCATCCACCAATAACATATAAATAATCATTACATATTGTAGAAGTAGCCCCAATCCTACCTATCCCCGGCATATCTTCCAAATTCTCCCAAGCCCCAGCAGGATTGTTTAGATCAAGTCTGATAGCTGAAGTTAAAGCACCTTCAGGCCCGAACCCACCTGCAACATATAAATAGTCAAGATTTATATTTGCGCATAAAAGCCAACGAGTTTCAGGTAAGCTTGTTACATCTCCAATAGAACTCCAAGCCCCGGTAGGATTATCTAAGTCAAGTCTTATAACATCGTCATAATATGCAAAACCCGTTCCCCCAATTGTATATAAATAGTTGTCATGCACAACCGCCGCTAAAGAATGTTTTGCAACAGGTAAATCAGTAACCCCTGTATCATCCCAAGCCCCGGTAGGATTACTTAGATCAAGCCTGATAACATCACTCATAGCAGAACCGTCAGTACCTCCAATAACGTACAAATAATTGTTATATACAACGCTTGCTGCATTCATTCTTTTTGACGGTAAATCTGTGACCCCTGTATCATCCCAAGCCCCTGTGGGATTATCTAAGTCAAGTCTGATAACGCTAGTTGTACTATCACCTGAAATAAAGCCACCAATTACATATACATAATTTTGATACACTGAACTGCAATGATTATATCTATCTATAGGTAATTCACTTATAGCTTCAGTTTCCCAATATCCTCCTTTAATGTAAACAAGTGGCCCATTTGCCCCGTATAGCAAATTAATTTTAAGTCTATCCCTTCTTACGGATTTTAAATTAAACAGTCTTGTAGCTTCAGCCAAAGCGTCTGCATAGGTATTGAAAGGGGTGTCAACAATCAATTCTTCAGCGAGAGGATGCAAAGTTTTAATTGTTACGTCTGAATAGATAGCCGTTTGCCACTCGCTATTATACAATGATGCATTTACACTACCTGCAACAGTTGTTTGTACGGTTTCATTACGATTGTAATTACAGGTAACTTTCCAAACAGGCATGCCTTTATCACTATCACTTGTTGCAGTACGTTCTATAGACACGCTGTTATCTACATTTAATGTAGTTATAGAATTAGTTGAAGTTGGGATTATAAGTTGTTTCGCCCAAAATTTACCTAAGTTATCAAAACCCCACCAAATACCTGCTTTAGACAATGCATCAAATACATTTTTAGTTGTATCTATTTTTGTACTTGTATAGTATCCCCATATTATAGATGCCGGTATAAGTCGATCTAATTCTATAATTGATTGTTCTACTACACTTCCAACAGCTAATTTTTCTTCAACTAAAGCTTTATATTGTTGACCTATTGGAATTGTAGAGCTAACAGCATCCATTGTAATAAGTCCTGTAGGAGAACTACCCAGACGGATGAAACCTTCAGTAAGGCAAGTGTCATAATATCCTGCTGCAACTGTTGCAGCAAGCATAGCTGTAGAGTCAGCATGATTTACACCTACTGTTAAAGCCACGCCGTTATCACGAACAGCCCCAACACTTGACGATGCTCCATCATTATACTGATAAATTAGTTTAGATGTATTTACACAAATAGGTGTTATATTTCTTCTTGACCCAAATAATCTAGGTTTAGGTTTATCTTTTAATTCAGACGCGCCTTCTAATCCAGCAGGTAATACATTATCCCCCAAATAATAATTCAAAATTACAGGTTTATCTAAAAATTCTCCATTATCCCTGTATCGGATTGTTATTGTATCCCAAGAAGATTCTACTTGTTTTATTGTACCGTAGTTAACTGTGACGAAATCAGTTAAGTCCCCATCTTCCGGGCCTTCTAATATCTGATAAACTCCGCCATCAAAACCCCAATCAATAAGGTTGTCTAAAATTCCATCTACATTTGTTAATTCACAAAATCCTTGATTACTAGATGAATCTCCCCCGGTTTGGCCGGGGGAGAACATAGATTGCTGATACATGCCGGGATTAGTTATTCTTGGAACAAAATATTTACTTGCTGGTGTATCTGTAGGTGCTGAAGTAAACCCTTTAGTGCTAAAATAGTGATAACCTGTTGTAAGAGTGTTTGGGTTAACTCCTGACAAAATCATTAAATATATTCGCTCAGTCATAGTTATGCCACCAATTTTGTTTTTTGTTCAATGCTTTGTTGTGATTTAGTAGATTGCCGTTGTTCTTTCAATTGTTCTTGTGTAATCAATAATTGTGTCTGTAAAAGTTTATTTTGGGCAGTAATAGAATTGTTTTGTTGTTCCAATAGTTCTTCAATCCTTTTGTTGTCAGCAGACCCACTCAAAAACTTTTGCGTTTGTTCAGAAGTCCAATAACGTGCCGCCCCTGTGTTTTCTATTTCCGGCCCACGTTCCCCAACTATACGCAAGCCTCCACTATGAAAGCCACCGTTAGCAAAAGCAGGAAATACCATAGTTTTGGAACCATCTGGATTATAACCTGATGTTGGTACGGTTGGGCTTAACACTGAACCTAACGGACGTTTACCTTGCATAACTAACAAAGCATCCGCAATAGTTACAATGCCGTCTTTATTCAAATCCCACATTATTTTTGCTGTAGTTAAACCAATAGCCATATCCAGTACAATCTTAGCTGCATCTATGTTACTTAAAGATTGTGTTGCCTGTTCTGTGGCTTGCCTTGCTGCTAAAAGAGAAGGGTCTATTGTGCCCACTGTAGGTAATGCCCCTACAGTGGCCCCCAATGCTGTCGCAGCAGCATGTGATGTGCCTAGTGTACCTAATGCTGCATTTTGTTGTTCCAAATAAGTAGATGCAGATGTTGTACCGCTTGTAAATTGATCGTTGATTCCACTCATTGCTGTATTGAATTTACTTAAATCTCTGTTATATACTTCTGTTGCTACTTCTTTCTTTTCAGCTAACAATTTTGCGGCTGTTGCTTCATTCCAAGCACCAATCAAACTTGCTAATGTTGAATTAGGGCCAAGTAATGAAGCAAGTTGTTCGTTTACTGTAGCCGGTACAACTTCGTTACCGCTTAAAATAGCACTAAGATTTTCAGAATCACCTTTAACTATTGCTTGCTTTATACTTTCAAGCAAAATAAGTTGTTGGTCTAGTTGTGTTACTGGTGAATCACCGTTAATTCCAGCAGCATTACCTAACACACCAAGAACCATATTCAAATCATTCTGATACCCGACACTACTTGCATTATATGCTTTTGAAGCTTCCAACAAGCTTGTAGCGGTTTGAGGCAAAGCTTTAAGTGAATCTATATCCGTTTTATTCATAATAGCAGCAAATGATGCTTGGGCTTGTTGGTATGCTGCTTCTGGTGAAAGTTGAGCAAGAGGCCCGGTTTTAATATTTTTCATCGTGTTTAATATTGCTGTTTGTGCATCGATCATAGCTAAAGCTGAATCTTTTGCAGCATTAATAAGGAGAGTGATTGAATCTGTAATTATCCCCGTTGTATCAGCTATTGCAGCAGCCCATTCTCTGTTTTGTACTATTGCTAATGCAGCTACATCCATACCAGCTTCAAGAGCATCATTGTATTCTATTTCTTGGGCTATCCGCAATGAAAACAATTCAGCAGCTTTAGTTAAACCATCCAACTTTAAAGTACGCACAGTTAAATCGTTTGCAAACTCAACAATCGCTTTTTTCACTTCATCTGAAGCATCTATCATTATGCCAAATGCTTCAGATATACCCATTAAAGCTGCAAATGTAGAAGCTCCATAAGTAGATGTTAAATTCATTGAATTAACTAAACCTTTAAATTGCTCTCTTGTTGTAGGCACAGCTAAACCCATTTCAATAAAAGCAATCTTAACTTGTTGAGTTGCTTGTGCTGCTGTTGCCGCTTTTTGTTCTGTATCTGTAAATATACTATTGAAATAAGTATCTATGCTTTTTGAAAATTCTTCAGCGCCCCCCATTAATTCTTGAAGTCTGAATGCTAAATCGCCATTAGCTAAACTAGATGAAAGTAAAGTTTTACCAACTTTACTTAATTCAAAGTTTACATCCATTATTGCTGTTGATAAACGTGTCCAAACATCAGTTGCAGTTTCACTTGCAGAAGTAGCAAATTCCATGATGTTAGGAAACACCTTTTCAATAAGCGTGTTACCGATCTTAGTAAAAGCGGCAATAATATCTTTAGAAATAGCATCGTCACTTCTACCAGCAGTAGCAATACCCATATCTTTTACTGTTGTGTTGCTAAGAGCATAATCAAAATCAGCACCACTAGCCCCCAAAGAAACAGAACCCCTACGCAAACCCGCATTCATCGAAGTAAGAGCGCCTTGCAATTCAGATTTAAACAAGGCCGGTAATTTACCAAATTCTAACCATGCATTAGAACCTGTCCACCAGTTACCGTTGTCTTTAGATACATATGTGTTGCCTGTTACATTCCCTCTATCCATACCTACTGTAATACCTGAACCTGTTGTTCTTATCTCTCTACCGAATCCACTCAGTATTCCACCAATACCACTAGTGATTTGTTGTAAACCTGTATACTTACCTGGGGCAGATTTAACCAAACCCGAATCAGGTTTTAACGCTTCAGCTATATTAAACAAGCTATCAGCAGAACGTCCCATCGCTAAAGCAGCATTACCTATACGTTCTGAAATTAAATCTAATTGTTTACCTGTTTGGCCATCTTTTACTGATAACAAAGGCCCAAGTGTATTAATTCCAATATTGCCTGTACCACTATCACCAGAAGCACCGCCACCAGCAAAAGAACCAGAAGGTGCAGAAACAGAACCAGACCCACCACCAAAAGAAGTATTAGCAATACTTGCAATTTGTGCTGCACCCATTATTGCAGCAGCACTAGCTCTAGCCCATGCTGTGTACGGATCACCACCAGCCATTTGATTCATAACGGCGGCGGCTGTACTCATTGTTGCAGCAGCTAAATTTAAAGCTTTCGATGATTCAAAACCCTTACGGCTTGATTCATCTTCCATCTCAGAAAAATTTAGTAACAGTTCACTACCAACAGCAAAGTAATCGGCTTGCATTTGAAGTTTACCTTTAAAATGACTTACAAATTTAGCAAACATGCTTCCTTCTGCAAGTGCTACACCTTCAGCATACTGTTTATTCACCAAATAACCAGCACTTTCTAAAGCTGTGATTTTTGGAAAAGTTTTTGATGCTTGTGCAAGAATAGTTGAGTACATTGCTGTTGCTGATTCCATATGTGCAAAAACTATATCTTGTGAACGTTGAGAATCAGCATTGTCCATTTCGATTTGTTTTGCACGTACCTGTTCTTTCAGTTCTGATATTTGAGTTACACTTAAAACTTCGGTTTCAGCTTTTCTTATAATTGCGTCTTGTTCATCTTTGAGCATATTAAGTTTTCTGTTATGAGCATCCTCAATAATAGCAAGCTGGTTTTGTAATGGATCAACAATTTCACCTGTAAGTGATGAAGTACCTACCTTTGAAGCTTGAGTAGATGCCAAGTCTCCATACATGCTGTTGGTGATGTTTTTCAATTCAACAAGCATATCCTTTTCTTTCATACGCACTCTTAACGCTTCCCTGCTATTCTCATTCAACATTTTATACATATTGTTTGAAACGGAGTTTAATTCACTCTCTGCTTTAGTTTGTTCAGCTATTAAACTAAGCATGTGAGAATAACTAACATCTACGTTAGCATAACCTTTATCAACCAGCTCCTTCTTTTCATCAAATATTTCTTGAGCTTTTTGTATTTCAATTTCAGATAACTTCTGTATATTTTCTTCCATTTCAGAATAATAAGTTTTGTTCATTATAATACGATCTTCTAAATCAAGTTTTAATTCTGAACGTCTTTCTTCCAAATCAGATTTATATGCGGCCATGCTTGCTTGATGTTCTGCACGTTCCAAAGTACGTTCTGCTTTTTGATTTGCTGTTAAAGTAAGATTCTGATTTATAAGTTTAGCTTGCATTGTGTAACGTTCTCGCATCATAACAACGTCTTTATCATTAGATTCTGCAAGTTCTGCCAGATCAGAAGCTAATTCAGCATTATTAGCATCAATAGCCGCATATAATTCATCTTGTATTCTACCAGAAAGAATTGCTTTTTGATTCCACTTATCCCAGGCATCAACCATACGATTGAAGGCTTTGTCTGCTGCTGTTAAACTTGTTTCAACTTCAGCTATAGCTTTATTGCCTTTAGGCGCTGTAATTGTTGCTTGTGCTACTTTAACAACGGGATTTTGTTCTACATCTTTCATTTGTTCTTTATAGTTCTTTTTAAAATTAATCATCCAAGCATTATAATCAGCCGTTATTTTGGCTAACTTAGCTTGTTGTTCGTCTTCATCTCCAAAAGGATTGATAGTAACTTTGAATCTATCCCAAGCTGTTTCTAGTTCATGCCAAGCTCCCATAATACCATAAACCATAGCAACACCGGCTTTACGTACTATTTCAAACTTATTTAAAAATGAACCTATTTCCCAACCTATCCAAGCTGCCATCAATACATTAACGACATTACCTAAAGTAAACCAAGCTGATGTTTGTTCTTTGGTGACTATAGTGTTACGTTTTTGTGCTGCTGTGAGTGCTTCTGTAGCTCCTGTCGCTGTAACCGTTGCTGCTGTAGCTTCTAAAGTAGTTTTAGCTAACAAAGCATTAACCCCAGACAAACGTCCTTTTTGTTGGGTTAACAATAAATCAGCAGCAGCATGTTTACCTGTAGCTACTGAAGCTAAATTTTGGGCCTCTGCTGCCGCAATGGTGGCTGCTGCTTCTTGTTGCGTCAATGCTGTAATACTACGTGATAAAGCAAGTTGTTCTTTTTTAAGTAATATCTGTTGCTCTTGGGCTAATTCTGTTAGCCCAAAACTTTCAAGATTGGCTATTGTTTCTTGTCTCCACGCTGTTGTTGCTATTATAGCTTGTTTTTGATCTTCTATACGTAATGCAATACTACGTACTTTAGATTCAGCAACTAACGCTTCTATCCCTAACTGTTCTGCTTGCATTGCCATAAGTTTTACTAATATTGATTGCTGTTCAATATCAACTAATATAGATGCTCTGGTTGCATTAGCATTAGCAATTTTCATATTAATAGAAACAACTTCCGATTGTGCTAAAGCAACATTAGTTTCTGCTACCGCTAATTGTTCAGCAGCTACTACTTTTAATCCAGCCCCTTTACGGAAGTCTACAGCTATACCCGCATCAATAGCAGCTTGTGTTTTTAATTCCAAAATAAGCATTTCATTTTTAGCTGCAATCCAAGCACCAATGGCTCCAATAAGGCTTGCGCTTTGAGTTAATAACCAATAACCTACAAATAATTTTGCACCTTCCGCTAATACTTTAATAGTTGTTATAAGGCCATCTGCATTGTCACGTACAACCTGAATAACAACCATTACATTTTTCCAAGCTTCTGCTATATTTTTCCCAATTATTTCAGAATTTTCTTTAAGGTATTTATTTAATGCTCCTACTATTTCTACCATATCCTTAACGACAGACGTAAACCCAGCACGTAAAACAACATTCATTGCTGTTTCAAAAGAAGTTTTTACAGAAGTCCAAAGTTGTGCTATATCCATAGATGCTTCTCTAAGACCAGCAAAATAAGGAGCTAATCTTTCCAACAAATCATTATTTTCTCTTCCTAATTGTACTACTTCTTTTAAACCACCTTTATAAATACCTTGTTGTTTAATCTGCAAATCTAAATTTTTAGAAACTTGGGCGTGCATATTTACTTGACCTGAAAGTAAAGCCCTTGTCTCTTGATACATCTGCATTTGTTGATCTTGCCCAGCAGTCATTGTCGCTATAGCATTTGAAATATCAGTGAATGCTTCAACTTGTTTCTTTTTATTTATATCAAGTACAACTCCTTGATTAGTCATTACCTGCAACATAGACATAAGCCCCTTACTATTTGCCATAGTTAAGGGGTCTATTTCCTGCATTTTCAATACAAGGGCTTGCGCATATTCTTTACTTTGTTTATATGTTTCGGCTAAATTAGTTTTTCCACCTATTATACCTATTTGTGTTAATCCTGCTGCAATTTGGACAATAGCTGTTTGAAATTCCTCAACAGCTTTTACACCTTCTTGAAAACCTTTTTTTATAAGAGAAATAGTCCCGTAAATAGTAGCAATAGCAGCCGTCCTGAATATAAGACGCACAAACATTGCTTCAAGGTCTTTGATAGAAACCAAAGCACCTTTAGCACTATTCTCAATTTGTTTCATATGCCCACCCATAGCCTGGGTAGCTTGGGCAGAAGCACTTGTATTTTGATTATAATATTGTTTCCAATTTTGTCCTGATTTATTTACAGCAGCATCTATATCATTGATAGAACGCTTGACGACACGTGCCCCATCAAGAGAGGCAGTGCCGTCTATTCCTACACGTAAAAAAGTTTCAGTTGAGTTGTTATCCATTTGGTGCCACCTTTTTAGCGGAATGTTCTAAATACGTGTCGTCAAGCGCATAAATAATATCTACAAACAAAGCACGTTCATCCCAATCTGTTATATGTTGTTCATCGAGGTATTGATACAAAACAGGGGGCGGTATGTCAGCAGGGCCAGCCTGTGTCCAAGTACGCCCCCTTCTTACAAGTTGATATGCTGCAAAATAAGGTTGTGTGAATTGATTTAAACTAGGGCGATTAGCAAGGGCCACGGGGGTTTCCCCAGAATCCCTTGCTATCTGTTTCAAACTCTCTATTTTACTCCCCCAAGTTAATTGCCACAAGAGGAAGTTTTTTAGTTTTTTATGTCTTCCTCAATTTGACCTTTTCTAAACAAAGCAAAAGAAGAAGCTTGTTTCACAATATCTTTGAATTGACGCAAAGGCATTGCATTGAAACCAATTACAACATTTTCTTTGTTATAAGGAAGAATTGTTCCAGTTTTATCTTGAATACCTACTACAAATTCCCCAGCTTCATTCTTAGATTCCCAGCCTTTTACTACTGTTGAAGCATAAACTTCTTTAAGCACATTGAAATAAGCATCGTCTGT